>Ga0157365_10000368_pt1 | contig 19594 bp, 21 predicted proteins | sample AttsexASBM3_FD_111478 | JGI IMG/M metagenome (GOLD analysis project Ga0157365, IMG submission 111478) | Fungus gardens microbial communities from leaf cutter ant in Ribeirão Preto, State of São Paulo, Brazil - Atta sexdens ASBM3 | ecosystem: Host-associated > Fungi > Mycelium > Unclassified ... | reverse complement strand
TCATGCACAATATAATTTGAATAGTACCCCATCTTTCAAATTTCCAGATGGCACTATAAAATCTGGTGAAATAAGCTATGATGATTTTATTAAAGCACTGAAAATAAAACCTTAATTTTATACTCTTCATAAAGAGGCAACACTTATTATGCTATTATCTCTTGTATTATTGTATTATAGGAGATACTAGCATGTTAATGACGATATCTGAAATTATCGATAAAAAACAAAATCAAAAAATATTGAGAATGAAACAAGATATCATAGATATACATATGTCCTTATATCAATATTTATGTTTGGATTGTGGAACTAACTATGCTAACAAATGTCGTTTAGGCAGTGTCTTTGCTCACTCAATTTTATCTGATAAATATCCAGAATACAATTTTATTTTAAATGGTGGATGGGATAAGCAACATAAAGATTTTGAGGACTACATAGATATGAATAATCTACCTGGGGGGATGCTAGGAAATGACTTTAATTATCATGGTCATTATTGGGTAGAATCTCAAGAATATGGATTTATTATAGATTTTACGGCATCTCAGTTCGGATATTCTGAGGTTTTTATAACTGATAATAATGATGAGTGTTATATCTCTAATTTAGACAAAGATCGAATATATTCAGAAATAAAATTTATGAATATGGTTCCTGTCAATCCATATGGAGTAGATAAAAGAACTTTTGAAGAACGTGGCCCAGAAGTTTGTTTTGATATTACATTAAATAGACTCATGAGAGTATATCAGTCAAACCCATGTAATAATAAAGAACTCCAGTTTATAAAAAATCAGTGGACCAATATATTTCATAAACTAGAGTGTAGTCATAATAGGGATTTTGTTTTAGGATGATATCTTTTTCTTTTTAAGTGTTAGAGCCTTGACTATCAGAACAAGAATAAGAATACCAATTACATATTTTACTAAGAACAACATATGTAAGAAGAAAGAGATTCCAAGAAAAATAATAAAAAGACTTAATAGAAAAATTAGAAAATTAATCATAAATTTTACTCCATTTATCCTATTATATCATATTTTATAAAAATTAAAAGACTTTTTGTCCAAGAAGTAATAAGATTATGCTAATCTTATTATAAGGAGAAAATGCAATGAACAGAAAAACCAGAAGGTACTTACAGTCAAAAACTCCAGATGCAACATCTATTATTCCAGATATGAACTATGCTTCCATTATGTCTAAGGCTTTAGAAGGGGTTGTTAAAGAAATTTTAAATAATGTAATATCTTCTCAGGATGTTGATGTAATAAACAGTTCTGTAAAAAAGAATGATAATGCATTATCATTTAGATTCAGAATAGATAGAAATGATGTTGTTATTCCTGATATATTTAGAGAGCATGCAGATAAAAACAATATTAAGTTATTTGATTTTATTCTAGACAGGTGGTTTAGAAATCTTATTGTTCTGGAAGATGGGTTTGAAGTGGAATTATTATTTGATAATGTTCTTTGGAGTAAGTTATATGTACCATATTCATCTCTGGTATTCGTAAAAAATGATGCTCAGAAATTTAATCTAACATTATTTCCATATCTACCAGATGGAGTTGAATAATGAAAAAAATAATATTAGCAACTTTATTTATTCCAACATTGTGTTTTGCACAATCTCAAATTACAGAAAATAAATTTAAAGAGAATCTCAAGAAAGAGCAGACACAAACTCAACAATCTTTCTATGACAATTTTTCTCCATATAATATATCTTTAGGAAATAATCATATTAATACACCACATCATGTGATTTCAACAAATATTGATGGAAGCACAACAGACACACAAAATGATGGAATATCAACTGATATGACTGGAGAAACAAATATTAACATTAACAACAAGCATGTAAATCTAGGAACAAATTTTACAACAAGTTCTCCTGTACCTGCCAACGAGGAAACAGTAGCATCAGCTAATTATCGTGCTTGTATTCGTGTTTTATTAAATAGTAATGATGACTTACAAACTGTTTTAAAAAAATGTGCATCAAGAAACCCACGTGCAATTTTAGTTAGCACTCATAATGATGATGACACAGTAGCAAAATCTAATGATGAGTTTATTAATAAGAGTCATAATTATATTATTGGTGCAGATAAAGCTGATAAAAAAGATGGCTTAATTATTCCCCAGGATACTTCTATTCCTCCAGTTTATAGTGGACCAATTAGTAATGCAGATTGTGATATCTCTAGAGATATTAAAGTTATATTATCTCCAAAATGCATGTCAGAAACAGATGCGAATATTGCATCAGGGACAGGTGCTGTTCCCGTCCCATTAGTTGCATCTAAAGAATTACTTCCAATAAAGAAAGAAGAAGTCTCACATATCGAAAATCAATCTTTATGTGAATATTCCTTTAATGATTCTCCATCATCCAGTTTTAAACCTAATACAGCAACAGATTGTTTAAAACGTGCTATCTCCTTGACTCATAATAAAGAAGGCGAACTTCATATTATTTTGACAAATGCAGTTGGAAGTGTTAGTTCTGCTATTTGTCAAATAAGTAAAAATAGCAAACCACAATGTTCATTAAATTAAAAGGATAATTATATGGTAACAGTATCTTTAGAATCTTTTAACGAAAAACAGATTCAAAATCACAAATTAATAGAAAAACAAACGATATGGAAGGAAAGATATAATGATAATGGCTTAGTAGCTTTTTCTTACTCTCATCCATCTTGCAGAAAAATTAAAAATCTTAATAAATTGGATTCAAAATCTGTTTTATGGGTTCCTTATCTTAAGGGAAAGATGCAGGATATTAAGTTATTCCACCCTGATGCTCCATTAATGTTAGAAAAAATAAAAAACAGATGTTATGGCTATCTCTTATTTAGAACTGAAGCTAATGAATTGGCAATTTTTGTAATTTATAAATTTGGCGTTATTGAAGAATATATTCCAGAAAATATGACATCATTAGATTATATGTATTTAGCTGAACTATTCTGTCATATGGTTTTGACTTTTAATCATAATAAATATACAATTTGTCCACCTGAGGTAGTTTTAAGAAACGTATTTTTCTATCTTTTAGAAGAAGATGATGGGAGCTTTAGTGAGCGGATTCGAACTCATGATTTATTACAGACTTTAGATAAAAAACCAGAAGAAGTAAGACATTTAATGAGTGATGTTATATTAGACAAAAATAATAGTAGTCGCTTTTTTATTAATCAGTATCGGGTTCTTATGAATCCTGAAACCCTTCCGTTATTACCTAGAAAAGCTATGTTCTATAAAGGAGAAGTGATTAGGGCACCTCATCATTATCTTCTTATTGGGTTAAATAATTATTTTTATGAAGACAATGACTTGTCTCCTGTAATGGTTCATGGTTTTTGTTTTGAAGGGATTATTCATAATAAAAATTATATACGATTTATTTGTGGGGTTTCTTCTGTATTAGAAGGTAGGTTGTTAACAAAAGCAATGGATCAGATATTGGGGAATAATCAATACTTATTTGATAATATTTTAATATCTAATACTTTACATAATCAACAGAAATCATTTCCATGGAGAGATTATCATATAGCACAACCTGACAACTATATATCTTTAATATTAATGGTTTTAAAAGAAATTTCTTATTCTTTTATTAATCTTTCTAAAAATCTCATTGATTTAGATAAAAGTGTTTATCCGTCTTATATTCCTTTGAGTATATTCAGTTCGTCCCAAGGATTAAAAAATACGTATGAACTAATTTTACAATATATTGAGAACAGCAATGAGTCTATTGATGTTATTTCTTCTGAGGAAGAGGCTATTTTTAATAAAGATTGTGAAAGTGAAGAAAAAACCATTCCTATCTTATATACAAAATTAATCGGTGATGATGAATCATTAGATGGTTGGAAGTTTTTAAATGACCGCATGCCATTAAAATTTATAGATCAAACAATTAATCCTCAAGATGTCTATAATAAGTTAATAGAAGAATTTCCTTACTTAAAGGAGCCTTCTTTATATGTTGTACAACGTTTAGCACTCTGTCAAAAGTATAATAGACCTTTTTCCTTTGCTCCTATTCTTCTTGATGGCGCTCCTGGCATAGGTAAGACGCGATGGGCTAAAAAAGTATCTGAATATTGTAACTCAGCATATAGCTTCCATTCATTATCTGGCGTTAGTTCTTCTATGGGGATCATTGGCAGTGAACGTGGTTGGAAGTCAGCTCGACCAGGATTCTGGGCATTCACTTTGAGAGAAACAATGATAGCTAATCCTGTTGTTGTTATGGATGAACTGGATAAATTAGGAACTGGTACTCAAAATGGTTCAGCACAAGCTGCATTATTACCTTTTTTAGAAAAAGAAACATCTAAAAAATATAAAGATATTTTCTTTATGACAGATGTAAATACTTCTTATTTTTCATATGTTTTCACATCTAATAATATTTCAGATGTTAGTGAAGCATTACAATCTCGTTTAAAACTTTTTAAATGTAGAAAGCCGACTCAAAAAGAAATAGATACAATATTTTCCAATATATTAAATGATATTATCAATGAGATTGATATAGATAAAGATGATATCCAAGATATAGATTTTTCCTCTATTCAAGCAAGATATTCTCAACATGAGTCTATTCGTATTCTGAAGGCAGAAATTGAAAATAAAATTATGCATTCTATTTTTAGTGTCGCAGATACGAATTCTAATGGTAATTCTTTTGATAAGAAAACGATTGGATTTATGGCAAGATAAAAAGTTCTTGACTCTTATTTCAAAGTGTTTTATAAGAGTCAAGAAAAGTGGCCGAGTGGTCTAAGGCACCTGATTCGAAATCAGGCGAACCCCTAATACGGGTTCCGTGGGTTCAAATCCCACCTTTTCCGCCAATCATATCTTGTGAACAGTAATATCTGGTAACGCCTTTCTTAAAGCATCAGCCTCTATATTAAACTCACCAGGATGAGCTAGTTCATTTTGGTAAGCGAACATTGATGGAATAACAGAGCCACCACATTCACTTAAAATGATTTCAAATTTTCGCCCATCTAACTGTAGGCCCTGCATGGTTTGAATAATTTTTTCTTTTAACATTATATTTTCCTTTCTTTTATGATATCTCTTCCTAACTTCAATATTAATGTATTAGGTTGATAAATATCTACTTTTGATTTTACTCTTTTTTCTGCTTCATATTGAGAGAAACCCAATATCTCCAAAAACAATATTCCAAATGCAACAGAACGAGATTGCCCCAAATAACAATGGAATAAAAATCTAGTATCATCTGTCATACTCTCTTTAATATTGAACAACTGCTTTATATAAACACTCATATTCTCATAGGATGGAGTGAAATCCTCAGTTTTAAAAAATAATATTGGCTGACATTCGACATCCCAAATAGGCAATCTAATAAATGATGATGAAAATAAAGAATAATCAATATTTATATCTTGCTCACATTCAGGAAGGCAAATGATAGTACAATCGTATTTCTTCTCCTTGAGTTTAGAGGCAGAACTTAATGATAAAATATCAAAGTCCATTATTTAATCCTATGAAAGAAACGATTAAACCTTATTTCCATTGGCCAATACCAAAATTCATACTTAGGATGATTCCATTCCATAGAATAAAGAACAAACTGTACTTTTCCCACAAGGTTTTCTTGTGGAACAAATCCTAAGTCTTCAAGAAAACGACTATCACTACTATTATCTCTATCATCTCCCATAAAGAAGTATTTTCCTTCTGGGACAACATATTCCGGCGTATTGTTTGCAAATAGAATAGAAGCATAATGACTTGGAATATTGTCAAGCTTTGCAATATCATAAGTTACACCTTGAGTGAGTGTCTCTTTATAAATATGTCCAGCATGATATTCAACTTTACCTACCGCAACCCCAGAACTGTTTCTATTAACATAAGGTATGTTATAAGGGGACAATTGAATATCTTTTACCTCTATACCGTTGAGTAAAAGATTCCCGTTGATAACCTGAATATGATCTCCAGGAAGCCCAATAAGTCTTTTAACATATGTTATATTCGGATTTTTTGTAAATCTGAATACAATAACATCACCTCTATGTGGAGCTTTTCTAAAATAACTACCAAAATTAATATCCATTGGATACGAATATTTGTCATAGCCGTAGTTATATTTTGTTGCTATCATTGTGTCACCTACTTGGATTGTAGGTAACATTGATTCACTTGGCACATTATATGTAGCCGCAACAAATGTTCGTATAGATATCAAGATAACAAACCACACACCAACTTCTGTCCATTCCTGAACAGGTGATTTTTGTGTTTTTGTTTTCTTGAAAAAATTAAGCACGTTTGAGTACCTTACCATAGAAAGCATCTTCTGCTTCCAGAGTGTACTGACTTACCTCAATAAAATCCTTCATTTCAGGAGTAATAAGGGAAACAGGGAGAACCTGCTTATTCTTGATAATGCGTTTTGTAAGATCGTTCTTAGTGGCGCTATCAAGTTCTTCAGCCTTCTTGTTAGAGAAGCCCTTTGGACGACCACGAGCACCATTCCAAGAAAGATCATGCATAATACGGTTAAATTCACTGTTCTTCACTTATATCTCCTTATGTAGAAAAACAAAAGATTCTTTGTTCTAGAATCTATAATATGCATTATAGCAGGTTATTATACGATGTCAATACATTGGAGATAAATAATGTCAAAAGTTTTAACAGAAAGTGAAGCATATGTAATCAGTGTTTTGCGAGATTATGCAATTAATAAAAATATTGATGCCTCAAGAACAATCGACTTAAATAAAGTTGATGTTATAAAGTTTGCAGAACAATATCAAATTCCTAATGACCAGTGTGCAATATTGTTATCTGAATTAAAACATAAGGGGTTTATATTTAATCATCATTTACAATTATCTACAAATGATAATCCCATATTTATAAAAACAAATTCTGGAATCATTAATTATAAGGATATAGAACATTTTACTTTAAAACCATTAGAGAATGCTTTAATTAGTCAGTATTCATTTGAAGATAATGTTTCAATAGAGCCAACAATCCTGAATAAAGAATATGGTATCGCTTCTGTTTATGATGGTTTAAATATTGAAGTGAATGATAATGGAAAAATTATAAAGGAAGGAGAGAGAATCTCTTATATTACTCTTTGTCCTATACCAATTTCAGCTTCTACTGTTTATAAAAAAGCAGAAGATATCGGAAGTAATATTGTTTTAACATATAATATGTTTTCAGAGCAAGCATCTTTAAAAGATATGAGCTGTAATAAGAATAAAGAAATTTCAGCAACTGATATTTATATTGAACAAAGATATGGTTCTGGATTACCTCCTGAAAATTTATTGGAATCTCTTTATAATGATACTATAAAAGTATCCTTTAAAGATGGTAGAAAAATCAGAGGGTCTATTGAATATAGTAATCTGGCACTCAAAGAAATGCTTTCAGAAGGAGAAGATATATCATCAATTTTAAAAGATATAGAAATCGGCGTGGAAGAGAAAATCAAATATTCTCTTCCACGAATAAGAACTCCTTTTAAAATTATGCAGTTTTGATTTCTAGAATTTCTATTTGCCCCTCTGAAAAGGTAGCAGATGTTAAAATTCCAGTATCATAAGCACCTGTGTCAATACATAGCCTATGGGTTTTTGGTTGAATATCAATCCACCCATTAGGCAATTTCTTTTTGTCGATAGTATGCCCATGGACCACAAACATTTCTTTACCACGATAAAGTGGTGGATGTGTTTTTAGTCCATCAACAAAAATTTTCTTAATCCACATTGGAGACGTTTGGAAATCTCTAATAGAATGATTAAGAATATTATATTTAGCAAATTTCTTCATCCAGTTCTTTTTAGGATTAACGCCAGCATGAACAAAAATGATATTTCCAGACCTTTTAAATACTGGAGATTGTAACATTGGAGGTACTCCATCCTTGAATGGAAGAAAAGCATATTCCATCCATTGCTTATAGAGATTCTGACAACGTTCAGCACCGATTTCATGACCGTACTCACTATCTTCCAATGCGTTCATAAAACCATCTTCTGCTATAGTTTCAGCAGAAAAATAGTTTTCCATCCAATGACCTTTCTTTGTAGGAGAAGGCCAGAAAGGATATGAGAAGTCAAAACGAATTGAAACTAAGGGAGCAAAGAACATATGTTCATGATTTCCTAGTACAATATCAACTTTAGAGAACGGGTGAGGATTTTCAAAAGCAAGATGCCATGCGAATAAAAGACATGATGCTGAATCAGGACCACGGGTAATCATATCTCCCAAAAAAACCAGACGGCTTCCTGGGTGTCTTTCTCCCAATTGCTTTACCATTTCACGCATTAGGTGAAAGTTTCCATGAATATCACCAATCGCTGAGATAATCTCATTTTTCATTGGTTTGATTTTTGGGACATTAAAAGTCCTTGAAAAGTTTACGAAATCTGTCATAATATAAAGATGATAGCATAGATTTTATACTTCGTCAATATGCTATAATTTTATGTTATAGAGGATATTAAATATGAGTGATTTATTCGACTTGTTTAAAGAAATATCACCAAATGGTGAACAAAAACCAAATGATTATCCAGAAATCATTAATATTCATTGGTATGGTGGAGTCGATAAATTACCACCTAATAGTATTTATATGGGAAGAGGGTCAATCTATGGTAATCCTTTTGAAAGACACGGTAAAACAAGAATAGATGTCTGTGAACAACACAAAGAAATGCTGGCATTGCGGTTAGAAAAAGACAAAGAATTTGAACATAAAATGATGAATGATTTAAAAGGAAAACTTTTAGCTTGTTTTTGTAAGAACAAGCATAAAGAGATACCGTGCCATTGTGATAATTATGCTGAAGAATACTATAAGCGTTTCAAAGCAGGATGGTTCTCCTGCTCAGAAGATCATTAAAACGATCTTGGTGAAAAGATACGCAAAACATGCAGAGCAAGGAAGTGTGATAATCCATGATAGGAAAACTTTCTTTAACATTTTCCAACGCACATAACCAACAGACCTAGATACTCCAACACCAGCTAATGCTCCTGTAATCGTATGTGTGGAAGAAACAGGAATACCCAAAGACGTTGCTAAAGAGAGAACAAGACTTGTTGCAGTTTGAGATGTGAATCCTTGCCATGGCTGTAATTTGGTAATACCAGACCCCATAGTATGTAGAATTGCTTTGCCACCACAAAGTGTTCCCGTAGCCATCGCTAATTGGCAACCAATAACAACCCAAAGAGGGATATTATCATGTGCTGTTAGTTGATGAGAAGAAACCAATGCCAAGAATATAATTCCCATTGTTTTTTGTGCATCATTACCACCATGTGCCATAGACATGAATGAACACGAAGCAATTTGTAACCAACGGGAATATTTATTAATCCATGATAACTTGGTTCCAACAAGAAGCCAGTTCAGAGACAACCCCAAGATAATTGCCACAATCATTCCTAGTAATGGAGAAATTACAATAGCAAGAATAATAGGAATCAATCCTTTAAAAATAATACCATGAATACCTGCTACACTAAAAACGGCTCCGACAAGTGATCCAATCAAAGCATGACTACTACTAGATGGAATACCAAATTTCAAAGTTAAAGTATTCCATATAATTGCAGCAAGCAATGTAGAAAGAATAATGGGCAATGTAATAATATCTGTTACAACAATTCCTTTTCCAATTGTACCAGCAACATGTAATCCATAAACCATAAAAGCAATGAAGTTAAAAAAGGCACAAAGTAGAATAGCTTTTTTAGGATGCATTGTTCCTGTAGAAATAACAGGAGCTACTGCACCAGATGCATCATGCTGACCATTCGAAAAATCAAATAGAAAAGCAATCATAATTGTAATAATGAGTAAAATCATTTATGCATTATCCATAACAACAATTGAAATAGCTTTTGCCATACTTTCACACGCATTGGCAACCTTCTCAATACGGTCGATACATTCCTTTATAAGAATGTTTTCTACTGTAGTGTTCTTCATAATATCTCCATTGACATCAGAAGTCGAAGTCTCTGGGAAAAGAATGGCATACGTCTTTTCTCTATTAGCATCTGCCAAACTCTCATAGCTCATGACAGTACTCATATTCTGTCTGAGAATCTCAGCATTCTTAGGAATTTTATCCAATAGAAGAATACTTTTCATAAGAATATCAGTAGATTCATAAATAAGTCTCAATGTGTCTTTGTCATTATCATCTAAAACATAGTCATATCGAACAAAAGTTGCAGTTGCCTTACGAATGTTATCTACAATATCGTCTGCCGCATCAAGAATACGAAACATATAGCTTCTGTCGAATGGAAGCATCAGTGAATGACTGATCGTGGCATCAATTTTAGATTGAATTTTATCGGCTTCACGTTCTAGATCAATAATATTTTGTTGTAAAAGCTTTCTCTTTTCACGATTGGTCGTCTGAGAGAAATCAATTAATAGAGCAACACTTCTTTTAACATGATGGAAGTGTGAATATAGAAGAGCTATATATTTATCTTCTTTAGGTTTAAAAAAAGATATTATCTTTGGAATCATTTGTAATTCTTTCCTTCTGACCAAACGTGTAGCATAATTTTTATTTTTTGTAAAGTGCTATACTAGCTTTACGATATGGAATCAGAGGAATTATATTCTATGAAAGCTTACAATATGAAAAAAGGTGTTACCTTAATTGAAGTCTTATTTGTGCTAGGGATTAGTGCTATTCTTCTTGGAGTAGTGTATTTATATTATGCTCATGCTTACTCTCAACAAAAAACAGTTGCTGCAAGAGAAGAATTTTTAAGTATACGAGATGCCATCCAAGAACTTTATAGTAATCAAACGCTAGAAGTCTGGGGAACTTTGAATAATGAAACCATCACTAAAAGTGGATTACTCTCAAAGAAATATACAGGAGCTGATGGGAGTGATAATGCATGGGGAACAAACTTAATTAATCCATGGGGTGGCCCTATTGTTGTTTATAATGTTGACAATGGAGACTTATCTCAATCTTATTTTCAAATAGTTTTTTATGATGTACCTAAAGAAGATTGTGTTCTTCTTGCATCTAATCACGACTGGATGAATGGTGGCCCAGCAACACAAATTAATAACTATCAAGATAACTCAATTACACCTTTGGATATATCCTTTATAGCTAATAATGTTTGTGTATATCAAAACAATATGTTCGCATGGGCCACAGTTGATGGTTAAAACCATAGGGGGAACGCTCCCCCTATGGTTTATTTAGACATTATCTTTTTTAGTTAAAGAGTCAAATGTTCCATTTTGAGCCATCAGTCCGAACAAGAGAGAACTTAAGGAGTCTTTTCCGTTGTCTCCAAGTACGATACTTGGCACAACTGGCTGTTGGGATTCCTTTAATCCACGCATAATTTCTTCCATTAATGTCTTTTTAAGAATCGCTTCCTCACCACCAAGTGCTTCGGCTTGAGCTTTTAAGGATGAAGCTTCAGCTTTACCAATAGTTTCAATTTCAGTTGCTTTAGCATTTGCCATGGCAACAATACCATTCGCTTCACGTTTCTTAGCTTCGAATTCACCATCCGCCTTATTCTTGGCAACTTCAATTGAAATGCTCGATGCTGTTAATGTAGCTTGCTGTTCTGCAATTGCTTTTGCTTCATTCAAACCTTTTAACTTTTCAGCAGCCTGTTTTTCCTGCTCATAAGTTGTAGCAGATTCAACAGCAATCTGACGCTTACGAAGCTGGTCGAATACTAATGATATTTTTTCATCACCATCATCTGGTTTCGGAGTTCCAATCATAACTTCGCGTACACTTAAATGATATCTGGAGAAACGCTCAGACATTTCAAGTAATGCATTCTTCTGTAATTCTGCCCTGCGAGTTACCACTTCAAGAAGTGTTTGAGCTTGTGCGGAGTCTTTAAACCATGCAGATACCATAGGGTCCAATGTTTCGTTCACAAGTTTTGTAACATCAGAGAACTGTTGAATAACTTTTGGAGCGTCTGCTGGAGAAATTTTAACAACGAGAGTTAAAGGAAGAATAGGTTCGAATGCATCTCTGGTAATTAATTTAATTTCAGAGAGATTTGCATCATAATCCTTGGATTCACCTTCAGATTTCACCCAGCGTAACTGGAAGTTTGTTGTTGGAACCATCGCAATATTATATGCAAATGGATTATAAGCATATTTTCCAGGACGTAAAGGCTTATCCCAAATACCACGAGAACCAACTGGAACAACAGATGCAACTGCTGTGTCATCATGATTGGAATCATCAACTATATGACCTGTAAATGAGTTTACAACACCAACGAAACCAATAGGAACTACTGTTTTCTTCGCCATTTCGATAGTTGCAAACAATCTATTAATATAATATGTACCTTCAGTTAAAACCTGCTCCTGATTACCACGACGACCACCAGCATTCAAAAATGCTTCAATATCTTGGAATCCGTTATGGAAAGTTTTATCACCTGGACGACTTCCTTCACCAACAGTAGGAGCAATAACATCTCCATGTTCTAATGATGGACCATCCTGAACAGTTACGACAGCAATATTATCTTCGCCAACAATAACAGGGTCAAATCCGTTTGAACTAGAAATCTTTTCGGAAATATGTTTAATCTCAGCACTGTCATCTCCAGAACCGACCATAACAATTGCTTCATCTGTGATTACTGCAAATAATGCGGTATTGATAGCATAAGCACCACCACGTAAGATTCTTCTTTGAGGCCCACGTTGACCACCAGATGTTAAAAACCCTTCAGCATTTTCAATTTCCACACCTTCTGGCCAAGATGCTAATGCTTGTCCAGCGGGAAGATTTTTACCAGTTCTGGCAAAGAGATAGCCAATTTCACTGATTGTAATTAGGTTTTGTTTATGCACACGATATTGATAAGGCATAAAGAAATGCCAACCACCAACTAATGTATTTGGTAAAAATCCAGGAGAACCATTCAAGCTCATAAAAGATTCAGATTTTTTGCCTGAATAAGACCACTTTCTTTCAATAACACCGAATTTGTTGTTCGGTATAAAAACGATTGCACCAGATGCATATAAAACAACAACTGTGCCTAATGCTATTAGAGTTGGTAATCCAAGCCCTAATAAATAATTTATAACAGTATCCATTATTTATCCTTAAAAAACGGAAGGTTTCCCTTCAACATATATCAGGATAAATGAATAAGATTGGTAAAGTCAAGATTTTAATATAGTCAAAATGATAATTTATAGAAAGACATGGCATAAGACGGATTGTTTAAGAGTTTTTTCTATAAAATTTAAATAAGTATCTAATTTATTCATTTTGCGTATTCCCTTTGGTCTGTTGTATTTCATCCATAGGATCACTCACTTATAGTGATTAATTCAAATTATAACATATGCTTCCAAATAGATAAGGGATATTTCATTTTTGGATATCTAAAGACATCTGGTTGTACATTATACATTTTGCATAGAATATAGATAGCTTCGATAACACTTACTCCTAATACAATAGCCGTTAATCCAAATATATTCATATTGTATCCACAGCCAAAACAATAGAATTTCTTTTTTGTAAAGGAGTATCTGAAAGATGGTGTTTTTTCCTGATGGAATGGACAGCAAAATTTATTATTAAATCCGGTTCTGTTTTGATTATAGCAATACATAATATTGGACACAGGAATATATTTTTCATCCATATTTAGTTTAGTTTTATCACGTATTTGCTTATATGTTTTATGGAACACAGGTAAAGCAAAACTTTCTATAAACAGTTTATCCATAAATCCATGAATATCTTGTTCAATTAGATTGTTTAAATTAATAAGAAAATCTTTGGTCTGTTTTTGTTGAGTTGATTTTTCCGATAAAGAAATTAATCCAATATTTCCAATTTTGGGGAATATATGTTCACTCGTTTTATATGAATAATCATCCTGTTTATATATTGCAATTTCCTCAGGACTATATGAAGGATCGAAAGCTCTATAAGAGTAATTAAATAATCCATTATTCAATATAATGTTTTGATAATGACGACTAAGTTTTATATCTATATCAGAAGGAATAGTCTTATAGACCGCAGATAAAAAATCTTGTTTCTGTTGTCGTTTAAGAAGTTCTAATTCCCTTAATCTCTGATTAAACTCTTCTGAGGCATTAACCCAAAAGTCTTCCAAAAACTCATCATTCATTACAGCTACCTTTTATAAGTTGGAAGATAGCCGAAAAGAGCCAACTTCTCGTATCCCATGAATCGTTTATAACAACATCCATGGGATAGATTATAACCTTATTTTTTTTCTCCGTCAATAAAATAATCTTCAAGTTCAAATTTGTTAATAAACTCCATATGTTCTCTTTTACTCATTCCTTTAGGACTATCTAACAGTTCTGGCTTTTCAGACATGACAAAGAGCAATGCCTTCTTAAGCATATTAACATGTTGGGCAGATAGTTCTAATGCATGCACTCGATAATCCATCCATGCGTCATAAACAATTGGACACCATCCCTTAAGAATTTCTCCAAGGATTTCAGCATAAATTCTGATTTCATACTGAGCATGGGAATCAATACGCAATGTTAAAAAGTGTAAAAGATTATGTAAATCAATTTTCCAATACCATTGGGTATAGCTATTTAACGTAAGATTGATACGAGCAAGTTCACGTGCAAGACGGATATCCCCCTCTTCATCAACCATTTCAGAATAGTCCTTATAACAACGTTCAGCATCATCTATAAGAATCTGACGAACACGCTGTGCCTGTTCAGTTGTAAGAACATCACCACGACCCTGCTTGTTATCAGTACTCTGGACTGCAAGATTCTCAGGTTCAGGAATATAAAATTCTTCTTCCATTAATGAATAACGAGCAGAATATTCATTAACATTCGCAGTTCTATGACGAATCCACTGCCTTGCTATGAAAATAGGGAGCTTGATATGAAACTTGATCTCAGCCATTTCAAAACATGATGTATGTCTATGGCGAAGAAGATAACGAATCAGTCCCTTATCTTGTGATATCTGCTTGGTTCCCTTACCATAAGATGTTCTTGCTGCCTGAACTACAGAAGTGTCACTTCCCATATAATCTACAACGCGAACAAATCCGTGGTCAAGAACATCGAATTGGACGCCTAATATGCTATTTAAAAAATCATTTGATGGACGTTCAATTGGTTGTGTAATAACATGTTCCCCAATTTTTTTTGATGGTACGAGTTTAGTCATTTATATTCCTTTCTAAGAGTGTTAAATATAAATGATAGCATTTTTAGTGTCAATAAAAAATTTTTTCTCTTATGACTTTTCTTATGATATTCTATAGCCTTATAAATACACAAGTATATATGTTATTTATTAAAAAGGAGTTTCTTTATGATTGATACTAAGATTTTATATTCAGTAGGCAATAATGCACAGGTTAACTTTTCATTCGATCTTTCTGTTGCTCTGGATAATTATCCAAATGATGAGATTGCCTATCGTTTAGGATATTTATTATATTTATTAGATGAAAAAGACTATGGAAGTAAATTTGAGGAATATATGCCTCATGATGCTATTTATTTATTTTCTACAATGATGTATTCACTTGGTAAAATTGATTCCATAGATGTAAATATGGTTGAGTTAAATGAATATCTTAGTCAGAAACCTCGTTCTAATGACTTTAAAGCAGAAGTGTTAGATAATTATATGATGTGCCTATCATATAAAAATAAACCATTATCAGATATAGAAAAAGAAACCTTACAGAATACAATGTTCTTTAATTTATATATGCCTTCATATGGTTTTGATGAAAATATGTTATCTGGAAAGATAGTTAATTATGATGAAGACGAAGAAGAAAGTAAAAACTCAGATTTTATTAATATTAGTGACTATGTTTTAACTGCCCCAAAAGAAGAAATCATTCAATTATTAGATTCAGCATATAAAACAAGATTAAGTCAAGAGGATGAAATAAATGATGTATTTAAACCTCTTGATTATAAAATCTATCAGAATATTTATGAATATTATAAATCCCATCATTCTGTTTTAAGTGTTACCAATAAGGCTAAAATGGATTTTATGCAAAATCTCTCATCCCAGAATAATGCATTTGTATTTACAGCATTATCTGTTGATTACGATCTTTTGAAAAATTTTATTCAAGAAAAACGTCCTATATTAGCCAAATCATTATTTAATAAAAGTATTGAATTATCTCAATAATAGTTTAATCCAGGCGATTTATGGTTGGCTAATTTCATGAAATTAGTGGCCATATTCTCTGGACTCTGAAATATCTCATGAGTAGGATAAATCATTAACTGGCCATGACGACTAAAGTATATTCCTATATTATCAATTTTTATATTTTTTGTTTTTGTAATAAGAGCATAATAAGCTCCTAATTGATAAAGATGGCTTTGAGAAAAAGTATTATCTTTTACTGTCTTAATATCAATAAGGGTATTTCCTAAAATAATATCGGCATCTGCATTTAATGTTGGTATAGATAACACTGGATTTAAGTGTATTTCTTTAGGATTCTGTTCCATAAATTGGGAAAGAGGAATACGTTCAATAAGCTCTATAAGCATTCTGTTAATTGCATCATTATGTTTAAAATTTGGATTATATCGTCCACTTCTAAAAAAGTTATCTAAGTTAGATAAATATTGAGAGATAGTCGTTATTTTAAGTAAATCGTCTTCTCTCCCTTCAATAAAATCAGTTATAACCTGTTTTGCTTTTACAACATAAGGCAACCATTTTATTTTTTCTTTTTCAGGAAGGGTAAGTAATCCAGACGTTGCTATCCATCGTAGTGCATTATGAACAGTAATTTTTTCATAAAATTCTTTAGCAAGAATAAATCTCAAACAGTAATCAAAACAAGTTCCTTCAAATGCATATTGACCTGTAGAGGAAATAAAGTCTTTTTTAGGAACATTTGGGATAGAAATAAGATGTTGTTCAAACATTTCTTTAACATTCTGTTGTTTAACAATTGTTGTAACATTACTCATACTTCTATCCTTTTTAGCTAGTATATCTTATTTAAGAAAAGATATTAATTCATTTTTATTTATTTTAATAATATCCTTACCTAAAACATTTAATGGAAGTTCTGAAGACTCCTCTTCTTTTTTTCCATACACAAGAATATATTGATATTTCTGTTCTGCATACTTTTTTATGATCTGTCTTAAGTCTTTTTTATCTCTATGGATGACATACTGTTCTTTCAATATTGGCATTTCCAGATTAAAACCTTTCTCAGAGATATCAACAATCGCTAAAAGATTGGGATTTAACCAATTTGGTAAATTAAAACCAAAATTTTCCAGGAGAATCCCAATAAATCTTTCAAATGAACCCAAAATAGCACGATGCAATATAACTGGATTTTGTAATTGACCATATTTATCTGAATACTTGGCATTCAATCTTTGAGGTAGAATAAAATCAACCTGAATGGTTCCACACTGCCATTCTTTATCATTTTTATCTTTAATCATGAATTCTAGCTTAGGTCCATAGAATGCACCTCCTCCAGAAACATATTCATAATCAATCCTATTTTCTTCACAAATATCTCGAAGTGCCTCTTCCGCTTTTTCCCATTGTTCATCTGAACCTGCTGATTGTTCAGGTCTTCCTGACAAGAATATTTTAATATCATGAAACCCAAAATGTGAATAAACTTCTTTAGCCATTTTAAAGAATGATTCTACTTCATCTTTAATCTGTTCTTCCATGCAAAAAATATGAGCATCATCCTGTACAAATGAACGCACTCTCATAAGTCCAGATAAAGAACCAGATGGCTCATTTCTCATGCATTGTCCAAATTCAGAATAACGTATAGGAAGATTTTTATATGAAATAACATCAGGCTGATGATTATATATCTGAATATGACATGCACAATTCATGGGTTTTAGAGCATAAGGAATGCTATCTTCAGAATCAATACAGAACATATTTTCTCTGTAATTATCCCAGTGTCCTGAACGTTCCCATAGTTCGCGTCTTACTAATTGAGGAGAATTAACTTCTTTATAATCATATTTACTTTGAACATCTCGAATATAGTTCTTAATCTGATTATAAATAAACCAGCCATTTTCATGCCAGAATATAGAACCTACAGCTTCTTCTTGAATATGAAATAAATTCATTATACGACCAACTTCACGATGGTCCATCTTTTGATTAGACATTTTATGTTTCCTTTATGTGTTAATATTTTATGAAAGACAAAAATTGTTAGTAGAATATCCATTGAATATTCTTACTTAAATACAGGTATAAATATAACAGCATTACGCTGTTCGTGTTGTCCTGTAGTATTTTGCGATCCAATTACACATAAAGCTTATTTATCCTGAGAGATATAATTATATAGTACACTATATTATATGTCAATAAAAAAAATATATTTTTACCTCTTGCATTATTTTTCCAAATTGTGTATATAGTTCCTCAGAAGGCAGTCCAACTATACTGCTCGTAGGAGATATATAATATGTTTCAATTTCTAAAGTCTTATGGTAAGGTGAAGGCACAGGATACTCTTAATGGTATTGCTGCTGGGATTATCAAAGCTGACATTTCAGGTGCAACTCAGGCACAGCTTGATGTATATTACAATAACCTCAAGGATATTACTGAACACACGGTTGATGCTCAGACTGCTTATAACAAGGAGCAGAGCGAAGCAGATGAGGCCGTTGCTAATTATAACAAGAAGATTGATGTTGCTCATGTTCTTCAGGGGCGCCTTGCAGAAACGACAGATGAAGCAACCAAGGCAAGTCTTACTGCTAGTCTGAATACTGTCCTATCTGAAATTGAATCTCTGGCTCCAGATGTTGAGCGTGAGAAGCAGGAAGCAGTAGATGCTAAGGAACTCCTTGATAAGTGGATTGAAACACGTGATCGTCTGAAGGCAAAGCTTGACAGTACGCAGGATGCTATCCGTAAGGCACAGGCTGATATTGCTCGTTCCAATCTTGACAAGGAGCGTTCTCGTGAACTTCTGAATGCAAACAAGGCATCAGCAGGACTTTCCACCAGTAACAATGATATGGATGTTGTTCTCAATACCATGAACAAGGTTGCTGCAGAAAACAAGCGTGAAACTGAAGTGAATAAGCAACTTGCTGCAACCTTTGAAAAGAAGGCTCCAGTTGTTGATGCAAATATTCAGTCTGCATTGAATGCTGTAGAAGGTAAGAGTGATGCACCAAAGTCTGTTGCAGATCGTCTGGCATCTCTTCAGAAGATGTAATTCTTAATTAAATTGATGAAAAAAGGCACTCTATACTGTTATAGAGTGCCTTTTTTTTATTAAAAAGCAAGAATATATGATAATATACCTTTAAATACAAAGGCATACTTATGACACAAGATATTTTTAATGCATTAGATTTAATATCAAAGGATTCTGATTACCAAATATTAAAACGTGCAAAGTTGGATTATATAGAAGATGTTGGTCAACCTTATTCTTT
>Ga0157365_10000367_pt1 | contig 19604 bp, 16 predicted proteins | sample AttsexASBM3_FD_111478 | JGI IMG/M metagenome (GOLD analysis project Ga0157365, IMG submission 111478) | Fungus gardens microbial communities from leaf cutter ant in Ribeirão Preto, State of São Paulo, Brazil - Atta sexdens ASBM3 | ecosystem: Host-associated > Fungi > Mycelium > Unclassified ... | reverse complement strand
GGGTGACGACAACCATGGACGTCTCGGCAAACACGCCCGCGAGGTAGGCGACAAACGCCCGCTTCTCCGTACGGTCCAAATCCCGTCTCCATCATGACACACCACACGAAGCGGCGTGTCGGGTTGCCCATGGGAGCCGTGAATGACTTCACACGCTCCCGGCTCGCCTGTCCTTGATATCTGGGAACCACCAGTGAACGGGTGCCATGCACCCAGACAACCAGCACCCCCGTCTGCTGCGCGCGCCTGACCGGTCAGACCGATCCTGCATTAAGGCTGAACCACGTGCAGTCTAGGACAGGTTCGGAAAGGGAGATGCGGATCGAAATCCGCCCCCTTCCTGTCCGTCACCCCTTGCGGGGCGACGTCATCTCAAAATGTCAGGCTGCAGAGAAGCCCGACACGTCAACGCGCACGCCTGGGCCCATCGTCGAAGACAGGGCTGCCTTCTTCAGATAGGTTCCCTTGGCACCCGTCGGGCGGGCTTTCTGGACCGCATCGACCAGCGCGCGGATGTTTTCCGCCAGCTTGTCGGTGTCGAACGAAGCCTTGCCAACGCCGGCATGGATGATACCGGCCTTTTCGGCGCGATACTCAACCTGACCGGACTTTGCCGCCGTGATCGCACCTTTGACGTCCATCGTCACGGTGCCGAGCTTCGGGTTCGGCATCAGACCGCGCGGGCCGAGGATCTTACCAAGACGACCAACGAGGGCCATCATGTCCGGGGTCGCGATGCAACGGTCGAATTCGATCTCGCCAGCCTGCACCTTTTCGGCGAGGTCTTCTGCACCGACAACATCGGCACCAGCGGCCAGAGCCTCTTCAGCCTTCGCGCCACGTGCGAACACGCCGACGCGCAGGGTCTTGCCCGTGCCGTTCGGCAGCGAGATCAGTCCACGGACCATCTGGTCCGCATGACGCGGGTCGATGCCGAGGTTCAGCGAAATCTCGATCGTCTCGTCGAACTTGGACTTCGCGTTGCTCTTCACCAGAGCGATCGCCTCGGCCAGTTCGTAGGACTTGTTGGTATCAACCGTTGCGCGGGCAGCGGTCAGACGCTTGTTGCTAGCCATCTAATCAGCCCTCCACCACGGCGAGACCCATCGACTTCGCAGAGCCGGCCAGCATGCGCACGGCGGCTTCGATGTCGTTGGCGTTCATGTCTTTCTGCTTCTCGGCAGCGATGGTGCGAAGCTGCTCCATCGTCACCTGACCGACGGTAGCGGCCTTGCCAACGGTCGGAGAACCCTTGGAAATCTTGGCAGCCTTCATCAGGAAGTAGGTGTTCGGCGGGGTCTTGGTGATGAAGGAGAACGTGCGATCCGCAAACGCCGTGATGACGACGGGGATCGGCATGCCGACTTCAAGTTCCTGCGTGCGCGCGTTGAACTCTTTGCAGAACTGCATGATGTTCAGGCCGCGCTGACCGAGAGCAGGACCGACCGGCGGCGAAGGGTTCGCCTTGCCAGCGGGAATCTGCAGCTTGATGTAGCCAACAATTTTTTTGGCCATATCCGGGACTCCTAAAGGTTAATATTCCCGAACCGCGGTTCGAACGGGCCGTTTGCCTGAGGCAATCGACCCTCCCGCGTTTCGCTTGAGCGCGGGCCTCTAGCGGTTATTCACCGCACCTGTCAAGCCCCGACCCGTAAGATCGGTCGAACCTGCATCGGAATCGATCGGGATTCCGCCAGCGGGCGACGCGTGGTGCAGGCCCTCATATTGAAGGGTGCCGATCGGGTCGATCTTGTCGGTCGCGGGGATTTCGCTCCGGTCCCAACCACCGCCCAACGCGCGGACAAGATGCACCGTGGCCTGAAGCTCCTGCGCTTCGACCTTGACTTCAGCAATCCGCGCGGTCAGGGCCGCAACCTGCGCCACCACCACATCGAGATAGTTCGTCAGGCCGCCTGTATACAGCGACATGGTCATGCGCTGCGTGCGGATGGCGGCGCCCACAGCCTCATGCTGCTGTCCGGCCTCGACGCTCAGTCGCGACCGAAGGGCCAGACCATCCTCGACATCCTGAAACGCTGCCAGGACAGTGGCGCGATAAACATCCTGGGACTGACGGTACTGCGACCACGCCCTCTGCAGTTCGGCCCGGCGCAAGCCACCCTGAAACAGCGGCATCAGCGCAGCAACGCCGTACTGATACATACTGTTGGAGAGACTCGCCAGATCGAACCCGTTATCCATGAAACCGGTCATCGCGCTGAAGTTCACGTCCGGATAGAAGGCTGCGCGCGAGACGCCAATGGCGCGGTTCGCCTGCGCCACCTGGCGCTCGGCCGAAGCGATGTCCGGTCGACGCTCCAGCAATCTCGACGGCAGACCCGACGCAATCGCGATGTGCGCGGAGGGCAGCACCGCAACCGGAGCAAGGTGGAAGTCGGCTGGCGCCACGTTCACCAGAACTGCAATCGCGTGCTCCAACACTGCACGTTGCGCCATGATGTCCGTGTCGGCAGCCTCGGTCGCGAACAGCTGGTTCTGCGCGCGTGAGACGTCGAGACCGGCAGCAATCGCTCCAGCCTGACGCATCTGCGTCACCTGCACCGCGATCTTATAGTAGGCGATCGAGTCCTGATACACCGCGTGCTGCGCGTCCAGACCGCGCAGATTAAAGTAATCCGTTGCAAGTTCGGCCTGTATACTCAGACGCTCCAGCGCAAAGTCAGCCGCGCTTTGCTGGGCATATTCCTTGCGGATTCGCGTCTGGTTGCGGATGGAACTCCAGAAATCCGGCTCCCACGACGCCGTGCCGTAATATTGCTCCGACGACATGTAGATCGGCCCGGTCGCCGTCCCGCCACGATACAGTCTGTGCCGTGAACTCTTGTTTTCGGTCGCGCCAGCCCCTGCCGAAATCTGCGGGTAGAGCTTCGACTCGGCCTCCTTGGCGATGTCACGGGACTGCGTAAAGGCTTCCGCCGCCGCATCGAGATCAGGATTCGCCTTCGCCGCCTGCATCTCGAGCTTATCAAGCTCCGTGTCGCCGAACATGGTCCACCAGTCGTGACGCAACGCATCGTCGCGCGGGTTGGCCGTGGCCATCACCCCCGGCTCGCTCCAGGCTGCGGGCAGCTTCAGTGCTGGTGGCTTGTAAGCGGGTGCCAGATCGCACGCCGACAGCCCCCCCAACAGCGTGCCCGCCATCAGGAGACTGACTGCCTTTCGGGCCGACCGTATCGTCGGACTGCGCGAAGCTTCAATCATTGGTGACCACCGGTCTCCGGCGCCGCATTGTCGTCCGGCATGGCGCGCGTGTCCTTGTGCTCCGCCGGGGCAGCGGGCTGCGTCGGAGCGTTATAGCCCGGCGTGCCGTCCACAACGCGCACTTCCTCGCCATCCAGCAGACCGGCAGACGGGCTGCTGATAACCCGGTCGCTTGCCTTCAGGCCCTCGAGAATCTGCACTTTCTTGCCCAGATTTGTGCCGACACGCACCGTCTGCAGCCGCACCCGGTTGTTACTGTCGACAAGGGCCACCTGCATCCCCTCTGCCCGGAACAGCAGCGCCCCCTCCGGCAGGATCAACGTGTCGGTGTTGGCCGGTGCCTTGAAATGCACAATGGCGAACGAGTCGGGCCACAGTTCGCGCTTGTCGTTCTCGACCTCAAGCTCGGTCGTAACGGTGCGGGACGCGGCGTTGAACGCACCGGCCGTGGCCAGATACTTTGCCTGGAACAACCGGCCCGGATATTGCGGCACGCTGACCGTCGCGGTCAGGCTGGGCGAGATGATGTCGGCATAGTCCTGCGGGATCGAGACGAACACGCGCATGCGGTGCACATCGGCCACGCTGAACAGTTCGGTTGCCGTGCCGTGCGAACTGACGTCGCCGCCGCCAGCATTGACGTAATCGCCAATGTCGGTCGTACGCGAAGTGACAACACCATCGAACGGCGCCACCAGCTTCTTGAAGCCCTCAAGCGCCTCGTAACGGTCCACGTCGTGACGTGCCGCTTCGACCTGCGCTTCCTGCGCCTCGGCATTGGCCGCCTGAACGTCGACCTCCTGCTGCGAGACCGCCTGGGTGCCCTGCAGGGCTTTCCAGCGCTTGGCGGTAATGACCGCCAGCTTGTAGCGCGCCATGGCGACGTCGAAATTCGCCTTGGCCGAAGCATACTGCGCGTCCAGCCCCGGTGTGGACACCGTTGCCAGAACATCGCCCGCTTTCACGACGGCACCGAAGTCCTTGTACCACTTATCCACATACCCCGCGACCTGCGCGTAGATCGGCGCCTGATACCAGGCATGGATATTGGCGGGCAGATCGAGTGTGCGCAGCGGCGGGGCACGTTCGGGCGCGATCAGGTGAACACGTTCGACCGCGTCCTCCTGCGTCTGGTGTGCGACGTCGCGATAGTGCGCTTCGTGAATGAGGATGCCGCCGACAGCGACAACCACAGCGATCACGACAGCCGCACCACCCAGCAATTTGCCACGGCCGGATCGGTGGTCCGGTCCAGACCCATGCACGCGGTTCATTGCTGCTCTCCTTTGGCAACTTGGTGTTTCTTGCCATGCACCATGGCGAAGACGCAGGGAACGAACAGAAGCGTCGCAAAGGTCGCGACCAGCAGGCCGCCCATCACGGCCCGACCCAGCGGCGCATTCTGTGAATTACTGAGAGACATCGGCAACATACCGACGATCATGGCCAGCGCGGTCATCAGGACCGGCCGGATACGCTCGAAACCGGCTTCGGACGCGGCAAGGATCGCATCGCCGTGTTCGTCCATCCGCTCACGCGCGAAGGCGACCACAAGAATGGCATTGGCCGTTGCCGTGCCCATGCACATGATCGCACCTGTCAGGGCGGGCACCGACAAACGCGTGCCGGTCAGGAACAGCGCCCAGCCGATACCGCCGATCGCGCCCGGCAGCGCCGTGATGATGACGAACGGGTCGAGCCACGACTGAAAGTTCACGACGATGATCATGTAAATCAGCAGGATCGACATCAGCAGACCGCCGATCAACTCGATATAGGCGCTGTTCATCGTCACCAGCTGGCCGCGGATGGTCAGGGTCGAACCGCGCGGCAGATCAGCCTTGGCTGCATTGACGACCTTGGTCACAGAGCGCCCGACCGACCCCAGATCCAGCCGTTCGGCAGAGACGTAGATGTCGTAGACCGGCATGATGTTGTAATGCGCGATCTCGCCCGGCGTGCCCGTCTGCTGGATGTGGCTCAGCGCACCCAGGATCTGCGGCGGGATATTGTTCGGGTTGCCATCGCCATGATCGACCGGAATTTCTTCCAGATCGTTCATCGTCTGCAGGAAGTTCGGCGGCGTCAGGATATCCACCAGATGTGAAACGCCTGTCTTGGGATCAAGCCAGTAGACCGGCGCCACCTGACCACTGCCCGACAGGGTCGCCAGCGCGTTGTTCGCAATGTCGGCTTCCGTCAGGCCCGTGCCCAGCGCGAACGAACGGCGGGCATTCACCTGCAGTGTCGGCGTGGTCATCGTCTCCTGCACGGAGACGTCCACCGCACCGGGCACCTGCCGCAGCTTGGCCGCCAGATGATTGGCAAAGGCAAAGTTGGACGTCAGATCGCGCCCGACAACCTGCACCACGATCGGGGACGGCATGCCGAAATTCAGGATCTTCGCGGTCAGATCGGCGGGCTGGAACGTAACCTGCGTGCCGGGGAACCGATCGGTCAGGCCACGACGCAGGATCTGGCGATATTCGGCAACGGGCGATTCTTTATTCTTCAGCGAGATCGTCAGATCGCAGTCCTGCGTTCCGATTGTTGGCGTCGGGATGAAGGCCTGGTTCAGCTGACTGAACGGCAAGCCGCAATTGTCGACGATGTTTTCCACCTGCCCGGGCAGCAAGCGCGAGATTTCCTGATTGACGAGCACGGCGACCTTGCCGGCTTCCTCAATCCGGTAACCCAGCGGCGCCCGCATGTGCATCGCAAGCTGGTTGGAATTGATCTCCGGGAAGAAGTCCTGACCCACAAACGCCAACAGCCCGGCGGAGAGAACGGCACCGACGAAGAAAAGCGGCACGAAAATCGCGCGAATTCCCAGAAGCCAGTCCAGCATCCCGCGATAGGAATCGCGGAATTTCAGGAAGCGGGCCTCAAACCCGCGCTGGAAGCGCCCGAAGAAGCCGGGTTCGGGCGCGTGCCCGTGCTGCGCCGCATGGTGCATTGCCACCTGTGCGGGCAGCAGGAAATTCGCCATCGTCGGCACTAGGGTTCGCGACAGGATGAAGGACGCGATCATCGCGAAGATGATGGCTTCGGCCATCGGCATGAACAGCCAGCCCGCGACCCCATCCAGTTCGAACAGCGGCATCCAGACGATACAGATACAGGTGGTCGAAACGAAGGTCGGGATGACGATCTGGTTCGCCGCGTCGATGATCGCGTTTTCCAGGTCCTTTCCCATCTCCAGATGCGTGTCGATGTTTTCGATCATGACGGTCGCGTCGTCGACCAGAATACCGACCGCCAGCGCCAGACCACCCAGCGTCATGACGTTGATCGTCTGACCGACCCAGTTCAGGCAGATGATCGAACACAGGATCGCCAGCGGGATCGACGTCGCGATAATCAGCGTCGAACGCCATGAGCCGAGGAACAGCAGCACGACGATACCGGTCAGGAACGCCGCCGTGACCATTTCGCGAACCACGTCGATGACGGAGTCTTTCACAAAGGTCGAGGCATCGCTGATGATGTCGATCTTCACGCCGTCCGGCAGGGTTTTCGTGACCTGCGGCAACAGCGCCTTGATCCCGCTGACAACCGCCAGGGTCGAGGCATCGCCGCTTTTCATCACGACAATCAAGACGGCCTGCTGACCATGGACCAGCACCATGTTGGTCTGCGGCGGGCCGCCACGATGCACCCAGGCCACGTCGCGCATGTACACGACGGAATTGCCGATCTGCTTGATGGGAATATTGTTGAAACTATCGATCTCACGCGGGGTCGCATTGGTCTGGACCATGTAGTCCATCTGCCCGACCTTCTGGTCACCCGCAGGCAGCACCACGTTCTGCTTGCTCAGCGCACTGGCCACGTCTTCGGCCGACAGACCGTGGGCCAGCAGTTTGTTTTGATCGAGTTCGACCATCACGTTGCCAGGCGAACCACCATAGGGATTTGGCAACGCCGCACCCGCGACCGAGACCAGCGAGGGCCGGATCAGGTTCGATGACATGTCATAGAGTTCAGAGGCCGTCAGTTTGTCCGAAGACACCTGAAGCATCAGCACCGGTACGGAAGAGGCGTTATACGTCAGGATCAAAGGCGGCGTCATACCCGCCGGCATCTGCTTGACCACCGTCTGCGACACGGAGGTGATCTGCGTCTGCGCGACGGAAGTATCCGTGCCCGGCTGGAAGAATATCTTGACGATGCCGCGGCCGTAATACGAACCACTCTCGATGTGCTCGATATTATTGACCGTCGCTGTCAAAGCGCGTTCGTAATAATAGATCACGCGTCCGGACATGTCCTCCGGCATCAGGCCGGTATAGGACCACGCAACGGCGACCACCGGGATCTTGATGTTCGGAAACACGTCGGTCGGCGTCTTCAGAATCGCCTGAACGCCGAACACGAGGATCATGATCGAAAGAACAACGAAGGTATAGGGCCGCTTCAGAGCGGTAACGACGATCGCGTTCATAGAGTGAACCTGAGCCTCATGGTGGGTCGTCCTCCTTGTCCCGGTGTGGACTTACGCGCGGACACACATTCTTGAAATGAAATTCTGGTTTAATGGGCGCTGACAGCGCGACCGTGCCCCGGAAAGCGCAGGACGAACACGCTGCCCGGATTGACGGTCTGGTTGGTGGCGTGATGGACGGACAATTCGCCCCCGTGCAGCCCGGCAATCGCAGACACCAGACTGAGCCCCAGACCGCTGCCGGCCACATGGCGGCTCTTGTCGGAGCGGTAAAAGCGACCGAACACCGAGCCGCGCTCGCTCTCGGCAATCCCGATTCCGGTATCTGCCACGCTCAGCACAGCGCCATCGCCGTCGATGGTCACGCCCAGCGTGACGCTGCCGCGGTCGGGGGTGAACTTGATCGCGTTGTCGATCAGGTTGGCCAGCAGCTCGACCAGCAGATCGCGATCGCCGTGCACCCAGATCGCGGGCTGGGCGAACGTGCCGTGCAGGCCGATGCTCTTGGTTTCAGCGATGGGTTCGTACAGATCGATGATGTCATGCGCGAGTTCGCACAGATCGACCGTGCCGAAGCCTGCGCGACGTCGCCCGTTCTCGATCTCCCCGATCCTCAGGATCGCCGTAATGACCGAGAAGCACTGATCCAGATCCTCGCTGCCGCGCGCGATCCCGGCCCGGAGGGTCTCTATATCGTGTGAGGTCGCCACTGCGCGCTCCAGCCTTACCCGCACGCGGGTCAGCGGCGTGCGAAGGTCGTGGGCGATGTCGTTGCCGACGTTGCGAATCTCGTCGAGCAGATATTCAAGCCGGTCGAGCATCCGGTTCACGCTGCCCGCCAGACGCTCCATGTCGTCGCGCTCGCGACCTGCCGGCAGACGCTCATGCAGGTCGCCGCCCATGATGCGGTCGATGGCCTCATGCATGATCTTGACGCGCCCGAGCGCACGATGACTGAGGAAAATACCCATCAACAGCGCGAACAGCACGGTCGGCAGCACCGAAAACCATGCCGCCCGTCGGGTTATCACACGCAGTTCGTCCAGCATATGCAGGCTGCGGCCCAGCACCAGAATACGATCGCCCTGCACGGGGACCGCCAGGAAACGCATGGCGTAGGGCGCGTCTTCGGGCGGCTGGACGGTAATCTGCCGCACCTTATGGTCTGGTTCGAGACCCTTGGGCATCGCCTGAAGATCGCCGACGATATAGTGCCTGTTCGCGTCGAACAGCCCGACATCGTTGATCACGATCCGCAAATCGTCCGTCGCGCGGCCCCGGACCATGTGCTCCAGATGCGCAGCGGACTCGCCAGCCAGCAGCGCGGCCTCCCGATGCAGCAACGCGTCAGAGCGGTTGGCCTCGAAATGCGTTGTCTGGACATAGATCAGCAGGAACTGGAGACCGGCCGCAGCGATCATCGCGCCAACGGCCATCAGCGTCAGGCGAAAAGTCGCAGTCCGGAAAATCTCAATCCGGGACATGGAACAGGAAGCCAACCCCCCGGATGCTCTGGATCAGCGGGGCCTCGCCAGGGGCATCGATCTTGCGACGCAGCTTGCCGATATGCACGTCCACCAGATTGGTCTGCGGGATGAAGCGGTAATTCCACACATCTTCCAGCAGCATCGTGCGCGTCAGCACCTGATTCGGGCGACGCATCATATACTCAAGCAGCCGGAATTCACGCGGCAACAACTCGACCGGCCGACCGTCACGCATCACCGAACGCTCGATCAGGTCGATCTCCACCGCGCCCACGCGCAGCATCGTCGCGCGGGTGTCGTTGGGCCGGCGCAGCAGCGCCTCGATCCGTGCGACCAGTTCTTCCATTGCGAACGGTTTGGTCAGGTAATCGTCACCACCCGCGCGCAGTCCGGTCACACGGTCATCGACCGCCGACAGGGCCGACAGTACCAGCACCGGCGTCGAAATCCCGTGTCCGCGCACGGTCTCGATCACACTCAACCCGTCCAGCTCCGGCAACAGACGATCAACGATCATCACGTCAAAAAGCTCCGTGGTCGCCGCGGCAAGACCACCGGTACCCGTGGACTCATGCCGCACGACAAAACCACGCGCGCGCAGTTCCTCGCTGACTTCATCGGCAATGCGTTCATCATCCTCGATGAACAGGACGCGGGCGCCTGAGCTTCCGGACGTGTCGATCGGGGCGGTCACCATCATGTCACTCATGCCGCATCAATGGCTCAGGCATTGCGTCACTGACATTAAATTCCGTTTGAGAATGCGGCTCGTCTCCCGCGTGGTCGACGGCGTCCAGACCGCGCAGTCGCTTGCCCAGCACGCGCGTGCGGGTCCGCGCTTCCTCGATGGATGAACTCATTGCCGACGCATTGCGCGCCAGTCGATCCAGCACCGCATCCATCCGCACCATTTCCTGCCGCGTCTGGCCCAGCAGACGCGCAATAGTATCGGTCCGTTCCTCCAGCGCCAGCGTCACGTAGCCAAGGTGGATGGTTCGCAACATCGCGGGCATCAGGGCCGGTCCCATGACGATCACCCGGCTGACGCGCCCGATCTCGTCAATCAGGCCCGGAATGCGGGCAATTTCCGCATAGAGGCCATCCGTCGGCAGGTACAGGACCGCGAATTCGACCGTCGTGGGCGGGACGATGTATTTGGTGGCGATCTTGCGGCTTTCCATCCGCATCGTGGCCTCCAGCGTGCGCCGGGCCGTGCGCTCCCCTTCGGTATCGCCCTGTTCGGCGGCATTCAGCAGGCGCTCATATGCTTCCATCGGAAACTTCGAATCGACCGCCAGCCATTGCGGTGCGGTCCCGCGCACCGGCATGCGAACAGCAAACTCCACAACCTCCCGCCCCTCACCCAGGCGCATGTTCTGCGCGTAGGAACCTGCGGGCAGAACGTCATCCAGAATCGCGCGCAACTGCGCCTCGCCCCAGCCACCACGCGTCTTGACGTTGGAGAACAGACGCTTGAGATCGCCGATCTGCGCGGTCATAGCCGTGACCTCGCCCATCGCCTTCTGCATCGCGCCGAACTGGTCGATCACCCGCTGGAACGAGGTCTGCATCTGCCGCTCGACCGAGGCGTGCAACTGCTCGTTCACCGACAGGCGAATCGCCTCAAGCTGCGCGGTTGCCTGCTGCGCCATCTCGCGCAGGGCGGCCTCCTGCATCAGGCGGGCATCGCCCTGGGCCTGGGATTGACGCAGGGCGAAATCCCCCAGACGCTCGGCCAGCTCGTGGCGCACCTGCTCGATCCGGGCGGTCATGGCGCGCTCCGCCTCGGCCTGACGCACGCCATCACGCTCGATCATGACGTACAGCCGCGCCAGCAGATCACCATCCGTGCTCTCGCCCGCAGGACGCGCACCCCGGGCAGAGACCATCGCCCAGCCGACCGCGACGATGGCGATCAGGGCAAAAACCGCAACAAGCACAAGCGACATGGAGTCCGGCACGCATGATCCCCTGATAATCGCGCCGAGACGGCGCCAATGTTCACCCTTTGTCTACGCCAGTGCCCAACGAACCACAAACACTCAGGGCTTCAGCGCTGGACGCCCGCAGGCGGCTGCGCCACAAGCGAGAACCTCCCCTCCCCCAGCAACAAGCCCCGATCAACGGCGCGGACGACAAGGACCGGACCTTATGCTCTCCCCCTCCACGGCAAAGCCGCACGGTCCGGGTTCGCACCAGCTCTATCTTCAGGTTCTGGTGGCAGTCGCGCTGGGCGCCGCACTGGGGCACTTCGTGCCCAACCTTGGCGTAGCACTGCAACCGTTGGGGAACGGCTTCATCGCGCTGGTGAAGATGATCATCGCGCCGCTGATCTTCCTGACGGTAACGACCGGTATTGCGGGCATGGCCGGTCCGGCTGCGGCGGGCCGGGTCGCGGGTCGTGCGCTGCTGTATTTCATCGTGATGTCCACCGCCGCGCTGTTCATCGGCCTGGGCGTCGGCAATCTGATCCGGCCGGGCGCGTCATTGCATATCGATCCGCGCTCGCTGGACACGCACGCCGTTGCGGGCTTCGTCGCCGCGTCAGAGCATCATGACCTGACGGGATTTTTCCTCGGCATCATTCCCACCAGCGTGGCCAGCGCCTTTACCTCGGGCAATGTGTTGCAGGTGTTGCTGGTGGCGATCCTGTTCGGGATCAGCCTGTCGCGCATGGGCAGCCGGGGCGAGGCTGTGCTGGACCTGTTCCGCCGCCTGACGGAGCTGACGTTCGGGGTCGTCTCGATCGTGATGAAGTTCGCGCCGATCGGTGCCTTTGGTGCGATTGCCTTTACCATCGGCAAGTTCGGGCTGGGCGCGGTCATGAACCTCGCCCTGCTGGTTGGCACGTTTTACATCACGTCGCTTATTTTCGTCCTCGGCGTCCTGGGTGTCGTCGGTCGGGCCTGCGGGTTTTCCGTGCCACGCCTGCTGCTGTATCTGCGCGATGAACTGCTGATCGTGCTGGGCACCAGTTCGTCCGAAGCCGCATTACCGTCTTTGATCGGCAAGCTGGAACAGGCCGGTGTCAGCCCGTCCGTGGTCGGGTTGGTGGTGCCAATGGGCTATTCGTTCAATCTGGACGGCACCAACATCTACATGACGCTGGCGTCGCTTTTCATCGCGCAGGCCACCGGTGTGCATCTGGATTTCGGCCAGCAGATGGCGCTGCTGCTGGTGGCGATCATCAGTTCCAAAGGGGCGGCCGGTGTCTCTGGCGCAGGCTTCGTCACGCTGGCGGCCACGCTTTCGGTCGTGCCGTCGGTGCCGGTGGGCGGGATGGCGCTTATTCTGGGGATCGACCGCTTCATGTCGGAATGCCGCTCCCTGACCAATGTTTGCGGCAACGCAATTGCCACCCTTGTCATCGCACGGTGGGAGGGCGCGCTGGATCGACAGCGTCTGCATGCCGCCCTGCATCCCGGTACTACCGAAGGAACAACCCCATGACCCGGACACTTGATCGACGGTCCCGCATTCTGGGCATTTTCGCGGGATCGGCCGGGAATTTGATCGAGTATTACGACTGGTATGTCTATTCGGCGTTCGCGCTGTATTTTGCCCATGCTTTCTTTCCAACCGGCAGCCAGACGGCGCAGCTTCTGCGCACCGCTGCCGTCTTTGCCGTGGGATTCCTGATGCGACCCATCGGCGGCTGGCTGATGGGGCTGATGGCCGACCGTCACGGACGACGTGCAGCACTCAGCTTGTCGATTCTTGTGATGTGTGCTGGATCTCTGGTGATCGCGTTCTGCCCCGGCTATGCCCGGATCGGGGTTGCCGCCCCGGCCATTTTGCTGGTTGCGCGGCTGGTGCAGGGGCTCAGTCTTGGCGGCGAATACGGGGCCAGCGCAACATACCTGTCCGAAATGGCACCCCCGGGTCAGCGTGGTTTCTATGTCAGCTTTCAGTATGTGACGCTGGTTGCGGGACAGCTGGTGGCGCTTGTCGTGTTGCTGATTCTGCAAAATCTGGTTCTGACACCGGCGCAGATCAATGGATGGGGCTGGCGCGTGCCGTTCCTGATCGGTGCGCTGCTGGCCGGGCTGACCCTGTGGCTGCGACGCGGCATGCAAGAGAGCGAGCAATTTGCCCGTGCGAAGGAAAGCGGCGGTCACGGCGGCCTTCGTCTGATGCTGCGCGACCCGATTGCAAGCCTGCGTGTCTGCGGCCTGACACTGGGCGGCACGGTCGCGTTCTATACCTATACGATCTACATGCAGAAATATCTGGCCAATAGTCTTGGACTTTCACGCGGCGTATCGACGTGGATCGCGGCGGGATCGCTGGTGTTCTTTGCAGCCTTGCAGCCGGTGATCGGCACCCTGTCCGATCGGGTGGGGCGGCGACCACTCCTGATCCTGTTCGGCCTGATCGTGACATTTGGCAATGTGCCGCTGATGGCACTCCTGTCGCGAACACACAGTGCATGGGCGGCGTTCGGACTGATCTGCGCGGCACTGGCTGTTGTCTCGCTCTATACTTCGATCAATGCCGTGGTGAAGGCAGAACTTTTCCCGACCCGGGTGCGCGCTCTCGGCGTTGCATTACCCTATGCGCTGACGGTTTCGATCTTTGGGGGAACAGCCGAATATATTGCGTTGTGGTTTCGCACGATCGGACATGAAGGCTGGTTTGCATGGTATGTCTCTGCCTGCGCGGTCGTGACGCTGATCACGGCTGTGACGCTGCCGCGGGATGACGATGCCCGCTTGGGGTAGGATGACCTTCGTCACCGCGTGTTATTCCACGCGCCTGCCGACGATCCAACGTGTTCAGGGATTGCATTTGTCCATATCTTAACAGCACGCAGCGAGGCAGCCTGGAAGTGCGCTTGATGAAAGAGCCCCAAACCATCTGGACCCTTCCACCTGAACTGGACCAACCCGCGCCCCGACGGATTCAGGTCGAACGGCTCTCGCCGTGGGCAAGCTGGGTCGTCATATTGATCGGGATCCTGTTCATGGTCCCGTTTCTAACCCCGCTATTGCTGGAGTATCTTGTCAGCATCCGCCCGCTGGAAAAGCATGGCCAGATACTGACAGGTCATGTCGAGCAACAATGGCGGGCGCAGTATCGGAACACGACACACTGCGAGGTATCGTATTCTTTCACGACACCGGATGGCGCTTTGATCCACAAGGATGGAAGTGAAGACGGAAGCGGTCCCTGCCGACACCCGGCGGGCAGCACGGTCAAGGTCGCCTATCTTCCGGGCAATCGCCTAAGCGGTTCTTTAGTCTCGCGCCTCACCGACACGCTTCGGATGCTTGTTGTGATGGGAGGCTTCATCGTTGGCGTGCTGGCCGCCATCATGATATGGCTAAGAGCAAACCATGCGTATCGCGTCCGCAAGGAAAAGCGGCTTGTTGAAACAGGCGTCGCAATCGCTGCGAACATCACCACAACAACAATCATCAAAGAACGATATGCGTCTGTCTTCCGGGTCCAGTGCGCCTACTCTGACCACACCGGACGCCAGCATACGATGCATCGCGATTACGGCATTCCGTTTTTGACAGACATGCAAAGCGATCTGATGAAGACCCTGCATGTCGGGACCACGATCCTTTACGATCCTGAAAAACCCTCGCGCGCGCTGCTTTATCCCGCCAGAGTCGTTCGCTGCATTAGACCGGAAGCACCCACCGGCGCCTCCGGTCCGTAAAGGACTTACTTCCAGCCCATCGCCTGAAACACACCGTCCCGCCGGATCAGGCCGTGCACCAGCGCAGCCGCCAGATGCAGCAGGATCACCGCAAAGAACCCGAACCCGAGCACGGTGTGCAACTGCCGCAACATCGCCCAGACCGCCGGGTCACGCGACAGGATCGGCGGCAGCACGAAGCCAGACCACATCACGACAGGATAGCCACCAGCCGACAACATCGCCCAACCAACCAGCGGCATGGCGAACATCAGGCCATACAGAACAACATGCGAGCCATGGGCTGCCAGTTTCTGCGCAGCCGGCAAATCCGACGGCAAAGGCGGCACCCGGGTGCAAACCCGGTTCAGCAGGCGCCCGATCGCCAACAGCAACACCGCAATGCCCAGCGGACGATGCAGCGACACCATCGTCGCGTAGCCCGGACCCGCCGTCGACGCCATCAGCACGCCAACGAACAGCATTGCAAAAATCATCGCTGCCATCAGCCAGTGCAGGAGTCTGGCCAGTGCCGTAAAGCGTGTGACATCAACCATGGTGATCTCCTGCAATCAGTTGCGGGGTAATGGCGCTCGGCGGTTTGGTCTCGCCCGCACGCTCGGAGAAGGAGCGCGCATAGACGGCAGAGCGCGCGGGCAGGATCGGATCGTCGGATGCCGCAATGCCGTGTGGCAGGATCAACGGATCGAAGGTGATGCCGGTGCACGGACCGCTATCTTCGCTTTCTGCCTGATTGAGCGTCATGATACCTGCATCGATGGTTTTCCGGTCCGCAGGCCATGCCTGCGTCGAATCTGCCGTGGGGTCACCCTGCTGCCCGATCGTCAGGATCAGGTGCCAGTGCAATGGGCCACGTCCCAGGAGGGTGACCAGATCGTCGAACAGATAGTCCCGCCCGCTTGCGCCCGCAGCAGCGGGCGGAGCCTCCGGCACCATGGCCCACCGGACTGGCACCGTCTGACCCTGCGCGTTGGTGAACATGAAAGCGTTGAGGCTGTTATAGGTATCGTCGGCAAAACCGGCCGTCACGGTACGCGCCTTGAGCATCCCCAGGGCTGCTGCCGTTTCCGGATGGGCCTTCAGGAACGGTCCGACACGCGCCGGATCGGGGGCATGCGTTTTCGGATCGGGGCGCGTCGCGTTGACGAAATCATAAAAATCGCGCGGCGTCCGCACGAGGAAAACCGGAATGTCGTTGATGCCCATGCGCCAGATTCCATGATCCGACGCCGTGATGCTCAGCGCGAGGCTCCGCACTTTTGCGGGCGCGTCGTCCTGAAACGGCATCCCGCCCGCCAGAGCGAACCGCCCCAGCACGTGGCTGCGACCGCTGCGGAAGACCGTGGCATCCGACACGGCTGATCCTGCGCCGTTGGCATCGAACCATCCCGTCACGCACACGCCCTTGGCGTGGTTGCGTCGAAAGCCGGGATGAACGCCGTCAACGGACTGCAGGCGATGGATGAACGCAATCTGCGTGAGACGACCGGGGGACAGAAAGCCCCCGGCCCAGGCGAAGGAAACTGCCAGCACACCAACAATCATGCCGATCAGGGCATAATACAGCGTCGGCCCGCGTGCCGGTCGTGGGCCATGAGCGGGGGGAGAGTTCATCGGACGATCCTCGTCAATTTCATGTAAGACGTTCGAGACGATGGAATATTCCCTGCGCCTGAAAATATTTCCGCAAGACGGGAATAACCGGTCGCGCATTGCGTCCTTGGCATGAACACGATGAAAGTGGGCGCATGGATGCCACGGACAAACTCGAAGCGGCGATCCCGGCACTGCGGCGCTTTGCCCGCGTGCTGCTGCGTAACGATGCAGATGCTGACGATCTGGTGCAGGACTGTCTGGAACGCGCGCTGCCGCGTCTTGGATCGGTGCGCCAGCAGGCCGATATCCGGCCCTGGCTGTTTTCAATCCTGCACAGCCTGCATGTCAGCCGCTGGCGGCGCCTGAAGCGCAATCTGATCCCCGCAGGCACACCAGAACCGGACGGTACGGCACCCGCACCGCAGGAGATTCAGATGCAGATGCATGATGTGCTGCGCGGACTTCATGCCCTGACGGAGGACCATCGCGCCGTGATGATGCTGGTCGCTGTGGAAGGGCTGGAGTATGCCGTGGCCGCCGCCGTGCTTGGTATTCCTGTTGGCACCCTGATGTCGCGTCTGGGCCGTGCCAGAACGCAGTTACGGAATTTCGTGGACGGGCAGACACATCGCCCTGCCCTCAAACCGGTGTTGAGGAGTGTTCCATGACCGATCCTGATCGCCCGGTCACCGACGCGGACCTTCAAGGTTGGGTCGACGATCAATTGACCACCGCACGACGCCGCACGGTCGAGGTATGGCTCGCCGCCCGTCCGGCCGAAGCACGCCTTGCCCGAGAATGGCGCGAGGATCGCGAGCGGTTACGGGCCTGTTTCGATGCAATGCAGGAACCCGCGCTGCCGCTGCGTCTGATGCCCCGTAGCCGCCCGCGCCGCAGCGTATCCCCCCTGCAACTGGCGGCGTCGGTGGTGGTGGCGCTGGGGTTGGGTGGTGTCGCGGGTTGGCATGTGCATCGCCCGCCGATCGGCGTTGCCGCGGTCGCGCAGGAGAGTCTGACTGCCGATAGCGCCTTCGCCCGGGTGGCTGATTTTTCTCCGTCCGCCGACATCAGTCATGTCGGAACATGGGCAAGCCATGTTCTGGGGCGCACTGTTACGCCTCCGGATCTGACCGGCGCTGGCTATCGGCTGACTGGCGGCCATGTGGTGGCAACGATGTATGGCCCGGGCTGTGTTTTCGTTTACGCTGCCAGCACGGGATCAACCTTGTCCGTGTTTGTCCGTCCGATGCATGGGGTGGACTGGAACGCCCGGATGCGGGCCATGCACGGGGGCGCTGTCGGCGCGCGCGGGTATGTCTGGGCGGATGACGGGCTGGGCGTGGGGCTGGTCGGAACACGCGATCAGACGGATATGCTGCGTCTGGCAGCCGATGTGCGACGTGAACTGCGCGAAAGCGGGCCATTGAACGACTGACACATCAGTTCGACGTGGGTTTTCACTTTGTCGGGACATAGGCGAATTGCGGGGCTCAAACATGCCAGTGTTGAGCAGGCCGCGAGCAATGCGGCCTGTCTAACCCGCTGGGCCCGATTGCATGTCTCGCTTTGTGCGGCAGGTGCCCGGCCAAAGTGACCCTGCATTGAAGCTGGGCACGGAGCCCGCGAATGCTCGAAACACTGAACGACCGCCCAATAACCCAGCAGGAAACCGCCCCGTTTACACCCCCGACCATCGCGCGCCGGCAAAAGGTCGTGCTGGGACTTCTGGTGGCAACGGGTGTGATCAGTTACGTCGATCGCGCCACCCTGTCGGTGGCGAATGGTATGGTGCGGCACGATCTTGGTCTGTCAGCGTCGCAGATGGGACTGCTGCTTTCGGCGTTTCTCTGGGCCTATGCCATTGCCCAGTTGCCCGTCGGCTTCTTGATCGATCGGATCGGTGCGCGCAAGGCGCTCGCCTTTGGTCTGACCCTTTGGTCCGTCGCGCAGTTGCTGGGCGGGTGCGTGACGTCGCTGACGCAATTCTGCGTCGTGCGGGCAGTGTTGGGGCTTGGTGAATCGCCGGTTTCTCCCGGCAGTTCCCGTGCCACCCGAGACTGGTTTGCGGTGCATAATCGCGGAACCGCCACTGGCATTTGGAACAGCTCGTCCAGCCTGGGGACTGCGGTGGCCGTGCCTTTGCTGACATTTCTGATGCTCTCGCTGGGCTGGCGCTGGATGTTCATTGTGATGGGCGGTGCGGGTCTCATAGTCGCGGCACTGTTGTATAGTCTTTACCGTGATCCGAGAGAGTGCCTGACACCGCACGACTGTCGGCATCTGGACGACGGGTCCCAGTCGACAGCAAGCCCCGTGACCTTCGCCCAATGGCGCAGGTTGTTCGGGCAGCGCACCAGCCTGGCAATGTTAGTCGGGTTTTTCGGCTGCATTTATGTACTGTGGATGTTCAATGCGTGGCTGCCTTACTATCTGGAGCATGATCGGCATCTAAGCATCGCGCATACGGGCATGGTGGCGGCAATACCGTTCGTTTTTGGCGTTCTTGGCAGCCTGTTCGGCGGATGGCTGGTCGATCTTCTGGTGCGGCAGGGCGTAAGTCCCATCAACAGCCGCAAATATCCGATGGGTCTTGCCTTGGTCGGGATGGGTCTGGCGACATTGCTCGGTGCCATGTCAGAGGACAATGCCATCGCGGTGGCCTCAATCTCGGTCGCGATGTTCCTGTGCTATGTGTGCACGGCGGCTGCCTGGGCGACGCCACCTGTTGCCGTGCCGGGTCCATTCTGTGCGTCCATGGGTGCGATGCAGAATTTCGGCGGCTATATTGGCGGTGCGATTGCTCCGTCGGTGACCGGTGCCATGCTGGAACATGCCGACAGCTTGAGAGACGGTCTGGCCATTGGTGCGTTCATCGCGATCGTCTGTGCCGTCGGGTATTTTCTATTAATGAAAAAACCGGTTTCCATGGAAGATCTGGCAGATTGATCCTGTGCGGGGTCGACGATGGTCCCGGGCGGACATCTGTTGGTATCCGGGACGAGTTTTGCGATCCGGACCGGGTTTCTGTGCGGCTCCGATTCAGCACTGCTCGGGGTGTAGATCAGAGCTACCGTCCGGGACGAGAGACGCGCGCGCTGTCACGCGCAAAACCGTGTCATTTCATAAGGACAAGCAGGAGCGATCGGCCGGCCGCATGGCGGTGCACACGCTGTTGGAGGGCGTACGC
>Ga0157365_10000366_pt1 | contig 19607 bp, 12 predicted proteins | sample AttsexASBM3_FD_111478 | JGI IMG/M metagenome (GOLD analysis project Ga0157365, IMG submission 111478) | Fungus gardens microbial communities from leaf cutter ant in Ribeirão Preto, State of São Paulo, Brazil - Atta sexdens ASBM3 | ecosystem: Host-associated > Fungi > Mycelium > Unclassified ... | reverse complement strand
GATGACGATATCCCCCTTGGTGGAATGGTCGTCGGATGCGTCAGCCGCTTCGGGCCAGAAATTGCACTGGTTCTTGAATGGATAGGTGGTGATCGTATCCGTGCGGTGGTTGCCCAGGATCATCAGCACCTCGCGGGCGATCGAGCAGTATTTCCCGATCTTCAGGCCGGCATATTCGGCCTCTATGATGATGGGAGAGCCCTTGGCGCCATACGTATGGTCCCCGATCTCCCAGCCCCATTCCTCGATCTCGTGGGCCAGCGTGTAGCGTAGAAGTAGCGAAAAGGCGTTCTTGCCATAATACATGGAGGGTGCGTTCTCCCGTCATGGTTCAGGTTGTGCGGGTTATGCCACTGTTGATATGCGATTTTGCACATCGATCACAGGAAGCAACTTCCTTGCCATGGCGGATCGCCGTTTGGGAGGGGGCGCATTGCACCGGGCAGTTTTGTTATCGTTATCCAGCAAGGTTGGAAAAGGTTGAATCTGCGCAACGGCCCTGCGTCCGTTTATCGCTGCATGGGGCCGGCTGGTGATGGTGTCATGCATCACAGCAAGGCTTCCTTACAATTTTCAACCAGAGCAAAGGAGCCGTTACCTGTAGGCTGGTGACGGCAGCCGGAGGTGCTTGGAATATGAAATGACGGGGAGTGATTATGTGGGTCTGGAACAGGGGCAGGCAGCATAAGAAACTGGTCTGGACGTGTCAGCACGTTTCCGGAAAGCGCATCACTCATCATGGGTCCAGATTTTATGAAATCCGCAACCGACTGATCTGACACTAATTTTTAAGGAAACGTGGCTCCCGAAGTAGGACTCGAACCTACGACCCAGCGATTAACAGTCGCTTGCTCTACCAACTGAGCTATTCGGGATCAGCGTTGAGCAGCTTATAGCCACACTGGTGGGGGGGCGTAAACCCCCCTTTTGAACTTTTTTTAAAAAAGGGGAAAAAAGGGAACCCGGACCGGCTAAAAGCACGGTAGAGCCTTCGCGGAGCAGGAGAAACTGTAGGTAATGGAAGAAGATAACAGGGCAGGGCAGGCACCGCGCCTGCTGCGTCGGGCGGTGGTGCCGCTGCTGGTCGGGGCAGGGTGCGCCGTTGTGGGCGCGCAGTGGCTGCAAAGCCGGCAGCAGGCCCGCATCGTGCGGCATGATGATGAACTGCTGGATGGCGAACCCCATGACCTGACGCTGTCCTGGCCTTCCGCACAGGCATCGACCCTGTACAATGTCGCCCTCAGGCAGGACTTCTTTTCCCAGTATCATCTGGATGTGCACCTGCAGCCCGGCGCGCTGACGGGGCGGGACGCCATTGCCGACCTGCAGGCAGGCCGCAGCATGGCCGCCGTGGCGCCGGTGCTGTCATGGCTTCAGGCCTACCAGGCGAATGCGGACCTGCCCGCCCGGCTGGTCATGGGGCTGCAGGCGGGGACATTCCGCCTGCTGGTGCGCAGACGGCTCCGGATTGCCAAGATCGAGGATCTGGTGGGCCGCAGGATTGCCGTGCTGAATGCGGACATGGCGGACCGCCTGTTCTTTTCCGTTATCCTGCGGCGCAAGGGGCTGAATCCGGATACGGCGCCCAACTGGGTGATCCTGCCCCCCGATCAGATTGACGATGCCCTTGCGGCAGGCACGGTGGATGCGGTGGCGCTGCATGACCCGCTGGCGTGGCAGCTGCTGAACAACCGGGCGCTGGATATGGTTGAACTGGTCAACAGCGTGAAGGGGCTGTACGCGGAACGCACGAACCTGGCGCTGGGCGTCTCGACGGACCTGCTGGACCGGACGCCCGGTGCCGCGGTGGCCCTTGTGCTGGCGCTGTCGCATGCCGCGCGCTGGCTGCCCGAACACATGTCGGAAGCAGCCACCCTGCTTGATGGCCGGGTGGCTGGCATGGATCAGGACACCGTCCTGCAGATGATGCGCCATGAAGTGCTGGGCATAAGCCCGGTGGGCAATGACCTGAAGATCCAGATTGCGCGTTACGTGGATGAACTCAAGCTGCTGGGCCAGTTTCCCGACAGCCTTGATTCCGCCGGCTACGCCCGCCGGATTTCAGCCGATATCCTGCGCCACGGGCGTGGTGGAAAAGGCGGTGCGGGGCAGGCGGGCTGAACGGCGGATGCGGCGCGCTGCCGGTTGCATCCGCCCGGCAGCCACACGCATGGGGCTGCCGGGCCGGGATGGATTTACCACGTATAGCCAATGCTCGCCTGCGCATTACGGCGTTCGCCATAATAGCACCATTCCTGATTATAGGAGGCATAGCTCAGGCAGTTCGCGACATAATTCTTGTCGAACAGGTTGCGGGCACTGGCCGCGACGGTCCAGCCATGAAGCGAGGGGGAAAGGTTCGACAGGTCATAGCGAACTGACGCATCAAACACGGCGTATTGCGGCACCCAGACGCTGCCATAACTGGCCTCGCCACCATAGGATTTGTTCGAATATCGCATGCCGCCACCAAAACCGAGGCCTTTTACCGGCCCCGAAGGCATGGTGTAGAACGCGAATAGCGATGCATTGCCCGTCCCGGACTGGATCAGCGGCTTGCCCGTCGAATCATCATGGACCTTCTGCACGCTGACCGCAGCCGTAATCATCAGGTTTTTGTATGGCTCGGCATGGGCTTCGAATTCGAAGCCGTCCGAATGTACCTTCCCGCTTTGCGTGCTGTAGCCCAGGTTGCCCACGGCAACCAGCACGTTGCTCTGTTCAATATGGAAACCTGCGGCCGTCAGCAGCAGCGACGTGCCCGGAAGCTGGTATTTCAGCCCGCCCTCAAGCTGCTTGCCAAGGGAGGGATCGGCCTGGCGGAACGTCTTGCCACCATCATTGGAGACCGTGCCCGACTGCGGCTGGAATGATGTCGAGTAGCTGACATAAGGGGCTAGTCCAAACCGGAAATGATACAGGCCCGAAGCGCGCCATGTGATCTGGCGGGGACTTTCCTCCGACGTGGAATGGGAGATGTATTCATGCTGCTGTGACCGGTACCAGTCATTACGCAGGCTGCCGGTCAGGACCAGTCCGCGCCAGTGCATTTCATCCTGCGCGTACATGCCGATCTGGTGCGAATTGGTCTGGTAATTCACATACGGGGCCATGGCGGGAATGACCATGTTATAGTCGGGGTGCAGGACGTTCAGGGCGGGCGCGCTGCCAAAGAAACCCTGTTCGGATGCGCTCTGCTGCATGTAGTCGAAGCCGAACATCATCGTATGCTGCACGGGGCCGGTACGGACGTGGCCCTTGAACTGGCTGTCGAATGTCAGGTTATGCGTATGTTCGTTCGTCCCGAAGGCGGAGCGGCTGAGCATGTCCTCGCTTGTATAATAACCGTTGTTATACACGCTGCGATAAATGGTCTTGATGTCATCATACCGACCGCGACTGGTGAAGCTCCAGTTGTCATTGAAACGGTGGTTGAAGATATAGGTAATACTGCCCTGCCGACGGTTGAATTTCTCGAACGATGCATCGCCGTCATAAAAATCCCGGGGCAGGTAGCCGTATGATGCAGGTTTGAGCGACCCCACCAGCGGCTCGCCGCCATAGGTGCCATTTTCGGGATCGTACTGGTAATTGCCCAGAATGGTCAGCGTTGTCGGTCCATCGCCGCCGAACGTGAAGGAGGGGCTGATGGAAAAGCGCCGACTTCCCGTCCGGCTCATCTGGCTGTGCTGGCCGTTGACCGTGCCATACAGGCGATAGCGCACAAGGCCGTTATCCGTCGCATACCCACCAACGTCGGCATCCACGCGATAGAGGTCGAACATGCCGCCTGTTGTGGTGACGCCACCATAGAACCTCTGGTCGGTCGGCAGCTTGCTGGACAGCGCGACAAGGCCACCGGGGCTGGACTGCCCATACAGCGCGGATGCCGGTCCCTTCAGGATCTCGACCCGTTCCAGCCGGGATGTATCGGTCTGCGCCGTGGCATAGCCCGTGGGGCTGTCCTGCAGCTTGAGGCCATCAAGGAAGGTCGGGACCGTAAAGCCGCGCAGGGCGAACTGGTCATAGCGCGTGCCTTCGCCCCCGCCACGCAGGTCCGGGGTAATGCCCGCCGTGTACCGCACGGCCTGGTTCAGGTTCAGTACCCCGCGCACGTCCATTTCGTTGCGGGTCACGACCGTCACCGACTGGGCGGTTTCAATCAGCGGCGTATCGGATTTCGTTGCCGAGGACGCGACCGTTGACGGCCTGCGTGCATGTACCTCCAGCTTTTCAGCCCGCGCGGCGGTCGTGTCCGGCTGGCCGGTCTTCTGTTTCGCAGTCTGGGTCCGGGCCGGATGGGTGGAATCGGATGTATCGACCGGATTCGCCGCAAGGGCATTCCCTGTCACCAGAAGGGAAAGCGGAAATACATAAAAAACCCTGCTGCGCTGCATGCCTGACCTCGTTTGTGGCGTTTTCTGCCGTTCGGAAGTGGGTTCTTAAGGTTAATGCGAATCATTTGCAACATATATCAAAACGTGTCACCACGAATGACAAGGTCCGGTGGGGCATTTTTCTCACTTTGGCGGCAGGGCCGCAGCCTGCCGTACCGACAGGTCAACAGGCACGCAGGAAGTGCATGCGACGTGCAGACCGTCCGGCACGATGACGGGATGTATCCGGGCCGGACGATCACTGTCATTGCAATGCGTATGCCGACCAGAACAGCCCGTTCCAGGATGTTCAGCAGAATGCGGATGAAGGCATGAACAGACGGCTTACGGGGATCATGACCACGAATGCCTGTTTGCCACAGTCACCTCTGTCCCACCCGCACAGGCACAGTCCGTAGAGCGTGCAGATGAATATGGAACCGCCGCAACGACAGTACGCGCGTTCCATACAGCGCAGGGCGACGGGCAGGGGGACGATGCGTCAGCAATGGTCCTCCCGGAAAAACGTTCCAGGCCTGCATTTTCTCCCGCAGGTCTGACCGGGTTTTATGGGCAGCTGCCAGATATTGCCCTGGCAGAATGTGTGGCGGGATGCGATCAGGAATGATCTGTCATATTGCCAGCAGGCTGGACCGGGGGTCTCGGTGCGTCCTTTTTCCGTCCAGCCGCCATGCCGCGCCGGGACTGGAGAAAAGCGCAAGTGAGATCATGGACGTCACGGCATGCTGGGGCAGGCCAGTCCACGATCGTCCTTCAAAATGATTGGGTTCCGGTTGTGTGTCCCTGCGTGGCTGGCACGCCTGTCCGCTGCTCCGGGCTGACTGGATATTGCAGCACGCGAGGACGTCGCGGCATGCAGGCGTTCCCGGCGGGCCCGGTCTTCTGGAACCGGGCGGATGCGCTGGTGCAAATAACCGGTATGCCCTCTGCTGTGGGTGTCAGGGCATCCCGGCCTGAATGCCCGTTCGCCATGAAAACAGCAGGCCCTGACCCTAGCGCACGTCGCGGTAATAGGGCTGGGCCAGCGCCGCAGGGGCGGCCATGACCCGGCGCATGCGGTGCCACACCACCACCGGCACGATAATGAAGGCCATGGTGCCCACATACGGCAGCATGTTCAGGAACGCCGGATCAATCGGCCAGTTATGGGCCTGCCCGACAAACGACAGCGCCGTCACCAGTCCGAACAGCAGCGCGGACAGCGTGACGATAACCGGGCGGTACCCCGCAAAGATCACCAGCGCCAGCGCGATCCACCCGCGCCCCGCCACCATGCCTTCCGACCACACGGGCACATAGGTCAGCGTCAGGTATCCCCCCGCCATGCCCGCCATCGCGCCGCCAAGCGTGACGTACCAGAACCGCATGGCCATGACCGGAATGCCAGCCGCGTCCGCCGCTGCCGGGTTTTCTCCTACCGCACGCATGTTCAGCCCGTGGCGGGTGCGGAACATGACAAAATGCACCAGCGCGGGCAGGATGACGTAAATCGGCACGATCAGGATATTCTGTCCGAACAATGCCGGACCAATGACCGGAATGGATGACAGCAGCGGCACGGTGACATGGCCAAACGTTGTCGCAACCGGCTGCCCGGCATAGTTGTGGCCAAGTGCCGTGGACAGCCCCAGCCCCATGAAGGTCGTCGCCAGGCCACACAGCACCTGGTTTGCCCGCATCACCACGGCCCCGAACGCAAACACCATGCCGCCCGCCGCGCCGACCAGACCGGCAACCAGCAGCCCGACCCATGGCGAGGGAATGGACGCCACGGTCATGACAGCCGTCACGGCCCCCAGCGCCATAAGCCCTTCCACGCCCAGGTTGGTCACGCCAACCCGTTCAGCCAGCACTTCGCCAAGGGCGGCCAGCGCCAGCACGCCGCCCGCCAGCACGGCGGTGGCCAGCATACCTGTCAGTAGCGTGATCATCATGCGTTTCCCTTTGGCGTGGCGCCCGCCACCGGACGGTAATGGGCCAGTTCGTCGCCAATGGCGATCATGAACAGGATCAGCCCCGTAATGGCGAGGACAACCGACGCCGAAAGCTGCTGTGTCTGCATGACAATGCCCGAATCAAGGATCAGCGCCATAAGCAGTGCTGCGGGAATGACGTTCAGGCACGACCCGCGCGCCAGAACCGCCACCACGATTCCCAGATAACCAAAATTGTTGGCCATGCCGCCCTGCAGCCGGTGGACCGTGCCCGCGACTTCAAACATGCCCGCAAGGCCGGCCAGCCCGCCCGACAGCAGCATGACCGAAATGATGCGCAGCCGCACCGGAATCCCGGCATAGCGCGCGGCTTCGGGGTTGGCGCCGCCAATGCGGATTTCATATCCCCATCGCGTGCGCGACAGTACCAGCGCCAGCCCGATCACGATCACGATGGCCACCGGAAAGCCCCAGTGCACGATGCCCCACATTTCGGGAATGGAAACCGACAGGCGCTGCGTCGATACCTGCGCCCCGCTGATCCGGTCCCGCCACGGCCCCGTGGTCAGGTAATAGGTCAGGAGCGATGCAATGAAGTTGAGCAGCAGCGTGGTGATGATTTCATTTACCCCGGCATAGGCCCGCGCCAGCGTGGGCACGGTAATCCACGCCATGCCGCCAAGGATTCCCGCAATGGTCATGACCGGCAGCACCATGATGGCCGGACCATGCAGCCCCAGGGCAACGCCGGTCGCGGCAATGGCGCCAGCATAGAACTGGCCTTCCGCGCCGATGTTCCACAACCCGATCGTGCCGCATACGGTCACCGCTGCCCCTGTCAGCAGCAGCGGGCACATGAACAGGGCCAGATCTTCCAGCCCGAAGCGTGACCCAAGGGTGGAGCGCAGGATCAGTTCCGCCAGCACCACCGGGCTGTGTCCCGACAGCGCCAGCACGCCCGCGATGATGCACAGCGACAGCACGATGGCCGCCAGCCGCAGCACAAGGATGCGTCCCGCCGGTGCGCTGGGCAGGCGCTGGAATGCACGTGTCGCCATTACTGTGCCGCTCCCGGTTGGGTGTGGGTGGCGTCCCGGCCACCCATCAGCAGGCCGATGGTGGCCATGTCGGCCGCCTCGGCATCGATTACGGACATGAGCCGCCCGTGGAACATGACCCCGATCCGGTCCGATACATTCAGCAGGTCTTCCAGATCTTCGGATATGAACACGACCGCCACCCCCTGGTCACGCAGGTCGGTCAGGTATCCCAGCATGGTGGCGATCGCCCCGATATCCAGCCCGCGCGCGGGGTAGGCGGCCACCAGCACCCGGCTGGCGATACGGATTTCACGTCGCGCCACCAGGCGCTGCTGGTTGCCGCCCGACAGGTTGCGGATGGGCATGGCGAAATCGGGAATGGTGACCTGCGCCAGGTCCGCAATGTCGCGCGCCAGCACGCCCGCCGCCTGCGCATCATACAGCCCGTGTGTCCCGATGGGCGGGTACGGATATTCACGCAGCGCCATGTTGGCGGTAACCGACAGCGATGGCGCCAGTGCGCTGCGCAGCCGGTCCTCGGGGATATGCCCTACGCCCGCCTGCACGAACAGGGCAGGGTCCGCACGATCCACAAGGTTGCCGTCCAGCAGGATTTCGCCCGACGTGCGGGCCATGAGGCCCGTCAGCACATGTGTCAGTTCGCGCTGTCCGTTGCCCGCGACCCCGGCAATGCCCAGGATCTCGCCACCATACAGGTCAAGGCTGACATCGCGCAGCGTGTCCACCCCACGGTCGTCGCGCACGCTGACATTGCGCAGCTGCATGACCGGGTCGGTCGCGATGGGGGCGGCCCCTTCGGGGCGGGCGCGCATGTTGCGCCGGACAATGTCGCGCCCCACCATGGTCGCCGCCAGCATGGACGGATTGCAGTCCGCCGTGCTGAACGTGCCGACCTTGCGCCCCCCGCGCAGGATGCTGACGCGGTCCGAAATCTCCATCACCTCATCCAGCTTGTGGCTGATGATGATGACGGCGTTGCCCTGCGCGCGGAAGGCCCTCAGCGCGCGGAACAGTTCGCCCGTTTCCTCCGGCGTCAGCACGGCGGTGGGTTCATCCATGATCAGCAGGCGGGCCTTGCGCGCCAGCACGCGCAGGATCTCGACGCGCTGCTGTTCGCCTGCCGACAGGTCGCATACGCGGGCATCGGGCCGGACGGGAAAGCCGAAGCGTTCCGAAATCTCGCGCGTGCGGGCTTCCATCACGGCGGGGGAGGCTATGCGGGGCGCTTCATCCCAGCCAAGGTGGATGTTTTCCGCCACCGTAAAGGCCTGCACCAGCTTGAAGTGCTGGTGCACCATGCCGATCCCCGCGCGGATCGCGTCCTGTGGGGAGGTAAAGGTCTGGCCGTAACCATCAAGGATGATCTCGCCTTCCTCCGGCTGGTAAATGCCGGTGACGACGTTCATCAGCGTGGATTTGCCAGCCCCGTTTTCCCCCAGCAGGGCATGAATCTCACCGGGCCAGACATCCAGGTCCACGTCCTTGTTGGCAATCACGCCGGGGAAGAATTTGCCAATGCCGCGCAACTGCAGGACCGGCGGCGTGCCGGGGGCGACCCCGGCGGGGGCAGGCTGCTTACTCAAGGCCGGATACTCCCGCGACAGCCCAGTCGCTGTGATAGATTTCAAGGTCGCTCAGCGTCACGCCCTCGGGCACGCGCAGGCGGCCATGGTTGTCATGGATCGGCCCGCGGAACGGGTTGTAGCCCGCCAGCATGCGCGTGCGCATGGCGTCGGCCTGACGCGCGACCTCGACCGGCACGGTCGGCCCCCACGCATCACGGTCCACGCCGTGGCCCAGCGTCAGGAAACGCCCCTGTGGCTGCCATGTGCCCGCCAGCAGGTTGCGCACCTGCGAGACATAGAAATCATTGAAATCAAGGGTTACGGAACTGACATAGGCTTCCGGCCCGTAATCCAGCATGCCGGTGTTCCACATCGCCGCCTTCAGCCCGCGCTGCACGGCCACGCGCAGATAGGCCGGTTCATCCATGATCCCGCACAGGAAGTCGCACCCGTTATCCGCCAGCGCCGTGGCCGCCTGGGTTGCGGCCTGCGGGTCGAACCATGCGTTGATGGTGATGCTCTGCAATGTTACCGACGGGTTGACCGACTGCGCGCCCAGCAGGGTGGCGTTGGCCGAGGCATAGACCGAAGGGATGGGAAACGCGCCCAGGAACCCGATCTTGCCCGTGCGTGTCATGAGGCCCGCGGCAATCCCGATAACGTAGCTGGCATACCAGTGCGCCACGTAATACCACCCCAGGTTGCCGGTCACATTCGTGCCGTCACATTCCATGAAGGCCACGTCGGGCGCGCGGTCCGACACATCCTTGATGAAATCACCATATTCGGAGGTCGCGAACACCATCTGCGCGCCTTCGGCCACAAACTGTCGGAAAATGCGCGTGGCGTCGGCGGAATAGGGCACGCTTTCGACATATATGGTGCGGATTTTCGGGAATTCGCGGCGCACGGCCTGCACCCCCCGGTCATGCACCATGGACCACCCGCCGTCTGTAATCGGCCCGGTATGGCCGAAGCCGATAATGGCGTCGGCTTCCGCCAGCGGCCTGCGCCACGCGGGCGTGGCCGCCGCACGGGCCGGTCGCAGCAGGCCGGAGCCGGCCGCCCCCGCCATGCCCAGCAGTGCCCGGCGCGTTGTCAGTAACCGCCCCCGCGGTCCTGAAGCTGTCATAAGATGTTATCCCCTTGATAATCCATGCCGTATCCCCCTGCGGCAAGATGGCGTGCTGACCTGTTCGTATGCTCCTGTCGCTGCGTTGTCCGGTGTGCCGTACCTAGTAAACGTTACGAAGCAGGTACATGCAAGACCATCGCGCAACCTGCGGTCCGACCCGGCGCATCAGGCGTGATCGGTCCCGGCTGGCGGCATGCCCGCCAGCGCGCGCCAGCTGGCCTCATCCATGGTGGCGACGCCCAGCTCGGCCGCCTTGCGCGCCTTGGACCCGGCCTTTTCCCCCAGCACCACAAGGTCGGTTTTTTTGGAAACGCTGTCGGACACGCGCGCGCCCAGGCGCTCGGCCACGGCACGGGCTTCGGGGCGGGTCATGGTGGTCAGCGTGCCGGTAAAGACGATGGTCTTGCCCGACAGCGCGCCTGCGGCCACCATTTCCTCGTCCGTGACCTGTGCCAGCACCGATGTCAGGTCATCCAGCGTCGCGCGGTTATGGGATTCGGCAAAGAACGACACCAGTTCATCCGCAATGGCCGAGCCGATGCCGGTGATCGAGCCCAGTTCCAGCCGCTCGTCCGATCCGATGACCGCGGCCTTTTCCATCTGCTGCCGCCAGTTGGCCATGGACCCGTAATGCCGCGCCAGCAGGCGGGCATTGTTGATGCCGATGCGGCGGATGCCCAGCGCGTAGATCAGGCGCGACAGTTCGATTGTGCGCCGCGCCCCGATCGCGCGCACCAGATTGCGGGCCGATACCTTGCCCCAGCCGTCACGCGCCGCGATGTCCGCTTCATGCGCGGGCAGGCGGAAAATATCGGCGGGCGTGCGCAGCCAGCCCAGTTCGTGGAATTCCACGATCGTGCGATCGCCCAGCCCGTCAATGTCGAATGCATCGCGCGATACGAAATGGATCAGCCGCTCCACCACCTGCGCGGGGCAGGTCAGGCCGCCCGAACATCGCCACACGACCTCGCCTTCGGGCCGTTCGGCATGCGCGCCACAGACCGGGCAGGTGTGGGGGAAAGGGAAGGGCGGGCGGTCATGGTCGCGCGGCAGGACCACGCCGGTCACCTGCGGGATCACGTCGCCCGCGCGCTGCACATGAACGAGGTCGCCCTCGCGGATGTCCTTGCGCGCGATCTCGTCCTCATTGTGCAGGCTGGCGCGGGTGACGATCACGCCGCCCACATTAACCGCCTCCAGAAACGCAACCGGTGTCAGCGCGCCGGTGCGGCCAACCTGTATGTCGATCTTTTCAAGGCGGGTGATGGCCTGCTCGGCTGCGAATTTCCACGCCACCGCCCAGCGTGGCGCACGCCCCGCGAAACCAAGGCGGTCCTGTAGCGCGCGGTCATCGAGTTTGTACACAACGCCATCAATATCATAATCCAGCGCCGAGCGTTCCAGCGTCAGACGTTCCATGAAGGCCTCGGCTTCGGCTGCGTCCTTCACCCGCATGCTGAGTGGATTGACCACAAATCCCCATGCCGCAAGCTGTTCAAGGTAGCCATGATGGGTTGCGGCCAGTGGCGTGTCGCAGAAGCCCGCGGCATAGGCGAACAGGGACAGGGGACGCCGGGCCGTCACCGCCGGGTCAAGCTGGCGCAGCGACCCGGCCGCGGCGTTGCGGGGATTGGCGAAGGGTTTTTCCCCCGCGTGCTCCTGTGCCGCGTTGAGTTCAAGGAACGCCTGCTTGGACAGGAACACCTCGCCCCGGATTTCGATCACGTCGGGGAAGGGGGCGGGCAGTTGTTCGGGAATGTCCTTCAGCGTGCGCAGGTTGGCGGTCACGTCCTCGCCTTCGGTGCCGTCGCCGCGCGTGGTGCCGCGCACGAAACGGCCATGTTCGTAGGTCAGGCTTATGGACAGGCCATCAATCTTGGGTTCCGCGACAAAGGACAGGGCGCGGGCCTGCTCTTCCCCCAGCCCGAGGAAACGGGCGATGCGGCTGATGAACCCCTCGAATTCCTCCCGCGAGAATACATTGTCCAGCGACAGCATGGGCACCATGTGCCGGTGGCGGTGGAAGGGGCCACTGGCGGGCGCGCCGACCCTGTCCGCCGGGCTGTCGGCGCGGCGCAGGGTGGGAAAGCGCGTCTCCAGTTCGGTATTCAGCCGACGCAGCCTGTCATACGTCGCATCGTCAACCAGTGGCGCGTCATTCTGGTGATAGGCCACGTCCAGCGCGGGCAGTACGGTGGCAAGCCGCGCCAGGACCGCTTTTGCATGGGTTTCGTCCTGTTCCATCGCAGCCGCATCGGCCAGCAGGCGGCGCGCCTGTTCGGACAGGGGGATGGATGACGGGTCATGGGGCATGATGTCAGACCCCTTTCAGCAGGCTGTCGGCCGCGGCGCGGGCGGCGGGGGTAATGGTGTCGCCAGACAGCATGCGGGCGATTTCCTCGCGCCGGGCCTGTGCATCCAGCGGTGCGGCATGGGTTTCGGTGCGGCCCCTGTTCACGCTTTTGCTTATGCGCAGATGGGCGTCGCCTCGGGCCGCGACCTGCGGGCTGTGGGTGACAACCAGCACCTGCACGCTACGGCCCACGGTATATAGCCGTTCCCCGATGGCCGAGGCCGTGGCCCCGCCCACGCCGGAATCCACTTCGTCAAACACCAGCGTGGGAATGGCGGACCGACCTGCCAGCACCACCTTCAGCGCCAGCATGAGGCGGGAGAGTTCGCCCCCCGATGCAACCTTGGCCAGTGGTCCCGGCGGCTGTCCGGGGTTGGCGGCAATCAGGAATGATGCCTGTTCCTTGCCCCGCGCGTTCCATGCTTCCGCCTCCAGCGGCAGGAGCGAGACGATGAAGCGCGCGCGTTCCAGCTTCAGCGGTTTCAGTTCCGCCATCACCGCCTGTTCCAGCCTGCGGGCCGCCTTTTCACGTGCGGCGGTCAGTTCCAGGGCGACCTCTTCAAACCGGGCGCGGGTTTCGGCTACGGTTTTTTCCAGCACCTCGATGCGGGCATTGCCCGAATCAAGGGCGGCCAGACGGTCGTTGAAGGCCGCGAGCAGCCCCGGAAGTTCCGGCACCGACACGCCATGCTTGCGTGCTTCGGCACGCAGGGCGAACAGGCGTTCTTCCGTCTGTTCCAGCAGGCGCGGGTCGGCCTGTGCGTCCGATGCAAGGCGCGAGAGCATGCTTTCCGCTTCCGCCAGCGCTTCTTCCGCGCGTTCCAGCGCATTCAGCGCTTCCTGCGCGGCTTCCTGCTCGGCTGCCCCGACCGCTTCGGGGTTCAGGTCGGTGGGGGCAGGCAGCAGGCGTTGCAGGGCGCGGCTGGCGTTGCGCAGCGCCGATGCAGGACCGGGGGAGCGACGGTCGCGCGGGGCAAGGTCGGCCAGTGCCGCGGCGATCGCTTCCGCCCGGCGTTCGCCCTGCTGCAATGCCTGGCGCAGGCCGGCAAGCTGGGTTTCCTCATCTTCCTGCGGGGCAAGGGTGGACAGATCGTCCACCGCCTGCCGCAGCCAGTCTTCTTCGCGCGCGGCATTTTCCATTTCCGCCCGCGCGGCGGCCAGTGCGGCCGTGGCCTCGATCCATTTGCGATAGGCCCCGGCGGTGCGGGTGCGCAGGGTGCCCGATACGCCAAAGGCATCCAGCAGGTCCAGATGCGTGGACTGGTCGGCCAGTCCCATCTGTTCATGCTGGCCCTGTATCTCCACCAGCAGGGTCGCCGCCCGGCGCAGCAGGCTGACGGCCACGGGCTGGTCATTGATATAGGCGCGCGAACGTCCGTCAGTGGTGACGACCCGGCGCAGCAGCACGGGTTCGCGCACGTCATCCAGCACGATGCCCTGTTCACTGAACAGCTGGTGCAGGGGATGGTCCGGCGCGATTTCAAAACTGGCGCTGACGCTGGCCTGTTCACATCCCGCACGGACAAGGGACGCGCTGGCCCGTTCCCCCAGCGCCAGCCCCAGGCTGTCCAGCAGGATGGACTTGCCAGCCCCGGTTTCCCCCGTCAGCACGGTCAGGCCGGGGGGAAAGGCCAGATCCAGTTTTTCGATCAGGACCACATCCCGTATCGAGAGCTGTGTCAGCATGCAGGCTTCCCGTTCAGCACAGATAATCGTTGGCGGAAATCAGAAAACCGAATGCCACGCCCGGGAAAATACGTTCCGTCCCTGCTTGTGGTCCTTGCCGGTCGCGCCCTTGATCAGGTTATGCGCGCGCAGGTGGTCGTATGCGTCTTCATACCATTTGCTGCTGGGGTAATTGTAGGCCAGCACCGCGCCGGTCTTGCGCGCCTGTTCCAGCAGGCCCATATCCAGATACACTTCCACCAGCCGTTCCAGCGCCTCGGGCACGTGGTTGGTGGTCTGGAAATCCTGCACCACGCGCTGGTAGCGGCCGGCGGCGGCAAGGTAGTCATTCTGCTGCTGGTACCACCGGCCCACCAGCATTTCCTTGCCTGCCAGATGGTCGCGGCACAGGTCGATCTTCAGCTGCGCGTCACGGGCGTAGGGGCTCTGGGGAAAGCGGGTGATGACTTCTTCCAGCGCGTCCATGGCCTCGATCGTGCCCTGCTGGTCACGCTGCACGTCGGCCACCTGTTCATAATAACACAGCGCGCGCAGGTAGAAGGCATAGGCCGCGTCCGCGCTGGTGGGGTGCAGTTCCAGGAAGCGGTCAAGCTGCTGCACCGCTTCGGGATATTTGTTCAGCAGGTAGTTCGCATACCCTTCCATCAACTGCGCGTTGGCGGTGTACTGGGAATAGGGGTAGTTGCGCTGCAGGGTATCGAACTGGTTGACCGACAGCAGGTACCGGTCCGAACGCAGGGCGTCCACGCCGTTGTTGTACAACGTTTCGGCCGAGCCGACGCGCGGCGCGCGTTCGTTGATGGTACTGGCGCTCTGTCCGCACGCGGCCAGAAGACCGGCAAGCGGCAGAAGGGCCAGCCAGGGCGCTGTCTGGCGCGGGGCGCGCGATGGTTGCGGAACGTAGTGTGATGTGCGTGCGAACATACCCAGCTCTTCCAGTTACGGAAGCTTTATATCATGTGCCGGGGGCGGGTGAAGTCTCCGCGTGCGGTTTTCGCACCGTCCCATCAGGCAGCCCGGTCGCGCGGGGCGGGAAGGGACGCGTCAAGCGGGGCGCGGCGCCAGTTCGCCTGTTCGGCAAAGACCTTGCGCAACAGGCGATTGTTCAGCGTATGCCCGGACTTATGGCCCCGGAAATGGCCGTTGACCATGCCTCCGGCCAGATACAGGTCGCCAATCGCATCCAGCACCTTGTGGCGCACGAATTCATCGGGATGGCGCAGTCCCGACGGGTTTACCACGCTGTCGCCATTGACGACCACGGCGTTATCCAGCGATCCGCCACGGGCCAGCCCCACGGAATGCAGGTAATCTATTTCCGGCTGCAGGACGAATGTCCGTGCCCGGCTGAGATGCTCGCGGAACTGCCCCGGTTCCACGCCTGTCATGTACCGCTGCTGGCCAATGGCGGCAGCAGGGAAGTCGATGGAGATGTCGATCGTCAGGCCGGGCTGCGCCGTGGGGGACAGTTCGGCATAGGCATCGCCGTCTTCCACCCGCACGGTCCGGTTTATGTGAATATGCTGGCGCGGGGCGGCCTGCGGCACGATGCCCGCGCATTCCAGCAGGAACACGAATTCCGCCGCCGAACCATCGAATACCGGGATTTCAGGACCATCCACGTCGATGAAGATGTTATCGACGCCACACCCCGCCAGCCCGGCCATAAGGTGTTCGATCGTGGCGATACGTTCGGCATGGCCACCGGTGGTATCGCAGCCCAGCACGGTGCTCAGGCATGTATCGACCACCATGTCGTACCGTGCGACGACCGGCGGCATGTCAATGTCGGTGCGCCGGAAGACAATGCCGGTATTTTCCGGTGCGGGGGACAGCCGCAGGCTTATGCGCGCGCCCGTATGCAGCCCGGTGCCGACGCTGCTGATCGGCTGGCGTAAGGTGTGCTGCATCTGCCCTTCATGCCGGGGTTCCGAAATGAAGGGGGCGTGTGTCTGCGGCAGCATGCCGTCCATTGCCTGTATCCTTGACGGAAGAGTGGGAGAACTCACAGTAACTGGCATGTTATCATGTTACTGCCTTGTCTCTCCGCAGGACAGTCAAGGATTATTGCCTATTGTTACCTATCTGGAAGGAAAGCGTGGCCTGTCCGTACGGGACTGGCCACGCATCGGTCTGATCAGGGTGAACGGCGGCGCAGGAAGGCGGGAATGTCCAGTCCGCCATCATCTGGTGTCGGGTTTCCGCCCGTGTTCTGCGCCGACGGCTGGGATGGCTGCGGGGGCTGGGGCTGCACGGCGGGTTCCGTGCGGGGCGCGGGCTCGGGTGCTGCCGGGGTGGAATGGCGGCGCAGCGCGCCGGTCACGATCCCGAACAGGCTGCGCGGCGCGGGCTGGGGTTCCGGCGCGGCGGGCTTGGCGCTTTCGGTAAACAGCGGCGAACGCGGGGAACCCGCGCGCTGTGCCTGCGCGACATGCGGCGGCACGGCATTGGGGGACGGCGCCTGCGGTGCGGCGGGACGCTGCTGGGGCGCCGCCGTCGCGGGCTGGCCCACGGGGGCGGCGGGCTGCGGCGGCTGGGCTGCCGCAGGGGTCGCCTGCGCCGCGGCGCCAGCGGCCGCCGGTGCGGGCTGTGCATCCGGTGCGGCGGCCTGCGGGGCAGGGGCCTCGGCCTGCGGCGGAACCTGGTGCGTCTTCGGGTGGCCACCGGGCGGGTTGTCGATGCCCGTCGCCACGACGGAAACGCGGATGCGGCCGTTCAGCGAGGTATCGATGGCCGAACCGAAAATGATGTTCGCGTCTTCCGCCACTTCTTCGCGGATGCGGTTTGCCGCCTGGTCCACTTCGAACAGGGTCAGGTCCTCGCCGCCGGTAATGTTGATCAGCAGGCCCTGCGCGCCGGACATGGAGGTATCTTCCAGCAGCGGGTTGGAAATGGCGTCCTCGGCTGCGGCGACGGCGCGGTTTTCGCCCTCGGCTTCACCCGTGCCCATCATTGCCTTGCCCATTTCCGCCATGATGGTGCGGATATCGGCAAAGTCGAGGTTGACCAGCCCCGGCGCCATCACCAGGTCGGTCACGCCGCGCACGCCCATGTACAGGACGTTGTCCGCCATCTTGAACGCGTCTTTCCAGCTTGTGCGCTCATTGGCCAGGCGGAACAGGTTCTGGTTGGGGATGATGATCAGCGTATCGACGAACTGCTGCAGTTCGGCAATGCCCGCTTCCGCCGATTTCGCGCGGCGGTGCCCTTCGAACGTGAACGGCTTGGTCACCACGCCCACGGTCAGGATGCCGCGTTCACGCGCCATGCGCGCAATGACGGGGGCAGCCCCCGTGCCGGTGCCGCCGCCCATGCCCGCGGTGATGAACACCATGTGCGCGCCATCAAGGTGGCGGGACAGTTCATCACAGGCTTCTTCCGCCGCGGCGCGGCCGATTTCGGGCTTCGCCCCCGCGCCAAGGCCCTGCGTCAGGTGCGGGCCAAGCTGGATGCGGCGGTCGGCGCTGCTGTGGGACAGCTGCTGGGCATCGGTGTTGGCGACAACGAATTCCACGCCCTGCAACTGCGAATGGATCATGTTGTCCACCGCATTCGTACCACCGCCGCCAACCCCGATCACTGTGATGCGGGGCGTGAAATCGGAATGATTCTGTTGCGGGATGGTCAGGTTGAGGGTCATGCTTGGCTCCCGATGGATTGGGGTAGGCGTGCTGGCATACTAATGGCAAAAGTACAATAAAGGGTTTTTACGCAAGATCATACCCTGTCACGTATGAAATCCACGAAACGTCTGACAAGGCTGCCGGGGCGGGTGTCACGGACGTCGGGTTCGCCCATTTCATCCGCCGCCCCCGCGGCCCAGGCCAGAAGGCCCGCGGATGTGGAGAACATCGGCCACGTCGCCGCGTTTTCGGGCAGGCCGACAATGCGCCGCGGGCGGCCAAGGCGCACCTGCCGGTTCAGGATACGCGCCGCCATCGGCCCGATTCCCTCCAGCAGCGACCCGCCACCCGTCAGGATCACCCGCCCGTCCGACGCGGGGCCGACGGCGGCCATTTCCAGCCTGTCACGTACCATCTCCAGGGTTTCCTCCACGCGCGGATGTATGATCGAGACAATCTTTGCGCGGGGAATTCTGACATAATGATGGTCGTTGTCACCAATCAACTGCACAAGAATGGGATTGTGATCGTCGCCCGCCAGAAGTTCGGCGGATCCGTGCATGGTTTTCAGCCGCTCGGCATTGTCGATGGAGGTGGACAGCCCGTGCGCGATGTCGCGCGTGATGTGCAGCCCCCCCACGGGAATCGTGGCGGTATGCAGCAGCCGGCCTTCGCCAAACACCCCGATTGACGTGGTGCCCCCGCCCATGTCCACCACGGTTGCGCCAAGGTTGCGTTCGTCCTCGTTCATGACCGCAAGCCCGGATGCGAGGGGTGAAGACACCATGCCCTCGATCTTCAGCTCCACGCGCGACAGCACGGCTTCGAGGTTGCGCAGCGCGGTGGTGTTGGCGTCGATCACATGCAGCCGCGCCGAAAGCAGGTCACACAGGTGCCCGCGCGGGTCCAGCACTTCCTGCGTGTCGTCCACCGCGTAATCCAGCGGCAGGGTATGGATGGCCGAACGCCCTTCCGACACCGCGCGCATGCGGCCCTCGGTTATGATCCGGCTGACATCGTTGCCCGTGATCTCGCGCCCGCCCACGGACCAGCGCGCGTTGATGTGACGGCTTTCGGGGTGGCCGCAGGACAGGTTGACGAAAATCGAATCCCGGCGTTCCGTCGCCATGTCCTCCGCCTGCGCCACGGCGGCGCGGATCGCGCTTTCCGCCTCGCGCAGGTCCACGATCCCGCCCGAACGCACGCCATGCGACCGCCGCCATCCGTGGCCGAGGATGCGGATGGTGTTGTCAGGCTCCCCCCGTCCGATCAGGCATACGATCTTGGTGGACCCGATATCCAGCACGCTGAACGGTCCCGTACGCAGCTTGCGTGTCGGCAGGCGCTCGCCCTCGGGGACAAGGGACAGCGCAGGCCGTGGCCGGGGCGCGCGTGCGGGCGTTCCGGCCTCCCGGATGGCGGGGACCGGGGCGGCCGCCGTGGTGGTCTTTGTCGCGGGAAGGGTCGTTCTGACCGGTCCCGGCACTGGATAAGTCATGCCCGCCTCCGTCTTGGACCGGTCTGGGGGGAAGAAAGCCATGGCGCGGAAGGATCCTGATCCCCGGTGGGGTCGGCCTGCGGCGGCGTGTCGCCCCTGTCCCGGTCGGTGTTGTCGTTCGGGGCAGGCGGGGCTTCACGCACGATCAGGCGGTCAGGCAGGCGCATGTCGATGGCGATCACCGGCCGGTCCAGTATTTTTATGTTTTCCTGCAATTGTGCAAGACGCTTCAGCGCAGCGACTTCCTGCCCTTCGGGCAGCAGTACGGTCGTGCCGTTGCGCAGCGTCAGGTTCCACCGCCGCTGGCCCACGCGGGATGCGGCCACGACATGGCTGCGTACTTCCGGCTGGGCCG
>Ga0157365_10000365_pt1 | contig 19635 bp, 16 predicted proteins | sample AttsexASBM3_FD_111478 | JGI IMG/M metagenome (GOLD analysis project Ga0157365, IMG submission 111478) | Fungus gardens microbial communities from leaf cutter ant in Ribeirão Preto, State of São Paulo, Brazil - Atta sexdens ASBM3 | ecosystem: Host-associated > Fungi > Mycelium > Unclassified ... | reverse complement strand
TTTATCTGTTGAGTGTGATCTGATGAGCCAAGCATCGACCCATCAACACGAAGGCGAGTCTCACGGCAGCTTCGCCTCGTACATCATCGGCTTCGTGATTGCGGCCATCCTGACGGTAGCGGCGTTCGCTATCGTCGAGATGCACCTCATGTCCCCCGGCATGACCTTTGGGGTCATCGCTGCGCTGGCAGTGGTTCAGATCTTCGTGCATCTGATCTACTTCCTGCATATGAACAGCAGTTCGAGCCAGTCCTGGAACAACACGGCATTTGCCTTCGCGGTCATCTGCGTGCTCATCATCGTCGGTGGAACAATCTTCATCATTCACGATGTCAGCATGAACATGATGTCGCGCTGACATTTTCCCGTCTGCAGGCGCCCCCCTTAACGGGCCGGGGCCTGCAGCGAAAATGCCGCGTCATGAAAAAAGGCCCCGAGGATGTCCTCGGGGCCTTTTTCCTTATCTCAAGCGTCTCAGTCACAGAGACCGTCACCGGATGATCCGGTGAAAACATCGCCTTGGGCCGGGCTCCTGCCAGGGCGTTCGGGGCCAATGTCGGCCCAGAACGCGTCGGGCGTCCTCTGCCAGATCAGTCCTTGTGCGGCTCCGGGGACAGCATCGCGTCCTTGCCCGGTTTGTCTTTCCATTCATCAGCATCGGGCATCGAGTCGATCTTGCGCGTGATGTTGGGCCAGACAGCCGCGTATTTGCTGTTGACCTCGAGCCACGGCGTCGCTCGGTCGTCGCTATCGGGGAAGATCGCCTCGGCAGGGCATTCCGGCTCACAAACGCCGCAATCGATGCACTCATCGGGATTGATCACGAGGAAGTTCTCACCCGCATAGAAGCAATCGACGGGACAGACCTCGACGCAATCCGTATATTTGCAGCGTATGCAGTTTTCGGTGACCACATAGGCCATTGGTGTCTCCGATCTTAGGCTGGGGCCACTCGGCCCGAGATGATCCCGACTGGGGTAAGTCACCCCAAGGGGATTATGCAAAAAGGAATGCCGCAGATAGGCGGAACTTCCTGCTTCTGGCAAGCATATGTTTACTTCGTATGAGGCAAAGCACGGTCAGGCGGCGCTGTTCTCACTGATGACTTCATAGAGCAGGGCAGCCTGGGTGGCTGACCCGCGGCGCTCGGCCAGATCCAGTACACGCCAGATCCTGATCTCGGGCCAGGGATGTCCGGGCAAACCCAATACATCGCCAATCCGGACGCGGGCATGGGGTTTGTTTGTCACCTGTCGGTTGATCCGCACTACCCCCTTGGTGATCAGGGCGGCGCAGTCGCTGCGCTGGCGGCAGACACGCGCATGCCACAGCCAGAGGTCTAGGCGCTGGCAATCCTTGTCGTTGTCGGCCGTCAACGCTGTTTCCTCCCCAGATCAAGTGCGGCCAGGGCCGCGAAGGGACTGTCCGGCGATGGACGGTTGGCATGCGCTGCGTGCGACACTTTTCGGTGCGGGGCAGCATGATGACGGTTTTTGACTGGCCCGAGCAGCAGGGCCGGCGCTTCGGGACCAAACTGATCCGGCGCGAGTGTCAGGGGCGCGCGCACACGGATAGTGAGCGCCTTGAGGGTTTCCATCAGGGTTTTGGGCGGCAGACCGTAGCGGGCGGCCAGGCCCTCCGGCAAGGGGCAGGGGCCATGGCGTGTCGCCCGATGAAGCTCACCGAGAAGCTTCTCGACACGGTCTAAACGTAGCCACACCCGACAGGCATGTACCCAGCCCAGAGTTGCCAGGGGCGCAATGGCGGGGGCGTCGAACGTGACCTGGCGGGCATCGAAGGAGGGGAGCGCATGACCATGCCACAGGCTGAGCAGGATCGCCCTGAGCGTCATGGGTGCGGGCTTGAGCAATGCGGGCATAAAGACACCGTACGGGGTGAACAGAATGCCGAGCCGGCGAAAATGGGCGATGGCCTGTCCCCCATGGCTCGCTGGCTCCAGAGGAAGAAGAGGCGCGACACCGCCATATTCCATGAGACGATGGGTAAGCCCCCGCAGGGCTGGGTTGGGCTGACGTAGGGCCGCCAGGGCATAGAGCGGCGCGAGGGAAGCACGCAGATGGGCCCTGACAAAATCCTGCAGGCGCTCCTGAACGAGGTCGCGCTGCTTCGTATCCGCAAATTCCCCCCCGAGAATCTGGATGGCGGGTGAGAGGAGCGCCGTGCCGCGCACCAGTCGGGCGATCACGACATTCTCCCACGAAAGCCGACCCGTTGCGGGATCGAGCGAGAAAGCCTCGTCCGACGCGGTAACGAGGGCCTGAACGCGTCGTGGGATCTCGTGCAGCAATGCGCGGCGACCTGCGCGCATCATGAGTTTCTTCTCCGGCAGGGCCTCCTCGCGGTCGGGCATGAGGGTGAAACCCTCGATCCGCCCCACTGCGTGTCCTTCCACGATCACCTGGCCTTCGCGCGTGACGGCCGAAAGCAGATCCCGGGCCCCCTCGCTATCGAGGCGGCGCAAGAGCGAGGTGGCCCGTCTGTCGACAAAGCGCGCGGTCAGCCGCTCATGCAGGGCATCGGAAAGCAGGTCCTCGACTTCCCGCGTCCGATCCTGCCAGTGCTGCGCGCGATCGCTCCATTCGCTCCTTGCGGCCACATAGGCGCAGATCCGAATCCCTGTCAGTCGATGCATGAGCGTGTCGATATCGCCCTCAAGCCGGGAAAAACCGGCTATATGAGAGTCGAACCACGACGCGGGAATGCCGCCATCCTGGAGCAGGTGAAGGAATAGGCGGTGGCACAGCCGGACATGCGAGTCATCGCCCAGCTTGCGGAAATCCGGGATCTGGCAGACCTCCCAGAGGAGCTGTGTCGCCGTGCGCCCACGCGCCGCGTCGCGGATGTCGCCCTCGCCGGCTAGGCTCTCCAGCGTGAGTACGTCGGAAGCTGGTCTCCCGGCCACGAGTCCACGTCGCGGGGGGGGCGCGTTCAGGCTGTCCAGCAGGGCATAAGGTGTAGCGAAGTCCAGGTCTGCATTACGCCAGCTCACGCGCTCGATCGGGTCGAAACGATGGGCCTCGATGGCATCCACAAGCGCCTCTGACATAGGACGCGCTTCGCCAGTGGTACCGAACGTGCCGTCCTTCATGCCACGCCCGGCGCGCCCGGCGATCTGGGCGCATTCCTGCGCCGTAAGGGGGCGCAGAGAGGCCCCGTCAAATTTGGTCAGTGAGGCGAGAGCCACATGGTTCACATCCATGTTGAGCCCCATGCCAATTGCATCGGTGGCGACCAGGTAATCGACATCCTTGTTCTGGTAGAGCTCGACCTGCGCGTTCCGCGTTCGTGGAGAGAGCTGTCCCATGATCAGGGCACAGCCGCCCCGCCTTCGCCGTATGATCTCGGCGATCGCGTAGACCTCAGCCGCCGAGAACGCCACGATGGCCGAGCGGGCGGGAAGCCGCGAAAGCTTGGTGTGGCCTGTGTGGATGAGGCTCGACAGGCGGGGGCGCGTATCGATTTCAATTCCCGGGACCAGCCGCTGCAGAAGGGGACGTATGGTTTCCGCCCCGAGGAACAGGGTTTCGACATTACCACGCGCATTCAGAAGCCTGTCCGTGAACACATGGCCACGATCGGGATCGCTGCTGAGCTGGATCTCGTCCACGGCCACGAATTCGACCTTGCGGGTCAGGGGCATAGCCTCAGTCGTGCAGGAGAACCATTTCGCGTCGGGAGGAACGATCTTTTCCTCCCCTGTGATCAGCGCAACATGGCGTGCCCCTTTGAGCCTGACCATGCGCTCGTAGTTTTCGCGCGCCAGCAGGCGCAGCGGGAAGCCGATGATTCCCGAGTCATGGGCCAGAAGGCGCTCAAGCGCATAATGGGTCTTGCCGGTATTGGTAGGGCCGAGCACGGCGCGAACCCTGCGTGGCATGACATGGTGCTGCGACTTCATGACATGATGCTTGTGCATGATGGTTGGAATTGCAAGACGAGGCCGTGGCTGTCACAGCTCGAGAAGGCCCGTCCGGCCGAGATGGATCTGTACGAAAGGGTGAATGAAATGCGCAATCCGGAACAACTCTGTCTGGTGCAGCACGCCTCTATGGCGGAACAGGAAACGCCCAGAGCAGTTCATATCGTCCCCGAGGGGCAGGACATCAATGCCCTGCTCGGCGCGCAATCCGAAGCGCTTCTTGAAATGGTCGGACCCGTAGAGGCCGGACGGCTCTATCTGGTGCCAGGTTCCTCCGGCATCGCCCATGGGATTTTCGTTTTCGATCCCACCCGCAGAGATGCCGCCTGTTTCGGAGCGCTCGCAACCGGGCTCCCGGAAGGCACATGGATGCCCATGGTCGACGCGACAACAACGCAAAATTGTCCGGATATCCTCTCTGATGTGGTGCTGGGATTCTGCATGGGGGCCTACCGTTATGCTGTGGGTCGCACGCTCAGCTTCGACACGAAGCTCGTTCTGCCTGGAGCGGGGGGGCATTTGAGCCCCTGTGTACTTCCAACTGCGCAGGGTTTCTGGCTCGGACGGGATCTGATCAATCAGCCAGCCAATCTGCTGGGCCCAAAGGAGCTCGCCGAGAGCGCTGCCGAGACGCTCAGGGCGCACGGAGCGACATGTACGCTCCTGTCCGGAGAGGCACTCGAACACGCTTATCCGTGCCTCGCTGCTGTGGGGGCAGGTTCGGATCGTCCCGCCCATGTCGTTCTGGCGCAGTGGCGTGGAAGCTGTGCCGGGGAGCCCGCCCCTTTACTCTCCCTCGTTGGGAAGGGGGTCTGTTTCGATACGGGCGGGTATGACATCAAGCCCGCAAGCGGCATGCTACGCATGAAAAAGGATATGGGTGGAGCCGCACTGATGCTCGCACTGGCCCATGTCATCATGGCCATGGACCTGCCCATTCGAGTGGAGCTACGGCTGGGGTGCGTCGAGAACAGCATCTCGGGCCATGCCATGCGTCCCGGCGATATTCTGGAAACACGCGCCGGGCTTAGCGTCGAGGTCGGCAATACCGATGCCGAAGGACGGCTCGTTCTCGCTGACCTGCTCACCGAAGCCTGCGAGTCGAAGCCGGACTGGCTGCTTGATGCGGCGACTCTGACAGGCGCCGCCCGTGTCGCCTTGGGTCCGGATTTGCCTGCCTTGTTCTCGAACAACGCCGAATGGGCTCAAATCCTCTTGAGCGCTGCTGAGGCAGAGGGAGACGCCATGTGGCAATTGCCACTCTGGCATGGCTACAACGCATGGCTCCGCCGCAAAAATGCCCATCTTGGCAATGTGACCGATAAGCCGATGGCGGGGGCAATTACGGCAGCGCTCTTCCTGCAGCACTTCGTCGAACCCACTGTAAAATGGGCACATATCGACACTTACGCCTGGAATGACAGTGCGGCGCCAGGCCGTCCGGAGGGTGGCGAAACGCTCGCACTTCGCGCCCTCGTGGCTGCTACATTACGTATGATTAATGAAAACGCAGGGTTCGCGCAGGCTTAGTCACTGAGTTTCAACAAAAAGATACTAAACCGATTACCAAAACGAACCTATATGACTGCGTATCGTTTGGCGGATGTTGTAGGAATGCAACGCTCATCGGGATTGAACCCGGGACCATTTCCTCCGACAGGCGTCAACAGGACACGCACCCAAGGCGTGGCGTCCCCGGAAGCAGAGTGGCTGCGCGGGGTGGCTTACTTGGGCGACGGGTAAGACCATTTCAGCCGCGCCCCCTGCGCGATGCATTCAGGAGTTTTTTCGATGGCCCAGGCACAGAACGACCAGATGCTGAACCTTCTTCGCGACACGATCGTCTCACTCGTCCGCAAGGATGGTCCCGATCTTTCCGCACGCCAGCTCGGTGTTTTCCTGACCTGCTACCTGCAGGACGGCGCGCATACGGTACGTGGACTGGCGCAGGAGCTCAACGTTTCTAAGCCCGCCATCACCCGCGCGCTTGACCGTCTCGGCGAACTCGATCTTGCCCGCCGCAAGGTTGACCCGCTTGATCGTCGCTCGGTGCTCGTGCAGCGCACCCTGAAGGGCTCGGCTTTCCTGCGTGAGATGCGTTCGCTGATGAGCGAAGCTTCCGGCGTGGTCAAGCCGGCCGCCAAGACCAGCCGTGGCTCTGTCGAGCGTATGAACGTACGCCGCATCGCAGGCTGATCTGCCTCTTAGGCAGGGGCGAGGGTGCTGACTGGTTCCGCCTCCACGCCTCTTTAGACAGGAAACCGCGTCCCGTAAGGGAGCGCGGTTTTTTTTTACCTGGTTTCTCGCGCTTGCCGGCGTGGACGCTATGATCCAGGCTCTTTCGGGTGAGGGAGAAGACAATGACGGTAACGTCCTTCGCGCTTGAAACAGAGCGCCTCATTTTGACTCGGCCTGAACGATGCGATTTCGACGATTTCGCTGCCATGCGGGCCGAGCCGGAAGTGATGCGCTACATCACCGGCATTCCGGCCACGCCCAGAGAGAGCTGGGAACGCCTGATACGCTATCGAGGCTTCTGGGATATCCTTGGCTACGGGTTCTGGATCGTCAGATCCCGCGAGACAGGGCGTTTTGTTGGAACCGTAGGTTTTGGAGAGAACAGGCGCGGGCTTCATGAGGCCTTCGAAGGATTCCCCGAGGCAGGATGGCTGCTCGCCTCCTGGTGTCATGGTCAGGGTTTCGGCAGCGAAGCAGTTTCCGCCGCTTGTGCGTGGCTCGATTCTGCGACCCGCCATAAACGCAGCGTCTGCATGATCGACAAGCATAACGCCGCCTCTTTGCGGCTGGCGCAATGTAACGGCTATGCGTTCTTTACAGATGCCTCCTATATGGACACGCCGGTCGTGCTCATGGCGCGCCAGAAACCCTGATCAGCCCTTCACCATTTTCCCAGATCCGAGGCGCGTGCGCGGCTGATCACCAGCGAGGTCCAGCCGATCTGGGGCAGGAGTACCAGAAATGCGCGGGCCCAGAGTGGCCAGGGCTGCAGGTACACACCCCCTCCCCAAAGAACGAAACACCAGGAGAGCAGGGTCACTGCCACGGGAGAGACGCCGCTTCGGGTCGCGAGCTGGTAGAGGTGGCTCCGATGCGCCTGGGCGAGCGGATCGCCCGCCAGGAGTCGCCTGACCAGGGTGAAGCCGACATCATAGAGAATTCCGAAAAGCAGGAATGGCATGATCAGCGGCCATACCGTCACCCGAGCGGCCTCGAGTCCTAACCAGGAGAGCGCGAGCCCCGCTCCCTGACTGCCGACATCGCCCATGAAAATACGCGCCCTGGGAAAGTTGAAGGGTAGGAACGCCATGAGGCAGCACGCGAGAATGAGCGCTGCATCCATCAGACCGCTCCGACCCGCCAGGTGAAAGAGAACGGCCACCACCAGCGCACTCAGACACATGGCCCCTGCGGCAAGACCATTGATGCCGTCGATGAAGTTCAGCGCATTCGTGACATAAACCAGCCAGAAGAAGCCGATGCCTCCCATGACAGCGAGCGCGACTAGCGTTCCCGTCGAGACCGGGAAAATCTGTACGCTCAAACCGGCGAGCGCCATGAGGGCGGCAAGGCCCTGAACCCCAAGCTTGAATGACGCCCGGTAGGAGTGGATATCGTCGAGCCAGGAGAACAGGGCGAGCAGGGCGACCGCGATCAAGGGCAGCAGCAGGGAAGGGCCTGGCAGATCGCCCTGGGTCCAGAGCTGCGAGAGCGGGAAGACGAGCAGGAAGGCTATCACGATTCCGATTCCGCCCCCTTTGGGGGTGGGACGCGTGTGGGAACTGCGATGACCCGGAACGTCCATGACGCCCACGCGGATCATGTGACGGATAAGCAGCGCGCTTAGAGCAGCGGCACCTGCGCAGCAAATGACCAGGGCTATCATCGACATATCCGATATTTTTTCGTGACCGGGCGAAAAGCCCGATGACAGGGCATCGCAGAAAATGGGATTTGGGGGCTATAAGTGCGGTGTGAACACGAAGCAACACTCTCATAACCCGGCACCCGTCTCTCCATCCATGGTGCGACGCCACCGATCTTCAGGGCGCATCGCCGTCAATGTGCTGGCTGATGGCCTGATTTCGGCTGTTGCAGCGCCTCTCGCACGTTTCCTGGCCGCGCCGCATGACGGGCTGCTCCACCCTTTGTGGTTCATCATGGGAGGCGCTATTACCCTGCTGCTCAGCGGTTTGCCCTTCAGAATTCCGCAGCAGTACTGGCGCTTCTCGGGCGTTGCAGATCTCAGAGGCATCGCGGCTGCTTCGATAGGCGGCTCTGCCCTCTTCTCGCTGACGCTTTGGCTCTCGGGCTTTCCACTGCCATCGCCTACCTTTCCCCTGATCTATGCGCTGGTCCTGCTTGTCGGTCTGGGGGGCGGACGGCTTCTGACGCGGGTCTATGGCACAATGCGCAGCCAGGCGCAGGGGCAGAAGATCCGCGTTCTGCTCGCGGGGTCCGATCTGAGTCTCGACCTGTTCCTGCGAGCGCTCGAGCGCGCTTCGGATCGCCCCTATCACGTCACTGGCCTGGTCACCCGTTCGCGCGGGCAGCAGGGCCGACGCCTGCACGGTGTGCCCATTCTGGGCGTCGCGGAAGATCTCGGGAGCGTGCTCGATCGCATGACCCGTAATGACATGCTGCCTGATAGTGTCATCGTCACCGATCCCGAATGGCGTGGCTCCCAGCTTTCGGTGGTTCTCGATGCCGGACAGGCCCATGGTATTGCGGTGCAGCGCGCGCCCTCCATGACGAGTCTGACGCCTGCAGACGAAATCCAGATGCGCCCGATTGCTCTGGAGGATCTGCTCAATCGTCCCGAGGTGCCCCTCGATCGCGAGGGGATGGCGCGGCTGATTCAGGGCCAGGTGGTGCTCGTCACCGGGGCCGGCGGGACGATCGGATCAGAACTTGCCCGTCAGGTCGCACAGTTCGGGCCAGCGCAATTGCTTCTCCTCGATCATGGTGAATTCGCGCTGTGGCAAATCGATCTCGAATTGTCGGAGTCCTGCCCGGATGTCACCCGTCGCGTGATCATCGCCAATATACGCGATGCCCAGCGTGTGGATGAGGTTTTCCAGACCTACAAGCCCGCTCTGGTTTTCCACGCGGCTGCGCTCAAACATGTGCCGATTGTCGAAGCCAATCCCTGTGAGGGTGTGCTGACGAATCTGATCGGTACGCGGATCGTGGCTGACGCGGCCATACGTCATGGCGCCTCTGCCATGGTGCTGATTTCGAGTGACAAGGCCGTCAATCCATCGAGCATCATGGGGGCGACCAAGCGCTGCGCCGAGATCTATTGTCAGGCGCTCGCCGTCGAGGCCGAATCCCGGGGGTCGAAATTCCGCTGCGTGACGGTGCGCTTTGGCAATGTACTGGGCTCGACCGGCTCGGTCGTCCCCCTGTTTCGCAGGCAGCTCGAGCAAGGGGGGCCGCTCACGGTGACCCATCCGGACATGACGCGCTATTTCATGACCGTGCCTGAGGCGGTGGGACTCGTCCTGCAAGCCAGTGTGCGCGGCACGGCCTCGCGCCGACAGGCGGACGAGACCGATCAGCGCCTGCAGCAGGGGGGCATCTTCGTACTCGATATGGGTGAGCCCGTGCGCATTCTGGATCTGGCCCGCCAGATGGTACGCCTCGCAGGGCTCAGGCCGGATGAGGACGTCGCCATACGGTTCACAGGCCTGCGGCCGGGTGAAAAGCTCTATGAAGAGCTGTTCCACGGACGTGAGGCCCCCGTGCCGACCGATGCGCCCGGCCTCAAAATGGCTACGCCGCGCATGACCGATCTGCAGGCCGCGACAGCCCTTCTCCAGACGCTGGAGGCAGCGAGCCTGCGCGACGACGTCGATGAAGCCCTCGCGATCATCAAGGCGCTGGTACCCGAATTTGCGCATAACCCGCTGGGGGAGGTGCGTCATCCTTCTTCCTCGGGTGAGGAAGAGCGCCAGTCATCTGGCGCGGCGGCTTCGTAAAACAGGCGTCTTGTGGCATGGTCGCGCGCCATAGAGGGTCGCCGTCCGGTGGCTGAAGACGGAAAAACAGGTGCAATGAACAACAAAGCCCCCATTTCCTTTCTGGATCTGCCCAGACAACAGGCCCGGCTGGGCGCCCCCCTGCGCAAGCGCATCGACACCGTGCTCGAACACTGCAAATTCGTGATGGGCCCGGAAGTCGACGAGCTCGAAGCCCGTCTCTGCGACTATAGCGGCGCGGCTCACGCAGTCAGTGTTTCCTCCGGCACCGACGCCCTGCTCATGGTGCTCATGGCCGAGGAGATCGGCCCGGGCGATGCGGTTTTCCTGCCGGCCTTCACCTATACGGCCACGGCCGAAGTCGTGCTCCTCCTTGGCGCGACGCCGGTTTTCGTCGATGTCGATCCTGCCACTTTCCAGATCGATCCTGCCAATCTCGAGGCCCGCATCGCCTCCATACGAGCGCAGGAAGAGTTGGAGCCCCGTGTCATCATCGGTGTGGATCTCTTCGGCCAGCCAGCCCCCTGGGAGGTTCTGCGCCGTATTGCCTCGGAGCAGGATCTCGTCCTGGTTGCTGATTGCGCACAGGCTTTCGGTGCGTCCCTGGCCGGGCGCAAGCTCGGGCGCGAGGCGCTCGCGACCACGCTTTCTTTCTTCCCCTCCAAGCCGCTCGGCGCCTATGGCGACGGCGGAGCCATTCTGACCGATGATGCCGAACGCGCGGCACTCTATCGCTCGCTGCGTACTCATGGTGAGGGCCGGACGCGTTATGAGGTTCTGCGCATCGGGCTGAACGGGCGTCTGGACACCTTGCAGGCGGCCATCTTGCTCGCCAAGCTCGATGTATTCGAGGCGGAACTTGCGCGTCGCGACGCCATCGCTACCGCCTATGACGACGCGCTCGCGGATCTGGTGCAGACGCCGATGCGTGTCGCGCATTCGCGCAGCGCCTGGGCGATCTATTCCATCCTGTTGCCCGACGTTGCCACGCGCGATGCACTCCAGGCCCATCTGGGCCGTGAGGGTGTACCCAGTGTGGTGTACTATCCGCGTCCGCTTCACGCGCAGCCCGCCTATGCGGAGCATCATGATGAGACGGTATCTCTCCCGGTCTCGGAGGGGCTCGGCGCCCGCATTCTGGCGCTGCCTCTGCACCCGGAACTGACAGATGACGAAGTGGCACGTGTCTGTGCGGCCGTTCAGGCGTTTTTCCGTCAGGAGAGCGTGGCGTGAGAAAGGAGACCCTGCTTGTCGTCGGGTTTCTGGCGGTTGTTTTCTCCACCGTCGCCGTGATCTGGTTTTTTGCACTGCCGTCGCTGCGACCGCTCAAATTCGAGCGTCTGGCCGAGGCGAGCCTTACCATTGAGCAATCCGGACAAAACCGGATACTGAATGGGCAGGAGATTGCACAGCTCAATGACTGGCTGCAGGCCCATACCCATGGCTGGGCGCCCCTGACCTCACCGGCCCCTTCGACGGGTGACGTCATTATCAAGGGTCGGAGCGTCCAGGGTGATGCCTTCGAATTGGCGCTGTGGACCGGGGTGAGCGGTGCTGACTGGAACAACACCGCCATCACCCGCGCCTCTTCCAAATCCCGGCTCAAGGTGCAGAGCTTCGGCGATGAGGATTGGGCGCGTCTGCGCCATCTCATTGATGGGCAGGGCTTTGAGAAGACAGATGTCCCCTGAGGCGAACGGCCCTTTGAGACGTCCGCTTCCTCCGACAGGGGCCCGATGTCATTCCGGTTGGGTCAACCCTGCGCGGCCGCGATCGCTCGCCCAACGCTGACGTGCCAACTCGTCACGCATGACGCGTAGCCATGTCTTCGCGTCATGCGGGTGCATTGTGCATGGTGGGTTGGTCAACCTCGATACGGGCGCTGCCTATCTTAGTCTCCCCGTCGGACGATTTCTGCGGTTTCGGACATGAAGCGATAGACCTCGGCACTGAAGGGACCCTTCAAAGTCTCGGTCTGCCAGTTCTCCATTTCCGCATACATACGCGCCATCTTGGTCCAGTGCTCGGTACCCAGCGCGTCGACCATCGGGGTCTGAAGAATACGCCACTCATCGAGCAAGGCGCGGGCCAGTGGTGCGCCCGGGGGCGTGCCTCGCGCCATGGCCGCCTCGCATCGTGAAATCAGGGAATGCCATTGGGCGGTATAGCCCTTCTCTTCCTCCTGAGCGGGGAAGAGGCTTGGGGCGACTTCCTCCCATCGCGCCGTTTCTTCCGGTGTCAGGTAGCGTTGTACAACGGCTTTGAGGTCGTGGTTGTTCATGATTGTCTGTGCCTCCTTGATCAGGGAACAGAGCGCATCCACATCCGAGGCCGGGCGCTTTTCGAGCAATGTCCGTGTGTGACGAAGTCGTCGCAACTTCTGATCGATCTGCCGATATCTGGCGCTCAAATGCAGAATCTGATTATCGATCAGGCTCCGGGAGTCGAGATCTGGGGTGAGCATCGCCGTCGAGATCTCCGCAAGGCGATACCCTGCCTGACGCAGGAGCACGATCTTCATGATCAGTCTGGCTTCCCGTTCACCGTAGAAGCGCCTTCCGGCCTCGCTTCGTCGGGGCGTGATGAGGCCCTTCGCTTCGAGATGACGCAGAGCACGGACAGAAAGCCCGCATTGTTCTGCCATCTCACCGATCGACCGATTACGCGTCATGGCTCCCCTTTCTTCTTCTCCACCCACACCATGCGATCCTCCCCCTACGTCAGGAGCAAGCGGAAAATGAGGTTTTTCGTCTTTCTGACGCGCGGGGCCAGCACGCCTTCGCCAGGTACCTGAGCCATATGAGCATTGTCCGAACGCGCGAATGCTGACAGCGGGCGAGGCTCACAAATCGCCATCATGGCGAAGGGTGATACGATCGATACGCGGTACAGCTCGATAAAGGAGAGGCTTGCGTACTGAAGGAGCCTTCCTGGCAGGCCTCACGCAGGGACCAGTAATGTCGCTATGGCCGCCCTAGCACACCATGACCGGAACCGGCCTTCGAAGTGGCGCTTCGGGACCCGGGTGTCGCTCCTGCGCGGCGTTGCAAGCCGGAAGCGACCTTTAGACGATCATCGCACGCGATTGAGTCGCGTGCCGACTCCCGGTGAGGAGTAGCTCATCACGCGGTTCGACATCCTGCGTTGTCGCTTGAAATCCCGTCTGGTGTCTCACGCAGGAATCTTGTCGCTCAAAGCCACGATGGGGATGGGCACATTGTTCCGCGTCTCAGCAGCATTAGTTTTGAGATGAGCACCCGTATCGGCGGTGGCGGGCGCGATCAGGGTCGATGATGCGCTTTGACCAGGAGGTCACGAAAGCTCTGCCCAACTCACCAGCGTTTCGGAGGAACCCGAGCCCCATGTTTGTGGGACCCGGATCTGATTCTCAGTCGACCGATTTGAGAATGCGGCCAATCGTTTCGAAGATACGATCGATCTCGTTTTTCTCGATGATCAGGGGCGGCGAGATCGCCAGAATATCGCCGGTGTAGCGAAGCAGGAGCCCTTCATTGAATGCCTTCTCGAACACTTCGAAAGCGCGCGTCGTCTTCGCCTGGCGTGGGGCGAGTTCGATTCCGGCGACAAGGCCCTCATTACGGATGTCGACCACATGTCGCGCGCCCTTGAGCGCATGCGCGGCTTCTTCAAAATAAGGGGAGAGGGCGGCGGCGCGCTCGAATAGATGCTCTTCGGCATAGGTATCCAGCGTCGCGATGGCGGCTGCACAGGCGATCGGATGGGCCGAGTAGGTGTATCCGTGCGGCAGATCGATGGCTTCGCGCGGTCCTTGCATGAAAGCCTCGAATATTTCGTCCGAGACGATATTCGCGCCCATCGGGATTGTCCCGTTGGTGATGCCCTTGGCGACCGTCATGATGTCGGGCACGACGCCGTATTTTTCGGCAGCGAATGCGGCACCGAGGCGACCGAACCCCGTAATGACCTCATCGAAGATCAGCACGATGCCGTGCTTGGTGCAGATCTCGCGCAGACGCTTCAGATAGCCTTTGGGAGCCGGAAGCACGCCTGTTGATCCCGCCATGGGCTCGACGATGACAGCAGCGATGTTGGAAGCATCATGGAGAGCGACGATGCGCTCCAGATCATCGGCAAGCTCCGCACCATGTTCGGGGAGGCCGCGGGAGAAAGCGTTGCGACGCAGATCGAGCGTGTGCGGGAGATGATCCACTCCAGTCAAAAGCGAGCCGTATAGCTTGCGGTTGCCCGAGATCCCACCGACCGAGATGCCGCCAAATCCGACGCCATGATAAGCGCGCTCACGACCAATCAGCCGGGTACGCGTGCCCTCGCCACGCAGGCGATGATAGGCAATGGCGATCTTGAGAGCGGTATCGCCTGCTTCTGACCCTGAATTACAGAAGAACACATGGTTGAGCGGGTTAGGTGCAAGTCGCGCCACGCGATCGGCCGCTTCAAAGGCGAGAGGGTGACCCATCTGGAAGGCCGGGGCGAAATCGAGGGTCGCAACTGTCTTCTGCACCGCCTCGACAATGCGGGGCTGGCTGTGACCGGCATTGACGCACCACAGCCCTGCGCAACCATCGAGCACTTCACGCCCTTTATCATCGCGATAATACATGCCCTTGGCCGAAACGAGCATACGCGGTGAGTCGCGGAACTGGCGATTGGCCGTGAAAGGCAGCCACAGGGCGTCGTGATTGCTATCGGCAAAGGGCGTGGTCATTGTCTTGCTCCGGCTCCTTGTGGAAAAATCAGGTCCAAGTGGTGGCATGGCGCGCGGGTTCTGCAAAGTAAGAAGAACTTGCGTGAGCTTTAATTCTTCGGGGGGTAATATGGCGTCTGCTCGCAGCGCGCTGCTTTCTCTGGCAGTAGGGGCCTTTGCCATTGGCACGACCGAATTCACCCCAATGGGGCTGTTGCCGGTCATTGCGCAGGATCTGCATGTCAGCGTGCCGAAGGCAGGAGGGCTCGTGAGCGCCTATGCCTTCGGCGTCATGATCGGCGCGCCGTTCATGACGCTCCTGCTCGGAGCGGTCTCGCGCAAGGCCGCCCTGATCGGGCTGATGGCGCTTTATATCATCGGCAATCTTGGGGCCGGATTGAGCCACAGCTACGCCCTGCTGATGTTCTGGCGCGTGGTGACAAGTCTCTCACACGGCGCATTTTTTGGTCTCGGCGCGGTCGAGGCATCGAGTGTGGTCGCGCCGGAGCGGCGTGCATCGGCAGTGGCCTCGATGTTTCTGGGCCTGACCATAGCGAATATCTTCGGCGTGCCGGCGGCAACCTGGCTTGGCGATACCATGGGCTGGCGCAGCGCGTTTCTGGTCACGGCCCTGCTCGGTGCCCTTGCCGTATTGGCTCTTTCCGTCGCACTTCCGCCACGAGGCCGATCGGCGCGACCGGATGTTCTGGGCGAGTTGCGCGTGCTCATGGGCGGGGAGGTGCTCCTGGCCCTGACGGTCACGACACTCGGGGCTGGGATCATGTTCGTTCTCTACACCTATATTGCGCCCTTCCTGCACACGATCACACGGGCGAGCGATGCACTGGTGACGCTGGCCCTGATGACCATCGGGGTCGGGTTCAGTGTCGGCGCGGCTCTTGGCGGAAGGCTGGCCGATCGCTCCACGGGCTTCGCGCTCAAGGTGATGCTGCCCGTGCTCGGCGCGGTCATGCTCGTCTATCCGTTTCTCGCCGTTAGTTCTGTGGGCGCGATCGCAGGTATTTTGGTCTGGAGCGCAGCTTCTTTTGCCATCATGCCAGCGCTTCAGATGCGCACCATGCAGGCCGCGAGAAAGGCGCCTGCGCTCGCTTCCTCTGTCAATATCGGGGCGTTCAACCTTGGTAACGCCCTCGGCGCGTGGCTGGGGGGCGGCGTGCTCTCCGCCGGGCTCGGCTACGGAGCGGTCTCCATGAGCGGCACGGCTCTGGCTGGGATCGCGTTTGTGATCGTCCTGCTTGCCCGCAAGAACGCGGCGGGGCCTGTGATTAGTCAGGAATGATACTGCGCCCCGTCACGCAGTCAGCGGATCGAGCCGTACGTCGATAGCCAGCAGGCTTTGCATCAACACTGCAGCCCCGGCAGCGATGTCTTCTTTCGTCGCGGACTCGGCTTCATTATGGCTGAGGCCACCGGCACATGGCACGAAGATCATGGCGCTCGGCACGACACGCGCCAGATAGACAGCGTCGTGTCCCGCGCCTGAAATGAGTTCTCTGGCAGTGAGGTGCAGGCTGCGAGTGGCATGGGCGATCGCATCGATCACGCGTTGATCGAACTGGGTGGCAGGCAAGTCCCACACCTCTCGGATACCGATATTCACCCCATATTCGCGCGCAAGGGCAGCGGCACGGTCGCGGAAGCTGTTTTCCATGGCGAGCACGACCGCGTCATTCGGGTCGCGCAGATCCACGCTGAAGCAGACCTCGCCCGGCACGGTGTTGGGATTGTTGGGCTTGAGGGAAACCCTGCCCACTGTCCCCACGGCATGAGGCGCGCGATTGAGCGCGATCTCCTGTACCGAGGCCATCAGTCGTGCTGCGGCCTGCAAGGCGTCGGCTCGCATCGTCATGGGGGTGGTACCCGCATGGGTCTCCCGACCGCTTACCGTGACTTCGTACCAGCGCATGCCCTGAACGCCGGTCACGATGCCAATAGCGCAGCGCTCCGCTTCAAGAACGGGGCCCTGTTCGATATCGAGTTCGAGATAGGCGGTGAGTTCATGAGAGCCGCAGGCTGCGCTCCCTGCGGCCTCTATCGTGGCCAATGCTTCTTCGAAGAAGGTGCCCGAAGCGTCCACGCGGCTCAATGCGAACGCCGACGTGAAGACGCCCGAAAAAACGCCCGATCCGAGCATGGCCGGGGAGAAGCGCGCGCCTTCTTCGTTTGTCCAGTTCACGATCTCGATAGGATGACGGGTCCGGACCCCGCTCTCGCGCAACGCCCGCAAGATGGCGATACCGGCGACCGCGCCGACGACGCCAGCGAATTTCCCGCCGCTGGGCGGGCTGTCGAGATGGCTCCCGATCGCAATGGGGGCGAGGCCAGGCTCACGCCCCTCCAAGCGGGCGAACTGGTTGCCCATCCCGTCGGTCGAGAGGGTCGCCCCTAGCGAGATACATGTACGCGCAAACCAGTCGCGCACCTGACGGTCTTCCGGCGTCAGGGTGAGACGACACACGCCGCCCTTGGCAGTGGCCCCGAATTCGGCTGCTTCAAGCAGGTCATGCCAGAGAGCGTCGGCGTCAATGCCGTTGTTTTCCGGCAAGTTGGGCTGATGATTTGGCATGTTCCGAACTCCTTTGGTCGCCATGATGGTGAACGCGAAAGGGGCCGTGGGCCCGACGCGCCGAAACGGGAGGCGTCATGTCGGCGAGCGTGTGAAACGATGACGGGTGGGATCGCCTTTGGCAATGGCACGGTTCGGCCTCTGACCAGAGTGTCTTTCCCTGTCGATCCGGCCTGACCGAGACGGACGCGCACAGCCTTGCGAATGGGGGTGGAAGTCCGAAGATGCGCGATCATAGGGAGACCGACGGCCCCAGCCGTAGCGATGAACACGATGAGGCATATCCTCGGCTCGTCATCGAACATGGGAAGAAGTGTGGCTCAGGCCCGTGTGACGAGGGAGAGGATGGTCCTGGCTGCTGCGCTGAAATCCTTCTCTTCCAGTGATTTCTGGCCCAGAAGACCGGTGAGTTGTGGCTGCATGTCCGCGTACCACTGTGTCATCGCCCAAAGACAGAACAGGAAGTGGAGGGGGTCGCCCCTGGGGATTTCCTGCCGGTCCATCCACACCGCAATTGTCGCTTCGAATGGACGGATCGCCTCGCGCAGCGTGCTGGAGATATAGTCCTGCAGGTAGCGCGCGCCCCCAAGAATTTCGTGCGCAAATACGCGTGAGGCCTGGGGATTACTGCGCGAGAAGGCGAGTTTTGCCTCGATATAGCCCTCCAAGGCTTCCGTTGCGGGCATGTCGGGCTTGAGCCAGGCTTCGCAGCCCCCAAGCCATTCCTGCATCGTCCGACGCAGGACTTCCTGATACAGAGTTTCTTTCGTTGAAAAATAATAATGAATATTCGCCTTGGGAATGCCCGCGACCCGAGCAACTTCGGCGATGCTTGCGCCACTGAATCCGTGTTCGGCAAAAACTTTTTGCGCGGCGTCCAGAATTGTGACTACGGCTATTTCGCGAGGAGCACCCAACGCTTCATTCCTCCTAGGGCGGCGCGATGTGATTACGCCCAAACATCACGCCACTATGTTCAAGTATTTGAAAAAGTAAAGACACGTCTCCTTGCCCCTACCGGCGGAGCTCCTCTTTCTGGTATACAAGATGCTGGACGTTGCGCTCGTGATCTGTTTCACTTGCGGTGATAACGCGCTGCGCGGAGGATGAACGCCTCGCCTTACACGAAGCGATCATGCCCATGATTTATGTCATGGGCATGATCGCTGATTTATGCTGCGCTGCGACGCATTGACCGGAGTTACAACCCGGAGAGTAAGGCGGCAAAAGGGAGAGACGGACCAGGTGAGTGAGAACGTGATGTCCCTGCACAGGAAGGATACGGGCAGGAAGCAGGTGCTTGGTCGCCTGAGATGCCTGGGCCCGCTGCTGATGACGATGGCTTTACCCGGCTACGCCCTGGCCGCGCCTGTCAATGTGGGGGATGCCGCCCTGAATGCCACCCGCTACCATGATAGTGGGGCATATGAGCGCGATTTCAATTCCGTGCTGCAGGACGCCGAGGACTGGATACGCCTGCGCTCCTCTCACGTGGTCAAACCGGCCGTCATCCTCGATATCGACGAGACGTCTCTGTCGAACTGGCCCGAGATCGCCGCAAATCAGTTCGCCTATTTCCGTGAGGGTCAGTGCGCTTCCTTGCCCACGGGACCTTGCGGGGTCGAGGCCTGGGAGCAGAGCGCGCGAGCCGAGGCCTTCCCGGAAACGCTCTCGCTCTACAACATGGCGCAGCAGCACGGGGTATCCCTGTTTTTCGTGACTGGGCGCTATGAGAGGGAGCGCAACGACACGGCACGCAACCTTGAGAGCGCTGGCTATCACGGCTGGGTAAAACTCGTCCTGCGTCCCGAGGGCAGCCATACCCCCTCCGCCTCGGACTACAAATCAGCCGAGCGCGCCAGGATCGAGCAGGAGGGCTATCACATCATCGCCAATATTGGTGACCAGCCTTCGGACCTCGCGGGCGGCCATGCCGAACGCGGTTTCCTTCTTCCCAATCCTTTCTATCGGGTCCCCTGACATGCCGAACAAAGCGCTAAACGATCTCACCCGCCAGGTTCACGAGGATCTGGAGAAAATCGCTTATGCCTCGGGACCCTGGGTTTCCTCTGTGCTTACCCATCATGGCGAACCAGTTCTGGATGTCGCCGTGATTGGCGGGGGGCAAGGGGGGCTGGCGACATCTTTCGCCCTGCGTCGCATCGGCGTGCATAATGTGCGCGTTTTCGAGCGCGCGGTGAAAGGCCAGGCGGGCCCTTGGGTCACGTTCGCGCGCATGATCACCCTGCGTACGCCCAAGCATGTGACAGGCCCCGATCTGGGGATACCCTCTCTAACCCCACGCGCCTGGTTCGAGGCGCGCTATGGGGCCGATGCGTGGCGCTCACTGGGCAAAATCGACCGACGGGACTGGCAGGAATATCTGGACTGGTATCGTGACACTCTCTCCCTGCCGGTCGAG
>Ga0157365_10000363_pt1 | contig 19679 bp, 16 predicted proteins | sample AttsexASBM3_FD_111478 | JGI IMG/M metagenome (GOLD analysis project Ga0157365, IMG submission 111478) | Fungus gardens microbial communities from leaf cutter ant in Ribeirão Preto, State of São Paulo, Brazil - Atta sexdens ASBM3 | ecosystem: Host-associated > Fungi > Mycelium > Unclassified ... | reverse complement strand
GTCCCGCCGTGCTGGATGACCGCTGCCCGCATGGCAATGCCCGCCTGTCCGCCGGTTATGTGCTGGATGGGCGCATTGTCTGCCCGGCCCATATGTGGGGCTTTGCGCCCGATGGCACCGCCCATGCGCCGGGTACTGATGTGGCGGCTCCCGTGGCGCAATCTTATGAATGCTGGATCAGCGACGATCGGATATGGGTGTATCTGCCGCATCCTGTGCCGCAGCATCCCGGCGCAGCCATTCCTGTATGACGGCCAGCAGATAGGCCTGCTGCCCGTCATCAAGCGGCTGGCCCGCCGGCATGGCGTGCCATTTGGCGACACATCCCCGGCAGCATGTGCCGGTCGCATGCTGGGCGATGAAGACCGGATGCCCGCGCCAGGGCGTCTGCCTGCCATCCTTGTCGGGATGGGCGGGGGCCAGACGGGTCGCAAGGAACCGGGCAGCATGCGTCATGACTTCCGGCAGGCCATGTCTGTCCAGATAGGCGCGTTCCCTTGCGCCCAGATGGAACCGGGCGCGAAAGCGCGAATAGGCCAGCCGTTCCCATAGGGCGGGCGGTATGGCGGGCAGGTCCCGTGGCGGGGCGGCCTGTTCCGGTGCCACCGGATCTGGCGGCGCAGGCGCGAACAGGTCGGCCTGCCGCGTTGCTGCCGCATCCCTGCCTGTGCGCCTGCGGGGCATGGCCGTATTACCTCAGGCCGGGCGGACCAGAATGTGCCGCTTGCGCCCCGAGGAGAGCTTGATGGCGCCATCATGCAGGTCAGCAGCGGATACGGCCTGCGCCTCATCCGTCACCACCACATCATTCACGCGCGCGCCGCCACCACGGATCAGGCGGCGGGCTTCCCCGTTGCTGGCGGCGAAACCGGCTTCCACGAACAGGCGGAAGGCGGGCAGTCCTTCGGTCAGCAGGGCGGACGGTATGGTAACCGTGGGCAGGGCAGCGGTCGTGCTGCCTTCCTCAAACGTGCGGCGGGCGGCTTCGGCGGCTTCCTCGGCGGCGGCGCGGCCATGGCACAGGGCCGTGGCTTCGGTGGCGAGGATCTTCTTCGCCTCATTGATTTCGGCCCCGCCAAGGGCGGCAAGGCGGTCACATTCCTCGATCGGCAGGTCGGTGAACAGCCTGAGGAAGCGGCCAACATCCGCATCCTCCACATTGCGCCAGAACTGCCAGTAATCGAATACCGGCAGGCGGTGGGCCGAAAGCCAGACGGCACCCTGCGCCGTCTTGCCCATCTTGGCCCCGGAACTTGTGGTCAGCAGTGGCGTTGTCAGGCCGAAAACCTGTGCGCCATTCATCCTGCGGACAAGATCGATGCCCGACACAATGTTGCCCCACTGGTCCGATCCGCCCATCTGAAGCGTCACACCATGACGGCTGTTCAGTTCCTTGAAATCGTAGGACTGGAGAATGGAATAGTTGAATTCCAGAAAGGTCAGGCCCTGTTCACGGTCAAGGCGCGAACGGACCGAGTCGAAGGACAGCATGCGGTTGACGGAAAAATGGATGCCCACATCGCGCAGCAGGTCGATGTAGGACAGCCGGTCCAGCCAGTCGGCATTATTGGTCAGCAGCGGTTCGTTCGGACCGGTGCCAAGCGGCAGGAACTGGCGCAGGCAGCCTTCCACCCCACGCAGGTTGGTGGCGATGGTTTCCGCCGTCATGAGCTTGCGCGCTTCTTCCCGGAAGGAGGGATCGCCAATCCGCGCCGTGCCGCCACCGGCCAGCGCCACCGGGCGGTGTCCATGGCGGTGCAGCAGGCGCAGCATCATGATCTGGATAAGGCTGCCCACATGCAGGCTGTCCGCCGTGGGGTCGAAACCGATATAGCCCGCTACCGGACCGGCCTGCATGGCGGCGTCCAGCGCCTCCATGTCGGTGCACTGGAATATGAAGCCGCGTGCTTCGGCTTCCCGGAGGAATTCACTCTTGGGCATGATCTGTTCCGCGCTGAGATGTGCATCGCTGGCCGGGCCGCCCCGGCGCGGACCAGCCTCTAGCATGTTCGCCGCACTTCATGGAACAGCCCGCCCCACCGGGTGGGTGAATCAGTCGGCGGCCAGCGCCAGCGCCTTGCGGTTCATGACGGTGCTGACATGGTCTTCCACCGCGTCGGCCACCTGATCGGCATGGTTGGCGAAAACATGGTCCGCACCCTTGAAAATGCGGTAATCCACGGTCACGCCCTTCTGGGTGTTCAGCTTGTCCACCAGCTTGCGCACGGCGGGTTCGGGTACGAGTTCGTCGTTTTCCCCCGCGATCATGAGCCCGCCACAGGGACACGGGGCAAGGAAGCCGAAATCATAATGGTTGGCAGGTGGCGCCACGCTGATCCAGCCCGTGATTTCCGGGCGGCGCATGAGAAGCTGCATGCCGACGAACGCCCCGAACGAATACCCCGCGATCCACAGGCCGCTGGCGTTCGGGTTGACCATCTGCATCCAGTCAAGGGCTGCTGCGGCGTCCGAAATCTCGCCGATGCCACCATCATAGCGGCCCTGTGAACGGCCAACCCCGCGTGAGTTGTAGCGCATGACGGAGAAGCCCATCTTCTCGAACGTGCGGTACATCGCGTAGGTGATGCGGTTATTCATGGTCCCGCCGTGCAGCGGATGGGGATGCAGCACCAGCGCAAGCGGCGCGTTGGGCGCGCTTGAATGGTGGTATCGACCTTCCAGACGGCCATCAGGGCCGGCAAACATGACCTCAGGCATAGGTATCCCGCATTTTCGTTTCCCGACGCATTTCAGGCATTGCATCGGGAAGGTTACTGTTACAGCCTGCTGACCGGCGATGCCCCGTCAGGTCGGCAGGCAGAGAATACGCTGTTACCCGTCATTCCCGCGCCGGGGGCGGGATGGTACCCGGTATTCATCCGGCTCTGACTGGGTGGAAACAGAAACTGCCCGGTCTGGAACTGTCAGCCCGGAAGTATACCAACCCACCCGATAATGGGCATTCCACCTACTGTATGAAAGTGCATCTTCGGCAGGCGTGCCCTGCGCGGGGGGCAGATATGGTGCAGGGTTTGTTGGTGTCCCGGCCCGCAGAATGGCTTTTATGCGCCGTCCGGGCGGGGTGTATCGTGCTGGTTCGCTCTCCTTGCCATGCCCGGCAGCCGGGCGGGCGACATTGAGGCAGCGGTATGAAAAGATGCGGCCATCCCCCATAACACGTTGCAATAAATATTATGTTGCGCTGCCTTATAGCGGTGTGGATTCACAAAATGCCAGATAAATCGTAATTCCTGTCGCAAAAGGACTTGGCGCAACCCATATGGCCGGACAGCATGAGTACCCCACGCGATAGCTTTACCTACCTTGACGCGAACGCGTCCGAGCCCATCCGGCCAGAGGCGCTGGCGGCCATGACGCAGGCGGCGCAGGTGGCGGGAAATCCGTCATCCGTGCACCGCGCGGGACGTGGTGCGCGGGCGGAACTCGAAACCGCGCGCGAGGGGCTGGCCGCCCTGTTTGGCGTGCAGGCGGAAAACTGCGTCCTGACATCGGGCGGGACGGAGGCGAACGTGCTGGCGGTTACCGGGCTGGGCGCCGGGCGGCGCGTGCTGGCGGGGGCGACGGAACATGACGCCGTGCGCGCGGCAGGGGTGGCCGGTGTCATTGCGGTGCACCCGGACGGCGTGCTGGACATGGCGGCGCTGGAACGGATGCTTGCCGCGGCGGATGATCCGGCGCTGGTCTGTGTCATGCTGGCCAATAACGAAACCGGTGTCATCAATCCCGTGCCCGACATCGCGGCACTTTGCCATGCCCATGGCGCGCTGCTGCATGTGGACGCGGTGCAGGCAGCGGGCCGCATTCCCTTCACCATGGACGGGCTGGGGGCGGACAGCATCGCCATTTCAGGCCATAAATTCGGTGGCCCGAAGGGGGCTGGCGCGCTGTTTCTGGCGGGTGCGCGGTTCCATGCCATCACCCCGCTTCTGGCGGGTGGGGGACAGGAACAGGGCCGGCGTGGCGGCACGCCCGCGCTGCCCGCCATTGCCGGCATGACGGCTGCCGCCACGGTGGCGGTGACGGATATGGCGCAGCAGGCCACCCGACTGGCCGCGCTGCGCGACCGGATCGAGGCGGCGGCGGTGGCGGCGGGTGCGCAGGTCTGCGGTGCGGGTGCCCCGCGCCTGGCCAATACGAGCAGCCTGCTGCTGCCCGGACGGCGGGCGCAGACGCAGCTGATCGCGCTGGACATGGCGGGATACGGCGTTTCGGCCGGGTCAGCCTGCTCATCGGGCAAGGTTACGCGTTCGCATGTGCTGGACGCCATGGGCTTTGGGGAGGAAGCAGGCTGCGCCATCCGTGTGTCCCTGCCATGGTCGGTGACACAGGCGCAGGTCGATGGCTTTATCGCGGCCTACACGGCCATGGCCGGGCGCCTGCCCGCGATGCAGGCAGGTGCGGCATGACTGCGTATCCTGACCTGATCTACCTTGACTATCAGGCCACCACGCCATGCGATCCGCGCGTGATGGCGGAAATGATGCCGTGGTTTACCGAAAGCTTCGCCAATCCCCACAGCCTGGACCATGCGGCGGGGCGCGCGGCCCATGACGCGGTGGAACAGGCCCGCGCCGAAGTTGCGGCGATACTGGGGGCGGATGCGCGAGAGATCGTTCTGACCTCCGGGGCGACGGAAGCCAACAACATCGCCATCAAGGGCGCGGTGCGTCACCTGCTGGACCGGGGGGACGCGCGCAGGCGGGTCATCACGCTGGCGACCGAACATAAATGCGTGCTGGAATCGGTGCGTGACCTGGCCCGTGAAGGGTGCGAGCCGGTGATCCTGCCGGTCCGGCCCGATGGCACGCTGGACCCGGCCGTGCTGGAGGAGGCGCTGCGCGTCCCGACCCTGCTGGTCAGCATCATGGCCGCCAATAACGAAACCGGGGTGATACACGATCTCGCGGGTTTCGCTCCGCTGGTCCGCAAGGCGGGCGCCCTGCTGCACAGCGACCTGGCGCAGGCCGTGGGCAAGGTGGATGTGGACGTGCGGGCATGGGATCTCGACCTTGCATCCGTGTCCGGGCACAAGCTGTACGGCCCCAAGGGGGTGGGCGCACTGTTCGTGCGCCGCAGGCCGCGGGTGCGGCTGGCCCCGCTGTTTTCAGGCGGCGGACAGGAACGCGGCCTGCGTTCGGGCACGCTGCCCGCCCCGCTGGTGATCGGATTCGGGGCCGCGTGCCGGATCGCACGCAGCGAAGGCGTGGCGGAGCGCACGCGGCTTGCAGGCCTGCGGGACAGGTTGCTGGCGGCGCTGCGTGCGGGATGCGACGGCGTGCATGTTCATGGCGGCATGTCGGGACGGCTTGCGGGCAACCTCAACCTGCGCTTTGAGGGGGTGCGGGCGCTGGATCTTCTGCGGGCCGCGCCGCAGCTGTGCCTGTCCACCGGGTCGGCCTGTTCCTCGGCCGAGGTGACGCCGTCCTATGTGCTGACGGCCATGGGGCTGGATGGGGTTCAGGCCGCCGGAGGCTTGCGTCTGGCCGTCGGACGCTATACCTCAGCCGCCGATGTGGATCGCGCAGCGGCAATCATGTGCCAGGCTGTGGCACGGTGCCGCGCGACAGGCAGTTCTTCGCCATAGATCGGGCGAATGGTAGCAGGCAGGATGGAAAGATGGCGCATATAGTATTCATCGAGCGTGACGGCACCCGCCGTGAAGTTGCGGCCCCGCTGGGCCTGTCAGTTCTGGAAATCGCCCACAAGAACGGGATCGACCTGGAAGGTGCGTGCGAGGGCTCGCTGGCCTGCGCCACCTGCCATGTGGTGGTTGACCCCGAATGGGCGCCGAAGCTGACGCCCCCGACCGAGGACGAGGAAGACATGCTCGACCTTGCCTTCGGTCTGGAAAAAACGTCCCGTCTGGGCTGCCAGATCGTGATGACCGAGGCGCTGGACGGTCTGGTGGTGCGCCTGCCGCGCACGTCCTGACCGGCACCTGTGATACACCGCGCGGAATGATACGCGCGCAACATGATGTTTGACGTGCGATGCCCGGGGGCGGATAGTCCTGCGGGCATTGCCTGTCATTGGGAAGTGGAACCAAGCCATGCGCATTCTTGTGGCCATGTCCGGCGGGGTGGACAGTTCCGTCGTTGCCGCCCGTCTGGTGGACGAGGGGCACGAGGTGATCGGCGCGACCCTCCAGCTCTATGACTCACGCGAAAGCACGAAAAAGGGCGCGTGCTGCGCGGGCCGCGACATTCACGACGCCCGCCGCGTGGCCGACAGGCTGGGCATTCCCCATTACGTCATCGACGCCGAACGCCGCTTCCATGACAGCGTGATCGGCACATTTGCCGATGCATATGCCGCGGGCGAAACCCCCGTGCCCTGTGTTGCATGCAATCAGGGCGTGAAGTTTACCGACCTGCTGGGCATGGCCCGTGACCTTGGGGTGGACGCCATGGCAACCGGCCATTACGTCCGCCGCGTGGATGGCCCGGATGGTGTGGAAATGCACCGTCCCGTCGATGCGGGGCGTGACCAGTCATGGTTCCTGTTCGCGACCACGCGTGACCAGCTTGATTTCCTGCGCTTTCCGCTGGGCGACATGCCGGACAAGGCCGCCGTGCGGGCGGAAGCCGAACGCTTTGGCCTGGCGGTTGCGGCCAAGCCCGACAGTCAGGACCTGTGTTTCGTGACCGACGGTTCCTATGCCGGGCTGGTGGAAAAACTGCGGCCCGATGTGACGGGGGCGGGTGAAATCGTGGACCGGGCCGGTCATGTGGTGGGCCAGCATGAAGGTGTGACCCGCTACACCGTGGGACAGAGCAAACGGCTGGGCAATGCCGCGATGCAGCATGGCGAACGCCAGATGGTGGTCGGCATCGAACCCGCCAGCAAACGGGTGGTGATCGGCCCCCGCGCGCAGGCCGTTGCCCGTACGCTCATGCTGCGCAACATGAACTGGCTGGTGCCCCCGCCGGGGCCGGAGGGCCTGCGCTGCGCTGTGCAGATCCGCGCGCGTGAAGCCGCCCGGCCCGCCACGGTCTGGCAGGCCCCGGACAATGGCGCGCGTGTGGAACTGGATGAAGGTGCGGTGCCCGCACCGGGGCAGGCCTGCGTGATGTATGATGGCACGCGGGTGCTGGGCGGTGGCTTTATCCGCCGGGTGGACGCTGTTCAGGCCGGAAGCGAAGGAAAGGCGGCATCATGAGTGACGGAATTCTGGTCGTTGGCACGCGGCGGTATTCGTCATGGTCGCTGCGCGGGTGGCTGGCCGTGCGGCTGGCCGGGCTGGATGTGCGTGAACAGGTGATCCCGCTGGCGGATAATGGGGAAACGCCAGCCATCCGCACCATTTCGCCCAATGGCAAGGTGCCCTACCTGGAACATAGGAACATCGCGGTGTGGGAAAGCATCGCCATATGCGAATACTGCGCCGAACAGGCCCCCGGCCTGTGGCCGCAGGACGCCCGGCAGCGGGCGTACGCGCGCAGCATCTCGGCGGAAATGCACGCTGGCTTCCGCGCCGTGCGGCAGGCCATGCCCATGAACCTCGGGCGGGACAGCCGCCCGCTTGCGGCGGGCACCACGCCTGACATTGATGCGGATATCGCCCGCATCGACGCCATCTGGACCGAAGCCCGGCTGGATTTCGGCAAGGGGGGTGCGTTCCTGTTCGGGGCGACGTTTGGCATGGCGGACGCCATGTTCGCGCCGATTGTCGCGCGTTTCCTGTCCTATGGCATCAACCCGTCACCGGAATCGCGGGCTTACATGACGGCGGTGCGCACCCACCCGCTGGTTGATGACTGGTACCAGAAGGCCGCACAGGAACCCGCCGAATGGCGGCAGTCCCGTTTCGAGGATATCGCCTGAGACGCCGCCCATGACCATGCCGTGGCGCGTGGCCGTGGTCCTGCCCGCGCGGGAGGGGTTTTCCCCCGGCGCGGTAGGGGCGATCGGCCTGCAGGTTGCGGCCCTTGCGGGGCCACAGGATGTCATTGTGGGGCCACCGCTGGCGGGACCGTCCCTGCTGCCGGGCCACGACTATCGCGCCGTGCAGCCCGGCCTGTGGCCGCCGGGCAGGCGCAGCGTGCGGTACGCCGCCGCGGTGCTGCGCGCGGTGGCCGAAAGTGGCGCGGCCGTGGCGGAAGTCCACAACCGCCCCGATACCGCCCACTACATTGCCCGCCATCGCCCCGGTCAGCGCGTGCTGCTGGTGCTGCATAACGACCCGCAGGGCATGCGGGATGCACAGACACCGACACAGCGGCGCGCCCTGCTGCGGTTTATGGATGTGGCCTGCGTGTCGGGCTGGGTGCGTCAGCGGTTCCTTGATGGCCTGCCGGATACCTGTGCGCGGCATGTGGGACTGTCGCCCAATGGCGTGGCGTTGCCCGCAACCGTGCCCCCCATGGCGCAGCGTGCCCGCCGCGTAATGTTTGCCGGGCGTATTGTTGCAGACAAGGGGGCGGACCTGTTTGTCGCGGCCTGCGCACGGCTTGCGGAGACCCATCCCGATTGGAATTCCTGCATGATCGGCGCCGACCGCTTCCGGGCCGATGCGCCGGTGACGCCGTTCGTCTCCGGTCTGCTGCCCATGGCCACGTCGGCGGGGGTGGAGATGGCTGGTTACAGGCCACATGCACAGGTACTGGCCGCCATGGCGCAGGCGTCCATCGTGGTCGTGCCCAGCCGCTGGCCCGAACCGTTCGGCATGACCGCGCTGGAAGCCATGGCCGCGGGCGCAGCCCTGATTGCGGCCCCCGTGGGGGGACTGCCGGAAGTGGTGGGCAATGGCGGCCTGCTGTGCGCGCCCGAACCCGCGGTGGGGCTGGCCCGCGCCATTGCCGGACTGATGGACGACCTGCCCGCACGTGACGCCCTTGCCGCGCGCGGGCGCATACAGGCCGCGCGTTTCAGCATTGATCATGCCCGCGCCTGTCGTGCGGCAATGCGTGATGCCGCCCTGCACCGGGGCGGGGCCTGAGCGTCTTTTCCGTTTTTCTGTGCTGACGGGTATGGGACAGGTCGCCCCATGGCCCTATATCTGGGCAGACAAGGCTTAACGCCACGCATGATGCAGGCAATTTGAAAAGACCGGAGGCCACATGTCCGATACCGTTCAGGCGTCGCCCGACGCTGCAGCCCAGAATACCCTTGTGCCGGTGACGGTGCTGACGGGATTCCTTGGCGCGGGCAAGACGACGCTGCTCAACCATATCCTCACGGCGCAGCATGGCCGCAAATACGCGGTGGTGGTGAACGAGTTCGGTGAACTCGGCGTGGACAACGACCTCGTGGTGGATGCTGACGAAGAAGTGTTCGAGATGAACAACGGCTGCATCTGCTGCACCGTGCGCGGCGACCTGATCCGCATCCTTGGCAACCTCATGAAGCGTCGGGCTAAGTTTGACGGCATCATTGTCGAAACCACCGGCCTGGCCGATCCCGCCCCGGTCGCCCAGACCTTTTTTGTCGATGAGGACGTGCGTGGGAAGACCCGTCTGGATGCCGTGGTCACGGTGGTCGATGCCTACAACGTCATCCAGACGCTGGATGAAAGCCCCGAGGCGGTGAACCAGATCGCGTTTGCCGATGTCATCATCCTCAACAAGACCGACCTTGTGGATGAAGTGGCGCTGGCCACAATCGAATCGCGCATCCGCTCCATCAACGCCGTCGCACGCATCCACCGTGCGCAGCGTGGCGACGTGCCGCTGTCCGATGTGCTGGACCAGGGCGGGTTCGACCTGCAGCGCGCGCTGGAACACGCGCCGCATTTCCTCGAGGACACCAGCCATTCCCACGAAGCGGACGTGACCTCCCTGTCCTATGAAGTGGAAGAGCCGCTGGACGCCGCCAGGTTCCAGGCATGGATCGGCGCGGTGCTGCAGGAACAGGGCGCCGACATCCTGCGCGCCAAGGGGATCCTGAACTATGCTGGCGAGGACCAGCGCTTCGCCTTTCAGGCCGTGCACATGATGGCCGATGGTGGTTTCATCGGCCCGTGGAAGGACGGCGAGCCGCGTGTCTCGCGCCTTGTCTTCATTGGCCGTAACCTCAACCGTCCGCAGCTTCGCCGCGGTTTTGAAAGCTGCCGTGCGAAATGAGCGATACCGTGAACGATACCATTCCCGCCACTGGCCTGCTGGAACGTCGTGGGGCCATGCGCCAGCTGGACGGCCAGATCACCGGCTGCACCATTTCACGCGACAGCCAGCAGGTTGCCTTCGCCACGGGTGAGGGCGACATCATGGTGGCGGAGCGGGCCGACTGGGGCCAGTCGGATGCATGGACCGTCACGACCGTGCATGACGGTGCAATCCTTGCCATCGCGCCCGACGCCGGGCCCACCGGCTTCCTGACTGGCGGCGATGACAATACCCTGCGCCGTATTGCCGCTGATGGCAGCGTAAGCGACCTTGTGAAAGGCCGCCGCTGGATTGAACACATCACGACATGGACCAATGGCAAGGGCGGCGTGATCGCTTTTGCATCGGGCAGGCAGGTCGAACTGCGCGATGCTGACGGGCACACGACGCTGAAGGTGCTGGAACATCCATCCACCGTCAGCGGCATCGTGTTTGACGCCAAGGGCAAGCGCATCGCGGCCTCGCACTACAATGGTGCGTCGATGTGGTTCGTGCAGGCGAAGGTGGATACCGTGCGCCCGCTGGAATGGAAGGGCAGCCATATCGGCATCGCCATCCATCCGGCGGGCGAGGCGCTGGTGACTTCCATGCAGGAATCGGAACTGCATGGCTGGCGGCTGTCGGACGGGCACAACATGCGCATGAGCGGTTATCCGTCCAAGGTGCAGTCCATGGCCTTTACCCGCAATGGCAAATGGCTGGTGACCAGCGGGGCGGACACGATCGTGATGTGGCCGTTCTTTGGTGGTGGCCCGATGGGCAAGCCACCAGCGGAGGCCGGTGGCCTGCCGGGCGTGATGTGCACCCGTGTTGCCTGCCACCCTGTCCACGATATTGTGGCGGCGGGGTTTGCCGACGGATCGGTGCTGATGGCCGATACCGGGGCACAGCGTATCCTGCCGGTATGCATCGGCGGGTCGGGCGCGGTGACGGCGCTGGAATTCAGCCCTGATGGCTGCTGCCTTGCCTTCGGCTCGGAAGATGGCCGCGCCTGCGTGGTGGATCTGAGCGCCAAATAAACAGGTCAGGTCATAAAGGTTTCCGGGCGCTGCCTTTTTTCACAAAGGCGGCGTTCCCTGAAGCCTTTCATGAATTGCAGTCAGGTGACGGGGCAATGCATGCGCGTACTTCATGTCATGGCCGCCCGTGGCAATGGTGGGGCCGAACTGTATTCCACCGATGTCATGCTCAGCCTGCAGGGGACGGGGCTTGCGCAATGCGTCGCCATGCATCCTGATGCCCCGCGCAGAAAGGAACTGCAACAGGCGGGGGTGGCGGTGGAAACGGGGCCTTTGCGCCTGCCGCTGCGTCCGCTGGCCCGCCGTGCGCTGCGTGGGCTGATTGCACGTATGCAGCCCGACCTGATCCATTGCTGGCTGCGCCGCGCGGCGGAACTGGTGCCCGCGCATACGGGTGTTCCCGTCATCGGCTGGTTTGGCAATTACAAGGATCTGCGTCCCTTCGCGCATTGCGACTGGTTTGTGGGCTGCACGCCGGACATGGCGCGGTCCATGCGTGAACGTGGCGCGCCTGCGGACCGGGTGGCCTATGTCCCGACCTTTCCCTCTGTCACGCCCCAGCCGCCGGTTTCCCGCCGGTCGCTGGATACGCCGGAGGACGCGCCGGTGCTGCTGGTGCTGTCGCGCCTGCATCCGGCCAAGGGGCTGGAGACGCTGCTTGATGCGTTGGTCCTGCTGCCGCGCTGCCATGTGTGGCTGGCGGGGGAAGGGGAGCTGAAAACGGCCCTCATGGTGCAGGCAGCGCGGCTGGGCCTTGCACAACGCGTGCATTTCCTTGGCTGGCGGTCGGACCGGGGGGCGTTGCTGGCGGCGGCGGACATATGCGTGCTGCCGTCGCGCTATGAACCCTTTGGCACCGTCATTCTGGATGCCTGGTCGGCGGATGTGCCGCTGGTTGCCTGTGCCGCGGCAGGTCCCCTGGCGCATGTGCGCGATGGGGAAAATGGCATGCTGGTGCCCATTGACGACGCACCCGCGCTGGCCGCCGCCCTGCGGCGCGTGCTGGATGAACCGGCGCTGGCCGCGCGGATCGTTGCGGGGGGACGGCGGGACTACGAAGCGCGTTTTACCCGCCAGGCGGTCACGGCACAGTGGCGTGCGCTGTATGACCGGGTGCTGTCAGCGCGCGGTGGGTAGGGGCGGCGCGGCCGGCGGGCGCGGTGTCGCCACCGGGGGGCGGGGGGCGGTGGCCATGCCATCCAGGAACGCTTCGGCCAGTGCGGCATAAAGTGGCTGCGAACAGATCATGCGTGAGACGCCATAGGCCAGGAACGACGTGGCCAGCAGCGCCAGCGTCACCTGCTGGTTGTCACACATTTCCATTACGATGACCGATGCGGTCAGCGGTGACTGCACCACGGCGGAAAAATAGGCCACGGTGCCCAGCAGCACCACGGCGCCGGGCGTGGTATGTGGCAGGAACTGCGCGACCCACCCCCCGAACCCGGCCCCGATGGCCAGCGACGGCGCGAACAGCCCCCCCGGAATGCCCGAGCAGTAGGAAATGATGGTGGCGATGAACTTCAGGATGAAGAAGGACGCGGGATAGTGCGTCTTGCCTTCAATGATTTCATGCGCCTGTTCATAGCCGGTGCCATAGGTGATCCCGTCCGATGCGATGCCGATCACCGCCAGCAGCAGCCCGCACGCGGCGGCGAAGGCAACCGGCCTGCCGCGCGCAAAGCGCCCCAGCCCGCCGGGCAGGCCGCGGGTGGCCCGGATCAGGATGGCGGAAAAGACCCCGCCCCCGATCCCGCCAAGGATGCCGCAGGTCGGCACGGCGATCCAGCTTATGCCGATCGGCACCACGACATCCGTATGCCCGAAATAGCTGTAGTTCCCCACCAGGGCGATGGCCGTCACACCCGACAGGATCACCCCCGTCAGCATGGTGCCGCTGGTGCGCTGTTCAAAGGAATGGCTGAGTTCCTCGATCGCGAACACGATACCGGCCAGCGGCGTGTTGAACGCAGCCGACACCCCCGACGCCCCACCGGCCAGGATCAGCCCGCGCCGCATGCTGACGGTGGACAGGTTCAGCCACCGGCCACAGGCATGCATGATGGCGGCACCGATCTGCACGCTCGGCCCCTCACGCCCGATGGAGCCGCCGGCCACCAGCCCCAGCGTGGTCAGCACGATCTTGCCCGCCGCCACCCGCAGCGAAAGCAGCCGGTCGATGATGGCGAAATTCTCAAGGTGCAGTGTGGCGATGGTCTGGGGGATGCCGCTGCCCTGCGCGCCTCGGAACCATGTGCGCGTCAGCCACGTGGACAGCGCCAGCCCCGCGGGCGTGAGCGCCAGCATGATCCACGGGCTGATGGCGATGATATGGTTGCGCAGCGTGGCCGCCGCGTCCGCCGCCATGGCGAAACCCACCGCAACCACCCCCACCACGATGGCGGCTGCCCAGCACGCCAGCTTGCGCCGCCACTGTTCGGTGGTGATGCGGGCGGAACGGCGCAGGTGGCGCATATGCTTCCTGCGGATCTCAGTAAGGTCGGTTCGCATTACCGGCAATGTACTTTCAGCAACGGCACTGACATGTAAAACCGGGCCGGGACAGTCCGGTTGCGGGGCCAGGGCAGCATTTATCGCAGGTCAGCCGACCATCTGGCGAACGGGCGGAGGGTCCTAGGGCAGTACCAGCACGCCCGTATGCTTGGCCTTGCGTTCAGGCTCGACGTGGATATGGATCAGCGCATCCCCCACACCCGCGCGCAGCCCGTCCTCGATCCGGTCGCAGATATGATGGGCATCCTCTACGCTCATGGCGCCGGGCACGACAAGGTGGAATTCGATGAATGTCATGGCGCCCACGATACGCGCGCGGATGTCATGCGCCTCGATCGCGCCGGTGGCGGTGTGGGAAATGATGGAGCGGATTTCCCCCAGCGTTTGGGAATCCGGCGCTTCGTCCATAAGCCCGGCAATGGAGGTGCGCATCATGTCCCACCCCGTGCGCAGCACGTTCACCGCGATCATGGCCGCCAGCAGCGGGTCCAGCCACAGCCAGCCCGTCAGCGGGATCAGGACGAAACCGCAGATCAGCACCGCGGATGTCCAGACATCGGACAGCACATGATGCCCGCTGGCCACAAGGGCGGGGGAATGGTGCGCCCGCCCCATGCGCATGAGGAACAGCCCCCAGCCGAGGTTGAGCAGCCCCGCCCCCCCATTGAGCGAAATGCCCAGCAGAGAATCCTCGGGCGGGTGCATGTGCATGAAGCCCACCCATGCCTCATGCGCGATGGTGAGGGCGGTGATGACGACCAGCACCCCCTCCGCCACGGCGGACAGGTATTCGGCCTTGTAATGGCCATAGGTATGGTTGTGGTCGGGCGGCAGGCTGGCCACCCGCAGCGCCCACAGGCCCGCCACGGCGGAAACCACGTTTATGATCGTCTCGATCGCGTCGGAATACAGCGCGATGCTGCCCGTAACCCGCCATGCCGCGTATTTCATGCCCGGCGCGATGATGCTGACCACGCCGCTGCACCAGGCCGCGCGTATCTTGGTCTTGGTATTGGAAAACATATCGGGCAGGGGACTCTGGAACCTAGACTGTACGGGCGTCGGCAAGGATGCAGTGATCGGCATCGCTCAGCGTTTCGATCTGGAAGGTGGGGTGGACGATGCCAAAGCGTTCACGCAGTTCATGGGCCGCACGGTTCAGCAGCCCGTCGGGGGCATGCCCGTTTTCACTGGCGCTGCGCACCAGGTGGACCGTCAGCGCCGTTTCGGTGGTGCTGATCGGCCAGATATGCAGGTCATGCAGATCGCATACGCCGGGCAGCGTGCGCAGGAAGGCATCCACCTGGGCTGCGTTGATGCCACGCGGCACGCGGTCGAGCGCCATGTCCAGCGAATCCCGCAGAAGCGACCACGTCGCGACGATGATGGACAGTGACACGACAAGGCAGATGACCGGATCGATTCGCAGCCACCCCGTCATCAGGATCAGGCCACCACCGGCCACCACCGCCAGCGACATGAGCGCATCCGACGCCATGTGCAGGAACGCGCCATGCAGGTTCAGGTCCGTTTTGCCGCCGCTGGCGAACAGCATGGCCGTCACCCCGTTGACCGCGATGCCGATGCCCGCCACCACCATTACGGCAACGCCCGCCACCGGGTGCGGGTGGATCAGCCGCAGCACGGCTTCCCACATGATCCCGCCAGTCACGACCAGCAGGGCGACGGCATTGCCCAGCGCGGCCAGTATGGAAGAACGGCGCAGCCCGTACGTGAAATTGCGGCTGGGCGAACGGCGCGACAGGATTTCCGCCAGCCACGCGGCCCCGAGTGCGAGTACGTCCGACAGGTTGTGCCCCGCATCCGCCAGCAGCGACAGCGCATGGCTGCGCACGCCCCAGACAGCTTCCCCGATGACGTAGACAAGGTTCAGGGCGATCCCGATGGCGAAGGCCCGGCCATATGATGCGGGTGTGTGGACATGATGGTGGCCAAACAGCCCCCCATGGTCATGCCCGCAGTCATGGCCTGCGTGATCATGGCCATCATGGTCGTGGTCCGCATGATCGTCGTGACCGTGGTCATCATGATCGTGATTATGCTCATGGCGGTCATGATCGCCATGATTATGCTGGCACTCATCCATGGGGCCGCATCCATTCATCCGGGGGAACTGAAAATGTGCCGCCTTCCTAGCAGAAGGTTACGGCACGTCACCAGCACTTAGCGCATTTTGTGCGTGGGTCCACCGTGATATGGCATCGCCACGGCCCCATTGCCATGGAAACGCGACCCGATGATCCGACTGACCGAACTGCGCCTGCCAATCGACCATGATGCCGCCGCCCTGACGCAGGCGGTGGCCGACCGGCTGGGTGTGCCGGTTGCTGACGTCATGGATATACACATATTCCGCCGGGGGCATGACGCGCGTCGCCGCCACCGTATCGTGCTGGTCTATACGGTGGACTGCGCCGTGCGGGATGAAGCCGCCATCCTTGCAGCGCATGAGGGCACGCGCGACATCATGGCAGCCCCCGATACATCCTATCATTTCGTGGTTGATGATGGTCCCGTCATGGCGCGGCGTGCGGATTTCGTGCGCCCGGTGGTGATTGGCGCGGGGCCATGCGGGCTGATGGCGGCCCTGGTTCTGGCGCAGATGGGGCTGCGCCCGCTGGTGCTGGAACGTGGCAAGGTGGTGCGTGAACGCACGGTCGATACCTTCGCCCTGTGGCGCAAATCCATCCTGAACCCCGAAAGCAACGTGCAGTTTGGCGAGGGTGGGGCGGGCACCTTTTCGGACGGCAAGCTGTACAGTCAGGTCAGCGACCCGCGTCATTACGGGCGCAAGGTGCTGGCGGAATTCGTGCGCGCTGGCGCGCCGGAGGAGATCCTCTACCTGTCCCGTCCCCATATCGGCACCTTCCGCCTTGTCTCGATGGTCGAGCATATCCGTGCGGAGATCGAGGCGCTTGGCGGCGAATACCGCTTTGGCGCGCATGTGACCGATTTCGTGGTGCATGATGATGGCGCGGCCGGCCGGCGTATCGCCGCCCTGCGGCTGGCGGACGGGAATGAAATCGCGGCCAGCCATGTCGTGCTGGCCATCGGGCACAGCGCGCGTGACACCTTTGGCTCCCTGCATGCGGCCGGGGTGGAGATGGTGGCCAAGCCGTTTTCGATTGGCGTGCGGATCGAACATCCGCAATCCATCATCAATACCGCCCGTTATGGGCAGCCCGATACCGTGCCGCTGCTGGGGGCTGCGGATTACAGACTGGTGCACCACGCGGCCAACGGGCGGGGGGTCTATTCCTTCTGCATGTGTCCCGGCGGCACCGTTGTCGCGGCCACGTCGGAGGCGGGGCAGGTGGTGACCAATGGCATGAGCCAGTATTCCCGTGCCGAACGTAACGCCAATGCCGGCATTGTGGTGGGGGTGACGCCGGAACGCGATTATCCCGGCGGCCCGCTGGCGGGTATCGCCTTCCAGCGCGAATGGGAACGCCGCGCGTTCGAGGCCGGTGGCGGCGCCTATTTCGCCCCGGCCCAGACGGTGGGGGATTTTCTGGATGGCAGGCCGTCCACCACGCTGGGCGATGTCGTGCCGTCCTATAAACCCGGTGTCACGCCCACCGACCTTGCGCGCTGCCTGCCGGAATTCGCGGTGACCGCCATGCGCGAGGCCCTGCCTGCGTTTGAACGCAAGATAGCGGGATTTTCCATGCGGGACGCCGTCATGACGGGGGTGGAGACGCGCACGTCCTCCCCCCTGCGCATTCCGCGCGGGGTGGATGGGCAGGGCGTGAACGTGCGTGGCCTGTTCCCCGCGGGTGAGGGGGCAGGCTATGCCGGGGGTATCCTGTCGGCGGGGATTGACGGTATCCGCATTGCCGAGGCCGTGGCGCTGTCACTGGCCGGTCGCCCGGTGGAAGTGGCCATGCAGCGCGGCATGACGCATGCGACCGACGCGCAATAAATCATAAGAAAGTTTTGGATGAAGCTGTTTTTATCAAAGACCTAAAGGAACGAGACCGGGTCAATATCCACGTCGATCCGCGCCCCGCGTTCGGGTTTCACGCGCGACAGCCATTCGCGCACGATCGGCTGTACCGCAATGTTGCGTCGCGCACGCAGCAGCAGGCGGATGCGGTGCCGCCCGCGCAGGATGGCCAGTGGCGCGGGGGCAGGGCCAAGCACCTGCACGCCATCAAGCCGTGGGGCGTTCTGGCCCAGCGCGCGCGCGGTCAGGTCCGCTGCGTCTGGCGTCTCGGCGCTGACGATCAGGGCCGCCAGCCTGCCGAAGGGCGGCCAGAAACCGGGTCGGCGCTGTTCGGCTTCCTGTTCCATGAAGCTTGCGAAATCGCCTGACACCAGCGCCTGCATGACCGGATGGTCGGGCACGTAGCTTTGCAGCAGCACGCGGCCCGGCGCCTCGGCACGTCCGGCACGTCCCGCGACCTGATGCAGGAGTTGTACCGTGCGTTCGGACGCGCGCAGGTCGCCACCGCCCAGGCCCAGGTCGGCATCCACGATTCCCACCAGCGTCAGGTGAGGGAAATGCCAGCCCTTGGCCACGATCTGCGTGCCGATCACAAGGTCGATCTCGCGGCGTGCTATGCGCTCGACCGCGGCGGCGGTGGCGGCGGGACCGTTCAGCGTATCGCTGGCCATGACCAGTATCCGCGCATCGGGGAAGGTGGCGCGGGCTTCTTCGGTTATCCGCTCCACGCCCGGCCCGATGGGGGTCAGGCTGTCGGCATCGGCGCATTTGGGGCAGGTCTGCGGAATGGGTTCGTCATATCCGCAATGGTGGCAGGTCAGGATATGGCGCGCGCGATGTTCCACCAGCCACGCGGTGCAGTTGGGGCACTGCATGCGGTGGCCACAGGTGCGGCACAGTGTCAGCGGTGCGTAGCCGCGCCGGTTGAGGAACAGCATCGCCTGTTCGCCGCGCCCGATCGCGTCATTGATCGCCCCGGTCAGCACGGGCGACAGGAACAGCCCGCGTTCGGGCGGGTCCGCGCGCATGTCCAGCGTTTCCACGTCCGGCATGCTGGCGTTGCCGTGGCGTGCGCCCAGTTTCAGGTGCCGGTACCGGCCCGCGCCGACATTGGCCAGGCTTTCAAGGCTGGGTGTGGCGGACACCAGCACCACGGGCGCACGGCTCATGCGCGCGCGGACCACCGCCATGTCGCGGGCGTGATAAGTGACGCCGTCTTCCTGCTTGAAGGCGGTTTCGTGTTCCTCATCGACAATGATCAGGCCAAGCTGGTCAAACGGCAGGAACAGCGCCGAGCGCGCGCCCACCACGACCCGTGCCGTGCCATCGGCTACCGCCCGCCATGTCACCCGGCGCAGGCGTGACCCGAGGTCGGAATGCCACAGGGCGGGTTCCGTGCCAAAGCGGCGGGAAAACCGCCCCGTCCATTGGGCCGACAGCGCAATTTCGGGCAGCAGCACCAGCGCCTGCCGCCCCGCTGCGATACACGCGGCGATGGCCTCCATGTAAATCTCGGTCTTGCCCGACCCGGTCACGCCTTCCAGCAGGGTGATGGAAAAGCTGTCTTCCGCCACGCGGGCGCGCAGTTCGGTTGCGACCTCCGCCTGATCACCTTCCAGCACCGGGGGACAATGCGCGGGATCGGGACGGGCGAAAGGCGGCGGCGGGGCGATTTCAACCGCCCGCAGCGCGCCTGCCTGCGCCAGACCCCGGATCACGGCAGCACCTGCGCCCGCGCGGCGGGCCAGTTCCGTCGTGGTCAGCGGTGTCCCTTCGGCAGCGGCATCCAGCACTTTCTGGCGCGCAGGTGTCATGCGCAGGTCCGCAGGCAGCGTCTGGGCCGTGGCCCACCCGGTGGCGGGACGTGGCAATGGGGCGAGCGCATTGGCCCGCAACGCCATGGCCAGCACCATGCCAGGCGGGGAAAGGGTATAGGCCGCCACCCAGTCCACGAACTGCCGCAGCTGCGCGGGCAGCGGCGGCAGGTCCAGGCGGGCTGCCACGGGCTTGAGGCGCGATGTCGCCACCTCCTTCTGGGGAGGTGGGGCGAATTCG
>Ga0157365_10000362_pt1 | contig 19684 bp, 14 predicted proteins | sample AttsexASBM3_FD_111478 | JGI IMG/M metagenome (GOLD analysis project Ga0157365, IMG submission 111478) | Fungus gardens microbial communities from leaf cutter ant in Ribeirão Preto, State of São Paulo, Brazil - Atta sexdens ASBM3 | ecosystem: Host-associated > Fungi > Mycelium > Unclassified ... | reverse complement strand
TCTGCTTCCGCCGTTCACGCTCTCTGTCATGAGCACGAGGTGAAATGCCTGTTCACGACGCCAACACAGATGCGACTCATGCGACAGGAAAGCCGCCATCTGTCAGGAGCGATCCTGCCTGCGCCGGCCCGCATCTTCGTCGCCGGGGAATATGCGGATCCAACCCTGCTGGACTGGGCACGGTCCTATTTTCGCAAACCCGTGGTCAATCACTGGTGGCAGACCGAAACCGGGTGGAGCATCACTGCCCATTTCTTCGGCCTGCCCGCGCGTGAGTCGGTGGCGCTCCTGAATGATATCGGACGGCCTGCGCCGGGATTCCGTCCGGCCATCGTGCCGTCCATACCGGGGGAACGGTGCGGCGAGATTGTTCTCTCCCTGCCGTTGCCTCCTGGCTGTCTGGCGGGTGTCTGGAAGGACAGGGCGATCCGTGCTCCTGCGGCGTATCTTGATGAAACACGCAGGTATTATCGTACCTTCGACGAAGGCATGATCGAAGCCAACCGTGCCGTGCATATGCTCGGGCGTTCTGACGACGTCATAAAGGTCGCAGGTCGGCGGATTTCGGGCGTACAGATCGAAAAGATCATCGCTTCTCACCCTGCCGTTCATGCCTGTGCTGTGGTCGCGACTCCCGACGAATTGAGGGGGCAGCGACCTGTCGCCTACGTGGTTCCTCATCCCGAGGCGGAATGTGCACCTTCTGCCGAGGAAATCGTAGCACGGGTCCACGAAGTTCTCGGGCGCTGGATTGGTCTGAAGGAAGTCCGCTTCGTCAGGCATCTGCGGACCACCGTATCTGGCAAGATTACACGCAAACGTCTGCTGGTATCCTGATGGTAGCAGTGCGGCATGCCATTTGTGGAACGGCCCGTTCAGATGGCCGGGCCGCCAAAGACTTCAATCCGCTGCGCATTCACCCAGCGATTGTCTCCGGACAGCTGGGAGGCGATCATCGGGCCGATGTAGTCAGAAAGGCCGGGACGTCCGAGTGCGGTTACTTCTGCAATATGGCGCGCAATGTCCGGATTGTCCCGCACCATACCTCCCGAGAAATCCGTCTGGATCGCACCCGGCGCCACTGTGTTGACGGCAATGCGGCGAGCCCCGGGTTCCTTGGCCATGTAATGCGTCATGACTTCTACCGCCCCCTTCATGGCTGCATAGACAACCCGGCCGGGACGGGATAGGCGAAACGCGCCAGACCGGATGAAATGTTCACGATCTGGCACCCTCCGCGCTCTGTGGCAGCGGGGTCTGCGTCAGGAAGAACCTACCTTTGGCGCGGACACGATAGGCGGCGTCGAAATCTGGACTTGTGTCGGTACGCTGCCTCGCGTGGTTTTTCGGGCTCTTGTACGTGGCGGCGGAGTATCTGGCCCTTTACCGTCAGGTGGTACGACCTGACAAATCGATGATGCCAGTTGCATGATGGTGTGGGTGCCTGCCTCGAAATCCTGGGTGTCCAACCGGGGCTTTCCCAGCACGGCGGCCATCTGTGCCTGCATGTCGGCATAGGCCTGTGTCATCGCCCATAGACAGAACAGGAAATGGACAGGGTCGACCGTCCCGATCAATCCCTGTTTATGCCACTGTTCGAACACGGCGATGCGTGTCTCCACATGCTTGCGCAGGGTATCCACCAGGAAATCGTGTACATAAGAACCACCCGCCAGTAGTTCATGCGCGAAAAGGCGCGAGCCTTCGGGCCGAAGGCGTGAGAATTCCATCTTGGCGCGAATGAAGCCCGACAGCCCTTCCTGTGGTGTCCAGTGGGTCGAAAGCCAGCAGTTTGCATCATTCAGCCAGTCTTCGAGCAACTGTTGCAGGGTTGCTCTGTACAGATCCTCTTTCGTGCGGAAATAATAATGAATATTGGCCTTGGGCAGGTTGCTGGCTTCGGCAATGTCGCTGACCCGGGTGCCAGACAGGCCGTGAGCCGCGAAAACCTTTTCCGCAGCGTCCAGAATCTGGCGGGTATTGTTCTGCCGGGGTACACTGGTGCGTTTGCCGCGTGTTGAACGGGTCGATGTGGGAAGAGACATGAGCAGGCCAGCATTACCGTAAAAAAGGGAACAGACGACGTGAACTCCAACTTCTCAAGCCGGGCATTTCACGTCAATCTATTCCATTCTCCGTGCGGTGTTTTTTATGAAGGCGAACAGGCGTCTGTCATCGGCGTGGGCAACATTGAACCGGAACCATTGCGAGGGCTGGCTGTCAGGCCGGAACAGGTGGCCCGGTGCCAGCATGATGTCATGTTGGCACGCCCGCTCCGCCAGGGCGCGCACATCCATGTCATGTCCAAAGCGCGCCCATGCGAACATGCCACCCAATGGATGAAAATAAAGGCGCATGCCTGCCTGTTCCAGCCGCGCACATACCTGTGTCTGCGCGCGTGTCAGATTCTCCCGCAGGTTGGCGAGATGCGGGCGGTACAATCCGCTGCTGACAATGGTGTGTACGATTTCTTCATTCAGGGGGGCAGTGGTCAGGTTACTGGCCATTTTCTGGCGCAGGATACGCTGGGCTGTGGGTGTCGCACAGGCTACGTAACCCACCCGCAGTCCCGGCCCGATGGTTTTGGAGAAACTGCCGATATGAATGACCTGCTCCAGCCCGCCCAGTTGCGACAGGGTCTGCTGTCCCTGCGGAGCAAGGTCCAGAAAGATGTCGTCTTCAATGATGGTGAGGTCATGCTGGCGTGCGATGCGCAGGATCTGGCGCATGTTTTGGGTTGTACTGCATGTGCCGGTCGGATTGTGCAGGATGGAGGTGGTAATGAACAGGCGTGGGCGGTGCTGGCGCAGCATGCGCTCGAGTTCATGCGGGCAGGGACCATCGGGCAGACGCGGAACGCTGGCAATCTGTAGCCCCAGCGCCTGCAGCGCCGGGTAGAGATTGCAGTATCCCGGATCTTCCACCAGTATCGTGTCACCGCGTGTGGACAGGCAGCGCACGGCCAGTTCCAGCGCCTGGCTTGCGCCATGGGTCATGATGATGTTGCTGTCCTCGCATGCAACATCCCGACGGGCCAGCATCTGTCGTATGTTGTGGCGAAGTCCGGCATGGCCGTAAGGGTTGCCATATTCCAGCATGGCGGTCAGGCGTGCGGCCGGTATGGCGGCAAGGGCGCGCCGTGTGGCGGATGCAAACAGCATGTCTGGTGGTAACCAGCCGCATCCTGCCTTTATGACCGGAGCTTCGTCCTCATAGGCGTGCTGAAGCAGCCACATCGAATCTATGGAACGCTGGATAAGGGGGGCAGTGCGTGGGGGCGTGGTTACAAAATAACCGCGCGTACCCCGGCTTTCCACCAGTCCTGCCGCCGCAAGCCGTAAGTAGGTATTGGCGATGGTCAGTGTGCTGACACCGCAGTCCCGTGCCATGCGGCGGATGGAAGGCAGGCGTTCGCCCCGTCGGATTACGCCAGTACGGATGCGCTGGGCAATGTCTTCGCCGATCTGCCCTACAAGCGGGATCGGACTGGCGCGGTCTGTCTGGACAGGAGGAAGATGGGCCATGGGTAGATACTTCAGGTCAGTACAGTTTCAGATAAAGTAGGCTGGTTGTACATATACACACAACGAGACCAGTATTACGATCCTGAAATGAACCGCCCCGGCATGGGACCGACGGCGTATGCCCGTATGGACAGGATTGCATCATGGCTCTGGATTCAGGACAGACTGCCCTTCTTCGCAACGAGCGCGAGGGAACTTACTGGCAGCCTTTTACAGCCAACCGCATGTTGCGTGCCAATATGGAACCGCGCACCATGGTCAGCGCACAGGGGGCCTATTACACCAGTAGTGAGGGTGTAAGGCTGTTCGATACCCTGTCCGGTCTGTGGTGTACGCCACTGGGCCATGCCCATCCCCGTATTGTGGAGGCGGTGCGCCGGCAGGCGGAAACGCTCGACTTTGCCCCATCTTTCCAGTTGACCCACCCTGGCGCCATTTCCCTGGCCGAGCGTATTGCCGATATGGCGCCTGAGGGCATGAATCACGTTTTCTTCGCCAATTCGGGATCGGAAGCCGTTGATACGGCGCTGAAGGTGGCGCTGGGCTACCATCGCATCAAGGGCGCGGGTAACCGATTCCGTATGATCGGGCGTGAGCGCGGTTATCATGGCGTAGGTTTTGGCGGCATGTCGGTTGGGGGCATCGTGTCCAACCGCAAGATGTTCGCAGCCGGCATGATGTCAGGTGTGGATCATCTGCGTCATACCTACGAACCCGAACACATGGCCTTTACCCGGGGGCAGCCCATATGGGGCAAACACCGGGCGGAAGACCTGGTCCGGCTGGTTACGCTGCATGACGCCTCGACCATTGCAGCCGTGATCGTGGAGCCCGTACAGGGTTCAACCGGCGTGATCGTGCCGCCTGTCGGCTATCTGCAGCGCCTGCGAGAGATCTGCACCGCCAACGGCATCCTGTTGATCTTTGATGAGGTCATTACCGGCTTTGGCCGCATGGGCGAGAATTTTGGTGCCCAGCGTTTTGGCGTTACACCCGATATCATTACCTTCGCCAAGGCCGTCACCAATGGCATCGTGCCGATGGGTGGCGTGATCGTGACTGACGAGATTTACAACACCTTCATGACCGGGCCGGAAAACGCCATCGAATTCTGTCACGGCTATACCTATTCCGGACACCCGATGGCGGCGGCGGTAGGGCATGTCGTGCTGGATGTGATGCGCGAGGAAGGGCTGGTGGCCCGGGTGCGGGAACTCGAGCCCGTTCTGGAAGACGCCATTCACGGCCTGAAGGATATGGATGTCATTGCCGATATCCGTAATATCGGTCTGACGGCGGCCATCGACCTCAAACCCGCGGCGGACAAACCGGGAGCGCGGGGGGCGGCGTTGTTCGAGGCCGGGCTGCGCGGCGGCCTGCTGCTGCGCTGTACGGGGGATACGGTGTCCTTCGGGCCTCCGTTCATTTCCACGGCGCAGGAACTGCGTGACATGGTCAGTACGCTGCGCAGGCTGATTATCGAAGTGTGCTGCTGAGCCAGAAACAGTAATCAAGGACAAGGAGACTACCATGCCGTTAATGCATTTTCATGTCATGAAGGGCGAACGTTCCCCCGCCGAACTGCGTGCGCTGCTTGATGCCGCGCATGATGCCATGCTCGAAGCCTTCAAGGTGCCTGCACGGGACCGCTACCAGCTCGTATCGGAACATGAACCGACCCATATGATTCTTGAGGATACGGGGCTGGACATTCCCCGTACGTCCAAGATCGTGCTGCTCCAGGTTGTCTCGCGCCCACGTGGCAAGGAGCAGATCGCGGCTTTTTACAGGTTGCTGGCGGAAACCCTGCATGCCCGTGTTGGGTTGCTGCCATCCGACCTTATGGTATCGGTTGTTGAAAACCAGGATGAACACTGGAGTTTCGGCCTTGGGCGCGCCCAGTTTCTGACGGGTGAATTGCCGTTGCCGGGGGCGAAAGCCTGAATAACAGGCAGATTTTCCGGGTTTCCTGCGCGGAAATCCGGAACTGTCCCGTCATGTGCGTGAAGGTGCGGACTGTTTGTACCGGTGCCTGCGCCTATCCGTGCAGGGTCAGGCGCAGGTTTTCGATCGCTTTGCCGAAAGCTGTCAGCAGGTCGGGATCGACTGCCACGTTTCCCCCTGACAGACGAATGAAGCCTTCGGTCATGGCGTTCTGAACCATGCCTTCGGAATGCACGATAAGGCCATCGGCATCTTCCATGCCGCCGCTTCCACCGCGGCCATCGCGCGTGCGCAGCGTGTCGCCCCATGCGGCGGCGCGATAAGCCGCGACTTTTTGCGGATAGGAACGGCCATCCACAGTATAACCTGCCAACTTCTTGCCCTGTGCCGCCATGTAACCGATCTCGACGGCGGTACCGGGGTCCATGTCGGCGCTCCGGCGAAAGGGGTCGAGACAGAAGACACCCGCATCGCACCTATCCATCAGGTCACGGTCAAGGCGGGCGATCAGCAGGCTGGTCTGCGCACCCGGTGCCAGCGCATCTATGTCCGCCTGTCCATCAAACGGGCAGACGCCCTCAAGACCGGCATCGGCACATATCGCCTTCATCGCGCGGAACAGATCCTGCGCATCAGGGCGAAAAACCGTATCACCCGCCAGATAGATACGATGTGAGTGCGTCATTTGCGTAGGCATGGTCATGTAAGTTCCTGTCCGTTCGTTCTAAAGAAAAAAGAGTACGAAATTGTCCTCTGCCCGTCCCGTATTATTGTTACGTGCCTGATCCCGTTATCGGGACGCCCCGTGTATGGGCCGGAGTTGCCTCCATGGAGTATGCATGAAGATTATTATTGATACTGATCCTGGACAGGACGATGCCCTTACCATTCTTCTCGCCCTTGCCAGTCCCGAGATTGATCTGCTGGGTATCACCACGGTAGCGGGCAATGTGCCCCTGACCCGGACGACGGAAAACGCGCTCAAGACCCTTGATCTTGCCGGACGGCCCGACATACCGGTCCACGCAGGGGCTGACCGTCCGTTGCTGCGTCCTGGCGTGACCGCGACCCATGTGCATGGCCGCACGGGTTTTGAAGGGGTAGACCTTCCGCCACCCAGTCGTCCGCCTACGCCAGGACATGCGGTGGATTTCATTATCCGGTCGGTCATGGAGAACCCGCCGGGCACCGTGACACTGTGTACCATCGGTCCCCTGACGAATATTGCCCTTGCACTGGGGCGTGAACCCCGCCTGCGTGAGCGGATCGGGCAGATCGTGATGATGGGCTGCGCCTTTTCGGAAGTGGGTAATATTACAGCCGCGGCTGAATTCAATGTCTATGTTGATCCCCACGCGGCGGAAATGGTGTTTGCGTCGGGCGTGCCGCTGGTGGTGTTTCCGCTGGATGTGACGCATCAGTTGCATACCAGCGCCGCCCGACTGGCCCGCATCGCGGCCATTCCAAACCGGATCGGCCCGGTTGTTGCGGCATGGCTGCGATTTGAAAAGCGCTTCGAGGCGACGAAATACGGTACGGATGGCGGCCCCCTGCATGATCCCAACACGGTCATATGGCTGCTGAAACCGGACCTGTATCGCGGGCGGCAGGTTAACGTACAGATTGAGACGGGTAGTCCGTTGACAATGGGCATGAGTGTGGTGGACTGGTGGGGCATAAGCAGTGCGAACAGAAATGCGCTGTTCATGCGGGAGGTGGATGTGGACGGTGTCTACGACCTGCTGATCGAACGCCTTGCCCGGTTCTAGGGCATGATACGGGTGGCGGCATCCTGCCTGCCACCCGGTCGGAAGGTTAGCGGCGCGGCAGGGCAGGGCGTTCAATATAACGGCCCGCGCCGCGCGTGGCCCGGAGATCACCCTCATCCCATACAACGCGCCCCGCGCTGATGGTACGACGGGCGACGCCGGTTACGGTCATGCCCTCGTAAATATTGTAATCCACGTTCTGGTGGTGGGTGCGCGCAGAGATGGTGCGCGCACCCTGTGCATCCCATAGTACCAGATCGGCATCTGCTCCCTCGACAATACAGCCCTTGCGCGGCAGCATATTGAAGATACGTGCCGTGTTGGTGGATGTAATGGCGACGAATTCCTGTGGGCTGAGTCGTCCAGTGGTGACACCATGATGCCAGAGAATACTCATCCGGTCTTCAATGCCGGGGGTGCCGTTGGGAATGTGGGTAAAATTGGTGCGGCCGTTTTCCTTCTGCCCCGCGCAGAAACAGCAGTGATCGGTCGCCGTGGTCTGTAGCTGTCCCGATGTCAGGCCCGCCCATAGCGCATGCTGATGGTGTCTGGGGCGAAAGGGCGGACTCATGACATAGCGCGCGGCGGTCAGCCAGTCAGGACTGGAGTAGACGCTTTCATCAAATACCAGATGTTGCGGCAGCACTTCGCCATATACGCGCTGGCCACGCATGCGGGCATCGGCAATGGCGTGCGCAGCCTCGGCAGTGGAGACATGGACGATATAGACTGGTGCATCCAGAAGTCCCGCCAGGGCAATGACACGCTGGGCGGCTTCCCCTTCCACCGTTGGGGGGCGGGAGGCGGGATGGGCATCGGGACCGGTACGGCCTTCAGCCAGCAGCCTGGCCTGCATGTAGGCTACGGCATCGCCATTTTCCGCATGGACGGTGCATAGCGCACCCAGTTCCCCCGCACGGCGGATGGAATGCAGCAGCACATCATCATCCACCATCAGGGCATTTTTATAGGCCATGAAGTGCTTGAAGGAGTTGACCCCGCATTCATTCACCAGCGTGGCCATGTCCTGATGGACCTGATCATCCCAATGGGTGACCGCCACGTGGAATGAATAGTCGGCGGCCGCCTTTTCGGCCTTTATTCGCCATGCTTTCCATGCTTCCAGCAATGAACTGCCGGAATCGGGAATGACAAAGTCAATGATACTGGTCGTACCACCTGCCAGCCCGGCAGCCGTTCCGGTGTAGAAATCATCACTGGCGATTGATCCCATAAAGGGCATTTCCATGTGGGTGTGCGGATCAATGCCGCCCGGCATCACCAGCAGGCCATGGGCATCCACGATTTCACAACCGGTGGGCGTATCGATTTCCGGTGCGATGGTGGCGATACGCCCATTGTCGTCACACAGGATATCGGCCCTGAACGTTCGTTCGGCTGTGACAATCGTGCCGCCTTTTACATGAAGCATGATCGTCTTCCTTCTGATCTGGTATTGCGTGTTCGAAAGCGGGTTGTCATTCCATATCGGAACCGTATTGTTATTCTGACCTAATGGTCAAGATTATATCTTTGCCGCATACAGACCAAAAAGGAATTACCATGCTGGACAGCACGGATCGCATGGACAGCCATCTGGTGAACGAGGATCTCGCGCCCGTGCGGACCAGAAGCTGGGGATGGTTTGATTATGTCTCGCTATGGATGTCCAACGTGCACAGCGTGGGTGGCTATGTGACGGCAGGTAGCCTGTTTGCGGTCGGGTTGCCTGCAGGCGACGTGTTTATTGCCCTGGTGGCGGGCATCATGATCATACAGGTGGTCTGCAATCTGGTCGCGCGGCCCAGTTTTGAATCCGGCACGCCCTATCCGGTCATGGCGCGCATGGCCTTTGGCGTGCGGGGGGCGGTGGTGCCTGCACTGGTGCGTGGCGTAATCGCGGTGGGGTGGTACGGTATCCAGACATGGCTGGCCTCGAACGCGGTGTTGATCCTGCTGCTGCGGCAGTGGCCAGCACTCGCGCCATGGGCTGACCTGCGGCAGCATGGAATGCTGGGCCTGTCCACGTTGGGGTGGGCAGCATTCCTGCTGTTATGGGGGATGCAGGCTGCGGTTTTCTGGCGCGGGATGGAAACGATCCGCCGCTTCATCGACTGGGCCGGTCCCGTGATCTATGTTGTCATGATCGCGCTGGATGGTTGGCTCCTGTGGAAAGCGGGGGGGCACATATCGCTGGATGTATTTGACGTCGTGCCACAAAGTACCGGATGGCGAATACTGGGCATTGTCAACGCAATGGCGCTCATTGTGGCCTATTTTTCGCCTATTGCGCTGAATTTTGGCGATTTCGCCCGCTACGGCATCAGCCTGCGTGATATCCGCCGTGGCAATTTCTGGGGGCTGCCGGTTAATTTTATCTGCTTTTCCGTGTTGACGCTGGTTACGATCGTACTGACGCGTCCGGTCTTTGGCCGTATCATTCTCGACCCGGTGGAAACCGTGTCCCAGATCGACAGCCCGACCGCCGTGGCCATAGGCGTGCTGACCTTTGTCACCGCCACGGCGGGGATCAATATCGTGGCCAATTTCGTCTCGGCCGCATTCGATTTCTCCAATCTCGCGCCACACACCATCAACTGGCGCAGAGGCGGATTGATTGCAGCGGTCGGAGCACTGGTCGTTACCCCGTGGAACCTGTATGCCCGGCCTGAACTGATTCATCTGACGCTGGACATTCTGGGCACCTTCATTGGCCCGCTGACGGGTGTGTTACTGGCGGATTACTACGGTGTGCGCAAAGGACGGATGGAAACCGCAGCCCTGTACACAGCCAGCCCGCAGGCCGCGTACTGGTATCGCAACGGTATCAATTTCACGGCAATGGCCAGCCTGCTGTTTTCTGTCCTGTGCGGACTGGGGCTGGTATTTGTTCCGGTTTTCGCGCCAGTACGCAACCTGTCATGGTTTGTCGGGTTTTCCTGCGCGATCGCAAGCTATCTTGCCCTGTTCCATATCAGGATTCGCGCAGCCGGTGAGAATCGGCAGACAAGGTGAAAGACCTGCGGGCGGACGGAATGATCTGTCCGCGCGCAGGTCATATGGGCTCAGGGCAGGGTGGCCAGTCGCGTGGTCAGGAGTTCAAAGAAAGCGTCGGCCTTCACGTCACGTATGAACAGGGCATTGGGCTTGCGGTCTGTCACCTTCCACCAGTCCACAACCGTCATGCCTACCGACAGGCTGCTTTCCGTCTCGATACTGACATTGACGTGGCGACCGCCAAAAATGTCGGGCTTCAGTAGCCACGCAATGGTGCAGGGATCATGCAGGGGTGCACCTTTCCAGCCATATTTAGCCAGGTCGAAACGTTCCGAAAATGAAAGCATATCCACGGCCGCATCGGAACAGCGATTGCCATTTGCCCGTAGCGCTGCCAGCCGCTCAGGCAGGGTCAGGCACTGATGTGTGACATCCAGTGGTAGCACTACAAGCGGGATACCGGCGCTGAACACGATATCGGCGGCATGCGGGTCGGCATAGATATTGAATTCAGCCGCAGGCGTGATATTGCCCAGTTCCGACCATGCCCCGCCCATCAGCACCACCTCGCATATGCGTTCTGCAATATCCGGTGCAAGGGTCAGGGCAAGGGCCAGATCCGTAAGCGGCCCCAGCATGACAAGCGTCAGTTTGCCCGGTTCCGCGTTGCGGACAGCCTCGATCAGGTACACGACCCCGTTGCGCGTCTGAAGGGGCATGGCGGGTGGAACAGACAGGTCAATCCCATCCAGACCCGTGGGGCCATGTACATGTTCAGCCGTGGTCTGGATGGTCTGTAAGGGACGTGGCGCGCCGCAGAAAACGGGGATATGGGAGAAACCAGCCATTTCCAGGATGCGGCGGGCATTTTCACCTGTCCGTGCCAGCGGCACATTTCCTGCGACGGCGATAACGGCCTGCACTTCTATTTCGGGTGAAGCCAGCGCCAGGAAAAGGGCGACCGCGTCGTCCTGGCCCGGGTCGGTATCAATGATGATTTTCCGTTTCAAAAAATATCTCCCTCGTGATGGCGTCCAGACCGTTTCCTGCCGTGCAGGCGGGTCTGCAATGCGTAACCGGTTTTTAGAGACAGAAGCAGCGTCTGGTCTCATCTCACTCCATTGGACCATAGCGGACAGATTGGAAATCCGTTCTGCCGCACGTGGCGCTGCAATGGTTAAATCCCATGTAAGCAATTGGAAAAAACAGTTTTTTCCATGACAGCTCATTCATGACAAAATGTGCCATTTCTGCAACGATCTTAAAAACCTGATCATATGGTTAGAATCTTATTGCGTTCTAGAAAAGATATATATTATCGTTTTTATATCCTTAGATATTCAGAAATACTTCGTCTTTTGTGTAAAATGAAAATAATAACAATGATATATAACATTAAGGACGATAAAACCATATTTTATTTGTGTGCCGCCGAGAGGTAAGAATAAATGAATCAGGTTTATTTACATTCGTTTGTCAGTGCAGTCGTGCTGACAGCGGTTTTTTCTGGTCATAATGCCCGTACCCAGACCGTGCAGCAGGCGGCGGTGCACAGACCCCCAAACCGTTCACCGACCCATGGCGTGTCCCACCACACGGCACCTGCGCATCAGATGGCTTCCAGCCAGCCGGAGACGCTGGCAGTGCATGTTTCGCGTCACGCTCGTGACGGAGGCGGCGGGATGATGAGGATTGAAACCGAACCCCATGCAGTGCAGAGCGTGGGCAAGCAGTATATCGACATGCGCAGCCCCACCTCCACCGGTCTGGACCTGATTCAGAACCTGCCCAGCGTAAGTATAGCCATGCCGGATACTTCGGGAATCAAGGGTGGTTCGATTTTCATCCGTGGATTTACGGATGCTGATATGGGGCTGATGCTGGATGGTGCGCCAGCTTCACTCGCGGCGTACCTGCAGCAGAATGTCGATTCAGAGAATATTGAAAGCGTTAATGTCACCCCCGGCAGTTCGCAGGTGGACATGCCGACTGCCAATGCCTCGGCCGGTGCGCTGGATGAACGCACAATCACACCCAGCGCCAAGCGTGGTGGGGCGATGGATTTTTCGTATGGCACCAATAATATGTCACGCGAATTCATTCGCCTGCAGTCAGGCTATATCGGGCATTCGGGTGTGCGCACCTATGCGTCCTTTTCCAACACACATTCACGGCAGTGGATGGGCGGCGGCATAAACCAGCGCGAACATGTGGATTTCGGGCTGCAGAAGGATTTCAATAACGGATCATACATCAAACTGTTCACCTCGTGGAACAACTCGATGTTTACCATCGATAATTACGCGACGGCGGCTCAGTTCTATAATTACAAACATACCGGCGAAGGCTTCAACCGGACAGCCAGTTGGAACCCGACGGCTGCGAATGCCGGAGATTACTGGAAAAGCAACCTGGATTCCTGGAACCAGTTTTTTGTCAGTGCTCCAGTGCATGTGGTCATAAACCGCAGGCTTGATTTGGACGTAACATCTTACCTCAGCACCGGTTTTGGCTGGGATGGATCGTCAGCGGGAACCGTTGGTACGACAGGCGCGTGCGCGAATGGGTGCAAATATGGCAATGGCACACCTGCGGCCAGCGGGCAGCAACTCAGCACCTATTACGCGCAGGGTTGGTCACCTGATGTCGGTGTCGTGGCCAAGCTGAGTTACAAGCTTGACCGCCATAACCGTCTGACCTTTGGTTACTGGTATGAAAACAACGCCGTATCCGAATTCTCGCCAACCATGGCGACCATGGCATCCGGGCGGAACCCCAAAACCGATAATGCCGAGCAGATGCTGTACAACATGCAGGGACAGAAACTGGTCAGCACGGACCATGCCGGTTATGAACTGAATTCGTTCTTCATTCAGGACAGCGCGAAATACCTGCATGACCGGCTGACGGTCAATGCCGGGTTCAAGTACGTCATGTCCAATTACTGGGATCGCTCAAGTGGTCTGCTGGGCAGCGGCACAAGGCTGGGGGAAAATACGACCGCCCCTCTGCCACATCTGGCGGTTGCTTACCGCTTCAACCAGCATCACCAGATTTACATGAACGCGGAAGGCGATTTCCGCCAGCCCCTGCCATCGGCGTTGCCCGCAGGCATGGCGACCCTGCCCAAGGACCAGTATTCCATTACCGAACAGCTTGGCTATCGCTTCAACAACAAGTGGCTGATTGCTGATGTTTCGGTATTCAATTCCAACATCACCAACCGCCTGCTGTCCGTCTATCTGCCTACAACGCAGTACGCGACAGTCAATGCCGGGAATGAAACGGTGCGTGGTATTGATGCGATGATCGCCGGTCGCCAGTTCCATCATTTCAGCCCTTATGCATCGGTTGAATACCTGTATGGCCGGATGGATTCCAATATCGCCTATGGCAATTCCTATCTGCCGACCAAGGGCAAGCAGGCGATCGCCACGCCGCGCGTGATGGCGAATTTCGGGCTGACCTATGCCAATGAAGGCTTTTTTGGCAATTTCAGCCTGCATTATACCGGCCCGCAATCCGTTACCATGGTTGGTGATGAACGGATGCCGGGGTTCGTCACCGATACCCTGGCGCTCGGTTATCATTTTCACCCGATTTCCTTCATGAAGACGCCGACTTTTCGCCTGAACTTCACCAACCTGACCGGTTCGATCGTGCGTGTCGGCACGACGGGCGTGGCTTACAACATGCATGATGTCACCCTGCTTAATGGTCAGACCGCAGCAGGCGGTGGTGGGGCGAACTTCTATGTCATGCCACGTTTTTCCATGACAGGAACGATTTCGACCGATTTCTGAAAAAACGTCCTTATGATAGCCGGGGTGTCCGGCAAGATGGTTCCTGATCCAGTCCTGCCGCACGATGCCTATCGTGCGGCAGGTTTCGTCTGGGCCGAGCGAACCTGATACACCCGTCAGGGCAGGGCGCATCCATCTGGTGTCGTGTTGTTCGTGCAGGAAGGCTGCCATGGCACTCTGGCTGCCTATGTCAAATCCCGGATTACATCCGTAGCACGCTACCTTCACGAGACTGCCTGATATCAGCATGAACGGAATGAGGGCTGCTTCAGTCTCCTGTTACATTCAGGGATGAAAGGCGGGATTTCACCTGCATACAAATAAATGCGTTCTTATATATCATTTCTTTGAAGATATGACCCATGTCGATTTAGAATTGGTCAAAAAACCTGACCATATAGTCAGAAAAAACATTGCAGTCTGTTATTGAATGACCTTAAGGTAAATCCAACACACAGTTGTTGGAGCGATCATGCCGCAGGGTCCCGATATCGCGCCTGGACGTCTTTCAGATGTTGAACTGGCGCATAATTTTTCCGATGCACATCCGCCACTTACGCACGCCCAGGCCGTGGTCGAAGCCGAGCGCTGTTTCTACTGCTACGACGCCCCGTGCATAGAAGCCTGTCCTACGGGTATTGATATTCCCCGCTTCATCCGCGCCATTGCCACGGACAACATGGCGGGTTCGGCCCGGACCATCCTTGAATCCAACATTCTGGGTGGCTCCTGCGCACGGGTATGCCCGACCGAGATACTGTGCGAGCAGAAATGCGTGCATAACACGCGTGAGGAAGGCCAGCCCATCCGCATTGGCATGCTCCAGCGTCATGCTACCGACTGGCAGATGGAGCATGGCGGCCAGCCCTTTGCCCGCGCACCGGAAACCGGCCATCGTATCGCCATTGTCGGTGCGGGACCTGCCGGCCTTGCCTGCGCGCACCGGCTGGCCATGCATGGGCATGATGTGGTGATCCATGACCGTCATGCGCTGCCTGGTGGCCTGAATGAATATGGTGTCGCCGCTTACAAACTTGCGGATGAGTTTGCCCAGCGCGAGGTGGATTTCCTGCTCGCCATTGGTGGCATCTCCTTTGAGGGTGGCAGGACGCTGGGCCGTGACATGACGGTCGCCAGCCTGCGGCGTGCCTATGACGCGGTATTTCTTGCCGTGGGCCTTGCAGGAGTAAGGTCGCTCGGGATCGAGGGGGAAGACCTTGATGGCGTGATGGATGCGGTCGACTTCATTGAAGGGCTGCGTTCAAGCAGCAAGCAGACCGTACCGATCGGTCGCCGCGTCGTGGTGATCGGTGGGGGCAATACGGCGGTGGATGCGGCCGTGCAGGCCCGCAGGCTTGGGGCGCAGGATGTGACCCTGGTTTATCGTCGTGGCGCGGAGAATATGTCGGCTACGACCGTGGAGCGTGAATGGGCGCAGACGAATGGCGTCACCGTCAGGCTATGGGCGTCTCCCGTCCGGCTCGTGGCGCATGATGGCGCACTGGCTGGCGTCGCATTCGCACGGGGTGGCCTCGGGCCGGATGGCCGGCCCGCCTACGATCCCGACGATACGTTCGTGGTGGAGGCGGACATGGTGCTCAAGGCCGTGGGGCAGACCTTCCTGCCCGACCCGCTGGAGGGGGACAGTATCGCCATTTCTGGCGGGCGCATCATGGTTGATGAGACAGGGCAGACCACCATGCAGGGTGTGTACGCAGGTGGCGACTGCACGCCGGGCGAGGACCTGACGGTTGCCGCCGTGCGCGACGGGCGCAACGCGGCGGAAGCAATTCATGCGGCCTGGATGGCGGCAGGCAAGTAAGGAAACGGGACATGGCTGATCTACGTACGAATTTTGCTGGTATCCGCTCGCCCAACCCGTTCTGGCTTGCGTCCGCGCCGCCGACGGACAAGGAGTACAATGTCCGTCGCGCGTTCGAAGCCGGATGGGGCGGGGTGGTATGGAAGACGCTGGGGGAAGACCCGCCAGTGGTCAATGTCAGTTCACGCTACGGGTCGCTGAACTACAACGGCACCCGCATGATCGGGCTGAACAATATCGAACTGATTTCCGACCGCCCGCTGGCCACGAACATTGCCGAAATCAAGTCGGTCAAGCGCGATTATCCCGACCGCGCCGTTGTGGTCAGCCTGATGGTGCCCTGCGTGGAAGAGAGCTGGAAGGCGATCCTGCCCATCGTGGAGGAAACTGGCGCGGACGGCATCGAACTCAACTTCGGCTGCCCCCATGGCATGTCCGAACGGAACATGGGGGCAGCCGTAGGGCAGGTGCCCGAATATGTGGAAATGGTCACGCGCTGGTGCAAGCAGAACACCCGCATGCCCGTTATCGTCAAACTGACTCCCAACATCACCAATATCCTCATGCCCGCGCGTGCAGCCATGGCCGGTGGTGCGGATGCGGTCTCGCTGATCAACACCATCCAGTCCGTCATTGGCGTTGACCTGGACCAGATGGCGCCCATGCCGGTCGTTGGGGGGCAGGGCACGCATGGCGGGTATTGCGGGCCTGCCGTCAAGCCCATAGCACTCCGTATGATCGGTGATATCGCACGTGACCCCGAACTGGGCGCCCTGCCCATTTCGGGTATTGGCGGGATCAGTTCATGGCGGGATGCTGCTGAATTCCTTGCCATGGGTGCCAGCACTCTGCAGGTCTGTACGGCGGCCATGCATTACGGCTTCCGTATCGTCGAGGACATGAAGGACGGCCTGTCCGCATGGATGGACCAGAAGGGCTACGCCACGATTGATGACGTGACCGGTCGCGCGATTGAACGCTTCGTGCCGTGGAACCGGCTGAACATGAAGTTCAAGACCATCGCGAAAATTGATCAGGACGCCTGCGTCAAATGTGGTCTGTGTCATATTGCGTGCGAGGATACTTCCCATCAGGCCATCGCCCGGACGCGGGTGGACGGGGAACGCCATTACGAAGTGATTGATGAGGAATGCGTGGGTTGCAACCTGTGTGCGCATGTCTGCCCCGTTGATGATTGCATTACCATGCAGCCACAGCCGGTAGAGGGTGTGCTGACATGGCCCGAACACCCCAACAACCCGGCGCGCGTGGCCATAGATTCGTAACAGGTCCACAAGGATGCAGTCCGACGAGGAAGGGAGCTTTATGATACAGCATACAAACGCGACACATGGCAGCAATCTTGGCATCGACGCGCAGGCCCTATGGTCTGACCTCATGCAGACCGCGCGGTTTGGCGGCACGCCCAAGGGTGGTATCCGCCGTCTGACGCTTACGGCGGAAGATAAACTGGTGCGCGACTGGTTCGTGCAGACCTGTGAGGAGTTGGGGTGCACGGTTACGCATGATTCCATGGGTAACCAGTTTGCCCGCCGGGCCGGTCAGGATAATAGCCTGCCGCCTATTACCATCGGCAGCCATCTCGATACGCAGCCCACTGGCGGTAAGTTTGACGGAATTCTGGGGGTGCTGGGCGGGCTTGCCGTACTGCGCGCGCTGCATCGCGCGGGATATGTGACCCGGCACCCGATCGAACTGATCAACTGGACAAATGAGGAAGGCTCCCGCTTCACCCCGCCCATGATGTGTTCGGGCGTCTTTACAGGCGTGTTTACCGAACAGGAAGTGCTGGACAAGCGTGACCGGGCCGGGCTGCGTTTTGGTGACGAACTGGAGGCCATCGGCTACCGTGGCAGCGAACCATGCGGTCAGCATCCCGTCACAGCCTATTTTGAGCTGCATATAGAACAGGGACCGATTCTGGAAGCTGAAGGCAAGACCATCGGCATCGTAACAGGCGTACAGGGCGCGCGTTGGTATGAGGTGACAGTAAGGGGCAAGGATGCCCATGCCGGTTCCACCCCCATGCCCATGCGTCATGATGCACTGCTTGCCGCCGCGCGCATGATCGAGGCAGTCAGCACGGTTGCCGTTTCCCATGCGCCCAGTGCCGTCGGTACCGTGGGGCTGATCGAAAATCGTCCTAATAGCAACAACGTGGTGCCGGGTGAGGTTTTTTTCACCATCGACATGCGCGACCCTGATGATGCAGTTGTGGCGCAGATGGAGGAGGAACTGTACAGCCTGCTCCCCGAAATCGCGCAGCGCAGTGGCGTTACACTGGAAATTGTGCGGATATGGGATGCCCCGGCAGTCCATTTCGATCCTGCGTGCGTTGACATGGTTGAGACCGCGGCTGCAGACAGCGGGTACGGGGCCCGACGCATTGTCTCTGGTCCTGGTCACGATGCTGCTTATATGGCACGGATTACGCCCACGGCGATGATTTTTGTCCCCTGCGCCGACGGTCTGAGCCATAATGAAGCCGAAAGCATTACCGAACAGGATGCGGAGGCAGGTGCCGGTATCCTGCTTAAAACCGTTCTCAAAGCAGATGCGGTCTTCAACGCCAGATAGTAACCTTCACGCCAGTTGTCTTAATAACGTGCGGGACCGATGACTGTCGGTCCCCGCGTCTGGCGTCAGTTATGTGCTTTTATGTCTGGTGGGTTCAGTAATGGGATATGATGTTTGCAGGAAATCCGTGCTACTTCTGAAGTATAAGACGAATAACAGTCGCTGGTAGCCCCCGTATCTGATCCCGTTGCACAAGGATGCAGAACAACGGCATTATGCATTGGGCAAACGATCCAGTGAATTGCGTTACGTGATCCGCTACGGAATTGTCGGGCGTCCCATGGCCCAAATGACCCTTCGGCATAGTCTGCACTCTTGTTGCTGATGGACGCATGCTGCTTTGAAGCATTGGTGTGTAATCAGCGTAATATGTTGCGCATTGTCTTTGGGCACCGGGGGGGGCACACCAGGCATCCTCGACTGGCAGACATTTCTTGCATTACAAATGGTAACCGCAGCAGCATCGATATATAACAGGCTACAGTACAGATTATATTATCTGAATAATTTCTTTTAACCTGATAGCCAGTCATAGAATTACACTCCAGTTGACGGTCGCATATGCAGTTTGCTGCCGTACGGGATCGAGCGACGCTTGACGGTATCTGATGTGATGTTACGATAACATAACTTAATGGTCAGGAAATTCCAATTTCCGGTTCTGCTGGCTGAAAGTTCGCTCATGCACGTCCGTGGCTTCATTGGCATCATATTCCTGATGTGTATTGGTCTGGTGTTTTCCACAGACCGCAAGCAGATCAGTCTGCGCATTATCGGGGCCTGTCTGCTGTTGCAGGCCGGTATCGGGGTGCTTGTATTGCGTCTACCTGTCGGGCAGGCTGTTCTGCGGGCGATATCGGACATAGTCACACAGATCCTGTCCTATGGGGGGGAGGGGGCACGCTTCCTGTTCGGGGCGCTTGTCGGGCCGAAGATGCATGAGATCTTTCCTGATGGGTCTTATATTTTTGCGTTTCAAGTATTGCCTTCCCTTGTCTATGTCAGTGCGCTGATTGCCATTCTCTATCACTTCGGTATTATGCAGGGTGTCGCTCGACTGCTTGGTCGGGGGCTGCAGTGGCTGGCGGGTACCTCGCCCGTTGAATCTTTTGGCGCTATCATCACGATCTTTGTGGGTCAGAGTGAATTACCGGTTGCCTTGGGGCCTTATCTCACTTCCATGAGCGAGAGCGAACTGGCGAGTACAATGTGCAGTGGCACGGCATC
>Ga0157365_10000361_pt1 | contig 19694 bp, 20 predicted proteins | sample AttsexASBM3_FD_111478 | JGI IMG/M metagenome (GOLD analysis project Ga0157365, IMG submission 111478) | Fungus gardens microbial communities from leaf cutter ant in Ribeirão Preto, State of São Paulo, Brazil - Atta sexdens ASBM3 | ecosystem: Host-associated > Fungi > Mycelium > Unclassified ... | reverse complement strand
CTTGTCGCGCTGCTCCTCTATTGGCCGAGGACTGCTGGCGCGAACATCAGGGAACACGTCGATGCACTGACCGAACGCTCGCGCAACTTCGGGTGCCGTCATGCGCCGCGCGGCCCGGCGCGCTGCAATCCGATGCAGGGTTGACGGAAGTCCCGGCAGCCGCAGGGCCGTCTGGCCGTCCTGCACCGCTGCATTATGCAGCCGGATCATCGCCTTGCCGGGGCCTTCCATATAGGGACGGGCTAGAGAGGTAGGAAACAGATCGGTTCCGGTTCGCGCGCATTCGAGCAGCGCGATACCCTCACGCATGGCGATCCGCCGCAGCGCATTGCCAAGTTGGCGCACCAGAGCTTGGCGCCCTTTGGCAACGCATCCGTATTCCTCCAGCCATTCCTTTGCAGTTTTGTCCGTCACGGCGGACGTGCCAGTCTGGTGGGTGACGCGCAGGTTCTCAATTACGGGCACGAGCTCAGCTTTGATTTCTGCGCGGATGTCGGCCATGAGCTCGCCGCGCATCTTGGTCACAACGGCCTTGACGATGCCACCCGTCTGCCCGGCGGTGAGATGATCGCCAGCTGCGATCGCCCGGCCGAAGAAGTGATTGAAAAGGACGTCGGCAGCTTCCGTCTGATATTCGATGACGCGCGCTCGCACGGTCTCGTTTTTGATCTGCTTTGGATTTACCGTCGCCAGCCAGAAATTGATGCGTGCTAGCGGCATGAACAGGTGCTGCCGCTCCTGATCGTCGCCGGGCATCTGTGCCCCCCGAATGGTGGGGGCAGATCCAAGGACCGGATGCTCGTTGATGCGCTCGCGCTGTTTTTCCCAAGCCAGCCCCATCCCCTCGACAATGGGTTTCATCGCGACAAGTGTTGTCTCAGGGCGGTCGCCGGCGATCGCAATCAGCTTTGCGCCGTGGAAGTCGATTGTGGTGAGCGCGCTCATGCCGCATCTCCTTTGCCGCCACCACAGGGAAACATATTCCGAACCCGGTCACGCCATGGCTCGTTGCGTTGCACCGATATGCCCATGCCATCGCAGACGATTTCTCGCACGCGTTTTACGAATCCGGCGTCATCGAGAGCGCCGTCCGCGAGATCATTGAAAACGTCAGCGACGTCGCCAAGGGCTTCCCAGTTGCTATAAGCCTCGCGCTCCAAGGCAGAACGGGAAATGCGGGCAAAATAGTCTTTGATCGGCTCAGGCTTTGATTCGCCGCATGCCTGTGTGCTATCTGCGGTCATCGCAGTGTTTCCTTTCCGGGTCATTGTGCGGAGACGGACGAGGGCGTGCTTGCCGGCTGTGCCTCGTTCGTCTCTTTCTGCGTTTCAGCGAAATGCTTCTCCAAAATCATCGTAAGTTCGGAGTTAATCGTGCGGTAATTCGCAGTGGCGTCCGCTTTGATCTGCTCGTGCAAATCGGGTCGAAGCCGGACCCTGAAGTGCGTCCATTCTCGCACCTTCATGTTTGCTCTCCGTCCGTTAATGACGCTCCCTGCGTCATGTCCAGACTTGTGTCACGATGCGTCATTGTTGTCTAGCGCAAAAAGCGTCATTCATTGCCGATGACCGACCAAGAAGCGCATTTTCGATTGAGGATACCCACAGACCTGAAAGAGTGGGTCGATCAGCAGGCGCGCGAGAACAACCGGTCTATCAATGCCGAAATCACTTGGATGCTTCGCTTTGTTAAGCGCGAATACGACGCTGAGATGAAGGCTCAAGCTGTGGACGCGGCAGAAACACGCCGGATAGCCGAGGAAGCCCTGCGCGTCGCCAAAGAAGCGAATGAGCGGTGGCAGCAGAACGCGCTCGCGAACAACATGAAACCGGAGTTTCGCGGCAGTTGATCCACGATACGATCTTCTGGCAGGCCATATGGGCCTTCGCATGGCGTACTGAATATGACAAGGAGATTTTGGGTTGTTCTGGGGCGCCGTTGGTATCGCATTGCTCGTGTGGTGGCTGACAGGCCGACTGGTTCCTGCTGTTTTGGTGTCATTGCTGCCGCTAGTGCTTGAGTGGCTTGCTTTCACCGATCAGCATCACTGGGATCCGCCTGGGACTATCCGATTAATGGTGGCGTTATCGATCCTAGCTTACGCGCCCTATGCCTACAGGCGCTATAAGAGGTCTCGCTCCGATAGGCTCATGTATGGTGTCCGCTTCAACGCCCGGAGGGATTGAGCAAGCGTGCATCCAGCGCGTTGAAAGTCGCGTCCTGAGTGTTCGCCAGTCGGTTTGCAATCCGGCGCGATACGGCACCTGCGAGAGCATTGCCGACCATGGCTCCAGCGGCGCCTCCGCCTGGGCCTCCAAGAATTTCACCGGTCACACCAGTCCCGGCCATGCTCGCGAGACGAGGACCAAGGCCTTGCGCCATATTCGCAACCTTCGAACTGGTCGCGAGGTTGACGTTCGTATCGGATCCTCGGGCCTTGCCAAGATCGATCCGTGAAGCCAGCCGCATATCGTCACGCAGCGTGGTCAGCGCATCGAGCTGCTCTTTCGTCACGCTGTCTGCTTCGCGATATCCGGGCTTGTTCTGGTCGCGCTTGATTGTGCCGAGGAAGCTGTCGAGCTTGCCAAGCTGCACCTCGCCCTGCGCGTTCGTCAGCTTGCGGGCCTGCAGATACCCCATGGCGTCAATTGGACGCGATGCTTCTTCATAGCGCGACAGGTAACCTTTGAACCCGGGCGCGCCGCCTTCGATGGCATCCGTGATCGTCGGTTTAAGATCCAGCAACTGGGACGCTGCTGCGTGGCCACTTGTTGCTGTCCCTCGCGCGGCTGGTGACACGATATCACCGAGATATTTGCGGACGTTCCACAAGTTTTCAGGCAGAGCCGTGCCATCTTCTTCGGAAACATCGTCAAGCTGATCCATGACGCGCTTGAGTGGCTCCTGAACGGTCGAGCGGCCCCGATTAGCGTCAATCAGGTTTTGCAGGTGATCGCGGATCGGAGCCGTATCGACTGGGGCCTGATTGCCGAAGATCTGCGGTCGGAGTTGCTGCTCCACCGCAGCGCGTGCCGCGATAGCGCTGTCCAGCTTTTCAGGCGTGCCGATGATCTGCTCGGCATAGGCATTGCGGGCGGCAGCATTCTGAGCATCCAGCGCCTGGAATGGCGTTGGATTGGCCGCGCGACGATTACGCTCGATCAAAGCCAGACCGGGATTGCCGGTGGCTTGCGAAGCCGTCAGCTGCACACCCGGAATCTTCGATTGCACCAGGGCGACAGGGGCTCCCTTTCCGTATTCGTCATAGATACGCTGCGCAAACTGATCTGCCTTCTTTGGGCTGGCGAACAGGCCGATCTTCACAGGGTCAGGCGCAGAGCCGGCGGCCGACTCCGGTATCGCTGAGGCAGGAGCGTCCGCGCCAGCGCCGGATGCCTGCACGGCTTCAGCTTGTTCGCGTGGCGCCAGCGCATTGAGCGCACGTGAAGCCGTACGCTTGCCGGCTCCGGATAACGCATTCACTGCGTCAGCGATCTTCGGACTGAGCGCACCCAGGACGCCGCCACCCAAGGCGGCGACGCGTGGGTCTTCGCCTGTCAATTCGGCAGTTCCCGCGCCCTGCGTCGCGCCACCAATTACACGCGCCAGTGCGTTGCCGTGCGTCCCGCTCAAAAGGTTTGCAACTGCCTGCGCACCGCGACCGATGCCTGACGTTCCAGCCAGGGCGCTTCCGACGCCAGCTGTTCCAGCAGACAGAAGGCCACCTACGAGCGCGTCACCTGCCATGCGACCTGCGCCTTGCGAGTAGGTCGCCCCCCAATCGTTGGACTGCGCGGCCTCTTGCGCTGCGTCGGCTTTGGCCAGACGCTGCGGATCAATGGCCGTTCCAGCAAGCAACCGGCTTACACCGGGGATATGGCTCGCAACGAAGATCCCCGCTTTGTCGATCTGGCGCCCCGCTGCGTTCACACCATCATTCGTGAAGGTCGCCAGGTTCCCGAGCATCGTGCCCTGATGGGCCTTGGCTTTCTCCGGCAACGCGCCAGATGCGCTATCGGGGTCGGTGCTTCCGAACAGATGGTCAAAAGCATCTACGCCAGCCGCCTTTGTGCTCGAAGCCTTATCATCATGCCCCGCATCGCCCCCGAAAAGGCGATCGAACGCGTTCTGCTTCGGCGTAGCTGGCTGACCGGCACCCGCATCGATACCCGAACCAGCGAATGGGTCGTTATCCTGCTGCGGTCCACGATAGTTCGCCGCGACTGCGCCAGGGTATGCCATGGTTTCCGGGTTCCCCCATTTACTGCGATCCGTGCCGCCATTGTAGGCACTCAGCGCGTCTTTCAGGTTCTTGTAGCGGTCCAGATTTTCAGACAAAATCCGCGCCGCGCCGTAAATCGACTGCACGGGGTCGTGTGGGTCGATGCCAAGCCGCATAGCTGTGTCTGGCATGATCTGCATGAGCCCGATCGCGCCAGCCTTGCTATTGGGCCCATTTGGATGCCCTCCGCTTTCCGTCTGAGCCATGGCGCGCAAAACATATGGGTTTACGTTCTGGTAACGCCCTGCGCCGTCATATGCCTCATCGAAATCAGTCACCGGGAAGCAGCCCGGCCGCACCCATGGCGTTCACGGATGCCTTGAACTGATCGAGCTGTCCGGATGCCTTCATGGCTCTGAGCATCTTTGCGCGCTCCTCGGGCGACATGCGCAGCATCTGATAGGCTCGGGGGTCGAAAGTCTGGCTGAACTTCTGGTTCCACTGCTGGAACTGTGAGGCCGGAACGCCCTGTCTCTGCGCCTGTGTCCATGCCTGGGCCTTCGCGTTGATGGCGTCTTCATTACCCATCAGCACATGCAGCATCTGGCGGTTCGTACCGGTCTGCAAGGCGCTGTTCGGGTTTGCGTGTTCGGCCGAGGCGAGCTTCGCATCCGTCCCGACGCCAAGGGCCGCGCTCTGTGCTTGGACCAGCTGGGCTGCGAACTTGTTGAAGGACTGGGAAGCCTCGATACCGTCTTCGTTTATCTGCACTGGAGAAAAATTGTTGAAGAAAGACGCAGCATGCCGCAGGCGCTCGTAACCGGGCCCGCTGTTGAAGTTTTCAAGATCACCTTCCATGTTTCCGAGCACGCCAAGGCGGTCATTGCGGTTTGCCGCAGCCTGCATGAGCGCGTTCGAGCCCTGCGCACTCGCGGCCGCCTGTGCAACCTGCGCCTGTACCTGCCCGGCCGCAGGACCAGTCTGGAAAGAACCCGGCTGTGACGGCGGCTGAGCTGATGTTCCAGCGCCGCTAAAGTCCTGCGGTCCTTGCTGGCCAGCCTGCGCCGGCCCCGGATAACGACCGCTTCCCATCACCTCAGGCGGTACGGTTGGGCGCGCCTGCTGAGGAACGAGGCCACCGGCGCCTTCCTGAGACAAGACGTTCCCCATCGTCGTCTGATGCGGCGTGCCGTTCGCGTCGGTATACCCAACCTGGCCTGCTGCATCGCTAGGCGAAATCGTTTTGGCAATCGGAGCGCCTGTCTGTGTGATCCGCCCGCCTGCGCCTGCTGACTGGCGATTGACGACACGCAGTTGGCCGCCGTCGTCGATCAGCTGGTTTTCTCCGAAAGCATCTGCAGCCTGCCCGGCAGCCGGCATCGTGCTGTCCATCAGCCCGCGCACGTTCTTGCGGATACCGTCAGAGGTGTTCGGCATCCCGTCATAGACAGCCTGGGCCGTCTTCACATCGAACAGGCCAGCGCGGATGCCGTGTTCAAGCGTCTTGCGCACATCGTCTTTCGTGACCTTCGGATCAGACAATAGCGGCGCTGCCAGCCCAGCCATCATGCCAGCCTTCAGCGACTGGTTCTGGATCTGGGAGCGCTCGTTCGCCAAATTGGCGCCCTGCTGCGCCTGGCTGGTCGAAACAGCATCGGGTGCCGCGTACGAAGCGTCGGCGTCCGCCGCGACACGTGCACGATAAGCCGCCGGATCGAACGTGCCATCTTGTCCGATCGATGCCTGTGTATCGCGCCCGATCGCCTGGCGCGCGGCAAGCTCAAACTGCTGCTGACGGAGCGCCAGGCGATTGCGCACTAACTCCTGAGCTTGAGCACCGGCCGCGAGCAGATTGATCGGCTGCGCAATGCCCTGTCCTGCCTGGAGGACGATGTTCGGATCGATCGGCATTAGAAGCCCGAGCTCCCACCGTTCATGAGCTGGCTATACATCGCGTACTGCGACAGGGCGTTGGTCGAGTTAGTCAGGCTGCTGCCGAGAGCATTGGCCGAACTGACATCGCCCGCAGCCAACGCGTTCGCACCCGACGTCGAATACTGGTTCGATGCACCCGCTGCCGTCAGGGCGTTCTCCGCGCTCGACTGGGCCGCCGAAAGCCCCATGCCCGCTTCAGTGTTCGACCGATTGAACTCGCTGTTCAGCGCGTTCTGATAGGTGTTGGACTGGTTCAGGAAGTTTTCTGAACTGGTCCCAAGCGCATTCGCGGCTCCAAGCTGATCCTGATACAAATTCTGATAGTCGCCCTCGGCCTGCGTGGTCGCGTAATCAGCAGCGCCCTTCATGGCGGCACCACTGTTCGCCAGGCCACGCGCCGCCGCCGAATTGGTCGCACCCTGTTCGCCCAAGGCATTGATCGCGGCATAGCCAGGCGTGTTCTGGATCGTTGACTGCGTGATACCGCTGCCATTGGCAAGGTTCGTCAGCAGATTGTCTGCCTGGTTGTTTTCGCCCTGCGCCTGGTTCAGATACCCGTTGGATCGAACGTTGTTGGTATATTCGGCGTCACCAAACTCGTTCTGAAGCGCCGCATCTCCAGTCGAGACATACGGGTTCAGATAGTTCTGCGCCGATTCACCGGCCCGGCCGAGGGACGCCGCGCTAGCTGCCGCTTGCCGCGCCTGCGTCTTCGATCCACTCGAAGCCGCTGAAGACGACATGGCGCCGCTTGCTGCGCTTGCTGCCACACCCGCGCCGATTGCCAGAGCTACCATGTCACACTAACCATTTGCTGAATACGGTTTCGGTCGGCTGGAAGCCCAGCGCCATAAACAGACGCTCCGTCGATTTGTGATTTTTCGAGCCGTCCATCCAGAGAGACACGCCGCGCCTGCGCAACTCGCCCTCATAGCACCGGAAAAGCTTAAGGGCTCCCGTCCCGCCGCGATACTCGTGCGCGATGAAGAAGATGTCGGGGCTCGCCGTCAGGCACGTTTCGTAATGCAGACCCGGGGCCACGAAGCCGATCTTGTAGCCGACGATAAGGCCGCCCTGTCTCAGCGTCGCGCACACAACCATGCCTTGCGCATCCCGATCGAGATACGTGCCAAACTGAGGCTGCAGTGGCACGCCGTGTGCTCGGTGCAACGATAGGTCATCGTAATGCTGCGGCAGAAGCGGCTTCAGCTCTGGCAGAACATCCGTCAGCCGCTCGATCTGGGCCGTCAGCATAGGCGCAGATCTACCAGCAGATGAATCCGGTCATCAGGACTGTTGTTCCAGACCTCGTGGTCCGCCAGATGGTCAAACATCCAGACTTCGCCGGTCTTCATATTCACCGTCTCGTCGCCGCAGCGGAACATACTGCCGGGGAGGCCCTGCAAGACGACATGATACCGGCGCCCTGGCTGATCGGTATAAGCGCCTGTAGCATCCGAGTGCGCGGCGATCCGACCGCCGGGCGGAAGCCGCGTGATCAAGACGCGTCCCAGCTCGATTGCCTCAACCTGCCGCATAAGGCCGAACACGATCGGTCGCACCTGCGGTAGCGCATCCCATGCGGGATAGAACACGGGCCGGTCGTCGTTCTGCACAGCCGCCGTGTTGTCGTTTCGTGCTGTCTTTTCCATGTCCGAATAGCGCAGCCAGATGTCGGACACGTCCAGATGTGGCGTTCCGTTATATTCGGTGCGCCATTTGTGCTGGTCCCAGAGATGGGGCCGCGCCGCAACAGCCTGCATGACCGGCATCGGGTCAACGTTCGAGGCAAGTTTGAGAAAGTGCTTCATCAGGTCACCGTGTAGCCGTTGACGACAGCCACCAGTCCCGCGCCCGAAGCCAGGATTTCGTCACCCGGGTTAAGGGGGAAGCCAGCGAGCTCGGGCGGAATGCACACAGCGCCTGCCGCGACTGATCGAGACGGGATAAGCGTCAGCGCTGCCGCTGATCCGATCTTGATCTGAACAGTCAGGTTGATGGTCGCACTGGTCGAATTGACGAACATCGCTTGCGTGACATTCGTGGTGGCGTTTGCGCCACCCGTCACGACAGCAGCGGACGAGCCTGTGATAGTCAGACCTGATTGAAGACAGACGTTTGTGACGGCCATATCGTTCTCGCCATGGCAAGTGCGCCAGCATTCGAGATTGAAATGTCCGCCCTGGCCTTATTCAAGGCCGACGTGAGTAACGAAGTTTGTAGCACGTCCTGAGCATCCGAGATAGCAGTTTGAGCATCCTTCTCGGCCTGATCCGCCGTCGTCTGCGCCTGATTCGCTGTCGTAAGTGCTTGCGATGCAGTGCCTTGCGCTGTCGCCGCAGCAGAAATGCCCTTTTGAGCGTCTACTTCAGCTTCCTGCGCAGTGGACAGCGCGATATTGATCTGCGTGACCTCGAAGCTGATATCATAGCCAGGCGCACCGCCAGTCCGGTTCCATAGCGCCAGAAGGAACTGGCGCCCCTGGACTGTGAGGTTGCCACCAGCTCCCGTCATGGGGCCGACCACGAACTGCGTCTGATAGTTGGCAGGCGTCGTGGTGTCGCTCATGGGACCGGATCAACTTCAAGAAAAGCGCCCATGAGCGCCGTCTGTGCAGCGCCGGACCACGTCAATCGGTACACTCTGTCGCGCGCCATTCCGAGCCGCCAAAGCGTCGGCCAATGATTTCCCGTTGTTCCGAGAGCAAGCTCGGCGACGGCACCAAAACTGGCGCCTCGATCATCCGACCAGTCCACATTGATCGTGATGCCGCTGCCGTTCTGCATGTCGAGGCAGAATTGCCGATGGATGCCACGCTTTCCGTCAGTCAAAAGGTGCGGAAATGATCGCTGCCGTTTGATCGGCGTGCCTGCATCATCCAGGGCGTCAAGCGTGACCTGGTAGATGTTCCCGTTCTCGTAGTCTGCAGCGTAGATCTTGCCATAAGCCTGCACCCAGTTCAGCGCGCGCAACTGGCTCTCGTTCCCGTTCGCATCAAGCGAGCAGCGTTCATGCCAGAGCCCGGACGACACGTCATAAACCCATGTGGACGATTGCCCTGGGATCGTCAGGACATAGAAGACATGGCCTTCCTGCTGGTAGACGCTCGCCACAGCCCCGGACAAGTCGCCCATATCCTGCAGCGCGCCGTCAACAGGGAACGTCGAGACCGGCACGGCTGCAGTGCCTTGGCCCAGATAGACGCGCGCGTAACCGCCTCGATCCTGCCCCAGCCACATTATGCCCCCATTGGGGGTATTAGCTGTCGTCGGCACCTTTGCGATTGAATATGGGGCAGCGCATCCGACCTCGACGGTTACGCCGGGGATGCGCTGGAACGGGAAATCCCCGGCCCCGCTGTCATACCAGAACTCGATCTGATCCCGCCCAAAGATCCAGATAGCTTGTCCGACGACCTCGAGGCCAATAATCGTCGTCAGGCTCGTCGCGTCGGATGCAACGTAAAGGCTATTGAAAGGCGTTGTCGCCTCGTCAGAAAACTGCGCCGGTGACGTATACCAGTTCGACGTGTCAGGGTTCACGAACAGGAAGAATGTATCAAGCAACGCGATCGTTGGGCTGCCGTAAAATGCGTCATCGGCGATCTGCATTAAGGCACCGAACGCGCCGCCAGGCTTTGGTGGCATCGCGCAATACCAGCCGCCAACGGCGGTCCCATCCACGATAAAAAGCGATGTGCCGTTGTCCGACATGCGGACTTGGCCGGCCCCGAGGCTAATTTTGCCGATGACCGTATAAGGGTCTCCGCTCTCATTCAGACGAACAACGTACGCCCCCATCACGAAGATGGCGTCGCCCTGGGTCGTCTGATAGGCGCACCGAGAAACCCCGCCGACCGCAACAGCAAGTTTCAAGCCAGGTGTCGGGTAGTAGGCGAACTGGATCGGTTCGCCGTCTTCCTGAGGAATTGGCTCTCCATAGAGATTCAGCACACGTTGAGACGCTACTGCGACTGCACGCGCGTCGTATGAGCCACCGGAGAGATTGATACGAGGCATTACGGTCCTACGTTCGCTGTCTGGTTTGTATGCGACCCGCTTCCGCTGTAGACGCCGCCTGAGCGACACGAGAAGAACGTGTTCATGCCGACCGTCCAGTAATCAAGGGCGGACGCAATCAGCACACCGTCCATGGTGGATTGCACGCCATCTCCTGGGTCGCAGAATACGTTGCCGAACACAGCGTCACTCGCGTCAGTGGATGTGAAACTATCGTGCGCCAGCTCAATCCCCGCAGTCCCTGTGGCGCCTTGTGCATTGCCCGCAAGGTTGCATTGGTGCGCAAACAGGCTGGAAATCCGCGAGCCATTCACACTATCGTACAGGCACGATGCCTGCGCGTTGTCGAACTTGCCGCCTTCGACTTCAAGGCCGTATGACCGAAAATGCGTGCTTTCCGCGCGCAGGTTGTTGAACGTCTCGCCACTCCCGTTGCCTGTATCGGTGCCGTGGGCGTAGATGCCCCGGAGCTTAAAGTGCGCGAAGTCGGTGAAGTAGTAGTTGTAGTAGTCTGCGAAGTCGCTTTCCACGTCGGTCATATCGAAGAAGTTAGGGCACTCGCCAAGACCGCCTGCCTGGACGTTCGTGCCATCGATCGTGCAGTCTACCTTGACGCCGATGTAAGGGTTCAGCATCCCGACATGGATGGCGCGTAGCGTCGCCACGAAGCCGTGGGCGTAGATGCCGATAAAGTGGCGCGAACCGAACGTCCCGGTCGGCGGTCCTGCCTCCATATTCACGTCATAGAGCGTCGGGCCATCCATGCGCGTGAGCGCGCCGCCGGTAGACGACGTGTCGGCGCCTGTGCCGACAAGCTCGATCCCGACACCGCCAGCGATGTTATCCTCGGCGTAAAGATGTTCGATGTATGCGGACTTGCCGCCCACCAGCTTGACGACGCTAAAAGCGCCCCATGAGTAAATGTTGCTCACGTGGAAGTTTCTGACGTAATCCGCCTCAATCATCGGCCCATTGATGATCTGCGTATTGTTCACGCCGCCGTTGTAGAGCGACACGTTTTCAACCGAACCGCCTTCGTCATAGTTTGCCGTGGCGTGGTTGAAGTAAATCATCGGGGCTGTGCCTGAGCTATTTTCAGCCAACACCGTGCCGTTTGTGTGATCGCGATTTCCTATGCCGGATCCAAGCAGTTTTATCCCCTCGCACGGAACCGTGACATGGCTCATCATATAACGCCCGGGCGGGAAAAAGACGATGCCGCCAGTATGGTTTGAAAATGCGCAGGCTGCAGCTATGGCACTTTGGACGGCAGATGTGTCATCGGCGGTTCCATTTGCCATTGCCCCGTACATCTGGGGTGTCAGCATCACCCCTGTCGAGAGCAAGGCGCTCGAAAGCGTCGATTGAGTAGGAGCATACATTGTGCTCGTACCATCAAGCGAGACACCGGTCATTGCCGTGCCAGACTGTGTGCCACTGGTGATCGTGGGGGCAGACAAAGCGCCCCCATTGATCGCTATATTGCTTGCCGTCCCTCCACTAATTGTCGGCAGCGAAAACGATCCGTTCGTAACGGATGGGTTGTTGAGGGTGCCGTTTGCAACATCCGCTTTTGTTGTCATCGCGGCTTGTAGGCCAGTCGGGCCTGCTAGTGTCACGGGACGTGCCATGTTCGGCACCGACTGAGCAAACGCCGCGCAAGGCAGCAGGGCAACAAGCGCGAGCAGTTTGCGCATCACGAGAAACCTCCGGAATAAATCCAGTATGGATTGGCGCCACCGCCCCGGCGCGGTCCGACAGCGGACGGCATCTCGAGAGCCAGAGGCGCACGATTGGCGAGTTTGATGGTCTGCATGGCAGTGCGCGCCATGGCGGTGATGATCGGATTGCCGCTTTGGCCGTACGAAGGCGCCAGCCGCTCTGCCAGGCACCACATGATGGCGTCCCAGTATTCAGGGGGCAGATTGATAGCGCTCGATGCCGTAAGATTGTTCGGCAGCACTTCCTTAGTGACGACATGCAGTTCCCAGTTACCGGCCTGGGGGATCGGCCAGAAATAGAGCTTCCCAACTGGAAAAGACGGCTGATAGAACACATGCGACGGCCACGTGCGCAGGCCTTTCAGGCCGATCGCAGAATAATCCTCGTAGCTCTCTATGAGTCCGAGTGGATAATCCAGAGGCCCGGCGTACTGGTTCGCATCCAGTCCATCAGAACCGAGCTGGAAATCCCCGGTAAAATCGCCTTCGTTGAAGTCACCAACGACGGAAGGTGAAAAACCAGCGCTTGTGGCAAGGCGCGCATAGGCAGACTGGATGCGGTCAGGACGGTTCGAGATATCAAACTGCTGACCGTCGCCCACAGTGTAGGATGAAGCGCCGGTGGACATGCAGAACGTGTCCACGAGGTTCGGGACAAGCCAACGACGGCGCTGCCACTGTGCGAGCATCATGTTCAAATGCATGACGCCGCTGTTCATACCTTGCGGATCGTTGTTCTGGCCGCCAACCCCGACGCCCAGCTGTTCGAGCGCCAGGCCCACCAGATCAGAGACGAGATAGCCCGTATTCGTCTCTGGCGCGCCTGTGCTGCTCTCCGACATCAGTCTGCCTTGGGAGGCAGAACGACGCCGGGCTCCGGGTTGCCGCTGGCTGCACTCTCGTGCGCCTGAACGCTGTTCGATACCGGCACGTCGCCGGCATCATCGATCAGCGCCATCTTGCGGCGAAGGTTGTAGGCGACCGCAAGCTCAGCCTCGGGCTGCGTGCGCGCAGCGTCGGCATCAGCCGCACGCTTGAAGCGCCAATCTCCGTCGTCGCCACCCATACGGGCATAGGTGTTGGGATCGGCGATGGATCGTCGGCCATAGACCGGGTGGAACCGATCCTGCGGCCAGCCGGGGATGGCATCGCTCGGGGATGCATCCGCAACCGGTTCGTCCTTGGCGACGGTCGGAGCCGTGTTAACGGGCGCTTCCCGCGCTTCCGCCGGGGACTGCTCGGCCGTGTTGGGCTCTGTCGGAGCCAGTGCTTCGTCGCTCATGCCACGACACCTTTCGTCTCCGCAGCGGCCTTTGCGGCCGCCTTGGTCTGCTCAGCGATGAACTTCTGAAAGTCCGCGCGAACGGCCTTCTCTTCAGCGATGTCGAACACCGTCACGGTCCGAAAACCGTTCGGGTGAGGAATCTCGCGGGGATACTGGTTATAGGCCATCAGACCACCTTTCCTTTCTTCCTCTTGCTTGTGTCACAAGGCTCGGAAAGCCTTTCGACCGACCAGCCATAGGCAAGCCGCGAATGAACGCATTCTGTCGTCAGGCCATGTTTTTCCGCGAATTGCGCCACCGTTAGGTCGCCAATCATCCGATTGGTCTTCCTGTTGTTTGCCTGCTCTTTGGGAGTTGCCCACCGGCAATTACCGGGTCCATATCCCCTGGAGCCATCGATGCGATCAATAGATGCCCCCTTGAACCAAGTTGGCCCCATGTCCCGCCAGAAGTCTTCGAACTTGTCCCAAGCGTTCGAGAAGGTGATGCCGCGCGCGCCGTAGCCATAGTAACCGGTATTAGTGACGCCCCGGCACCGAGCCTTAGCCGACACCCAAGAATTATAGGCCGGATGCTTGATCCGGCTCATGCGATGAGTCCCAGTGCGCCTGCTCGCAAGCTCACGCATCAGGCACCCACAACTCTTGCTGTTCCCCCGCGCCAGTTCAGGACCCGATACGGCGCGTTCGGTGCCGCAATCGCACCGAGCGTTCCAAAACGAAGCCGTTTTCACGTGGTGCGAGTAACCCAGCACTAGCCACCTCTCAAAACGCTGACCCGTAAAGTCCCTTTTGTAAGCAACCATTTGAACCTCCAAATGGAAGCTAGTACATTACGGAGGACGGTACAAGCATACTGTCTATACTTGGTCCGCGAGCCGCACCACCCACTCCGGACGGAGCAGCGCCATGCCGCACAGCAAGTCGAGACGCGTGACCCACTGGTCGGTCATAATGTTGTACTGACCGAGCATACGCATCGACACGCCGTCGTATGTCTCGCGCGCCGCCTCGTTCATGCCGCGCGGCAGGTCGAGATCGGCCGTTGCGAACGTGAAGGCTTCCGGCGTGAAGCAGATGTTGTTGCGGTAGATCTCACCCGCGTTGTTCACGAGCGTCAGCGCCGCCCCGTTAGCCGGAGACGACACAACGGTGCCGTATGCCACCTGGGTTCCGGCCGTGCCGCCGGTGGGCGTCAGGGCGGGGTAGATCGGGATCGATGTCGCGCCCGAAGCAACCGGCGCCGTCACGACGAACTGCTTGAGCTGGCCCGTGGACTGCTTCGTCACGCGGTTGACGGCATAGACGCCCGCGATCGTGAAGATATCGCCCGCGTTGAGCGTGCCAGTGAGGCCCGAAACGGTCAGCGCCGTGCCCGTCTGGTTCGCACCGTTGATCGTGGCCGCCGTGAACGAACCCGTGGTGTGCAGCGGGACCGGCTGATCGTGGAAGAAGTCGAAGCCGAGCGTGTCCTCGGTCAGCAGACCCGTGCGATACTGCTCGCTGATCTTGCGCTGCGGATTGAACAGACCCATCAGGCCGGATACCAGGCGCGCCTCGGTATTCGGATGCAGCATGGCAATACGCTTGCCTGCGCCTTCCGGAGCACCATTGTTCGTCAGGATCGCGCCAGCCTGCAGGATCGTGGACGATCCCGGCGTGATGGTGTTTCCATTGCTGTCCACGTTGTGGACGAAGCCATTTGCCGGTCCCTGGCCGCCGTAAAGCGCCTGATCGATCGTGCTGTAGAGCAGCGCGGATGCCTGGCCTGCGAGCACGTTGACGGCCGGCGCAATGATGCGGTCCGAAAACTCGTCCATGCTCATCGTCAGATCGACCGACGAGAACGACATCGGGACGTTCAGCTGGTTCGTGATCGACAGGCTGGTCTGCGTCTGGACCGTATTCTGCGGCGTGATGGTCGGGCCCATGCCGACCGCATAATCCACCGGCAGGCGAATGTTCAGCGTGTTGCCGATCTTCGCGCCAGTCTGGGCGAACTGGCTGTCATACTGGGTATTGACGTTGCGCAGGAACGCATTGGAGTTACGAAACAGACGCAGCGTCTCGCGCGTCAGCATCGTCATAGTAAGAAGCTGGTTAGCCACCTTGGTAAACTCACGGATTGCCCGTCTGGGCCGCTTTATTGCCCGCGCTCACCGATGAAGGGTCTTGCACGTAGACGGGTTACGATCCCGCGAACAACCGGGAAAATCGCTCCCGTAGCGGCCAGGCAATGCCTGTGAGTGGTATCAGGTTACCGCTTCTTATTCCGCATGGCAATGAAATCTTCCATCGACTGCGCTTCGTAAATCGAGCGGCTTGACTGCCGGACCGGGCCTGGACCGCGCGCTGCCGGTCGAGGTGCGTTGGAAACCTGGGGTGGGGCAGGCGGCGGCGCCACCGGCTGCTGTCCCTGCGTGGTCTGCGTCCATGGCCGCTCCCGCGCGATTTCCCGCAACTCGGCGTACGCCTGCTTGTTCGGCAGGTCGAGTAAATGCGCAGCCAGGTCCGGATCCGTTCCGATATGGTAGTACAGGGCCGCAGCGTCCGGAAGGGTTGAAATGTCGTTCAGAAGCGAGCGATGCCCGGCGTCTTCCAGATCAAGTCCCGCCTTGTTCCAGTTCTGAATGGCGCTGCCGAACTGCTCCTGCCCGAATGCTTCCGTGCCCTTGGCGGCGATGTCATTGCAGCGGCGGTTGAAATCGTCGGTATCGCGAGTGGCGGCCTGCTGACGCTCGACGTCCGCGCGAATTTCCTGCTCGGTCCGAGGTGCCTGTTCTTTCGGCTCCGCAGGCTGGCGATATTGCGCCAGTTCGCGCTCGAGCGCGGCAAGGCGCTGATCACGCTCGCTCAACTGCTGTGAGAGCGCATGCTTCTGCCGCGTGAAGCGCTCCAGGCGCGCTTCTTCCCAGCTGCGATACTTCTTCTGCGGAGGCACCTCGCGCTCCTGCTGGTCGCCTTCGGTCTGCTGGTTTGTCTGCTCGGCAGACTGTTCCTGCGTCTGCGTGGCACCTGCGTTCGGATCGAGATCGTTCGGCGCGGTCTGCTCGAGAGTTTCGCTCATTGCACTGCTCCATTCACAGCTTCAGGGGCGCGGATCGGACCGCCGGGGGGATTGTCTGAGGGCATGCGATCAAGCGGCGCGGGCGCGCCCATGCTGATGATCGCGTTTGGGCCCAAAACCTGGCGCACGAGTTGCAGCAGGACAGGGCGCAACATCGTCGGGTCCTCGGACCCTATAGCAGCCATGCGATCAGTGTCCGCCTTGCTCATGTCCACATCGTGCCGCATGGCGTCCATCACCTTGTCATGCTGGAATTCCTGCATGCGTAGGTTCTGGTCGAACGCCTTGTCCTTGAGCTGCTGCGTCAGCTGCCCAATGTGCTGCTGCAGCTGCTGGATCATCTGCTGAGCCTGCATCAGCGCTGGGTCTTCGCTTGCGGGTTTGAGCCGATCCGCGATTGCGTCGGCAAGCGGGAAGTCTGCACTACGGAACAGCAGATCGCCGCACTTCTGCATCAACTCAGGCGCGGCCTGCATCGCCTGCATAAGCGCGTTGAACGTCTCCTGACGCTGCGTCGCCCATGCCGGACCGACATCCGCCTGCACATCGTAGCGACCCACGCGGGGATTGACGGCCAGGATCGCGCCTTCGATCTGCAACTGATCTTCCGGGTCTCCTGCTGGGGGCTGCTGCGGCGATCCGTCAGGCGCGTCCGGGACGGCAACGGCATGCGCCTGCTGCAGGTTCGGATCGACGATCGCCTGCGTCATGTCACCATCAAGGCCGAGCACCTGCACGGCGCGCTGCGTGTCATAGACAGCCGGGATGGCGTCGATCAGGATCCGGCCGATCAGACGCAGCGCCATGCCCTGGTTATCGGTGTAGTGGTAATTTGCCGTGTCCGACTGACGCTGGCGCTCGTTGATGGCCTTTCCCGAGCGCTCGTTGCCCGGTGCGCCCATCTCGGCCTGATACTGTCCGCTCGCCATCTGCATCTGCAGGTCGCTTGTCTGCATGGCCTGCATATATCCGGGACTGAACTGCGGCGGCGGCACAACCTCAGGTGCACCTGAAACCGGAGTTCCGTCATCCGGGTTGATGCTGTTGTAGACCAGCACGCCAGGTGGCGAGATATTCGACTGCGCCCATTCATTCTCACGCCCAGCCACCATGGCGTCAGACGCGACCCACGATCCAACCGTCTGCGCCGCCAGACCCTCGATAAACTTGGATGCGGCGTAGTTGAACATAGATGCTGGGTCAATCAGAGCACGCGTCAGGCCCTTGCGATCAAGCTTCCCGTCGATCAGCGTCTCAATGCCGATAAAGGGCACGAGCGGGATATTCTTGAAAACGGTATCACCTCTGTCGATGACACGATCGCCGCCGATCAGAAACCAGTCAACGCGATGGTCCATGACCTGCCGGCGCTGCGCGTTCTGCGCCTTGCATAGCTCGACCAGTTCGGGCGGCATCTGGCTTTCGCGCATCGGGCCACCCGCGAATTGCATCGCAGGTAGAGGCGGCACGTTCCAAAGCGTGTCGCCTTCCTCGCTGCGCCGATAATACTTAGCAACGCGAACCGTATCCTTGCTGTCCCAGTCCTTGTCTTCCAGATCGAGCCCCTGGAACGGCTTGTCGCCCAAATCCTTGTCGCGCGGATACTCGCGCTCAAACTCGGCGCGCGGCATCGTCGTGACGATCATTGCCCACTGCATATCGCTGTGATCGGGCTCGCGGCAGTCTGGGTCCGAATAGACGCTCAGCGGGTCCGGCACGCTCTCGATAAACAGGTCCTGGTCGAATGTGTCGGCACCGCGCACGTAATCCGTGACGACGTGGATCCAGCCAATGCCACCGCCGACCTGACCGAGTATCGCGTTCGCATAAGCGTTCTGCTGAGCATTGGACTGCGCCTCAATGTGGCGGACGATGCCCTCCATTGCCTCGGCAGCCTTCGCGGTCGCCCCGAAGCCTGTGGCGACCACCTTGACGCCCATCTGGTTCTGGCGCGCGTCGTTCGTAACCTGCAAAACGTGCTGCGCCGTCTTATTGATGGTCAGGCAGGGCCGGCCGCCGCCAGTCACTCCCGTTCGGGCACGGTATACATCGTCAGGCCACTGATAATGGTTGTATGTATCGCCATGCAGGAACCTCAGGTCAGCCTTATAATTTGTTCTGGCCGCCGATTCCGTCTCGTCGCAATGCCGAAAGCGCTCACGTACTTCGCGAAGGATATCGGCGTCGCGTTCGCTCATGCTGACCACCTCTCGAAGCAGTCCTTTGACCCGCTGTAGGAAGTCGCGACGCCGCCGCGAATCCTGAGCGTCAGGATTACTGCCCCTTCAGGGGCGCTAAACGTCAACCGCCTGAAACAGAAACGGGCAGCTAACGTCCAGAAGCGGCGATAAGCAGCGCGGATTGATGCTCTCATGCGGTAACCCTATACCACAAACTTGCGGCTACGTACAGAGAAGATAGGACCATATTCCTACGCCCCCATCCAGCCCGCGTTGCTGCCGATGAAGGTCGGGCGCGGGGGGCGCTTGCCTTCTTCACGCGGTTTCGGATCGTTGATCGCGGTCGCCATCATGCGGAACGCGTCTGCGCCATGGGAGGCGTCGTCATGCAGCGGCCGGCGAGAGAACTGGCGTGTCTGTTGGTCCACCTCGTATCGGTAACGCCGAAGGCAGTTCACGCCGTCTGCGCATTCCCGATCATCGATCCACACACGCGGAAACAGCGTCCGGGCCGCACTGATTCCGGCTGCAACCGGAAGCTGGGGCAAGACGACCACCGGCATGCCACGCGCCCTAAGTTGGGCCGCGATCGTCTTCCCGCCTGCGCTGAGCTGCCCCTGATTTGCATCGTGCGGCAGGAAGTGACGTTCGAACTTGTAGCCCTTGCGCTCCAAAACGCCGATGTAATGGTCGAGGCCTTCCATGCGGTTCTGGTAGAATCCGATCACACGAATGTCGAAGCCAACCTTCTGCCAGAACCAGATCGATGTCTGGTCACTCCACCCCAAGTCCCAGGCCGTGAAGACGGGAGCGCTTGCGTCATAAACGACGCGCGTGAGACGCCCTTCCTCAGTCATCTGGCGCATCTCATTCACATAGATCGCGCCATCCAGCGTGTGGCGCGTGTGACCCATCCAGACATGCAGATACTCGTCGTAATTGCGTTCCTTCAGCGCGTTCATCTCGTCCATCAGCACGGACGGGAAATAGGGATTATCGATCCAGTTGATCTTGCGCACTACGCTGTTCGGCTGGGGCTCAGCAATGAAACGCTTGTAGGTCTCGTCGGTCTCAAGGTCAGGGTTCAGCGTGAGCCAGATCTCTGACCCTTCGCGCCGGATCGTCGGCAGCAGAATATCCCACGACGCTTTGCTAACTGTTTGCGCTTCCTCAACCCACGCACGCGTTACGCCCTCGAATGACTTGATCTTCGAGACATTGTTCCGGATGCCCGCGAAGCGGAATTCAGTCCCATTGCGGCCATAG
>Ga0157365_10000359_pt1 | contig 19713 bp, 17 predicted proteins | sample AttsexASBM3_FD_111478 | JGI IMG/M metagenome (GOLD analysis project Ga0157365, IMG submission 111478) | Fungus gardens microbial communities from leaf cutter ant in Ribeirão Preto, State of São Paulo, Brazil - Atta sexdens ASBM3 | ecosystem: Host-associated > Fungi > Mycelium > Unclassified ... | reverse complement strand
TAGGGACCACAGCGGCCCTTCTGACCCATCACCGGTGCACCATCCCTGGGGTGGGGACCAATCGCCGCGATGGAGGGCAGCTTCTTGGCCAGCGCATCCACCGCGCGGTTCAGGCCCACGGTCAGGACATCATCATCCTTGTCCAGCGACCCGTACACCGCGCCCATCTTCACATACGGCCCGAAACGGCCCAGACCTGCCTCGATCGGTTCGCCCAGTTCGGGATGGATGCCCACGATGCGTGGCAGGGACAGCAGCCCCACGGCCTGTTCCAGCGTGATCTTGTCCCCATCCAGCCCGCGCGGAATGGTGGCGCGTTTCGGCTTGGCTTTCTTGTCCTCGGGGTCGGGTTCGCCCTGCTGCACATACAGGCCCCACGGACCACGGCGTACGGTGATGTCCTCGCCCGTTGGTCCGGTGCCCAGCACGCGCATGCCATCCTTCAGCGCGGCTGCGTCCTCGCCCTCCTTGGTGGGATCGACCACCAGCTTGCGGGTGTACTGGCACGTGGGATAGTTGGAGCACCCGATGAATGCGCCATACCGCCCCAGTTTCAGTCCCAGCCGCCCGGTATGGCAGGCGGTGCAGACGCGCGGGTCCTGCCCGTCCTCGCGCTGCGGGAAGAAATAGGGGGCAAGGTCCGCATCCAGCGCCGTTATGACGTCGGAAATCTTCAGGTCCTTGGTCTGGTCCACCGCGTGGGAGAAATCGGACCAGAACGCGGACATGACATCCCGCCAGTTGGCGCGCCCGCCGGAGATGTCATCAAGCTGTTCCTCCAGCCCCGCCGTGAACTGCGTATCGACATACCGTTCAAAGAAGGAGGTCAGGAAGGCCGTGACCAGCCGCCCGCGATCTTCGGGCACGAAGCGCCGGTTTTCCAGCTGGACGTAATTCCGGTCGCGCAGCACGGTCAGGATGGAGGCATAGGTGGAGGGACGGCCAATGCCGATTTCCTCCATCTTCTTCACCAGCGATGCTTCCGAATAGCGCGGCGGCGGCTGGGTGAAGTGCTGTTCCGCCGCGACCTCGCCACGGCCAATGGCGTCGCGTTCCGTCATGGCAGGCAGCATGCGGTCCTGATCGTCGTCGGCCTTGGCAGGGGAATCGTCGCGGCCTTCGCTGTACAGGCGCAGGAAACCGTCAAACGCGATCATGGACCCGGTGGCGCGCAGGGTCACGCGCTGCTGGCGGTCCACGATGTCGACCGCGACCTGATCGAGTTCGGCTGACTGCATCTGGCTGGCGACCGAGCGTTTCCACACCAGGTCATACAGCTTCTTCTGTTCGGGCGAGAGGTAGCGCGCCATGTCGGCGGGCGTGCGCCGCACGTCGGTCGGGCGGATGGCTTCGTGCGCTTCCTGCGCGTTCTTGGCCTTGGTGGAATACATGCGCGCCTTCTCCGGCACGTATTCCGGTCCGAAGCTGTGGCCGATATGGCCGCGGATGGCGCTGATCGCCTCGCCCGCCATCTGCACGCCGTCGGTTCGCATGTAGGTGATCAGGCCGACCGTCTCGCCACCGATATCAATGCCTTCATACAGCTGCTGCGCGGTGCGCATGGCCACCTGCGCGCCCATGCCCAGCTTGCGCGATGCTTCCTGCTGCATGGTCGATGTGGTGAAGGGCGGCGGCGGGTTGCGGCGGACCTTGCGGCGTTCGACCTTTTCAACACTGAAGTCGCCTGCTTCCACCGCGGCCTTGGCGTCCATGGCGCGGGCTTCGGTGTTCAGGTCGAACTGGTCCAGCTTGTGCCCGTCCAGATGGGTCAGCCGTGCGGAGAACGCAGCACCCGCCGGCGTGGTCATGCGCGCGATGACCGACCAGTATTCGCGCGGCTTGAAGACCTCGATCTCCGCCTCGCGCTCACAGATCAGGCGCAGGGCGACCGACTGCACGCGGCCCGCGCTGCGCGATCCGGGCAGCTTGCGCCACAGCACGGGCGACAGCGTGAAGCCCACAAGGTAGTCCAGCGCGCGTCGGGCGAGATACGCCTCGATCAGCGGGAAATCCAGCCCGCGTGGATGGGCCATCGCGGTCTTGATGGCGCTTTTGGTGATTTCGTTGAATGTGACGCGCTGCACGTCGATCCCTTTGAGGAGGTTCTTCTCCTCCAGGATCGCGCGTACGTGCCACGAAATGGCCTCGCCCTCACGGTCGGGGTCAGTGGCGAGGTACAGATGCTTTGCCCCACGCAGCGCCTTGGCAATGGCCGCGATCTGGCGGCTGCCGCGCTCGTCGGTTTCCCACACCATGGCAAAGCCTTCGTCGGGCTTGACGCTGCCATCCTTGGGCGGCAGGTCGCGCACATGCCCGAACGAGGCAAGAACCGTGTAGTCATCACCCAGATACTTATTGATCGTTTTCGCCTTGGCTGGCGATTCGACCACCACGACGTCAGTCATTCTGTCTCCGGATCACGATTCTAAAACCTTGTATAATCCCGGCTGTCAGGCGGGGGTGGACGCCGCACGACCATATCCCCCGCAAGGAATTCGATCGTGCCCGCAATCTCCATTTCCGACAGGACGGTCAGGACTGCTGCTGTCGAGAACTGGCAGCGCCGTACAAGATCGTCAACAGGTGATGGTGTGAAAGATAGAAAACCCTCTATCATTTCATGAAGGTCACCCGTCCCCGCTGGCGGGGGGGCGGGCGGTGGCGCGGGCTGCGATCCGTGGCGCGGGACGGGCGTGCGCACCGGGGCAGCCGGTCGCGGCGCCTGCTGGGAAAATAGCGTATTTTCTTCCATGAATTCAGGAAGTTCACGTAAAATATCGCGTTCATTTTCCGTCAGAACCGCGCCCTGGCGCAACAGATCATTGCTGCCATGGCAACGGGGGTCCAGCGGTGATCCGGGCACGGCAAATACGGTGCGGTCATATTCCAGTGCCATGCGCGCCGTAATCAGGCTGCCTGAACGCAGCGCGGCCTCGATCACCACGCAACCCAGCCCCAGTCCGGCAATCAGCCGGTTGCGGCGCGGGAAATGCCGTGCCTGCGGCACCGTGCCTGGCGGGGCTTCGGTCACAACCGCGCCAGTGCGCGCGATCAGGTCCTGCAGGTCGCCATGTTCGGGCGGATAGGGACAGTCCAGACCGCCCGCAATGGCCGCCACCGTGCGGCCTGCCGTCATGGCGCCACGATGGGCGGCGGCATCGATCCCGCGCGCCAGTCCCGATACGGTGTCCACGCCGTGGGCCGCCAGCAGGGCGGCAAGGCTTTCCGCCATGCGGACCCCGCCGGATGAGGCATTGCGCCCGCCTACGATGCCTACCATCCGATTCGTCAGCAGTGTGACATCCCCCAGCACGCACAGTACCGGCGGGGCATCATGCAGGCGGGCCAGAAGGGGCGGATACCCTGGCTGCCCGTGCACCAGCAGGTGCGCGCCCATGGCCTGCAGCCGGTCAATTTCACGTAATGCTGCATCACGCGGGCACACCGTGCCCACGCTGCGACTTATGCGGGTTGCACCCCGTTCAAGCATGTCGAGCGCGGAGTGCACGCTGCCATGCGTGCGGACAAGGCGGCGGTAGGCAACCGGCCCGATGCCGTCCGTCCGGGCCAGCCGCAGGCAGGCCAGCACCGTTTCGGCATCGGGGACGGTCATGCGCTTTTCTGGCCGATCCTTGGTTCCGTGCCCTTCAGCAGGCGGCTGATATTGGCGTGATGGCGGATCAGGATCATCAGCGCGATCAGGCAGCCCGCAACATAGGCGGGGGAAGAAAAGTCGATCCGGCCCGGCCGGATCATGAGCAGCGGCAGCGCCGCGAAGGCAATGATCGCGCCCGCTGATGAAATGCGCGTGACCTTGGCGAATATCAGCCACAGCGCACAGCAGCACAGCCCGACCCCGGGCATGAGCGCCAGCACGCAGCCCAGACCGGTCGCCACCCCCTTGCCGCCACGGAATTTCAGCCACACGGGAAAGCAATGCCCCGCCACGGCAAAGACGGCGGCAAGGGATTCGGCAGCCAGCGTATGGAACGGACACAGCACGAAGGCGCAGAAAACGGCAAAAGCCCCCTTCGTGCCATCCAGCGCCAGCGTACCGGCCGCCAGTCCCTTGCGCCCGGTGCGCAGTACGTTGGTGGCCCCGATATTGCCTGACCCGATCTTGCGGATATCCCCATTGCCCGACAGGGCCGTCAGCACCAGCCCGAAGGGAATGCTGCCAATCAGGTAGGACAGGAACGCGACCGCGGCCATAAGCGGCAGGTCATAGGTGGGAATGCCGTAGATCATGCGGCGGCGGCCCCGAATACACGCCGCCCGTTTTTCCATGTGCCCAGTACGCGGCCTTCCAGCGCGCGGCCGTCAAACGGGGTATTCTGCGCCTTGCCCGGCAGTTCGCCCGCGCGCACGACCCAGCCCGTCTCGGGGTTGAACAGGCACAGGTCGGCGGCACTGCCTGCCGCCAGCGTCCCGGCCCCGCTGCGCAGCACGCCGGCGGGGCGATGGGTCAGCAGGCCAAGGGCATCCATCATGCCAAGGTTGCCCGCATGCACCTGCGCCAGCGTCACCGCCAGCAGCGTGCACAGTCCCGTCCCCCCGGCGGAGGCCACGGCAAAGGGCTGGCGCTTGTCATCCGCGTCGCACGGCATGTGATCGGATGCAATGGCGTCAATCGTGCCATCCGCCAGCGCGGCGCATACGGCGCGGCGGTCCGCTTCCGCGCGCAGTGGCGGCGACAGCTTGGCATAGGTACGGAAATCACCGATCACGGTTTCATTCAGGTCGAAATACGGCGGTGCCGTATCGCACGTCACCCTCACGCCATCGGCCTTGGCGGCCCGGATCAGGTCCAGCCCCTCGGCGGTGGATACGTGGCCGAAATGCAGCCGTCCGCCTGTCATGCGCGCAAGGCGCAGGTCACGCGCGATCAGGATGGCCTCGGCCGCCGCCGGGATGCCCGGCAGGCCCAGGCGGGTCGCCAGTTCGCCATCGGTCGCGCACCCGCCACGTGCCAGTGACGGGTCTTCGGGGTGCTGGACAATCAGCGCATCGAAGCCCCTGGCATAGGTCAGCATCTGCCGCATGGTGCGGCTGTCGGCAATGGCGTGGGGACCGTCGGTGAAGGCAATCGCGCCCGCTTCGGCCAGCAGGCCGATTTCCGCCATTTCCTTCCCCGCGCATTCGCGTGTCAGCGCGCCATAGGGCAGGATGCCGATCATGCCCGTTTCCTCGCCCCGTGCGCGCAGCAGGCGGGCGAGGGCGGGGTTGTCTATGGTCGGGCTGGTATTGGGCAGCACGGCGATGGTGGTGATGCCACCGGCAACCGCCGCCTTTGCCGCGGACAGCACCGTTTCGCGGTATTCATAGCCGGGTTCGCCAATCGTGACCCGCATGTCCACCAGCCCGGGGCACAGGACGAGGTGGCCGCCGCCATCCACGATGTCCGCGCCTTCCGGCGCGCCTTCTGCCTGTGGCAGGTCAGTGCCCGCGATCACGCCGTCCTTCACCAGCAGGCGGCCGGGACAGTCAAGGGAACTTGCGGGATCGATCAGGCGGACATTTTCAAACAGGACCGGCTTCATGCGCCATCTCCCCCGCGTGCGAGGATGTCCAGAACCGCCATGCGCACGGCAACCCCCATTTCCACCTGTTCACGGATCACGCTCTGATCGGAATCGGCAACGCGGCTGTCAATTTCCACGCCCCGGTTCATCGGGCCGGGATGCATGACCAGCGCATGTGGCTTCGCCAGTGCAAGGCGTTTGTTATCCAGTCCGTAGAAACGGAAATATTCACGCGCGCTGGGCACCTGCGTGCCCTTCATGCGTTCACGCTGCACACGCAGCATCATGACCACATCCACCCCGCGCAGGCCGTCTTCCATCGTATGGTGGATGCTGACCCCCAGCGCCCCGATCGCTCCGGGCACCAGTGTCGGCGGTCCCACCACGCGCACCTGGCAGCCCATGGCGGTCAGCAGGTGAATGTTGGAGCGCGCCACGCGGCTGTGGCTGACATCGCCACATATGGCGACGGTCAGCCCTTCGAACGTGCCGAAGTGGCGGCGGATGGTCAGCGCGTCCAGCAGCGCCTGTGTCGGGTGTTCATGCGTGCCGTCACCGGCATTGACCACGCTGGCCTGCACTTTCTGCGCCAGCAGGGCGGGCGCGCCGGATTGCGAATGGCGTACCACCAGCAGGTCGGTATGCATCGCGTTCAGGGTCGCGGCCGTATCCAGCAGCGTCTCTCCCTTGTTGACCGAGGAACTGGCGACCGTCATGTTCACCACATCCGCGCCCAGCCGCTTGCCCGCCAGTTCGAACGAGGTGCGCGTGCGGGTGCTGTCCTCAAAAAACAGGTTGATCAGCGTACGCCCGCGCAGCAGGTCGCGCGGCGTTTTGCGCGACCGGTTGAGCAGGGCGTAATGTTCCGCCAGGTCAAGGAAGGGCGTGATCCGGCTGGGGTGCATGCCCTGCACGCCCAGCAGGTGCCGGGCCGGGCGGGTCAGGAAGACATTGCTGCCCTGGCTGCCGCGATCATTCATGGGCGGCAACCGCATTGATGCGCGCCAGTACCCCGTCACGGCCAAGGGCGGCCAGCGTGTCGTCAATGCCGGGCGACATGGTGCTGCCGGTCACGGCGGCGCGCAGCGGCTGCGCCACCTTGCCCAGTTTCATATCATGTGTTTCGGCAAACTGGCGCAGGGTCGCGTCAATGCCGTCCTTCGTAAATGGCTCGGTCGCCTTCAGTTCCTCGGCCAGCCTGCCCAGCATGACGCGGTTTTCCGGCGTCAGCTGTTTTTCGGCCTTGGGCGTGAATTCAAGCGGCAGCGAACGGCCAAGGAAGGCGGCATTGTCCGCCAGTTCCACCAGCGTCTTCGCGCGTTCCTTCAGCCCCGGCATAAGCGCCAGCACCTTTGTCCGGGTGGCGTCGGAGGTATCGACCCCTTCCATCTTGCCCAGACGTTCCATCACGTCATTGGTCAGCCGCGTGTCATCGGCCTGACGCAGCCACACGCCGTTGATGTGCAGCAGCTTGGCGTAATCCATGCGCGACGGCGAGCGGCCGACGCCGTCGAGGTCGAACAGCCTGATCTGTTCCTCCCGTGACAGGATCTCGGCATCGCCATGGCCCCAGCCAAGACGCAGCAGGTAATTGTTCAGTGCTTCGGGCAGGTAGCCCATTTCGCGGAATTCGACGACCGACTGCGCCCCGTGCCGCTTGGACAGCTTGGCGCCATCGGGGCCGTGGATCAGCGGCAGGTGCGCGAAATGCGGCAGGTCCCAGCCCATGGCGCGGTAGATCATGGCCTGGCGGAAGGTGTTGGTCAGGTGGTCATCGCCACGGATGACGTGGGTGATGTCCATGTCATGGTCATCCACCACCACGGCAAGCTGGTAGACCGGGGTGCCATCGGCGCGCAGGATGATCATGTCATCCAGTTCCGAATTGGCTACGCGCACGTCGCCCTGCACCAGATCGTGAATGGTCGTCTCGCCCTCACGCGGGGCCTTGATGCGGATGGTGTAGGGGGTGTTGGCGGGGGCTTCCGAGGGGTCGCGGTCGCGCCACATGCCATTGTAACGGGGGGGACGGCCCTCGGCCATCGCCTTTTCGCGCATTTCCTTCAGTTCATCCGCCGTGCAGTAGCAGCGGTAGGCCAGCCCCTTTTCCAGCAGTTCATGCGCCACTTCGGTATGGCGTGCCTGCCGGGTGGACTGGAACACCGGTTTTTCGTCTGAGTGGATATCCATCCACGCCAGCCCGTCGAACAGGACATCGACCGCCTTCTGGGTCGAGCGTTCTCGGTCGGTATCCTCGATCCTGAGCAGGAACTGGCCACCATGGTGGCGGGCATAGAGGAAATTGAAAAGGGCGGCACGGGCGTTGCCGATATGCAGCAGGCCGGTGGGGCTGGGTGCAAAACGCGTACGGACTGTCATGAGCCGGTTCCTTAGCATGTTTTCCGCCTGCTGACAGGGGGCAGTCTGGCGTGTGTGCCATCTCCGCCGGTAGGGTGTGCATTCCGGCCACGCATGGGCATGGCCGTGACATGGTGCAGATCATTACGGGGGTTGTCCTGCCGCGCCAGCATATTGACCGCGCCCGCGCCACGCTGTCGCGCATGACCATGGGAGCCAGCGCATGGCTGTGGGGGCAGCATACCCGTTTCGTGCTGTGGCTTCCCGCCCTGCTGGCAGCCGGGATGGCCATGTATTTCACGCTGTCATGGGAACCGTCCGCCGCATGGGCATGGGGGGCGGGCATGGTGGTCGTGGGGTGTGTCGCAGCGCGGCTTGTCTGGGGGAATGGCCTGCTGGTGCGTCTGGGCTGCGGGGTGGCGGGGGCGTGTGCGGCAGGTGCCCTGCTGGCATGGGGGCAGGCGCACCGCATGCCACCGTTTCCCGACCTGCCGCGCCGGGCGGTGCACCTGTCGGGCCGGGTGCTGGATGCCGACGGACAGGCCCTGCGCGATGGCGCGCGGGCATGGCGGGTGCGGCTGGCGGATGTGCGCTTCCTTGACGGTATCAATACCGGCATGCCGCCGCTGCGCCGCGTCCTTGTGCTGCGCCTGTTGCCCGGTGATGCGTGCGTTCCCGTGCCGGGTGATACCGTGCTGGCGCGCGTGATGCTGTCGCCACCCGCCTTTCCCGCCCTGCCGGGCGGCTATGATGCCCAGCGTCGCGCATGGTTTGATGGGCGTGCGGGAACTGCGCGCGCGCTGGACAAAGTGACATGCGTGCATGGGCATCCCCCATCCGCCCGCATCGCCGGCATGCGGCAGGCATTGGCGCAGCGGATTCGTGCCGCCCTGCCCGATACGCGCGGCGATATAGCCGCCACCGTCCTGGTGGGGGCCGATGGCGCGATTCCGGCGCGCGTGCGTGACGCCTTTGCCGATGCCGGACTGGCGCACCTGCTGGCGGTGGCCGGGCTGCATCTTGCCATCGTCATGGGGCTGGTCATGGGCGGGGTGCGCATGGGGCTGGCGCTGTCCGAACGCGCGGCGCTGTTCTGGCCGTGCCGGCAGATCGCGGCGGTCTGCGCGCTGCTGGCGGGTGGGGGATATGTCCTTGTCACCGGTGCGCACCTGCCGGCACTGCGCAGCCTGTTCATGGCGATGCTTGCGGTCGTGGCGCTGGTGGCGGGCAGGCGGGTGGTGTCGATGCGGGCGCTGGCGGTGGCAGTGGTCATCCTGCTGTGCCTTGATGCGGAAAACGTGGCCGAACTGCCGCTGCAGATGTCGGCTGCGGCGGTGATGGCGCTGATCGCCGGTTTCGACGCGCTGCGTCCCGGCCTGTCGGCATGGGAACATGACATGGTGGCGCAGGCTCGGCGCGCGGTGCGCGCATCCGCTGCTGGCGAGTGTTCTGGCGGGTAGCGCGTGTATCCCTGTGGGCATGGCGCATTTCGGAACGGTGCAGCCGTGGTTCGTGCTGGCCAACCTGCTGGCCGTGCCGCTCATGTCGGTGTGGATCATGCCGTGGGGGCTGCTGTCCTTCATTCTGATGCTGCCAGGTTGGGAAAAGCTGGCGCTGGTGCCCATGGGGTGGGGCATTGCCGTGGTGGACTGGCTGGCGCGGCAGGTTGCATGGCTGCCGGTGGCGCATATCGGGGTGCCCGCCATTGGCAATGGGGGGCTGGCGCTGTTTTTTGCCGGGTTGTGCTGGCTGTGCCTGTGGGGCGGGCGGGTGCGCCTGCTGGGGTTCGCACCGGTTGCGCTGGCGCTGCTGTCGCCATGGTGGGCGGCGCGCCCGGGGGTCATGATATCGCCCGATGCGCGGATGGTGGGCGTTACGGTGGGCCATACGATCCTGACCGGTCCCGGTGCGCATCCCGACCCGTTCGTTTTACGCGAATGGCAACGGGTGACGGGGCTGGGTGCGGGCATGTTGCCCGATAATGGCAGACAGGGCGTGCTGTCCTGTCAGGACAGGGTGTGCCGCGTGCGCGAACCGGATGGAGATGTGGTGGTCGTGCTTTCCCCACGGCAACCGGGATGGGTGTCCTGTCGTGATGCCCGGCTGGTGGTGAACCTGTCGGGGCAGGCCGGGTGTCCGGGCGTTGCGCTGATCGGGCGGTTCGATATCTGGCGCAACGGGGCCTATGCCCTGTTCCCCGATCGCGCGGGGGGTGTCATGGTCCGGGCTGACCGGCAGGTACGCGGTGCACGGCCCTGGGTCATGCGGTCCGGAGGGGCGGGCATGCCTGACCTGCCTATGGCCAGGACGGAATAGGGCACTGCCCTTGATGAAAAAAGGCGGCACCCGCAAACTTCTATTCTTTTGAAGATGGAGATGCGGCTGGCGCCCCCACCGCGCGCAGGTCGTTCTTCATGCGGTACTGGCACGGGTCAAAGGCGGGACAGCGCCAGCATTCGGGCCTGCGGGCCTTGCAGACATAGCGTCCGTGCAGGATCAGCCAGTGGTGTGCGGGGCGCAGCATGTCAGCGGGAATGCGGCGGACAAGCTGGTCCTCCACCGCGCGCGGGGTCGCCCCGGGCGCCAGGCCGGTGCGGTTGCCGATACGGAAGATATGGGTATCGACCGCCATGGTGCTGTCGCCAAAGGCCACGTTCATGACCACGTTCGCGGTCTTGCGCCCCACGCCGGGCAGCGATTCAAGGGCCGCGCGGTCATAGGGCACCTTGCCGTCAAAGCGTTCCAGCAACTGCCGTGACAGGGCGACGACATTGCGCGCCTTGGTCCGCCACAGCCCGATGGTGCGGATATGCGCGCCGACCTTTTCCTCCCCAAGTTCCACCATGGCCCGTGGGGTGGGCGCGTCACGGAACAGTGCCTTTGTCGCCCTGTTGACCGAGGCATCGGTCGCCTGCGCCGACAGTACCACGGCAACCAGCAGGGTGTAGTCGTCCACGAAATCCAGTTCGCTTTCGGCATTCGGGTTGGCGGCGGCCAACTGGGTGATGAAGGACCGTACTTCCGCCAGTGTCATGGCGCGGCGCGCGGGTTTCTTCGGGGATCTGGCTGTTGTCATCTGGTACTCGCAGGCGGTGGATCGCACGCCATTGTGCGGCGTTGCGGGGGGCGGTGTAAATCACCCTGCCTCCCGGCGGCGGCCACCGGCCTTGCGCATGGCCGCGGTGGGGGCTAGTCGTTCCGGCCCCGGCGGCGCATGGATGCCTGAGCACATGGCCGTGCGGTTTCCTGCATCATGGCGTGTTGGCAATGGTATCCTTTCTTTCCCGTCCTGCATCGGGACGACATGAATTTTCCGCCGTGCTGGGCTTTGTCTGGCGCAGGTGGCGCGCGTATCCCGGTTTTCTGGCATGGACGCTGGCGGGGATCGCATCGGCCACCGTGGCGGATGTGATGATGCCGCTGCTGGCGGGCTGGCTGGTCAATGACGTGTCCGGTCCCGCCCGGCACGCTGCGGTCCATCGCGCCATATGGGATGTGGTCGGCCTGACCGTGCTGGGGCTGGGTGGCATCATTGCGCGGCGTACGGCCTATATCGGCATTTCCCACCTGACATCGCACGTCATGACCGGCATCGTGACGGAGGTGTTCGCCCGCGTGCAGCGGTTTTCCAGCGAATGGCATGCCTCCAACTTCGCCGGGTCAACCGTACGGCGCATCACGCGCGGAATGGGGGCGGTGGACACGCTGGGGGATACGCTGCTGCTCATGCTGGTGCCGGAGGGGATCGTGCTGTGCGCCACGACAGCCGTGCTGGCCTTTCACTGGCCCCTGATGGGACTGGTGCTGGCGGTGGGGGCCGCGGCACTGGTGGCGCTGTCGGTCATGCTGACGCTGCGGTATGTCGCACCATCCGCGCGTCTTGCCAATACATGGGATACGCGCATGGGGGCAACCCTGTCCGATGCGGTGACATGCAATGCGGTGGTGAAGGCATGCGGCGCGGAAGCGCGGGAGGACGCGCGGCTGGCACGGGTGGCGGGCCGCTGGCGGCAGCGCACGGTGCGGTCGTGGCTGCGTGGGACCGACAGCGCAAACCTGCAGAACCTGGCCGCCCTTGTCATGCGCATGGTGCTGATCGCGGGAGTGGCGCTGCTATGGGTGCATGGCCGCGCGGGGCCGGGGGATGTGGCCTATGTGCTGACCATGATGTTCGTGATCCAGGGCTATCTGCGCGATATCGGCCAGCAGATTTCGGTCGTGCAGCGTTCGGTCAATGAAATGGAGGAACTGGTCACCCTGTTCCATATGCAGCCTGCGGTGGCTGATCGCCCCGGTGCCGTGCCCCTGCGGGTGACGCATGGTCATATCCGTTTCGAGCATGTGCGCTTTGGCTATGAACGCCAGCATGGCAGGCTGCTGTTCGATGACCTGAGCCTTGATATCGCGCCGGGCAGCAGGGTGGCCCTTGTCGGTCCGTCGGGTTCGGGCAAGACCACGCTGACACGGCTGGTGCAGCGGCTGTATGACGTGCAGGGGGGACGGATCACGGTTGACGGGACGGATATCGCCACCGTCACGCAGGCCAGCCTGCGCGGGCAGATTGCCATCGTGCCGCAGGAGCCGCTGCTGTTCCATCGTTCGCTGGCGGAAAACATTGCCTATGGCCGTCCGGACGCCACGGATGCGGAGATCGCACATGCGGCCCGGCAGGCCAATGCGGCGGACTTCATTGCCCGCCTGCCGCGTGGTTATGCCACCATGGTGGGCGAACGCGGCGTCAAGCTGTCGGGTGGGGAACGCCAGCGCATCGCCATCGCCCGCGCGTTTCTGAGCCACGCGCCCATTGTCATCATGGACGAGGCGACATCCAGCCTTGATTCCCGTTCGGAAATGCTGGTCCAGCAGGCGATGGAACGGCTGATGGCCGGACGCACGGTTCTGGTCATCGCCCACCGGCTGTCCACCGTGATGGGGCTGGACCGCATCATCGTGTTCCGTCACGGACAGGTGTGCGAGGATGGCCCCCACGCGGCCCTCATGGCGCGCGAGGGGGGAATCTATCGCGGACTGTTTGAACTCCAGTCCCTGTAGGCATCAGCCAGGCAGCATGGTGCCCAGCGCCCTGCCGCCAAACAGGTGAACATGGAAATGCGGCACTTCCTGTCCGCCTTCCACGCCAACATTGGACAGCAGGCGGTAGCCGGGCGTTTCCAGATTCAGGTCGCGCGCGACCTGTCCCACCGCGCGGGTGAAGCCGGTTATTTCAGCTTCCGTGCCATTGCGGCTGAAATCGGCAAAGGAAACGAACGGTCCCTTGGGGATGACCAGCACATGCACGGGCGCCTTGGGCGCGATGTCATGGAAGGCGAGGGCGTATTCGTCCTCGTACACTTTCTTGCATGGCAGTTCACCGCGCAGGATGCGGGCGAATACGTTCTGCGGATCGTAGGGTCCGGTGCCGTTGACGGCCATGGGGTATCTCCTGTTTGCGAATGGGGATCAGGCCAGCGGGTCGCGCGGGCGCGACGCCTTTTCAGCGACGCCGCTGGTGCCTTCGCGACGCAGAAGTTCCGCCCAGACTTCAGCCGGTTTCACCCCGGCATCCACCCACATCACGATCAGGTGGTACAGCACATCCGCGCTTTCGCTGACCAGTTCGCCCCGGTTGCCCGCCACGGCCTCGATCAGGCATTCAACGGCTTCCTCGCCGAATTTCTGCGCGATCTTGCGTCGGCCGCGCGCCAGAAGCCGGGCGGAATGGCTGACGGACGGGTCCGTGCCGCGCCGGGATTCCACAACATCGAACAGGCGGTCCAGCACATCAGGGGTGGCAGGCCCCACCGCTTCCAGCTTCAGGCTGGCGGCGGCTTTTGCCGGGGCGTTCTTGCGGGATTTTTCTGGCTTGGCCATCACAGTGCTCCGATAGGCAGGGGATTAAGGGGATCAGTCACTCAGGCGGACCGGCAGGCCCGCTGCCGCCAGCGCCTGCTTGACCTGTGGAATGGTGAACTGGCCGAAATGGAAGACGCTGGCGGCCAGCAGGCCGGTGGCGCCAGCGCGGGCGCCTTCGACAAAATGCGCCAGTTCCCCAACCCCGCCAGAGGCCACGATGGGAATGCGCACCGCCGCATTGGCCGCGCGCAGGAGGTCAAGGTCGAACCCCTTGCCCGTGCCATCGCGGTCCATGCTGGTCAGCAGGATCTCGCCCGCGCCCCGTTCGGCCACTTCGCGGCACCAGTCGATCACGTTGCGCCCGGTGGGGGTGCGGCCGCCATGGGTATAGACTTCCCATGACCCATGGCCATCGCTGCGCGCGTCAATGGCGACGACCACGCACTGGCTGCCGAATTTCTGCGCGGCCTCACTGACCAGTTCCGGGCGCGAGACGGCGGCTGAGTTCATGGCGCACTTGTCTGCCCCCGCCAGCAGCAGGCGGCGCATGTCGTCCGTGGTGCGCACGCCGCCGCCCACCGTCAGCGGCAGGAAGATGCGTTCCGCCGTGCGACTGACGACATCAAGGATGGTGTCGCGGTTTTCATTGCTGGCGGTGATGTCGAGGAAGGTCAGTTCATCCGCCCCGGCCGCGTCGTACACGGCGGCCTGTTCCACCGGGTCGCCCGCGTCGCGCAGCGAGACGAAGTTGACGCCCTTGACCACCCGGCCATTCTTGACATCCAGACACGGGATGACACGCAGTTTCAGCATCAGGACAGGACCCGCAGGGCTTCGCCCAGGTCGATGCGCCCGTCATACAGCGCGCGGCCCACGATCACGCCCTCAATGCCCGGCGCCTGCGCGGTCGCCGCGCGCAGGGCTTCGAGATGTTCAAGGTTGCCCACCCCGCCGCTGGCGATGACGGGAATGGACAGCGCGTTGGCCATGTCGGCGGTCTGTTCGATATCAATGCCCGTCAGCATGCCGTCGCGGCTGATTTCGGTGAAGATGACGGCGGCAACGCCCGCGTCCTGCATGCGCTGGCCCAGGTCCACGGCCTTCATTTCCGATGTCTCGGCCCAGCCTTCGGTTGCGACCTGTCCGCTGCGCGCGTCAATCCCGGCCACGATCCGGCCGGGGAACAGGCGGCAGGCCTCGCGCACCAGCTCGGGGTTCTTGACCGCGATGGACCCCAGGATCACGCGGCTGATCCCGGCATTGAGCCATTTGCCGATGCTGTCCAGATCGCGCAGCCCGCCACCAAGCTGCACCGGGACAGAGGCATTGGCGATGATTGCCTCGATCGCTTCGGTATTGGCCGAACGCCCCGCGAAGGCGCCATTCAGGTCCACCACGTGCAGCCAACTGCATCCGGCGTCGATCCATGCCCGCGCCTGCGCGCCGGGATCATCGGAATAGACGGTGGCGTTGTCCATTTCCCCCCGGCGCAGGCGCACGCATGTGCCGTCCTTGAGGTCGATTGCGGGATAGAGTGTCAGGCTGTGTCCGGTCACGGGGGCATGTCCTGCTGCAGGAATGGGGGTTGAAGCCGCCAGCGGGTGGGCGGGTACGATCCGCTCGTCATCCTGCAGGCGCTTGGTGAAAAACAGGCCGCGCACGGTGCGTCCGTCCGTGCGGGCGTAGCTGGGGTGGGTGCCCCAGTGGTGGAAGCCGCTGCTGCGGAACAGGCGGACGGCATCGGTCTGGGTTTCGCGCACGTCCAGGTTGATGATCTGGTATCCCATGCTGCGCGCGCAGCTTTCCACTTCGGTCAGAAGCAGGCGGCCCAGCCCCAGCCCGCGGGCATAGGGGGCAATATAGAAATGCATGAGGGTCGCGCTCATGGCCTGCGCTTCGTTATTGCGCGGCGGCCGCACAAGCTGTGCCGACCCCACGATCATGTCATCCAGCCGGGCCACGAACATCTGGCGTTCGGGCACCAGCAGGACGCCACGGAAATACCGTTCCAGCGTCTCACGCGGGGGCGGGGCCAGCCAGCCGAAGCCGCCGCCGTCCAGAATGGCGGCATTGGTTGCATCGCACAGGGCATGCAGGTCGTCTTCATGCATCTGCTGCACGCGTTCGGCATGGACGGTGCCGGCGGTTGCGGTCCGCCGTGTCATGGCGTGCTGCCCGGCGCAGGTGTCCAGCGCAGGAAATTGGACAGGATGCGCAGGCCGACCTTCTGGCTTTTTTCTACATGGAACTGGGTGCCCGCCCGGTTGCCGCGCGCGACAATGGCGGGCACAGTGCCGCCGTAATCGGTGGTCGCCACCATGTCCGCGGCATCATAGTCGCGCAGGGCGAAGGAATGAACGAAATAACCGTGCGCTTCCACCGGCAGGCCTTCGGTCAGCGGGTGGGCGCCGGGCGTGAATTCAAGCTGGTTCCACCCCATCTGCGGCAGGCGCAGGCCCGGGGCGTCCATCAGGGCGATTTCGCCCGCAATCCAGCCAAACCCCTGTGTCACCCCATGTTCGCGCCCACGTTCGGCCATAAGCTGCATGCCCACGCATATGCCAAGGAAGGGCGTGCCGTTATCGGTTGCGTCCAGTATGGCGTCATGCAGGCCGGGCCGCGCCGCAAGGCCCGCAGCACAGTCGGCGAACGCGCCCTGTCCGGGCAGGACAATCCGGTCGGCCTGCCTGACGGCCTGCGGGTCGGCGGTAATGGTGACGGTGGCGTCAATGCCGCTGTCAGCCGCCGCGCGGGACAGCGCGCGGGCGGCGGATGCAAGGTTGCCACCGTTATAGTCGATCACCACGATGGATTGGGCGGAAGGATGCGCGGGCATGGGATGCCTCATGATACGGGGGAAAGGGGATGGGACCGGTCATGGTCCATCCAGCGCAGCAGGGCTGCCTTGGGGTTGGTCGCGTAAACGCCGCGCGCGGCCCGGTAGCCGCGCAGGCGCAGTTCCCATTGCCGCAGGTCCGGGGCGTTCAGCGCAAGCAGAAGGTGCATCCCGCCCAGCAGCGGCACGGCGACCGGCAGCGGCAGAAGCTGTCTGGTTAGGATGCTGGCGCCCCCGGCCAGCAGCCCGCTGATCCAGCAGCCACGCAGCACCAGCCCGACCCATCCCGACAGCAGTACCAGCCATGACATGCGCCACGCCACCATGACCGGCCGTTGGGCTGGGTCCAAAGCGCGGGCAGGGGGCAGCAGGGCGGAATAGAATGTCACAGGCTGCCTTTGGTGGACGGGATGATGCCGCCGGCGCGTGGGTCGGCCTCGCTTGCGGTGCGCAGCGCGCGCGCCAGCGCCTTGAACGCGGCTTCGGCAATGTGGTGGCAGTTATGTCCGGCGCGCTGGATGACATGCAGCGTGACAAGGGCGCTCATGGCGAAGGCGCGGAAGAATTCCTCAAACAGTTCGGTGTCCATGTCCCCGATCTTGTCGCGCCCGAAGGTGACGGACCACGCAAGGAAGGGACGGCCCGAAATATCCACGACCGCTTCGCACAGCGCTTCATCCAGCGGCACGGTGGCGCTGCCATAGCGGCGGATGCCACGCTTGTCGCCTATGGCCCGGGCAAAGGCCTTGCCCAGCGCGATGCCGGTATCCTCCACCGTATGGTGGTAATCGATATGCAGGTCACCCTTGGCGGTAATGTCCAGATCGCACATGCTGTGGCGGCCGAGGGCGGTCAGCATGTGGTCAAGGAACCCGATGCCGGTGTCGATGCGGGTCTGTCCCGTGCCATCAAGGTTGATGGTGACGGTAATGTCGGTCTCGCTGGTGGCGCGGTGGACCGTGGCTGTGCGCAGGGTATTCATGCACTCCCTTCTATAGAAGCCCGAGGCCGGAATCCATACCGATCCCGTGACGCGGGCACTGCATGGCGGGGTGGATATTGGCAGGACGGGGCAGTTGCTGCATGGTGTCGCGTCACGGCTCCCGCCATCAGGCTACGGACTGTCAGCGGGCACCCGGTTTATCAGGGAACGACCATATGACATCGCTTGATCTTCTTCTGTCCCGTTTTTCCACCGATGCGCTGATGGAACCCGCGCCCACGGGCGACGTGCTGCATGCCATCCTGTCCACCGCCATGCGGGCGCCGGACCATGGCAAGCTGCGCCCCTGGCGTTACGTTCTGGTGCGTGGCGATGCCCGTTCCGAAGTGGCGCAGCGCGTGGTGGCCAGCATGAAGCGGCTGGACCCGGATGTTGATCCCGCGAAGATTGAAAAACGGCAGTCCCGTTTTTCCACCATGCCGCTGGTCATCGTGCTGGGCATGCACCTGCGTCCCGAACACAAGATTCCCCTGATCGAACAGGAACTGGCGGTCGGCGCCGCGGCGATGAACATTCTCAACGCCCTGCATGCCACGGGCTTTGGCGGGGTATGGGTCAGTGGTGACGTGGCCTATGACCCGGAACTTGCGGCTGAACTGGGCTTTCGTGCTCCACACAGGCTGGCGGGTTTCCTGTTTGTCGGCACGCCAAAGCCGGACGCCAGGGGGCCGAAGCGCCGCGATGTTGACGGATATGTGGCCGAATGGACCGGGAAGCCGGTGCAGTTCGGCGCGGATGCATGATCTGTAAAAGACGGCAGACGGACAGGGAAGCAGGCAGGCCATGGCATATCATGATGTAACGATAATGGGTGGCGGTCCGGCTGGGCTGGCCGCGGCCCTGTCACTGGAGGCGCGTGGCCTGTCCGTCGCGGTGCTGGAACGTGCGCCGCAGGCGCGCTGGGCCGAACCTGCGTTTGACGGGCGCGAAATCGCCCTGACCCATCATTCGGTTTCGGTGCTGAAGGAACTGGGCGCGTGGGAACATATCCCGCAGGTCGCCATTTCCCCCCTACGTGAAGCGCGGGTGGAAACCGGGCGCAGCAACCATCCCCTTACATTTGATACGCAGGGGCGTGGCGTGGATGCGCTGGGATACCTTGTGTCCAACCATTGCATCCGGCGCGGGCTGTATCTGGCAGCCAGCCAGCGTCCCGGCATCCGCCTGCTGGGCGGCATATCCACCCGGCATATCCGGCGCATCGGGGAAGAGATGACGATCGTGCATGATGGGGGCGAGATCACATCCCGCCTGGCCGTGGGGGCGGATGGCCGCTTTTCACAGATCCGCCGCCTGCAGCGCATTGGCGCGGTCATGCATGATTTCAGGCGCGCCATGCTGGTCTGTCGCATGGCGCATGAGCTGCCCCACCATCATGTCGCGACGCAATGGTTCGATGAAGGACAGACAATTGCCCTGCTGCCCGTCAATGGCGGGGCGTCTTCCATTGTCCTGACCCTGCCGGTGGAGGAAATCGACCGCCTGCGCACGCTGGAACGCGATGCCTTCAATGCCGAAATCATGCAGCGTGTGGGGCGACGGCTGGGGAACATGCGTCTGGTCAGCACCCGGCATGCCTATCCGCTACGGGGCGTCTATGCGCACCGTTTCGCAGCCCCCGGCTTTGCCCTGATCGGTGACGCGGCGGTTGGCATGCATCCCATTACCGCCCATGGTTTCAACCTTGGGCTGAAGGGACAGGAAGCGCTGGCGCAGGAAGTCGAGGCGGGGCTGGCGCGCGGTGAATCGTCGGGCAGCCTGTCTGTGCTACGGCGGTTTGAACGTCGGCACCGCCTTGCAACAGCGCCCCTGTTTGCCGCCACCAATGGAATCGCAACGCTTTATACCCGTGATGAGCCTGCTTTCAGGGTTCTGCGTCAGGCCGGATTGCGTGTGGCGGATGCGCTGGCTCCGTTCAAATCGGCTGTTACGAATATGCTGATGGACCGAAATCGCGCGGCCTAGTGCGGTTTTTTGGCTATTGGCCTGAAAAGGCGCGGTGATTTTTTTTGCCCATATGCATTTTTATGATTGACGGTGTGGTGAGTGGGACCTATATCCCCATTCACCGGCGGCGCTGAGGAAACTTCTTGAGGCTTTCCGGTGGATTTGCTAGGTTACTCGGCCCTGTTGGGCTTTGG
>Ga0157365_10000358_pt1 | contig 19716 bp, 30 predicted proteins | sample AttsexASBM3_FD_111478 | JGI IMG/M metagenome (GOLD analysis project Ga0157365, IMG submission 111478) | Fungus gardens microbial communities from leaf cutter ant in Ribeirão Preto, State of São Paulo, Brazil - Atta sexdens ASBM3 | ecosystem: Host-associated > Fungi > Mycelium > Unclassified ... | reverse complement strand
GGCAGTAAAGCGCGCATGCGCCTCCGCCATGGGCGCGGTCAGGCTCGACGGGCGATACTGCACCGTCGCTGCTCCAAGGCGTTGCGCGGCCTTGGCATAGCCACGCGCGACCTTGCTCTGGAGCGTTGCCTGATCCATCGGTCAGTCCTTGTGTCGGGATGCGAGGATGCGCGCCCAGATACAGCGCGCGGCCAAGGGACGATGGATCGTGTCTCTGCTCGTCATGGCTGCCTCCGGGAGTATCAGTCGGCCTTGCTGTCGTCGGTCAGTGCGGGCGTCGCAGGCTCTGTCGCCGCCACTTCCGCGCCTTCGTCCGGCGCGACGGGAGCGACCTGATCACCCTCGGGCCCACGATAGGCTGCCTCACCCGGGACGAGCGCGCGCGTCCTGCCTTCGGATGGCGTCACATTGCCTTTCGCATCAACGAGATTGCCGATGGCTGCATCCGTGCCATCGACGCGGATCACATGCTCGCCCTCAAGCGCGACATGCCCCTGCTGGACATCAATCGGCCCCTGCGCGATCTCCCCGAACGGGTGGCGCACATGGTCGTAGGTGCGCACGATCGCAGCCACCACGCCATCACGCACGAGCGCCCAGTGTGCTCGCGGAAGCGCCACGCCGGCAGCATTGTGGCGCACGTCATCGTCCTTGATATCGTCCATTGTCATAATCCCCTGTCAGATGATGATCTGGTTATTGCCCGAGATATCCGGGCCGGGCGGCAGGCCGAAGAACCCGCACAAACGCCGCCGCCATGTGGTGTAGAGGTCCATCCGATCGGCTACCTCGCGCGGGTTGTGGTGCCAGACGGCAGCCTGGGCGGTGTCGAGATTGTCGGATGCGCCGAGTATCGCCGTCTCAAGCGGGTAAAGCTGCGAGAGGTAGAGTCGCACCTGTTGCAGTTCGGCGGGCGCAAGATTGTTCATCCGCCATTCGTTCTGCCCGTAGGCGGTAAAAAACCGCCACGAAGAGCGCCCGGACGCATCCGACCCGATGGCCGGGTAGCCGCAAAACCGCCTCACGTCCGTCTTTTCGGCGTCCGTGAGGGGGTCCGTGCTCAGTCCTGTTGATCCGGACATGGGCAAGGCTCCAGATGCGCGCCACGCTGGATCAGGTGGGCGATCTCGTCAGGGTTGGTGATGATCTCGCCCGCTGCCCAGTGATAGACGCCACGGTCAAAGCGCGTTTCGCGATAACTGTGCGGGCGGATCAGGCGCATCGGCCCAGAGGGAGGCATATCCGCTTCGGATGATGCGTCCCCGTCGCCGGTCACGACGGGGCGAAGCGCGCGCCCCGATCGTGCCTGATGGCTCCGGCTCATTACTCGTAATTGCCCAGCGCATCGGTGCCGAGGCTCTCGATCACGACACCGCGCTTGAGATACGAGTTTGTGGCCGTTGGGATAATGGACGAGTTGGCAGACATGTCGGTCGGCAGCGCGAACCCCCCGATCCAGTACCACGACTGCGCGATGATCTGACGCAGCCGGTCCAGCGGCTCGCGCGTGACCATGGCAATGCCATCCACCACCTCGACCAGCGCCCGGTCGGCATCCGGAATGTCCGAATGGGCGACATAGCTATAATCGCCCTCGACCAGCGCACCTTGGCCGAGAAGAAGCGCGCGATGGATCGGACCCACGCCGAGGGATGCCTGCTGCGGAGCTTCCGTCGTCGGGACGAAGCGCACGCCGAGCAGCTCGATCACGTTGCCCGAGCGATATTCCTCGGAATTATACGCGCCACGATAAAGCTCCTTGAAATCCGCATCGCGGAAAAGGCCAAGCATCTGGAGATCGTCCAGATAGCAGTTATATGCCCCGTTGATCATCGGCACGTTATTGCGCCGCAGCGCGGCCACGCCAGCCAGAACGCTCTGGATGCCGAGCGTGTCACCCACCTGGAATGCGGCCGAACTCGCTCGATTATTGGTGCGGATCACCAGAGGCGCAATCGACGCAACGATGCCATTGCCTGCCGTGCCATCTGATACGGATACGTTGCTGCTGGTCGTGAGCGTGCCGCTGATGCCACCCGGCGCTTTCGAGACGTTGGTTGCATCGGCCGTGGCGGCGACAACAGTATAGACGCCCGATCCGATCGTCACCGTCATGCCTGCGCTCGACCCGACCGCCACAACCTGACCATTGACGATGACCCGCTGGAATCCACGGATATCATCCACTGACACGGATGTGCCCGCCGCGCCGAGCGTTGCGGTCACGCGCGTGTTGCCGCCGAGATAGCCGCCGACGCCATTCATCGCGCCGCCGAAGAGCGTGTTGCGCGCGATGCGGTCGAGAGACTGCATGGCCTGAATGCCGTTCGTGTTCGCGTTCGCAAGAAACTGCGAGGCAATGCCGACGCCAGACGTGACCATGTTCAGGTCAATCGTATCGCCATACTGGTTGATGGCCAATGTATACTGCTCGACATTCCAGTCGCTCGGCGTGAGGCCATTGTCGAAATTGGTGTTGCTGGTCGGATTGAGCGGCGTGGTGACGGGAGCCTTGAGATTCTTGCGGGTCTTCGTCAGCGTCTCACCGATGGCGTTCGGGAAGACCTCGCGATCCGCAACATCGCGGAAGCCGAGCTTGGAGCGCAGACCCTCCTGAAACTCACGGGCCAGAAAGCCCTGCTGGATGGCTGCCTGAAGCTGCACGGGGAAATTGGAAATACTCATCGTCGTCCTCTGGTGGTGATGCCGGTTATGGCGTGGGGTGGCCGTCGTGGGCCGATAGCCGCCCCGGCATCAGCCGGGCGGGATCTGGGTCAGTGACGCGCGCCGCGCAGCAGTTGGGCCTTGCTGGCCTCGTACTCGGCGGGTGTGATGGTGCGCGCGTCAAAAGCTGCGGGGTTGGTCGCGCGGGGCGCTGCGGGGGCCTGCGTGCTGCCTGTCGCCGTGCCGGGCTTGGGGGCCTCGCCAAACATGTAGCCGCGCGCCTCCTTGGCTGCCGTCAGTGCCTCGGTGAGACCGGCAATGGTGCCGTCCTCGCCGCGCGTCACGGTGGACAGGTCAAGCAGCCTGACCACATCGGCGGGAGCATGCGCACCAAGGCTGGTCGCGACGGCCTTGGCCTCAGCCTCGATGACCGCGCGATCGGACGCCGTGCGGACGCTGGCAAGGACCTCATCGGCATCGGCCTTGGCCTTGCTGGCGGCAGAGGTCAGCTCGGCAACCTTGGCCTCATGCTCGCCGCGCTGCTTTTCGATCTGCCCCTTGTAGCCGTCACGAGACTTGATCGCCTCGTCACGCTCGGTGCGGATCGTGTCGCGCTCGTCACGCAGCGCCTTGAGTTCGGCGCGCAGGGTCGTGAGGTCCCCGCGCGCCTTGTGCAGCTCGCGCGCAGTGTTCGGGTCAGCCGCGCCATCGGGCGTGCCGTTATTTGTGTCGGACATCTGTCTCTCTCGTGCTTGTCGGCATCAGCCGATGGTGGTCACGCCTCGATCTGATGCGAGAGCGTGGCGCCTGCGCTTGCGTCCCTGCGGACGGTCTGCGCGGATTCTTCGGCGCGGGTGGCCATCTCGGCCTGCACGCGCGCCCACTCGGCCGCGGCATCGGTGATCCCGACCCGCGCCGCATAAAGCTCGCTCGCCGTCTGGTCTGACAGCAGGCCGCCCTTGACGGCGGTCACAAGCCCCTGCGCCACCTGGAGCAACTCCGACGAGGTCGGCGGAAACCAGGCAGGCCAGCGCAGATCAAGCCCGGAAGGGTCCAGCCCGCGCACAAGCTGACCGCCGATCTGTACGCCCGCCGTCAATGTTTCGGATAGGCGGCACACCATCCGATAGAGCGGCAGCAGGCCGCCATCGCCGTAAGACTGGCGCAACCCATCTGCCAGCCAGATGAGCGACTGGCACATCATCTCCATGGCGCGCCCTGACTGGGCCGCTGCGATCCGGTCTGCATGGGCGCGATTGCCGTGCAATTGCTCCAGCACCAGGGCCCGCAACTCGCGATAGTGATTGAGCAGCGCTTCGGATGACTTGCCGTTGATCTCCAGCAGCTTCGCATCACCCTCGGGCGGGAGCGTCAGCGCACTTGCTGCACCTCCCTGCCGCGTCGGTCCACTATCCGATGGCGGCCCGGAACTGATGACCAGTGTCGGGTCAGAGGCATATTTGAGCGCCCGCCCACCCTGGCTGAGCAGATAATCCGCCTCGATGACCGTATCGATCGCCCGCTCGAACGTGCATGCGCCGTCCACGTCGCGCGATGAGGCAGGGCAGAGGTTGCGGATCCAGACGATCGGCACGAACCCTAGTCCGTGCCGGACGGAGCGTTCCGGGTCGAGGCGAGGGGGCTTGTCCTCGCCCGACAGTTGCGGCTCAAGCACCTCAAGAGCATCGGTCGTCCACGCGCGCTGATACCAGTAGCGCACGGACAGGCGATCATCGGCAATATCGTAACCGTGCGAACGCAGGTCGCGGCCAAGCACCTCGTAGCGCTCAACAACGCTCTCCAGCGCGCCGGACGCATCCCATGCGGGCGTCAGATAGGCCGTGTCCATCACCGTCACGCGGAGCGCATTGTCGTGCGCCTCGACGAGCAGGGCCACGGAGCCGACTGCGCCGCGCGTGGCCGCCTGCGCCATGATCGCGGGCAATCCGGCCTCGCGGGAGAACATCTCCAGCGCCGCCGCCGCATCGGCTTTGTCACACGTAACAGACGGCCAGTGCGTGTCGCCAAAAGCAGCGAGACCGCCTCATCAACGACCGTGCGACACAGATTGGTGCGCACGGAAGGGCGTCTTTGCGAGAGCGGGACATACTCCCCGCCGCCCGTCCGCTCCTGGGCGAAGTTATGCGGGAGCACGTCATATTGCGTGCCGTCGAGCACGCGCCCGAGCGACAGCAGACGCCCGCACCGCGCAGGCTGCCCCTTGGGCTGCTCGTATTTGCCCTGGAGGGTTTGCCAGTCCATGTATCAACGACCCATCGTAAACATCGTCGGAGCCCACGAAGCGGGTGCCGGTTGCTGCTCCAGCATCAATTCCGTCAGCCCCCACACGAGAGCATCGGCGCGATCCGGCGACTTGGCGCCCTGATATCCGGCCGCCGAGAACTGGCAGAGCTGATCCTCCAGATCCGGGAAGCGCCCATGGTGATAGACCCGGCCCTGCTCGTAGAGCGCCGCAACCGGCTCGGCTCTCTGCACCTTGCCGCGCGATGCCGTCACCAGCTTGACCGGCGCCGTCTTGCGAACGCTCCTGATCGTGGTCTCGACCATCGCGCCGCCGAAGTTACGCTCGGCCACGATCCGATCGCCCTGCCACTCATCAAGCGCACGCACGGCGATGTTGGCCCAGTCGAGCGGGCCATACCCGCCGGACAGATCGGCCAGCACATGCCCCGCGCCCTGATGATCGATCCCGCAGACCGATATCCCGACCTCGTCGGACCGCTCATCCTCCTCGCCTGACCGCCCGGACGGATCGACAGCAACCACGATCCTGCGCATCTTTGCGATCAGATCGGCCCGCGTGGCGGCGGTCGGCGCACCCTCCCGGCGGAACATGTCGTCACGCCACAATGCACCGTCGATCGCGGACTGGTATTCGCCGAGCAAAAATCGGCGGCGCTCGCGCTCGGGCAGGCCCTCAAGATGGGCCAGGTATTCGGGCGAGAGATTCGCCCGGTTGGCGTCAGGATTGATCTGATATGTCGCGTAATTATCAGGGTCAACAAGAGGCGCTCCCGACTTCGGCTCAATCCGACGCTAGAAGAGATTATACAGCCAGTGCGAGGTCGTCGGCGGGTTGGCGTCTATGTACTCCTTGAGCGCAAGTGATGATTTCTGCGCGAGTCGCGTCAGGAGCATGTTGCGCGCGCTGTAACTGATCTGCGACGCCTCATTCATGTAGACAGTCGCAAATTCCAGGCCGAGGATTTTCTCGGTCCGCTTGTCATCGTCCAGGCCGCCGAAAATTATCTTCGAGCCATTCGGAAATTCCGCGACGAAATCGACCTTGTTGAGCGTGTAAGGCAGATCAGGGAAGCACAGGCGCATGACCTTCGGGAAGGTATCGCCGATGATGGAGTGCCTGAGCGACGTTAGCGTGTGGCGAAATATGCCGTGCTGCGTGTTGGGAGCCTTTGCCGCCCTGATAACGATTGCGCGGATGAGCAGAAACGTCTTGCCGGACCGCGATCCGCCCTTGAGCAGGACATGAGCCGCCCCCGATCCAAGGATGCGATTGGCCTCTGCCTGCCGGGGATTGAGTGTGGCGACCATTTACAAGGCGTCATCGTCCGATGTGATGGTGATCCCGATGGTGCCGGTGTTGCGGACTTCGTGGCGCTCCCGATATTTCTCGGGCCGATGCGCCTTGAGAAGCAACGTCGTGAGCGCATCGCTAAAGCGTTTTTGCATCAGCGGCTCGCCCGTTTTGGGGTCAAGCACAATCTGTCCCATCGAGACGACATACTCCTCGTGGCCATGCAGCGCCCTTCGGCGGGCCTCCCCCTCAAGCGCATCAGTCGCATCGTCCAGCGCATCATCCCACGCAAGCGCAAACTCGGGCTCTTTGTCGCGCCATTGGTAAAATGTCCGCCTGTCTCTCATCGCGATCTGCGCTGACTCGGACACGTTCGCCGTTTTCCGGAGGTGGTCCAGAAAAACGGCTCTGGCATCGCGCGGTGGGCGTGTGGTTTGCGTCGCGGTGGGGCGTTTTTTTTTAGCCATATCCAACACCCCCTTTCATCCAGCAAAATTCCGAGCCACAGCCCAAGCATCCTCGGCCGCCTGCCGCGCCATCTCGCGCTCAACGGCAAAATCGAGCCGCGGCAATAACCATGCTGCCTCGGCGATGACGCTCAATGGGCGCGCATTGCGGATAATGACAGGCGCACACCTGACAACGACGTCGCCGGTCAGTCCAAGCGCAAGACTATCAGGCCATGTGAGGCAAAGATCGGCGCGGTGCCTGTCAGGAGGCATGCAATGGACCGGGCATCCGACAATGCGCGCATCATTCGTCGCGCGGATCACGATAAGCCGAGACGCAACATACAACACCACGTCACCCCGTTTGATGGGCTGATGAGGCATTCTGTTTGACCTATTTCGGGCTATTTTGACGAAATGTAGACTGTTTTCGCCGACAGTGCCAGCGCTATTTTCGCGCGTTGATTTGCACTATTCTGGCCTTCTCGCGCCTTTCATCCTGCGCCTTTTTTGCGGCGCGATAAATGCCCGGAAGCATCTCCAGAAGTAGTGCCGCCTGCGCCTTGGCCTTGGTGCGCTGCTGAGACGCCGCTGTGTCCGGCCACAGATCGCGACCAAGCTCGGTAAACGAGACGCGGTGAGACAGTAAAAACACGAGCCAGATATGGCGGTTGTCGCCGATCATCTCCCGCACGAGACTGATTCTCTCGGCGGCATGACCGCGCGCAATCGCGAACGTATGCGTATCGCCCCGCACATACCCATCGGGCAGGGGGCCATCGTGATCCACTGTCCCTGTCGTCGCGAAAAGGTAGTCGGAAAGCCAAAACTTGGCCGCAACCGATGCCTCGCCGGGGATGGCCCCCTCGCGCTCAAGCGTCGCGACGCTATCAGACGCGCGTCGCGTCCCGGTGCGCTGCCCGGAAACGATCACATCCTCATAATCCGCCTTTGCCATCCGCTCCGGCGTGGGGCCGTTATCGACCGCACGGCGGATCTCGACACGCGGCTGCGGCTTGGGCTTGGCCTGCGACATGGTCTTGACGGTGCGAACGAGGTCAGGAGCGAGCGCCATGATCAATACCCCAGATACCAGAGGACGAGCGCGGCGAGGGCCAGCACGTAGGACAGAGCGATAAGCACGACGCGGATGCGGGGCCGCTCGAACAGGCGCGCGACCCCTGCGAACAGGGCCACCGCTGCGGCGATGATGATGAGCGGCAGGCTCATGGCGCAGGCTCCGCGTGCTTGCGGGCGAAGTCGTGTGCGCCATGTCGGTAGGCGGCAGCGAGATTCGGAGATCCCGGCCAGTCAACCGCGCCGAGGATGGCGAACATCGCTTCCCGCTCCACATGGGAATACTGCGTCCACCAGTGCGGGTTGATCCGCGCTTGAGCATACCCCTCGCGTCGCGCCTTGCGTTGGGCCGCGGCTCGCTTTCCGGCGTGGGTGCGGGATTGGGATCTCATCGTTTCCCCCCGGACGAGACATCGCGGACAAACTCGGCCGCGCCTACTATCTGTCTGGCTAGAAACTCCGCATACTTGGGCACACACTGGAAGGTGATGGACTGCCCATTCGCCGAAACGCAGATTGCGACCCTGGCAGTCTCAGCGGCAATCCCTACCGTAACGGTCCCATCGTCGGTCATCACGAACACCCCTCCAGATCGCCGCACAGCTGCCCACACACACCAGAGCCACACACCCCGCCGCAAACACCAGAACCGCCATCCTGCGCCAACGTCGATTGCCTGATGGGTATGTCTGAGCGGGTGTAGAATTCAGGAACGTTCAGAGACGCCACGCCAAAGCACGAATAGGGCTGGTCGGCGCGGTCTTTATGGGGCGTTGGCATGCTGGAAGAATAACATGGCACGTATGGAGAGTACCAGAATAATCGTCTTACAAATTTGGCTTAATGGCACGAAAATCGGCTAATGGCAAAATGCCAGAAATATCGAAGTTTATATATGATATCGAAGTTATTAATCACTCTATATATATGATATATATAAGAAAATTCTCTTATATATAATAACTTCGATAACTTCCCATAGGGCAGGGGATCAAATACCCCCCCCCACCCCCGGTGGAAGTTATCGAAGTTATTCCTAACGGTTTGATTTTCATACGTTTTTATGGCGAATAACTTCGATAAACTGCGAGGAGAAGTTATTTTCCTCACCGAAGTTATTCGCCGGACAGCCGCACTGTCCCGATGGCATTTACGCCACCATAAATTCGCTACCCAATCAAGCGGATAATGATCGTCGGACGCTTGCTCCCCGGAGTAGCCAATCTTGCGACTTCTACTTCCCCGGCCGCCTCAAGAAGATCGAGAGCATCATTAATTTCCGCTGCTTTCATTCGCCCGTTGAGGGAGCGGGTCAGTTGCTGCTTCGAGCATTCCCCGCCCGATCGACGCACGATCTCGCGGACCTTCATGACGCGGGCCTGGTTGTCGTTTTCGCTCGCGTAGCGGCGTGCTCCTTCGAGCATAGTCTCAAAACAATGCCGCGCGATTGTTGCCCCCCACTTCATGTAATCTGCCGTGATGACAGGTGACGATGGGTTGGCCGATACTGCCCGCAGGAGAGCGAGTTTGATGGCGTTCTCCACGAGACGAGCCGCAAGACTCGTCACATATGTGCCGGCGTTCTCACGAAGAAGGCGTTCCTGCTCACGTTCTATGCTCTGGAGAAAGGCCATGGCTCCGGAAGCGTAAGGTATGGTGAATGGATCGGCGGGCACATCGGCCAGCATGGCAGACGCAAGGTTTTTCCCGCCCTCAACACCCGCTGCGATCGCCTTGGCCCCTTCGATCAAGCTGTCGGGCGCTGTTGCCAAATCAGGCTCGCGTATCTCTCCGTAGTCGTCGGTCGGGATAAAAAGCATGAAGCGCCCCATCAGGCCGTCTTCCATCGATGCGCCCGCGACCGCATCCCAAAACTGCCGGGGCGTCGTGGTCCCATAAATGGCGGCGCATGGATTATGGATATCGACGCGCGGGCGGCCTTGCTTGCCCTGATCGGCATATTCCGTGCCGAGAACAACGCTTCCTGAGGACGTGTAGAATGTCTTGAGACGCTGGGCGATCTGCTGCTTGTGCGCTGGCGCGTTCTTCCCGAGGACCGAATTCAGGAAGTCTCCGGCTTCGTCGATCAGAAAGAGCCGCGACGGATGGCCGGACATACTGGTCTGCAACGCTGCGCCGGATGCGATTTCCTCTCCACCCAGATAGCGCATGAGCATGGCCTTCGAGACGATCTCCTTGATGATCTTTCGCGCGTGCTCCTTGCCGCCTCCGGAATCGATGATCGACGCGACGTAGACGTTCGACCAGAGACCCGTTCGCGTTCGATAGCGACGCCCCGCAAGTGCCGATATGAGCGCCAGCCCAGCGGCAAGGGCAGCGACCGGCTGGGGGCGACGCGACGTTGCTAAAGTGTGCTCGATAAATTCGGCCAGAAAACCGTCAACGTGCAGGAGGGCGTCAGGAAAGGCGTAGGAGGGCGGCGATGCCGTTTCCGCGCGGGTCTGCGCCGCCGCATCTCTCTGAGCCATCAGACGGGCCACCAGCGGGATGTCAGCAATATCAGCAAGTGGCGCCATAACCGACTTCTCGACGTGGCGGGGTTGCGCCATGCCCTCATCAAAAGATCGGTCGAGCGTCTTGTACGCAGCGTTGGCGTCGCGGCATCGATTGGCGATCCCATCCACCGCTTCCGATAGCCGCTGGCGGGCATAGTCTTCCGGCAGCTCCCCTGCCGTCACGAGGCCGCCGATCGCGAACGCCGCACGGTTCAGGACGGCATGCTTGCTACCGTCAGCGGCATCGAGAATGGCGTCGCATTCGCGATCAAGCGCGGTCATGCCGTAGGACGACCCTTCGCCTTCGCAGTCTTTCGCCACGCCCGGACGCTTTTTCTCGATGGCAGCGGCCAGGAGCTGATCCGCGATATGCGCTGGCATCTCACGGGCTTCGTTTTCGCAAAGCATCCGGCATCCGCTGGTCGGCCAGACGATGACGTATCCACCGTCACCACGGACATCGACGCCTTCCGCGAGTACTCCGGACGAATTGCGGACGCCATCAGTATGGCGGAACCAGTAGTGCGTGCCGCCGGATTTGGTTAGATAAGCGAAAGTATCGCGCAGATCGTCGTCATGCTCGTTTTCCCATAGATCCCCATTATGGCGAGGATCGATGTCGATCACGTCATATCCGGACGGCGCGCCAGTACGGGCACCGATAAGACATCCTGGGTAGCGCTGCCAGAGTGCCCAAAGCGTTGCTGGATCAGTCGTCGCGTCGTGCAAGCCATTCGCAGTGGTCGGTTGCTTGTCGGCATTGCACGGGAAAACTGGAATACCACGCCGCGCGAGCATTATAGCCTTGTCGAAAAGGGGGGTCTGGCTCATGCGTCGTCGTCCTCGGAGGCGATGTCAGCCTCGAAGAATGGGGTGCTGATCTTTCTGATCTTTCCGGCATCCCACGTTGCAATTATTTCGAACTGATACGAATCCAGAAAGGCCCCAAAGCAGGATCGCGCCTCATCTTCGGTAAATTCTGAAAAGTCGGTCGTTCGGGCGTTTTCCAGCCAATGCAAGGCCCCGCTGAGGGCCTTTTCAAAGGCATGATCTGCTGCTGTTGTCATGCTGACGCCTCGTATCTGCGCCCGCAGACCTGCCAGCGCTTGCCTTCTTTCACGACATCGATTTCAACCGGGGCCAGAAGGTGTGTTTTTGCTGCTGTTGCGAAACGGTCTGCCATGACCGGCATTGCCAATCCTGCCCGCACGGACGCGCCATCCCAGAATTCACGCGCCTTGCGGCCTGCAATGCCGCTATGTTCCGGGCATATCCACTCCGATATTGTTGTAAGACCGGCGAGATAATCGACACGCACGCACGGCACACCACTGGGGCCGACATGCCTATGGTATGTAACGTTATTGACCGGCACTGTCTTGCGTGGCCGCATTGCTTTGGCTTGCGTGGATATCAGAGCGCCGGACGCCGCCTTTGAATTTATCTCGATGGCAGGCCCCGAGAATTCATGCCCGCAGTTTGGGCAGGTGCTAACGCTTATCGGAACCCGCTCCTCGCACGCCGGGCAGGTTTTCAGCGGCGCCACGTGCTCGTCGTCGGGTGTGGCCTTCTTGCGCACGCGGATTTTGTCGATAGGTCCAAAGCGTTCGATGTTCCCGCCAAAATCCAGGACCAGACAGTTTGATTTACCCCCGGATAGTCGGGTTCCACGTCCGACTGCCTGTACGTAGAGACCTGCTGATTTTGTTGGCCGGGCAAGGGCCACCAGATCGACGTGCGGCGCATTAAAACCTGTCGTCAGAGCCACTACCGATACGAGGCAACGAATTTCCTGCCGTTTGAAGGCGGCAATGATCTCACGCCTTTCCGCCGAGGGCGTCTTGGCGAACACGCCATCGCACGACACGCCGCGATGACGCAGCTCATCCCGCAGCGCCTTGCAATGCTTGACGCCGGTCCCGAAGACAATCCATCCGCGCCGTGTCGCCCCGTGCGACATGATTTCATCGACAATCGCTGTCGTATTGTCGCCATCCATGGCAGCCGCTTCGAGCTGGCCGGGCACGAACTCGCCATTGCGTGTCTTGATGCCGGACGTATCGATTTGCCGGTCTCCGGAAACCGCGACCGGCTCCGCGAGATATCCATCTCCTATGGCGCTCACGAGATCGTATTCATAGACAATCTCGTCAAAGAGCGCGCCGTCGCCTTCATGCAACATACCGCGATCAAGCCGATAGGGTGTGGCCGTAAAACCGACTACGCGCATCGCCGGGTTGTTGGCGCGCAAGGCAGAGATGAAAGAACGGTAACCCGTGTCCTCGTTGTGCGGAATCGCATGTGCCTCATCAACGATGATGAGATCGGCCCATGCGATAATGGCGGCCTTGCTCTGGACAGACTGGATGGACGCAAACAGAACCTGGGCATCCGCGTCCCTGCGGTTAAGGCCAGCGCAGTAGATGCCTGCCGGGCACGACGGCATGTGACGCATCGTTTCTTCGAAATTCTGCTCCACCAGTTCGCGCGAGTGAACGAGATTGATGATGCGATATTCAGGGAACGCCTCAAGCATTCCATCGATGAAGTCTGCAATGCACAGGGCCTTACCGGTCCCGGTCGGGAGTACGATCAGCTTGTCGCCAGGGCGGCTGGTGATGGCGTCAAAGGCTGCCGCGAGAGCATCCTGTTGATATGGCCGAAGACATAGCTTGCCTGTTGGCTCGGATGTGGACATCCTGCCGGTCCTTTCGTTCGAGAGAATGAAGGGAGAGGCCCGGCGCGTTCGGGCTCAATCGAAGGCGCGCCGGGCGGTTATTTCAGTAAGGGATTTCGTCGTCGAGCTCCGCGTTGGCCTTTTCTCCCGTAGCGGGGGCCGTTTCCTGCTTCGGCTTCATCCAGCGATTTCCGCCGGACGCCGGGGCAGAGGAGCGGGTGGGAGCCGGACGCGCGGCAGCTGGTCGGGCAGACGCCGTAGCAGGGCGGGCGATACCAGCCGGCCGCGGCGTCGGCCCCTGCTCATTCGGGTTGTTATAAAATTTAACGACATTGCGGGCGTCGTATTCGCCACTCGCCTCCTGAATGCCGATACGAGCACGCACTCGAAGCCCGATCATATCCTCGGTGTCCTCGATGACACGGCTGTTTGTATCACCGATCGTCTTGAGGGCTTGCTGTGCAATGCGCTGTGCCGTTTCGTTGGCGCAAACGATGTTCAGATTGTCGAAGACGTGGCGCCCATTATCGAGCTTGATCTCAAGCGCGATAAACTGTCCGCCCTTCTTGCTTTCGCGCAGATCAGCCTTGACGATATCGCCATCGTAGCTGCCTGGGCGCATCAATTCGAACGATCGCTCGTCGGCGGGTTCGACTTCGGCCTGGTTGAAGATTCCGGTGAGATTTCCAAATGCCATGATAGCGTTTCCTTAATGGCCGAAGAACGGGATGAATTGTGATACGGCGCCAAATGCCAGGTCAGGGTCGTTCGGGATTTCGACACGTTCAGGCATTCCGAACTGTGTGAACCTTGATTTCGCTTTTGCGGTCGGTCGTTCCTGAGTGAAAATCAGGCGTGTCCCATTGCCCTTGGCCTTATTCACCTTGGCAAACCCGGTTTTTTCTTCGGTGACGATCGTCTTCCAATGCATGAAAAAAATGCCATCCGACATTTCTTCCACGAGAGACGATGCCCCCTTATGCAGATCGATTGAATACCGATCGTATCCACCCGTTTCCGGAGCCTCGAACCTCTTGATCTGGCTGTGAGCCAGCATGATGACGGCTATCCCGCGCTGATCGCGGATGTCGCAAAGCATCTGCACGACGAACCGCCAGTTTTCTGTAGCCGATGCATAGCCCTTGCCGTAATCCGGCTCGCTGATCGTAATCCATCCGTTCTGACGGCAGGTATAGTCCCACACCAGTTTTTCGGCCCAGTCGAGCGAATCGAGAATAAGCGTCTGGTATTCATGATCGTCGTCACGGATGGCCGTAAGCTGGTCCATCATCTCTTCAAACGTTCGGCATTGCGGCAGTCGATCAACGCCGATGCCCTCCGCTCCATCTTCCGTCTGTACAAGAATAGGCTTCGGTGCTCCCGCTGCGAGCGTCGTTTTGCCGATACCCGCCGTGCCATAGATGATCAGCCGGGGCGGCTTGTGCACGATGCCGGATGTGACCTGAGAAAGAAGGCTCATGTCTCACGCCCTCCGCATCGAATAGGATGGAGATGATCCGATAACCCGGCGCGCAGGCTCGAATTTTTCACGGATCGGCTTGGGCCAGCGTTTGAAATTGTTCTCCGGCACGAATGCCTTGAACGTGGCGTAGTCCTCGGCGTTCTCGCCATTTCTCTCGATCTCGTCGAGGATGGCATTCAGCGCATCCTGGTTCCAGTCGACGCGCTTGCGCACTTCGCATCGGATCGTCCAGTCACCTTCGGTGATATAGACGACGCCTGTTTCGTTCTCACGCTCGCCTTCGGCGGTGTCTGCGTATCGCGTATCGAAAAGGCGCTGTAGAGCGGCTGTCTGCCGCTGAAAATTTGCTTTCGCCTCCGCAAGATCGTCTTGCAGTATGGGGAGCATATCGACAGGTATCGCGCACAAATCTCTCGCGCTCATTGTGTCGATATCGTCCAGTGTTACCCGGTTCGATGTCATATGATTATTCTCCAATCCAGACACACGTCTGGCGCAACCGGGCGCGCACGCCCGGAAACGTCAGGCGAGCGGCGTCACAATGATGGTTGTCTGATCGACAGGCCCGAACATGCGGCGGTAGTTGGCCGTGACGATCTGGCTGTCGTCCTTCCAGATGATGCCGTTCAGCGAATCGCAGGCCAGCTTTCCGGCGTTGTCCCAATCCGGCTTGCCGGTCGCATGGATCGTCCCGAGCAGCGCCGCCGATCGTTTGCTGTTGGACCACGACGCAGGAACTGATTTCTCCACGACGATCGAGACTTCCACCGGGCCGTCCAGAACCGGTGTGCCAACCTGTTCGACAGCGCAAGCCTTGATCCAGTTCTCGGCGCTGACCGTTTTCGCATCAGTATATGTCCGGCCATTACCAAAGCGTGGCCGTCCTTTACCACGCATGGCTCCGGGAACGACGATCGTCAGGACGCGGGGTGGCGCTAGTGTTTCGCTCATCAGAACCTGATCTCCACCTGGCCATACGCATCCGCACGGCGCTGTAGAGCGTCCGCCTTGATGCGGAGGCGATCAGACTTCGCTCTCAAGGCGAGTGCGCGCCGGTATGTGTTGACGCTACGCCAGCGGGTGATCCCGGCTCGCAAGGTGAGAGACAATCTCCCCATGTTTCGTCCCATTCCTGATTGAGTAGCGTCCAAATTGCCTTCTGGTGATCGGCGAAGGCCTGGGCGCGATTGATTGCGGATCTGTAGGCTTTGGCGATCGCAAGAAAGACGTGCGCCGGGATGACGTGCCACTCTCCGTACCAGAGCCTTTTCACCTGCCCGACCGTCAGGCTGGTAGCCCGAGCCAGAAGCATGAATGTCTCTTTCAGGCTGACGCGTCCGAACGTATCGGCAATCGCGCGCAGCCATGTCTGCACGTTGGTGGCGACGGCATCAGGCGAGTTCATGATCCGTATTTCTGCTCTCGCGGATAAAATTTCTCTCTGTTCGGACATGTCCTGCTCCATTGATTGTGGAGCAGGAGGTGCAGGTTTTGAAATTCGCCGATGATTTGGAAAATCTGATCGTTTTGTTGAGTATCTTGAGGGCCCGGCTGCAACCGGGCATCTCATATGTACGCGCCGAGAGTGTGTCGTGGCGCGTGCGATACGCCTTGATCGAGGCCCAATATGTTGACGTGCCGTGCGTTAAGGCGACAGCGACAATCATTGAGGCACTTGGCATCGTGGAAAATGAGCTTGTTGAGATCATCACGCACGCGCCTCCGGAGAGCCGGACGGAAACAGGTCAATACCCGTCACGCGCGTGAACCAGGAGCGCCTTCCAGCAGGAATGCACCCCTGTCTCATCCAAAGATCATAATGCCGCTCGTGAGAGTCTCGCGCTTTGGGGCGAGGTTCACCCGATGCGATCGAACGCCAGAAGCATTCGGCCAGGGCGTATCGGTCTGGGAGCGGGCCGATCATGCGGCGTCTCCTGAGCCTAGATCATGCAAGGTTCCGGTCTTGCGGTAATCTGCAATAACCTTCTCTACGGCTTCCTTTCGGCGAGCCGGGACGTGTTTCCATTGGGAAACCGCGCTGGTCGAGATTCCGCACGCTTCGGCAATGCGCTTAACTGCGCCTTTCCGAGACAGGAAATCAGTAAGGCTGTCTGTATCCATAAATCCCACTTAGCCCGGCTAAGAACATATTGCAAGCCAAACTAAGCGGAAAGAATCCACAAAGAGATCATGGTGCATGGATGACCACACCCCGCGCTAAGACTCCCCGCATCATTACAGAGCGTGACCGCGCAAGGGGAAGAAGGATCGCGCAGGCAAGAACAAAAAAAGAACTTACGCAAGTCCAACTCGCTGATATAGTCGGCGTATCGGTTGGTCTGGCCGGACAGTGGGAGACTGGAGCGACCACGCTCACGCCGCAAAAAGCAGAGAAATTGGCGGAGGCGCTTGGGGTTTCGATGGCATGGCTACTGACAGGAGACGACGAGTCGGAACGAATGACCGCGCAGACAGAACCTGAACAAAAAATGCTAGAAATTTTTCGATTGATCCCGGCGGACCGACAGAGCGATCTCGCCGCGCTCGTAGAGCAGGCCGCAAAAATGATGACCAAAAAATAAATTCTTAGCACGGCTAAGATTTCTGCTTGCGTCACCCACTAAGCCCGGCTAAGTATCATCCCATCACCTCCCCACAGGAGCATGGGCATGACAAAGTTCATCAAGCTGACGAATGCGGAAGCGCCGCATCAGACCGTCTACGTCAATTTCAATTTCGTGACCGACTTCCGTACCTTTACGGGTGCAACAGTTCTTTCTCAGACAACGCATTTTGACGGTGAGCATGACTACGTCCGCGTCGCCGAAACCCCCGAGCAAATCCTCGCCCTGATCGAAGGCCCGACAGGCGAATACGAGCCCTCCCGCCAGTTCGACCCCTTCTGACGCACCCGCCGCGCTTCCCGCGTCGCGGCGCGGGTTTCGTGGCCGGTGTGACCGGCGGACTCAAGGAGGGAATGATGAGCGAACAGCATACAGCGCTCGCACTGATCGAGACACTCAATCCCGTTGCCATTTTCCAGAGCGAAGGTGGGGTCGAGGATATTATCGGACGGCTTGAACGTGACGTGCGCGCCATCCCCACAGATCCGACCACGGACAAGGGGCGGAAGCATATCAAGTCTCTGGCCCACGCTGTGGCACGGTCGAAAACCGCGCTTGATGAGGCTGGAAAGGCAGTCCAGGCAGACGCGCGCAAGACCGTGGATAAGGTCAATGCTGACCGCCGCCTGATCGTGAAACGCCTTGATGATCTACGTGACGAAGTGCGTGCTCCGGTGACGGAATACGAAGCGCGCGAAACGGCACGGACTGACGCGCACAAGACAGCAATCCGCGACATTGAGGAGCTTGCGCGCTTCGAGGTCGAGCCGACCGAAAGTGCTGTGGCGCATCGGCTCGCGGTCATGGCCGATTATGACGGGCGCAACTGGGAAGAGTTCTCAGAGCGTGGTCAGCAGGCATTTGCAGACGCGATATCCACACTGAACGCTCACGCGGAAGCAGCCACCGCACGTCGCATTGCTCAGGAGCAGGCAGAAGAGAAGGCCGCGTATGAAGCCGAACAGGCCCGCATCCGTGCCGAGGAAGAACGCAAGAAACGCGAGGCGGAGATCGCAAAGGAAGCTGAGGCGAGAGCACTGGCAGAGGCGGCATTAGCTATCGAGCGCGAGAAAAAAGAGAAACGTGCTGCGCTGGACGCGATGGAACGTGAGCGCATCGAAACTCATCAACGCGCTATTCGCTGGATTGGCGGCATGGCCGCTGATGCCGCTGCCTCCACGAATACCTTAAATCAAATAGAGTATATTTCTGAACTATTTGAATCGATGGAGGAGATAACCCGGAATTACGAGGAATTCCAGGCACAGGCCGACAAAGCTATTAAAGACGGCCGAACCAGAATCAAAGATCGCTATGAAGAAGTGCTCGCACGTGAAGCTGAACGCTCAGCGCAAATGCAGGCTGCCAATGAAGCTCAGGCTGCGCTTGAGCTAACTTACGCAATCGAAGCTGAACGTAAGCGCGTCTCTGATGAAAAAGCGCGCATTGCCGCAGAAGAGCAGCGCCGCACGAATGATCGCGCGCACAAGGCAAAGATCAACCGGGAAATCCTGACCGCTCTCGAAAGTATAGGCATCGAGACAGGTATTGCGAAGACAGTCATCGCAGCCGTCATTGGTGGGGGGATCCCTCACATGACCATCCGCTACTGACGCACGGGCTCGGGTATCCGGCGTGCGCGTCGGACTCTCAAGCCGGTGTGACCGGCATGGATTTCAAAAAACTGGAGGGTAGCATGGATTATCCCGAGGGGATGTCGATGGTGTCGAGCCATCCGAACGCGCCGTATCGCGATGCACCACGCATGAGCAATTACGCACGATCCGGCCTTGTGTCGGATGAAGCGCGGACAGAACGACTGCGAAAGATACTGACCAAATGCCGCGCCGAAGTGTGCGCGGAACTGGATCGGGTGAACGACACGGCAGCGTTTGATCGTGCCGATCTCGTGGGCGGAATCGATCTCGCAATCGAGGCGATCCCTGAATTTGCGCGGCTTGAAGAGCGCGCGTGGAGGCAGTCATGAGTGGCGTGACTCTGTGGGCGGGAGACATACTGCGCGCCGCCCAGCTGCTTCGCCGATCGGCCGATATGTTCGATCGCCAGGCGGATGAATCGAAGTGCATGAGCCAAATGTTGGATCTTAAAAGCCACGCCGACATGTGTCGCTTTTACGCTGACGACCTTGAGAGACCCTTTTTGGCACTCCGCGTCATTGCCACGGGCTACGTCACGCAAGCTGAAGAGGTGGCGGCATGAAGCGCTTCGCCCCTCACATCGAGACCCAATTGCGCGATCTCGACTTTGCCGAGCAGTGCGCCCGCAGCCAGGCAGCATCGGAGCACCGACGCAACAACGAGCCGGGCCGGATGAAATACGCCCTCGTGGCCGAGGCGGCCAAGCGGGAGGCGGAAATGATCCGCGCCACTGCATTTCCTGTCCCGCTCCGTTCGCAGCACGAGAGGCCGGGCCGATGATCTGGATCGAGCACCCAGCAATCGTGGCCCTGGCGGTCACGGCGCTGATCTATCGCGACCGCATGCGGATGTGCGAGCGCGTGATTGGGGGTAGGCGATGACCATATCACCAACCCTCGCATGGCATTTCGTCAGTGACACGTTGCGCGACGGCAGGCCGATACCGAAAGATGGAGAAACACTCGCCCATGATGGCGCTGTAGTGCCCTGCCAATCAGGATTGCACGCCAGC
>Ga0157365_10000357_pt1 | contig 19727 bp, 9 predicted proteins | sample AttsexASBM3_FD_111478 | JGI IMG/M metagenome (GOLD analysis project Ga0157365, IMG submission 111478) | Fungus gardens microbial communities from leaf cutter ant in Ribeirão Preto, State of São Paulo, Brazil - Atta sexdens ASBM3 | ecosystem: Host-associated > Fungi > Mycelium > Unclassified ... | reverse complement strand
CGGAAATCTATACTGAGCTTCATTTTCTCCACATCCAGCGTCACCTCACATCCATGCCACGCAGGGCGGCCATTGGTCAGGTTGTTTTCAATATAATACTTGCGAAGTTCTACTAGATAATGAAGGATGTCCGTATTCGCTCTTCCACCTGCCGTTAACCATTGAATTTTATCGTTATCATCAAGATAATCATATTGATACTCACAATGATCATTTTCCGGTGACAATTCTGCACGCATATTGATCTTTTTAGCTTTGTCGGGAGCAATGCTATATAAAACAGTACCGATATCTTTATAAATCTCTTGATCATTCCTCATCATTTCCCTCCCGGTGCATTAATAAAGGTTTTTTCAATTGGTTGACCACCATTGATAGAGTAGCTGACGTTAAAGCTTTCAGGGCGGCCACCGATTTCAGAATAAACTGGATCTATCTTAACTTTCACCTGCTTACCCTCTTTCAGGGCAGTAGCCCACGTATTTTCCATTTGTTTCCAGGCTCCCTTATTCAGATTGCCATTCATTGGAACATAAAAATCAGGGTGATGCCCGACTGCATCATTATCACCACTCAGAACACCCGCGAGCTGTGGGGCTGCGCCGAGGGGCTGAGCGTAGTCCCTGTCAACCGGCCCAAGATGAACCAGTGGCCTAAGGCCTTCCCCGGCGCGCTGAACGATACCGGCGATGTGCCGGTGATCAAGCGCGGGGATGGGCGTTTTGCTTGATGGCTGATAATACGATCCCGGCAATCAGGCCGGGATCTTAAAAGTAATTAAGAGGCTAACTGATCTACATTTACATCCTAATCGATTTAAACAGCTCTCAACTCTGACTCAAAATAGCGGCGTGATGATTTCTTCCCATTTATAGCCAAATAATATATTGGCTCAAGATTCTTGCTATGCCAATCAATCCCAACAACAACACCAAATTTGTTCGATGCTGAGCCAACGATATTTACCCTATCACCAACATGGAATAAAACAGGGATAATTATTTCATATAACTCAGGCTTTACTTCAAAAACAATATCTCCATATTCCAATGTTATATATAGGGCTTTCTCAGCCGTACAAGAAAAAACCTTTCCATACGGCGACAACCTCTTAACAACATCAATGTATTCAGGGTTAATAAGCTGCTCACCATGTTCAGGAAACCAAGGATACAGCCCGTTTGTTCCTTTATATTCAATTTTTGTCATAGGGTTTATATCCCTGAAAGTCTTTACTAAAGTATTGGCTCGGTATTTTACTAAATGCATCTTTTGCAACACCTATAGAACCAGCCCCCGGCTTAAAATGTCCTGATGCATTATCTACAGAATATATTTTAACACCTCTGATTTCTACAATTCCCGCACCTATTACCTGAGGATCTTTCCCTCCAATAAGAGTTGGATGTGGCATTGTTTGTCCTGATCGAGTTCCTATAATTATGTTATCTGTCTTATTAATAACATGCATAAATTGACCATTCATATTTTTCGCTCCAACTCGCCCCGTCTCAGATAATAAACCCGATAGATTCTGTGCAGTAGGGTTTTTAATATAACTACCATTAATTAATACACCTGCTGCTTTATCTGCGGCTTGAGTCGCCGGATCAACAGACCATTTGGTTGGTATTGTTGCTTTACTTCCCGCAATCGCCTCGGCCAGCTTACCGCCTATCGTCTGACCTCCGGCGATAATTAATACCCCCGAACCCGACTCGACCAGCTTCCAGCCTTTCTTAGTAGTTATTATGGCTAAACGCGATTGTAAGTCAGAACCCCGCGCAACTGAAGCGCCGCAACCGACCACCCGCTGCGAGTTCTACAGCAGGGCCGTACATAACGCGATATTTTTACGCGGCGAGTGGATAGCGCAGGCGGGATTTACCGACGGGATGCCGATTAAGATCCGGGTGATGCCTGACTGCATCGTTACCACCACCCAGAACACCCGCGAGCTGTACGGCTGCGCCGAGGGGCTAAGCGTGGTCTCCGTCAACGGGCCGAAGATGAAGCAGTGGCTTAAGGCGTTCCCCGGCATGCTGAACGACACCGGGGATCGTCCGGCGATCAAGCGTGAGCGCGGATATTTTGGGTAAGGCTGACGGCTGACAGCAAGATCACGGCCATTCAGGCCGGGATTTAAGGTCTATCTCAAGTAATAATTTCATTTATTGTAGCGATATCTTTCTTAATTTCTTCATCGACACTAGATATATCAATCGTGTTAATTCTACTTTTTATTTTTTGAAATATTTCAGCTTGACCTTCAATATCCGTTGCTTTCAAAGCTGCAATTGCAGCGATCAGTTCACCATCATAATTTTCACCAGCCATAGGATCTTCTTTTAATACATCCAACACCTTGGGTAATAGATAATTGATACATAGTTTCTGCCGCACAGCACGACAAAGATCTTCAATAGTAAATTCATCAAATGGTATATCAAGCATGCTTTCAAACCATTGTTCTAGTGGTGATAATTCACTATATTCCTTGTCGACATTGGCGCTCCCAATAGTTGTACGGAAATTAATCATATGCCATGCCCTTTTATAGCTGATTCAATTTTGTTGATAGCATCTGTTGCTCTTCTATATGCTGCTTGAGCTTCTGGATTATTGACGTTTTTCAACGTTTCCGCATTTCTCCTCAATCCTCTCAAGGTGTTTTGCATTTCTTGAAGATGATCCCAATATCCGCCCCCAGGTTTAGGTACGGGATTGCCATCCATATCTTTCAAAGTTCCGGCTATATCATGATCTTTCAAACCATTTTTAATGCTGTTGTCTATTTTTCTTATTGCACTTTCCTGTTTTTGATTTAATTTTCCAATTTGAACTGGTTGTTTTGAACCAGGCTGGATATTAGTGTTAGCATTTCCCTTACTCCCTGCAATCGCCTCGGCCAGCTTACCGCCTATCGTCTGACCTCCGGCGATAATTAATACCCCCGAACCCGACTCGACCAGATTCCAGCCTTTCTTATTCGAGCAGGCTTCCCAACCCATGCCCATGCAGTCTATCGCGTTGTTAAATGCCTCAACGCCCATACCATCTTTATAGGCGTTAACGGCATCTGTACCGATTTCCGCCGTCAGCGCATCAAATCCCGTCGCGTTTGCTATATCATTCAACTGATTGTCGACACAGGCTTTATTTCCGGCCTTCATACAATCGCTGAACTCGTCGATATTCTTATTAGAAGTTTCGACCATCTCCTTCATGACGTCGGCCCGGCAACCACCATCATTGCCGCAATCGGCCAGTTTCTTCGCGAACGTTTCCGGCTCGTTGTTCTTCAGGAAGTTATTCTCAACCGCGTTCTTCCCGGCCTGCGCAGCGGTCTGAACACCCGCGGTATTATCGCTGACGGCTGCGCCAGCGAGCCCTGCGGCAACGGACGAGAGCGCACTGACCAGCTGTCTCTCATCTTCCCCCAGCTGTTCCGGTTTTTTACCGTACAAATCGAGCGCCAGTTTCGCCGTCAGTTCACCGGCGGAGGCCCCGGCGGCGCCTGCCAGCGCATCTTTACCCTGCGCTTTTGCAATCACTGCGCCCGCCAGCGCGTGGGCCAGAATGCGCTGGGCGCTGTCTTCGTCGGTATGTTTTTTCACAAACGTCGCGATGAAAGGCGCAGCGGCGCCAGCTACGGCTCCGGAGAAATCCCCATTGACCAGACCTGCTATCGCCGCAGAGGCCGACTGCGCAATTTGCTGGTATTTTCCGCCGGTGCCGTAATCCCGGAAAGCGTCCTGATACGCCTGGGTCTGCTTAAGCTCTTCGGCGCTTAAATTCGCATTGCCGGGCACGGCACGGGCCACTTTCAGCGCGCTGATGTTGCCTTCCGTCATCACCATGCTGGTCATCTGCCCGGCAATGTCACCGGTCATCTGCGCGATTTGCAGGCGTTTTTGTTCTTTCTCTTTGTTAAAGATCGGGCTGATCGTGTCGTTGGCATTCGCCACGTCACGGCTCAGCGAGGCCATATCCTGTTGCTGGCCAGTTTTATCCCGTATAACAATAGTCCCTTCCGACACCGCGGACTGTGTGGTACCGCTGGCGTGACCGCTGTTGCCGAGCCCTGACAGCATCGCCCCGCTGACAGCGGAAAGCGCGCTGCTTCCCAGCCCTATTAAAGAGCCTGACCCGGTCCCGGCACCAATCGTTCCGCCCTTATGGCTGACTTTGTAATCCGCCTTATTGCCAATATCCGTAAAGCCCAGCGTGCCGGTCTCCAGCCGGTTTTTATCCGCCGCGGCGGTTGAGCCAATCACCGCCCCGTTAAGCTGCGTGTGGTTGCCAACGGAGACGTCAAAGCCCCCCTTACCGGCGAAAATCCCGCTCTGCTCTGCCACGCTGTCGAAGCTACTGCGCATTTTATCCTGGGTTACGCCAAGATACCCGGAGCCGGTCATAGAGCCGAAGGTAAAGCTGCCGCCCGCATTAACGTTAGTTTGTTTGCTGTTGTAGCGGTTGCTGTCCTGCTGGCTGGCGATGGTGAGATTGTGGCCCACGTCGGCGATGACCTTCTCGCCATTAACCTGTGCGCCGTTAAGCGTGGTATCGCGCCCGCTGGCGAGCATTGCCTTACCGCCGCTGTCTACTGTCGTCTCGCTCCAGGTGGTGCCGTTGCCTTTCTCTTTGCCTTTCGACGCGTTGGCGTTGGCAAAAATACTGATGCCCGCGCTGCCCTGATTTAGTCCGAAGCTTAAGCCGATACCGCCACCGCTGCTGCTGTTTTTACCGGTGGTTTTCTCGGTATTAGCCGCGCCGGTCAACAGTAAATTATTCGCCGCGCTGAGCGTCGCGTCTCCACCTGCTTTGAGCTTACTGCCTCCAATCAGAATGTCGCCGCTGTTAGCGCTGTCGCCTTTACCCGTCGCCACTACGGCGAGGTTATTGGTGGCGCTTAGGGTCGAACCGTTTGCCAGCGATGTCTCCTGCTGTTGTTTTGAGCTGGATTTCTGTGTCGTGAGCGACACGCTAACCGCGATACCCCCACTTTTGTCATTGGATGCCTCAGCAAGCCGCGACGCCTGAACTGCCTGCACGCCAGAAAGCGCCGCTTTCGTCGCCTGCAACCCGGCAAGGCGGCTGTCGCTCTGCTCTTTCGCGGCCATCGCCGTGGTAACGGCGCTGTTGACGGCATCGCCCACCGCGCCCGAGAGCGCCACGGTCAGCCCGCTGGATTTCTGTTCGAAGGTCTCGGTGCGGGTGCGTTTGTCGTGTCCCGGCTCGATAATGACGCTATCGCCGGTGAGCGTGAGGTTTTTCCCGGCCACCAGATCGGCGCCGCTGACGCGCGCCTGTTCACCGGCGGTGATGCTGACGTTGCCGCCGGTCGAGCCGATGGTGCTGACGCTCTGGCTCTGGGTCGTGCCCTTCTCTTTCAGCTCATGACGCGTTTTGCTGCTGCCGATGGTAAAGCCGATCCCGCCGGATCCCATCAGGCCGCTCTTTTTCTTCTCTTTGAGCTGCCAGTTCGCATCGGTATTGGTGGCCGCCACGATATCCACGTTTTTACCGGCGCTCAGCGCGACGTTACTGTCGCCTGCCACCGCAGAGCCTTTGACGAGTACGTCTTCACCCGCCTTCAGCGTGACGTTATCGCCGCTCAGCAGCGTGCCCGCTTCGCGCGTGGCGCTCTGCTCAGACACCGTATGCGTGGTGGTTTTCTTGAGGAAGCCTTTCTTGGTTTTGGTTTCTTCTTTGTAGTGGTAATCGCTCTCGGTGGCGGTCGCGAGGTTAATATCGCGCCCCGCCGTCACGCCGATGTCCCCTTTGGCGATGGCCTGCGCCGCGTCGGCGTTCATATCACGCCCGGCGACAATAACCGTATTCCCGCCACTCGCCAGCTCCGTGCCCTGCTGGCGTACGGACTCGTTAATGGTGGTTTTCTTCTTCGAGCGGTAACTGTCGCCTGTTGTGGTGGCTTCCGCCTCCAGGTTCACATCACGGCCAGCCTGAATACCGATATTATCTTCCGCCGCCAGAGCCGCCGCACGGGCGTTGATGTCCCGGCCCGCGCTCAGCGTCAGGTTATCGCCAGCGGAAACGGTCGTACGATCGAGCCCGGTACTGTGCGTTTCTTTCTTGCCGCTGCGGCTGTTGTTGCTGGTTTGCAGCGCGTCGAGATTGAGATCGCCGCCTGCCGCGAGGGCCGCACTGCCGCCTGCTTTGATATCACTTGCCGCCACGCTGAGGTTATCACCGGCTTTGATGCCGAGATTGCCGCCTGCGCTGATGGTGCTGCCCTGGTAGGTCACCGAAGAACGGCTGGTGTTGGTGTTATTCCTGAAACCGGACTGCCCGTAAGCGTCGTTTACCTGGTTGGCGTTCACCGCGATATCGCCCCAGGCGTTCATCAGCAGATCGCCGCCGGAGGCGAGATTCGCGCCCGTGATGGTGATGTTTTTACCGGCCTGTAAGGCCAGGCTGTCCTGCGCGCTAATCGTCGCCGTGCTGCCGAGCGTGGTGTCTTTCAGCATGACGCTGCCGTACTTATAGCGCGCGTCAATGCTGGTCTGTTCGGCAAGCGTGATGTTATTAATGCTGCCGTCGGTGCTCTCCAGCGCCACGGTTTTCCCGCGGATGGCCGAGCTGATGTTATTGATATCGCCAATGGCGCTCAGGTTCAGGCTGCCGCCTGCTTTCATCAGGCCGTCATTGAGGTTGCTGATGCTGTTCTGGCTGTCGAGTTTGAGATCCTGTCTGGCCAGCAGCGTACTGCCGCTGCTAGTGATGTCGCCGCCTTTCAGGCTGACGTTATTCCCCGCGATCACGCTGCCGTTGTTAACCGTCACGTCTTTCGGCGAGAGATAGAGTTTGGGGATCATCACCGTCTCGCCATTCACCGTGGCGGTTTCCCACCAGAGAATGCTTTTATCGAGCGAGGCGATTTGATCGCGCGTCAGCGCCACGCCAAACTGCAGGCCGAGCGACTTTTGCTGCGCCGCCGCGCTGTCCATCAGGTACTGCATCTGCTGGAGATCGGAGCCGACACCGTTAAGATAGCGGTTGCCGGTCTGGTTCAGCAGCGTATTGCTGACGTAACGGGTGTCGAACGCGGCGTCGCCGAGGAAGCGGTAGTCATACTCCGGGTTGAGGTTGAGCCGCCCGAGCATATAAGACGAGCCGAGGAACTGTTTTTCATTGGTGAAGCTCGTGCGCGTTTCACGCGGCGCGGCGCCAGGCTGGACGCCCAGCAGTTTATTGAGATCGCCGAACAGCGCCGGATCGAGCTCGCCCAGACCGTCCAGTTTTGGGTTGACGTTGATCAGGTATGGGCTTTTCGGGTTATCGGAGACCACGAAAAAGCCGTTATTGCCCGAAGGCAGCGGATAGGCGCTGGTATCAACGGGTTTGCTCTGGTAGCTTGCCAGCGCGCCGCCTGCGATGTTGCCCGCGCTCGCCGCCGTGATGCCCGCATTCGCCAGGCCGCCCACGCTGCCGAGGTTCGCCTTGCCCGCTTTGCTGGTGGAAATATTCGCAAGCGAAGTGCCGCCCGCAGTGTTTTCCAGCGCGCCGCCGCCGTTAATCTGTTGCAGCGCGCCCTGGAGCTGATCTTTCCACTCCGGCGAGTTGATGGCGACAGCCGCACCGCCTGCCAGCGCCTGTTTTTGCACGCTACCGCCGATACTTTGATGGCTCAGAGTATTCAGGGACGGCGCGGTAATGGTGTTGCTGGCTCTTCCTGCGTTCGCGATAGTGCTGGTATTACTGATATTATCGTCAAAATTCGCGGTGACGTTACCACCGGCTTGAATAACGGCGCGGTAGAGTTCGTTTGAGTCTGAGTCTGTTTCCCGTCCGACCAGTTCAAAAGGAACATAGCTCAAAGTTTTGGTTGAGCGTAGCGTAGGTGAGTGCCCCGCTGCGGAAGGTGGTCTAGGACCGTCCTGTAAGATACCTGCTGTATATTTAAAAATCGCATATTCAGTAAATGTACCTGACTGATAGCTTGCGTTGTCTAACTTTTGCCCTGCAAGTACGATATCTCTATTAGCAATAATTACGCTTGCCTGATTATTAAATTGATCTGCTCTTATCGTTAAGTTTCGCCCTGAACTAATGCGTGCAACGCCACCATGAGCTGAAACTGTTTGATTGATTTGTTGAAGAGCGAACTTACGTGTCTCGGTACCAGTTGTTGGTCGATAGTAATAAGTCCTGTATTCATATAAAGTACAAACTGAGCCGCCGCAAGATCCCTCAGCAGTGTACCCGCTAACGCTGTCTTTTATTAGCGAGTCAACTCCTAATACACTTAATGGAATATTTGCCTCAGCGTCGTTAATCCAAGTGTAATTTTCTCCAGTGCTTATAATGTTACTATTTACACTCAACCCATCCCTCTGATTCAATAAATGCCCGGTCTTAATCGTAATATCGCCGTTCTGCGTCTCAATATTACCGGAGGTATTCACCACTTCCGCATTCGCATTGCCCGCCGCGTCTTTCTGCATCCACAGGCTGTTGCCCGCGAGAATATCGCCGCGCTGGTTAGTGATGCTATTGGCATAAAGCGCGAGATTATTCGCCGCGTAGAGCAGCGCGGTATTGATGATGCTGCCTGGCGCGGTGAGCGTCAGGCTGCCGCGGGTGCCGGTAAAACCGTCCACGGTGATGTTGCCGCGACTCGCGATATTCACATCGCCGCCGCCCTGTAACGTCCCTGCGCCATTCAGCGCCACGCTGCTGCCGCTGAGCGTGCTCGCGCCGCTGCCGGTCGTGATCTGTCCGTTGTTGGTGAGCGCCCCGCCCGCGCTGACGTTCACCGCCTGACCCTGCAGCACGCCGCGGTTGTCGATAGCGCCATTGCTGGTGACGGTAAGGGTTTTCCCTGCCGCCAGCGCGTTGGTGTTGGTAAACGCGCTGGTGAGCTTAAGGGTCAGGTTGCCGAGCGCCACCAGTTGGCCCGCCGCGTTCAGCCCCGTGCTGCCAATCAGCAGATCGCCGCCGGAGAAGAGCTTGCCCGCCGCCTGCTGGTTCACCTGATTTGCATTGACCGTCAGCTGGTTATTCCCGAGCAGCGTGCCTTTGTTATTGAGTGTGCCGTAGTTGACCGTCAGCGCCCCGCCCTGCGTGGTGCCCTGATTGGTCAGCGTGGTGCCGGTGAGCGTACCCTGATCCGCAAGCCAGGTGCCGCTGTTGGTGGCATTCGCGGCATTCAGAATGAGCGTCGCTGCCTGCAGCCAGCCCGCGCCGGTGAACTGCGGCGTGGTGAGCGTCAGCTGGCCGCCGGAAAGCAGTTTGCCGTCGTTACGCGCGGAGGTGGTGGCATCCACGCGAGTGGTCCCGCCGCCCTGTATCAGGCCGTTGTTTACCAGCACCGGCGTGGTCACGGCGAGAGCCTGGCGGCTGATAACCTGCCCGCCCGTGTTATTGGTGAACGCGCCGCGCGCAATAAGCGTCGCGCCGTTATCGCCCTGCAACCGGCCGCTGTTGGTAAGCCCGCCGGTGGTGATGCCAAGCGTGCCGCCCTGCATCGCGCCCTGGTTGTTTACCGCGCCTGCGTTCAGCGTCAGCGCGCCGCCGGTTAACAGTTTACCGTTGCTGGTCTGGGTGAGATCATTATTAACCGTCGCCGTCAGACCGTTGACGCCGGTGATGGCCCCGTCGTTGCGCAGGCTGTTGCCGGTGAGCGTAAGATTTTTCGCCGCCCATTCGCCCTTGTTGGTCATGGCGAGCGCGTCCAGCGCCGCCGTACCGAGCGCCGTGATTTTACTGCCCGCCAGGCTGTTGAGATCGCCCGAAAGCGTGATGTTCAGGCCGTCCGCGCTCTGGATAGCGCCGCTGTGATCGAGGCGCTGCGCGTTCAGCAGAATATGCTGTCCCTGCCAGCGTCCGGCGTTAGTGACCGCGCCGGAATCGATACGCAGCGTACCGCCAGTAAGGAGCGCACCGTTCGCGCCGTTGATAAGCTCACGCGCCGGTGCGGCCAGCAACATCCGCGCCATCCGCGGCTGTGGCCGGGCGGTGAGCGTCAGCCCCTGCGCGCCGGTTATGCTGCCCTGGTTGTTGATCTGGTTCTGGTAGGCGGTCAGGGTGTCGCCCTGCAGCGCGCCACGGTTGGTGAGCCGCTGTCCGTCGAGCGTCAGCGCGCCCTCGCTCAGCAGGTCGCCATTGTTGGCAAGCTCGCCCGCCGTGACGGTCGCCGCCCCCTGGCTTAACAGCGAGCCGTTATTGGTCAGCGTACCTTGCGTCTGCGCGCCCAGCCCGCCGAGGCTGATTAACGCGCCGCCGTGCGTCCAGGTGTCGGCATCCACCGTGACCTGCTGGCCCTGCAGCGTACCGCCGGTGGTGAGCGTACCGGCATCGAGCTTCAGCGTCCCGCCGCTGAGCGTGCGGGCGTTCGCGCCGGTGGTGATGGTGTCGCCCGTGACGTTCAGCGCCGTTGTGCCCTGCCACAGCCCGTTGTTGGTGAGCGTATCGGCCCGCAGCGTGAGGTTATCCGCCACCAGACGACCGCTACCGGTGAGGCTGCCCGCCGTGAGCGTCGCGTCGCCACGGCTGACTATCTGCCCGTCGCTGGTGAGCGCGCCCTGCAGCGTGCCGGTGATGCCGTGAATGCCGTTGATCACGCCGCGGTTATCGAGGCTGTTGCCGGTAAGCGTGAGCGTGTCTCCCTGCATCTGTCCGGCGTTGATGAGGTCAGCGCCGTGAAGCGTCAGCGCGCCGCCTGAAAGCCAGGTGCCGCTGGCGTCGTTCGTGAGCGTCTGCGCCGTGGCACCGGCGCTGTTCGTACCCTGAATCAGCCCGCCGTTGCGGATGGACGCCGCGCCAAGCGTGACGTCTCCGCCCGCCAGCGAGCCGCTGTTGGTGAGCGTGCCCGCCGTCATCTGCGCGCGCCCGTCGGCAATCAGCCGTCCGCTGTTGTCCAGCGCGCCGTTGAGGGTGAGATCCAGCGCCCCGGCCTGCATATCGCCGCCGTTCGTCAGGCTGTCCGCCCGGAGCGTCAGCCCGTCGTTCACCGACAGCAGCCCCTGATTCTCTAACTGACTGAGATCGAGCGTCAGGCCCGCGCCGGAGGCAATCTGACCGCCGGTACCGTTATAAAGGTTGCGCGTGGTGAAGGTGAGGCTGTCGTTGCCCGCCAGCGTGCCGCGGTTGGTAACGTCCAGCGCCTGAATATCGAGCGCGCGGGCCGCCAGCGCGCCGTCGTTGACAAGCGTCGCGGCGCTTACGCGGGCCTGGTTCTGGCTCAGCAGTTTACCCTGGTTATCCAGTTGCTGGCCGAGGGTCGCGGTGAGGCTATCGGTCGCCTGCAGCGTGCCGCCGTTACGCAGGGTATCGCCGGTTACCGTGACGGCGCGCGCCTGCATCTGGCCCTGGTTGGCGAGCGTCGTGCCGTTGAGCGCAAGCGTATTGCCGCCGGTAAGCTGGCCGTCTGCTGCGTTAGTGAGCGATGCGCCGTCCCAGGTCAGCGCGTCGCTGCCCTGGAGAAGACCGCTGTTTTGCAGGTCGCCGTGCAGCGCCAGCACTTTCGCCATCAGCGCGCCGTGGTTGTCAGCGTGCCCCGCGTTTACCCTCATCGCCTGCTGGCTTAACACGTTGCCCTGGTTGGTCAGCGTACCGGCGATGTTTGCCGTCACCCCGTTCTGCCCGAGCGCGTTACCGTCGTTGCGCCAGTCGCGCACGGTGAGGGCGAGCGTATCGCCCTGCAACAGCCCGGCGTTGTTGAGCGTATCGCTCTCGAGCGTCAGCGCGCCGCCCGTGAGCACCACCCCGCCCTGCTGGTTATCCAGCGCTTTACCGTGCGCCCGGAGTTCACGGGTGCCCTGCAACGTGCCGCGGTTGGTGAGCGCATCGCTGCCCAGTTCAAGCGTGGCGGCCGCCAGCGTGCCGCTGTTGGTGAATGCGGGCGTTGTGAGGCGCAGCGCATCTGTCGCAATCATCCTGCCGCTGTTGTCAGCGCTCTTCGCGAGCGCAAGCAGCAGCGCGGTGGCGCTGAGCTCACCGCGGTTGGTCAGCGTCTCGCCCTGTAAATCAAGCGTGCCGCCCGTGCGCAGCGCGCCCTGGTTCTCTGTGTCACCGGCCGTGACGTTCAGCGCGTTATCCCCCTGCGCCAGCCCCAGGTTGTGCAGGCGATCGGCGGTGAGCGTCAGCTGGCGGGCCGCCAGCGTACCGTCGTTGTTGAGCGTGGCGGCACTGAGCGTCATGGCGTTGTCCGCCAGCAGGCGGCCACGGTTATCGAGCGTGGCGAGGTCGCCCCGGACATTTACCCCGTTGATTTCACCGCCATTGGCCAGATCCTGCCCGTGCAGCGTCAGATCGCCGTTGGTAGAGATAAGCCCCTGGTTACTGAGCGTGGGGATCGTCAGGCGCAGGCCGTCTGCGCCGTACAGCGTGCCGCCGGAAAGGTTATCAAGCTGCCCGGCCGCCACCTCCAGCGCGTGCTGGCTCTGTAACAGCCCGCCGTTGGTGATGTGCCCGCCGCGAAGCGTCAGGTCGCCATCGGTGCTGATAAGCCCCTGGTTGGTAAGCGCAGGCAGATCGAGGCTCAGGCTGGCCGCACTGTACAGCGTGCCGCCGTTGAGGTTGTCGAGACGATCGGCGAAGAGACTGAGTGCGCGATCGCCCTGCAACAGACCGCTGTTGGTTATCTGTTTGCCGCGCAGCGTCAGCGCGTCGCCCAGCAGCGTGCCGCTGTTGGCAAGGCGTTCTTCGGCCGTCACGCGGGTGGCGGCGGCGTCCGATTTGCCGCCGTGGCTCAGGCGCTGCGCCGTCACGTCCAGCGCGCCTTTCGCCGCCTGGGTGCCGTTCAGCGTGGCGTCGCGGGCGGTAATAGAAAGATTGCGCCCGCTTTGCAGCTGCGCGCCCTGCTGCGTGGTGACGGCGTCACCGGTCAGCGCCAGGTTGCCTGCCGCCATCGTCTGGCCGTTCAGATCGGCGTCCTGCGTGGCATCCAGCCGGATGTCGCCCTGACTGGTAGTGAGTGCTCCCTTACCGGACGTGGCTTGCTGCGTGCGGGCCTGAATGCCCTTCGTGCCGGAAAGCGTGCCGTTCTGGGTGAGCGTACCGGCGTTTACCGTCAGCACGCCGTCAGTGAGGATTTTTCCGCTGGCGCGGTTATTCAGGCTGTCGCGGGCCGTGAGTGCGGCATCGCCGCGGGCGCTGAGGGTGCCCTGTTGATCGAGCGTCGCGGCGTTCAGCGTGAGAGCCGCGCCACTTTGCAGCGTGCCGCTGTTGGTCACGGCGTCGCTTTCGACGTTCACGCCGTTGCCCTGCAGCGTACCGCTGTTAGTAAGGCGCGTCGTGCGGGTTTCCAGACGGCCCTTTGCCGCAATCTGCCCGCTGTTGGTGAGGCGCTCGCCGCTGAGCTGCGCACTGCCGCCTGCGCTTACCTGCGCCTGGTTTTCGAGCGCGCCGCCGTTGAGCGTGACGTCGTTTCTGGCATCAACGCGGGTGGCTTTATCCAGCGTGACGGTTTTGCCCTTCAGCATCTGGCTCTGCCCGCTGGTGAGCGTGCTGGCGGCTGAGGAGAGCGTGCCATCGGCGGCAAGCGTCATGGCGCCGTCGCTCGCAAGCGACGCATCACGGAGCGTCACATCGCCGCGGCTGCTGACCGCGAGCGCGCCGCCGGTTTTATGCTCGCCGCTGAGCGTGACGTTGTCGCCTTTCGCCGTCAGCGTACCGCTCGCAAGGCTGTTTTTAACGGCAAGCCTGCCGCTGGCATCGAGCGTGATGTCGCCCTGACGGGCGTTCAGATTGCCGAGGTTGACCCCGACGCCTTTGTCACCGGAGACGAGCCGGATACGGTTAGCGTACATGCCGCCGAGCGCGCCGGTATCGACCGCCACCACGGGAGCCGGGCCTTCACCGGCGATCGCCGTGCGGCTGCCGCTGGCGCCCACGCGGTTCGCACCCACCGTGACGTTCAGATCGCGCGCGTGGATAGCCGCGTTCACTTCTGTCGCGCGGGAAATTATCGACAGTGCGTCGCTCTGGCTGGCGTCAAGCCCTTTACCTTCAACGGTAATGGTGCCGCGGGTGACATCGAGGGTGGCCAGGTTGCCTGCCGCGTCGAACGTCGGTTTGCCGGTGGTGAGCGTCACGTTCGGCGTATTGATAAAACCGCAGCCGTTGCAGGTGATGCCATACGGGTTCGCCACCATCACGTTGGCGGCTTTGCCCGCCACTTCGGTATAGCCGTTGAGCTGAGAACGGCTGCCGCCCGTCACTTCGTTGATAATGCCGCGCGCTTCCTGGCCCGCTCTGAGGTTCGGGTTGTTCTGGATAATCCCGCCAAGCTGCGTCTGGTTCATCTGACCCGTGGCGTTGTTAAGGATCACGCCCTCTTTGCCGACGTTATAGTCCTTAAACTGGTTATGGGAGATCCCCGCCGCGTTGGGTCTGGCGATATTCACCACCGGCACGCCGTTCGCCGCTTTGTCCATCCCCGTGGGGCCTGTCGGCGTCATGGCCGCCGCAAACGCAGGCGCCACCGGCTGCCAGACCAGCAGGGAGATGATGAGGTAGCTCAGCAGACGAGCGGAAAAACGCACGGGCGGTTGACGGGTATCCATGACCTGAAGCCTCTTAAAGCGTGAATGCGATGCGATAGTTAACGGTGAAATGGTCCGGCCCCAGCCAGTCCGGGTACTGTAACGGCGTGCCGACGGTCAGCTGGCTTGAAAACCAGCGCCCCGCGCTGCCAAGCCCGGCGGCGGCGCCCCACAGCGTGCCGCTGGCATAACGGTCGAGCTTGTCCTTCCCGAGCCAGCCGCCATCGAGCGCGGCGGTGGCGCTGACCTGGCCCAGCACCGGCAGCGTCACGAGCGTGTAGTTGAGCTCATTACGCCAGTAGCCGCCGTTATCGCCGGAAAGGTACTGTTCTTTAAAGCCGCGCACGGAACTGTCGCCGCCGAGCGTCAGGCGTTCAGCGCCGTAGAGACGATCGGGCGACCACTGGCCGTAAGCGCTGGACAGCCACCAGAGATCCTGACCGAACGGACGCTGCCAGCTGAGGCTGAGACTCCATTTACGAAACTCTGCTTTGGGAGCATCGCCGGTTTTGCCTTCATCGGTTTCGCTGTCAAACCACGGCATGCCGCGGCTGAATGCCGGGTTGAAGGTCGCGACGCCGCCGCCGATTTTCTGGGTATGATTGACGCCGAGCGTCAGACTGGAGAGCTTACGGCTGCTGCTGGCGAGCGGCGCATCATTAAGCCAGTTGCGGCTTTCACGCCGGGTCACGCCTGCCGTGAGCGCGGTTTTGATATCGCCATTGCGGAACACGACGCGGGACAGATTAAGCCGGTGCGTTTCGCTGTCGCCGGTGGAGATCCAGGTGAAGCCCTGATTGATAATCGTTGAGCGGTAGTCGCTCCAGCTGTAGCTGTAATCGAGAAGGCTGTAACCCCAGGGAATGCTGACACCCGCCTGCAGGCTACGGGCATCGTAGGCGGTGGCGAAATCGCTGCTGCGCCCGCCGCTGACAAACCACTGATCGGCAAGGCCAAGCACATTACTGGCCGTGAGAGAGCCATTGAGTTGTCCGGTGCCGGTGCTCTTCTGCCCGCTGTTATCGAAACTGACGGTGGCGCGCAGCGGAAATTCGGGCGTCGCGGTCAGGTTGACGACTGACCAGCCGGGCGTGCTGTCCGGCAGAATATCTATCTGTACCGGCGTGGCGCGCAGGCGGTTGATCTGCTCCATGCCCTGCTCAATATCGCGCAGGTTGAGAATTTTGCCTTCCAGCCCCGGAAACGCCATCTTCAGCTGGCGCGGGGTTTCGCCTTCCAGACGGATCTGGCGCAGCCGCCCTTCCAGCACCACGATCCGCAGCTCGCCCCGGGAAAGATCCTGCTCGGTCAGAAAAGCGCGGCTGGTGATATAACCGCGGCTGAGATACCAGTCCGATACGCTGTTAACGAGCTGCGTGATGCGCGGCATATCGAGACACCGATCCTGCCACGGGCGGGATAACCTGGCCTGCTCGCGCGCATCCAGAAGCGTCGCGCCGGAATAATGAATGGTGTGAATGGTAAAACAGGGGCCGGATGAGGGCGCGGGCACTACCGGCGCGTCGGCGCGGGGCAGCGGCGTGCTGCGCTGCAGTTCATCGCGCTGCTGCTGGCCCTGTAATAACAGCTGCTCCTGCTGCTGGCGGACTGCATCACGATCGGCAGGCGAAAGGGGGGCCGCAAAAGTAGAAGGGAAAAATAGCGTCAGCAGTAGTCCATAATATACGCGAGCAGTCATCCGGTTGACCTGTAAAATTAAGGAGATAGCGCAATAAACAGTGTTATTGCGCAGATAGTTTTAAGGTTTTTCCTATAGTAATAGTTAATTACATTTCTTCACAAAGATATATTTTTGCGTCGGCGCGAGGGAGTTTTATTAAGGAAAGAGAATCTTAATCCCTGGCGCAAATTGCGAATACGGACCGGGATAAAATAGGGCAGGTTGGGGTTAATAAACGGGTAAATAGCGAAATGGACATTTAATGCGCTTCGCAGTGCTGAAGCAAATAACCTTTTTACATGGCAGCATTCAGTACCCGGCAGGGCACAATGCGCAGGTATAGGGTGTAGTTAAGCTGAAAGTTAATGCCGTCTCGCCAGCCTGTTTCACGGTTAACTGACTGTATTATCAGCACTAAGCAAAAGGATTTCACGCTGAAATCGCCAGAGAAAACCGGAAGTGCGCAAAGATCGTCTTAATACCTGTAGAGGATCTATCCACTGTGGTGAGTCAGTGCTTAACAATAACCACTGGAGTGAGTAACATCCACTACAGGGAGTAATAACCACTGTAGTGAGTAAGGCGGCGAACGCGCCTGTCAGCCTGCTCACTACAGTGGATGATTCAGATCTGCCCCTTGCGAATTTTCTCCAGCAGCGCCAGCTCTTCTTTGGTCAGCATCACCATCTCGCCCTGCTCTTCCACCGCGGCGGCATTATCTGCCGGCAACTCCTCACCCAAAGGCAGCGCGCCAGGCAAACTTTGCGGGCGCAGTTTCGGCCTTCTATAGTGGATATGAAAGTACACCACCCGCCCGCGTTTGATTTCGGTGTAGTCGAGATAGCCTATCTCTTTGAGCTGCTCCATCGCCTTACGCACCGTGGAGTTTTGCGTGATGGTGCGCGAGGTGAGATTCAGTCGTGCCCGCAGACGTGCCAGCGAGACGGGCGCCGGGTTGGGCGGCAGGCTTTCAATAAAGGTATAGAGCGCCTGGGCGGACTCCTTACGCGACAGCTCGTTAATGGCGCGCAGCTGCAGCAGTACCTTTTTGTCGAACTGATAGAGCTCAAAGATTTTCGGGTCGGCCTGTAACGTCACCTCATCCTTTTTGGCGCTGTACTTGGCGGACTGCACCAGGTGCGTGACGTAGTACTCCCCTTCTTTGTTACTGAACGAGATGGTATTGGTGGCGATGCGGGTGAGAGAGGCGTCAAGACGCTTGCGAAGCTTCGCGGACGAACGCGCAGAAGGGATACCGCACAGCTTCACAAATTCCACAAACGGCAACGTCACGCTGTCACCGAGGACATTGTATTTGGCGAAGGCATGGATGATCCCAACCCAGGTCTTGAAATCATTGTCCATATCCAGGCGCGCGCCGGTGATTTTAATATTCTCATAGCCTTCGGACTTCACCAGCGAGAGCTGTTTAAGCTCTTCAGTAACATCCATGGAGGACATCTGGCCCTTACGACCACGGGCCGTGGATTTCAGCGTCGGGACAAACAGGCCAAGGCGCATCAGCGCGACCGGCTGCACCGTGTTATTACGGTTCGGTACCAGCGTCACGAGCTCGCCGGTTTTACGGTCCAGCTCACTGAAGGCGTCATTGATATTAATGCTCTCGTCATCAGCCACGTGCGGGTCTCCTGTCCTTAATGTCCGGTGCTTACTCACCATAGTGGATATTAACTTCGCCAGTGAGAGTATCACTCACCATAGTGGATATGTCACATGCTTATACACGCCGATTGCTCTCCACAGTGGATGTTTACTCCCTACAGTGGTTATTCGCTCTCTCCAGTGGATGTTACGCAGGATCCGCACGCGCGATCAGGGGGTTACTCACTACAGTGGATATCCGAATACGTACGTACCGCCCGCGATCTGGTACAGTGAAAGATGCTTAAACGCCGGAGTCTGTTGCAGCGGCTGTGAATAACGGTGTGAATGTGTCAGAACAGAAACAGGCGAAACAAATAAAAAGACTGTAATAACAGATCATTACAGCGGAATGCAGCGAGCGGATAACGCTGCGGCGCTACTCACTACAGTGGATGCAGCCCACTCTCTTCAGCCGTTACCGGGCTCGCTACAGTGGATGATCGGCTCACTCCAGTGGATATTCTACTCACTATAGTGGTTAAAAAGTTCTGCAACACAATGATCTGAATAAGAAAATCGGGAATGGGATCTTTAAGGATCTCATAGGGGATCTTTCTGGGATCGACTGCTTTGATCTGCCCTGTGGATAACCTGACGACCCGGATGCACCTGAGCATCTCTCTCCCGCTCCTGCCTCCGCTCTTTTGCGCTTCCTCAAACGAACGGCGACGCCGTCCGTTTTTGCGGTGAGCGCTGCGATCTTTCAAATCATCCGCAGTGTCAGTGATTTGCACTGACGCACAGAAGCACAACATTTATGTTTACCGCCTGGCTTTTATGCTGTATTTTCGTTTAAATCAATAAATCCTGCATACAGTGAGTTTTATGATGGATAGTGAGCAGCAGTTGACGAAAGTTGCCGAACGTTCAGAAAGAATGCTTCTGGGCCTGACAGAGCAGATCCAGCATCAGAAAGATGAGCTTCAGGAAAATACCTTTTATCAGGTCTATGCCAAAGCCGCGCTTGCCAAACTCCCGCGCCTTACACGCGCCAGTGTCGATTACGCGGTCAGTGAGATGGAAGCGAACGGTTACGTGTTTGATAAACGCGCCGCGGGCTCTTCCACCAAGTATGCGATGTCCGTTCAGAACATTATCGATCTCTATCATCATCGCGGCGTGCCCAAATACCGGGACCGCCATGATGAAGCGTTCACAATTTTTGTCGGTAACCTGAAAGGCGGTGTGTCCAAAACGGTCTCTACCGTCTCTCTGGCACATGCGCTGCGCGTTCACCCTCACCTGCTGTTTGAAGATCTGCGTATTCTGGTTATCGATCTCGATCCCCAGTCATCGGCGACGATGTTCCTTAACCATACCCGCGCGGTAGGCACCGTGGACACCACCAGCGCGCAGGCCATGCTGCAGAATGTGACGCGCGAGGAGCTGCTGGAAGAGTTTATCGTGCCATCCATCGTGCCGGGCGTGGATGTGATGCCCGCTTCTATCGAAGATGCCTTTATCGCCTCCCGCTGGGAAGAACTGTGTGCCGAGCACCTGCCGGGCGCCAGTATCTACGCCGTGCTGCGTAAAAATATCATCGACAAAATCGCCACCGATTACGATTTTATTTTCGTCGACAGCGGCCCGCATCTTGACGCTTTTCTGATGAACGCCATTGCGGCGTCGGATGTGCTGTTCACGCCGGTGCCGCCAGCACAGGTGGATTTCCACTCGACGCTGAAATACCTCACCCGCCTGCCGGAACTGATCGCCCTGATAGAAGCGTCTGGCTGCCAGGTCAGGCTGCAGAAAAATATCGGTTTTATGTCGAAGCTCCTTAACAAGGCAGACCATAAGCTCTGTCACAGCCTCGCCAAGGAGATTTTCGGCGGCGATATGCTGGATGTCGCCCTGCCCCGCCTGGACGG
>Ga0157365_10000355_pt1 | contig 19807 bp, 15 predicted proteins | sample AttsexASBM3_FD_111478 | JGI IMG/M metagenome (GOLD analysis project Ga0157365, IMG submission 111478) | Fungus gardens microbial communities from leaf cutter ant in Ribeirão Preto, State of São Paulo, Brazil - Atta sexdens ASBM3 | ecosystem: Host-associated > Fungi > Mycelium > Unclassified ... | reverse complement strand
CGGGTTCCATATCGAAGCCGATGCCTACCAGATCAATCTGCGCGATCGTATCGTTCAGGGCGGCACGGTTGTCGGCCCACAGGCCATCACCGCGATCGAACAGATGGGCTATACCCTTCCGGGTGGTGCGACGCTCAGCAACCCGACGGGATTCTCGGCGTATTACTTCTCGAATGGCGCCAGCACCCGCACGCAGGGCATCGACGTCAAAGCGGACTACATGTTCCGCATGCAGCGTTATGGCAATCTGACGCTCAGCATGGCGATGAACATCAACCGCACGACGTTGACTCATAATGGCCTGTCCAGCACTGGTATGCAGTTGCTCAACCAGCAGACCACGGCGTATCTGACCCGCGAATCTCCCCGCAGCAAGATCGTCCTGAATGCGTACTACACGATTGGAAGCTGGGACGTGAACCTACGGCAGACCCGTTATGGCGAGACGGTCGGCATGTTGACCTATCAGGACTACACCCCAGCGAGCCTGACCTGTGCCGCAGCCAAGGGTGCCATGTTGCGCGGTTCCAACACCTGCTTCGCGCAGTTCAAGAATACGCCGCGCTGGCTGACGGATCTGGAAATCGGCTACCGGATCGACTCGCACTGGCATCTGGCAGTCGGTGGGAACAACCTGTTCAACATCCGCCCGCGTAAACTGCCAGCCTACCTCGCCCAGTATGGTGTGGCGGTTTATGACGGCAACTCGGCCCAGGTCCCCATCACGGGTGGCTATTACTACGGCCGTATCAACGCAAACTTCTGATCTTCGCTTTCATCACATCAGAAAAGCCGTCCTTCCTTTCGGAAGGGCGGCTTTTTTCATGCGCTGCAGCCGGTCGACTTCACGGACCATCCGATACCGAGTGATGAACGAAAGACCGTCGATACATTCTTGGGACGATGGAGCAATGGATCACCCGGCGACCTGGTTCGTGATTCGGGGTAGCTTCCGTTGGGCGCACGACAGGCGTGACCTCGTTGGGGCGAGAGTCTTGAGACTCGCCAGCGCGCACATCCGCTCGGCTCACACCGCAGAAATATCGTTGCCCCATGCATAAAAAGTGACGAAAGACTGCGCCATTTAGCACCGGCAGTTCATCGTGCGACTGCTGTCTTCTGCCCGATCGGTTGTATGCGATCCAGACAGTCCCTTGAGGAGGAAGCGCGTTCATCCTCCAGACGCTCCTCGTCTCCCCATCACGAAAAATGTGAGTTGAAACTTCACAACTAAAATGACATTTGAAAAGTTATGAATAGGGAGAACCTCCACGTGTCCTCGATCTTGCAGTCCTTACCTTTCGCCACGCGCCTCAACTCCTTCGCGTCCAACCCCAAAGCCTTCTGGCAGGACCTTTCGGGCAAGCCGACCCCCTTGCAGATGGCTCAGCGCGCAGCCACCGTGGACGGTCTGACAGTGCTGGACCTGAACTATCCCGATCACTTCGTTGGACATGATCCCGTGGCTCTGGCGCGCGAAATCCGCTCGCTCGGACTGGATATCAGCGGCATCGCTATGCGGTACTACAGCGTGCCGGAGTTCAAACTTGGGGCCTTCACAAACCCCGACCCTTTTGTGAGGCGTCAGGCAATCGACCTGAGCAAGAAAGGCGTTGACGCGGCCGCTGCCTGCGACGCCCCGATGCTGACCCTGTGGCTCGGCCAGGACGGCTTCGATTACGCATTCCAGATTGACTACGCCAAGGCCTGGGAGATGGAAATCGAGGGTATCCGCGAGGTCGCCCTACATAACCCCGACGTGATGATCAGCATCGAGTACAAACCCAATGAGCCGCGCTCCTACGCACTGATGCCGGACGCTGCGACGACGCTTCTGGCGATCAAGGATGTCGGGCTGCCGAATGTCGGTGTGACGCTGGACATGGCGCACGTGCTGTATGCTGACGAACAGCCAGCCTTTGCTGCGGCTCTGGTCGCCAAGCACAGCAAGCTCTTGGGCATTCACCTGAATGACGGCTATGCCAAGCGCGACGATGGTCTGATGGTCGGTGCCGTGCACACGGTGCAGACCATTGAATTGCTGCGTCAGATCAAGCGCGATGGCTATGACGGTGCACTGTATTTCGACACGTTCCCCGACATGACGGGTCTGGACCCGGTTCGGGAGTGCGAAGCCAACATCCAGACCGTGAAACGCATGATCGAAGTCGTGGATCGTCTTGATGCACAGAATCATCTCAACGACGCGATCGACCGTCAGGACGCCGTGTCCTCGAACATGATCCTTCAGCAGGTGATGCTCTCGCCTGCATAAAACAAAAAACGACCGACGCTTAACAATAAAAAGAACTGGAACGTCGATATGCGCAAATTACTGATGGTCGGACTCGCGCTGGGGGCTCTCGTGCCCTCAGCACTTTTTGCTGCCGACCTTGCGCCTCTTAACCCGGATTCTGAACCCGACCGTATTTCATGGTGGGAAGTTTCCAAGAAATTCGGGCCCGCACCGGATGTTCACGGACAGAGCTATGGCGTTGTCCTGAAGACTCTGACCAATAATTACTGGCGTCTTCTCGGCGACGGGTATCGGAAAGGCGCCACCCAGTCAGGCGTCAAGGTCGATATCCAGGCGGCCCAGGGCGAATCCGACCAGATGGGTCAGCTCGCCATGATGGAGAATATGGTCGGGCCGCAGTTCAAGGCGCTGCTGATTTCACCACAGACCGATGCCAACCTGCAGCCAGCGATCGATGAAGCGAACAAGGCGGGGATTCCCGTTATCAACGTTGATGACGCCGTGGTCAGCAGCATTGCGCATTTCGTCGGCACGGAGCAACGCGAGAACGGCGTGCGCGTGGCAAACTGGTTTGTCGCAAAATATCCGGAGGGCGGCGAAGTTGCCGTTATCGAAGGACAGGCTGGCGTGTTTGCAGCGCTTCAGCGCACTGGCGGCTTCAAGGACACGATCAACAAGAACGGAAAATTCAAAGTTGTCGCCAGCGTTCCTGGAAACTGGGATCGTCAGCAATCCTATGACGCGGCCACCAATATTCTGCAGACGCATCCCAAGCTGATCGGCATATACTGCAACAACGATACCATGGCGCTGGGCGCGGTGGAGGCGGTCAAATCGCTGGGCCTTTCCAAGCAGGTGCATGTATTCGGCACCGACGGCACCGATGATGCCTACAGCTCGATCAAGGCGGGCGACATGGAAGGCACCGTCGACAGCTTTCCGGTTCTGACGGGTGAAATCGCACTGGATGCAGCCGAGCGGCTTGCAGCCGGGCAGAAGCTGCCGCGCGTGATCGCAACCCCTCAGGTTCTGGTGACGCGGGAGAACATGGCGCAGTTCAAGGCCGACGAAAAGACGGTGCGAGCCGCCCTGATCGCCGACGCGAACGCCACCCACTAAGCGGAGCGTCGCATCATGGCCGTTCAGACTTCTCCGCGTCTCGAACTTCGCAATCTTACCAAGACATATGTCAGCACCACGGTTCTGGATAATGTCAGCGTAACCGTTCAGGCCGGAGAGGCACACGCCCTGTTGGGCGAGAATGGTGCTGGCAAATCGACCATGCTCAAGATCCTGTCCGGTGTCATCAAGCCGACACAGGGAGAAATCTGGGTCGATGGAGCGGAAATCCGCTCCTACTCCATGGCTGGAGCGAAGGACGCTGGCATTGCGATGATCCATCAGGAACTGCAACAGGTTCCTGAACTCACCGTGGCGCAGAACATGTTTCTTGGGCGTGCCCTGCGACGCGGACCGGTATTGCGGAAAGCCGACATGGAGGAGCGTGCACGCGACGCCCTCCAGCTCCTCGATCCAACCATCGACGTCCGGGCACCGATTCACACGCTGCGTGTCGCCAGTAAACAGCTTGTTGAAATCGCGCGCGCTTTGCTTTTCAAGGCAAAAATCATCGCCATGGACGAGCCGACATCGAGCCTTATGCCAGCGGAGGCCGATCGCCTCGCTGAAGTGATTGCCGGTTTGCGGGCGCAGGATGTCTCCATCATTTATGTCTCGCACAAGCTAGACGAAGTGATGCGCATCTGCGACCGCGGCACGGTTTTGCGCGACGGTAAATTCATTTCTGACGTCGATCTGCGCGAAATGCAGGAGCGAACCCTGGTCTCGATGATGGTGGGGCGAGAACTCGCCTCCCTTCAGCACGAGTCCTTTTCCTCGTCCGAGAATGTTCTGGTTGCTGAAAATCTTTCGTGGACCGGGAAGGTCAGGAATGTTTCGCTCACCCTGAAAAAGGGAGAAGTGCTGGGTGTCGCGGGTCTGGTCGGGGCCGGTCGCACGGAATTGCTGCATCTGCTTTCAGGGTTGCAGAAGCCGACTGAGGGCACGATTGCCGTTCATGGAAAAACCGTGAATTTTCGATCAACGCGCGACGCCATCCGGCAAGGCATCGGGCTGGTTCCTGAGGAACGCAAGCGTGACGGCATCGTGCCGCTTCGTTCGGCGCTTTCGAATACCGCGGTGACGTCGCTGGGAAAATTCACCCGCTTCGGTGCAATCCGGGAAGGTGCGCTTCGCAAGCATGTAATGCGGCTGTTTGCCGATCTGCAGTTGCGTCCGATGGATCCGGACAAACCGATCCGACTGTTCAGCGGTGGCAATCAGCAGAAAGCCATTCTGGCACGTTGGCTGCTGGCAAATACCGAAATCCTGCTTCTGGACGAACCGACACGCGGTATCGATGTCGGTGCGAAACAGGAAATTTACAAGCTGATCCGGCGTCTAGCAGCCGAGGGCCGCTCCATGATCGTCGTGTCGTCCGAGCTTCTGGAAATCATGACCGTCAGCGACCGCGTTCTGGTCATGCGCGGTGGTCGCGTGGCAGCGGAACTGAGCCGGGACGAACTGTCTGAAGAAACTATCGCGCAACATGCTGCAGAAACCGCAGCGTCCATCCCTGCAAGGGCATGACAATGGAACAGACTATTCCCGTTACCGCGTCGAAACCGAAGCTCGGCGTGTTCCGATTCAATCTGCGGGATGCCGGCACCCTGATCGGTCTCGTCACGATTGCGGTTGTGTTCGCATGTTCGTCTCCGATTTTTCTGACGACGCACAACCTTATCAACATCCTTCAGCAGTCCAGCATCAATGCCTGTGTTGCACTGGGTATGACGCTGGTGATCGTGGCTGGCGGGATTGATCTGTCCGTCGGTCCGACGGCTGCGATTTCGGCCGTCGTCACGGCAACGGCGCTTCACGCGGGCGTGCCGATCCCGGTTGCCCTTGCAATCGGACTCGCACTCGGTCTGGCGTGTGGCTTCGTCAACGGTGCACTGGTTGCATTCGCCGGGCTGCAGCCTTTCATCGTCACGCTGGGAACGCTCAGCCTGTATCGGGCGATCGCATTGATCTTCACCGGCGGCAATCCGATCATCGGCCTTGATCGCTCCTTTCGTGCAATTTTCAACGGCTCGATCGGCCCGCTGCCGGTTCCCGTCGTCATCGCTGGCGTGGCGGGCGCGATTGCCTGGTTTGTCCTGCGAAAGACGCCGCTGGGTGAGTATATCCTTGCGGTGGGCGGCAATGAAGAGGCAGCGCGAATTGCCGGTGTTCCGATCGCCCGCACAAAGATCGCAACCTATATGATCTCGGGCGGGATCACGTCGATCGCTGCGATGATCCTGATCGGACGTCTGGGAGCGGCAGAGCCGGTGCTTGGCAATCTCTGGGAACTGGATGCCATTGCTGCGGCTGCAATCGGTGGTGCGTCTCTGATGGGGGGCAAGGGCAGCGTCGTCGGCACCCTGCTTGGCGCGATTGTTCTGGGCGAAATGCGCAACGGCCTGACCTTGCTGAACGTGCAGGCATTTTACCAACTGCTCGCAACCGGTATCATCATCATTGTAGCAATGCTTGTTGATCGGTTTACGCGAGGAAGCCAGTGAATACAGAAGATCGGGACATTTACGCGGTTGGAGCTCGCATACGGATGCTTCAACCTACCCTGACCGCTTCGGAGGCGCGGGTTGTCGACGTCCTCACGGGTCCCGGTTTCACGACCGAGACCCGACTGAAAGACATCGCCGACGCGACCGGCGTGTCAGAACCCCTGATCGTCAAGACGACAAAAAAACTGGGTTTTTCCGGCTTCCGGGAATGCCGCACATTTCTGGGCGAATATAACGCACTTCCGTCAACGTCACTACACCAGGAGATTCTGCCCTCGGATTCCGCTTCGGAAATCTTGTCCAAGGTCTTCAACACGGCGGTGCAGGCGTTGCAGGAGACGCTTGCTATCATCAATATCAAGACGTTCGAACGCGTGGTGCAGGCGCTTTATTCGGCAAAGGCTCGTGACCTCTACGGAGTTGGGGGATCGGCGCAGATCGCACGCGATGTGGCACACAAATTTCTTCGAATCGGTGTCCGGTCTTCGGTCTTCGACGACGCACACATGATGCTGATGTCTGCATCCGTTCTAGATGTTGGTGACGTAGCCGTCGGATTTTCTCATTCCGGCCGAACCTCTGCCGTGATCGATGCGTTATTGCTGGCGCGTGCGTCCGGAGCCACAACGATTGCCATTACAAACTACGCCGAATCACCGGTGGCGGAAATTGCCGATCTGGTCCTGTGCTCTACGGCGCGTGGGTCACCGCTTCTGGGCGAAAATGCTGCCGCTCGTGTCGCGCAACTCAACATCCTCGACGCGGTGTTCGCTGCCATTGCGCAGAAAAATTACGAGACAGCCGAAAACAATCTTCGCAAGACGACCGATGCTGTCTCAAAAAAACGAGGGAAATAACATGAATTCGTCTGTCGTTGTCGTCGGTAGCCTCCACTACGATTTGCTGGTCCAGGGACCGCGTCTTCCCCTGCTCGGGGAAACGCTGCCGGGCACTGGCTGGTCGTACAAATGTGGTGGCAAGGGCGGGAACCAGGCGGTAGAGGCAGCGCGTCACGGTGCCAACGTCACGATGGTTGCATGCGTGGGAGCTGACGGGTTTGGCGAGACCCTCAGGCATAATCTGGCGCGCGCCGGAGTCAATCTCGATCATGTGACGACCGTCGATGGTGAGAGCGGCCTGAGCGTAGTAATTTCCGAGGCCAAGGGCGACTACGCCGCGGTCATTATTTCTGCCGCAAACCTAAAACTTTCTGAAAATCATGTTGCCGCTGCGTCGTCTACGTTTTCACGACAGACCGTTCTGGTGCTTCAGAACGAAGTGCCGGAATCAGCGAATCTCGCTGCAGCGCGCGCCGTTCGCAAGGCCGGTGGCCGGGTTATCCTGAACGCAGCGCCAGCCCGTGATATGACACCTGAACTTCTTTCCCTTGTAGACGTCCTCGTCGTGAACGCGATCGAGGCCGAAATGCTGGGTAGTGGCGCGGTAGACGATCTGAAAACAGCATGTGAAGCCGCCGAGATTCTGGGGCGACAGGTTCCCGTTGCCATTGTCACAGCAGGCGGCGATGGCGTGGCATATTGGACAGAACAGACACGTGGCAGCCTACCGCCGCACCGCGTGAAGCTGATCAGTACGCACGGTGCGGGCGACGCTTTTGTCGGGGCGTTGGCCGCAAAATTGGCCACAGGCGCCAGCGTGCCCGATGCCGTCACCTACGCCAATGCCGCGGCGGCCATCCTTGTATCGACGGCGGAGGAGTCGCGTCATTTGTTAACGCGTACTGATCTCGAGGCACTCCTGCCTGTCGTCTAAGCCGTTCGAGATCTGCAGTCGACGCGCTTTTTAAATCACCGTGCTGCTTACGCCGTGCACGACAATCCGGACCAGGCGCTTCGCGGTCACTCTGCCAATCCGGCATGTCCCAGTTCCACGGACGTCCGGTCCATACCCCGCAGTCAACGAGTCTGTTGTTTCGTTCAACGAGATTGGAAAAATCATCGTCATGAACTCCATTGATAAAAATCAACACCTGACATCCAACAACGCAAATCTGCTCGTGAATTTCATGAGCGGGATCGCCGCCACCGGCGGTCTGCTGTTCGGTTACGATACCGGGATCATATCCTCCGCACTCCTGCAGCTGACGCGGGAATTTAATCTTGACGTCCACGCGCAGCAATTCGTCACGGCCGCGATTATCGGGGGTGCCCTGATCGGCTGTCTGTCGGCAGCACCACTCGCCGACTGGAAGGGCAGACGGCGGATGATTATCCTGGCATCCGTCATTTTCCTGGTCGGAACATTTTTATCGACGACAGCGCACTCGACGATCGTTTTGATTATCAGCCGCTTTGTTCTGGGTCTCGCGGTCGGAGCGTCTACGCAGATCATACCTGTCTACATTGCGGAAGTTGCACCTGCAGCGCGTCGAGGACGTCTAGTGCTGATGTTCCAGCTTGCTGTTAACGGCGGCGTTTTCATCTCTTTTATCGCCGGTTATCTACTTCGCAACGAATCGTGGCGCCTGATGTTTGGACTTGGCGCCATCCCGGCCGCTTTCCTGCTGTTCGGCATGCTTTTCCTGCCCAATAGCCCGCGCTGGACGGCCCTGAAGGGAAATATCGCGGGAGCGCGTGAAATCCTGATCAAGGTCCGAACCACCCGTCAGGCGGCGGAACGCGAACTGTCCGAAATCATCGGAACGCACGACGAACAGGCACCATGGTCCGAAGTCATCAAGCCCTGGGTGCGGCCAGCGCTTGTTGCCTCGGTCGGTGTCGGTCTCTTCTGTCAGTTGGCCGGTATCAATGCTGTCCTGTATTACGCGCCAACTATTTTCGCGGGCGTCGGATTCGGCGAAAGCTCTTCTCTTCTGACTTCAATAGGCATAGGGGCGGCTCTGGTCGTCACCACATTGTTCGGAGCGTGGGCGATCGACGCTTGGGGACGCCGCAAACTGAACCTGTTGTTCATACCCGGCGCAGCAATTTCACTCGCTGTTCTGGCATTCACGCTGTCTCTGGGCGAGCCAACAGGCATTCGTGGCTGGATCATGATTGTCTCTGTGGTGTGCTACGCCCTTTTCAACGTTGGAAGCCTGTGCTGCACAATCTGGATCATCGGGTCGGAAGTTTATCCTCTGTCCGTGCGCGGCAAGGGAATGAGCCTGGTGGCAGCAGCGCACTGGAGTTCGGACCTCCTACTGTCCCTCACGACACTCTCTCTGGTGCGGAGCTTCGGCGCAGCCGATACATTCTGGCTCTTCGCCGCGGTTAACGCTCTGGCATTCGTGTTCGTGTGGCGCTACGTTCCGGAAACAAAAGGCCGCTCTCTAGAGGAAATCGAAGCGACCCTTCGTGACGGGACTTTCACCACACTGCGCTGATGCCGCTTGGGACGTGACGGATTGGAACTGCTGGAACGCCGCGAAGCTCCAGCGTGTCGGGTGTCTGACTGAGTGCTTCATTCGCAGCGCTTTGCCCCTAAATAAGCGACGCCCAGATGCAAACTTTCTTGCTCTTGGGCGTCGCCTCATTCTGCCGGTTAACCTCAGTTTCACGTTAAAAAATTCGGATCAACTTTATTCCCGTTCTACATAACGGCTTTTTTTTCCGTCGATCGAAACAGGAACATCGCCTTTCACTGTAATGCGACGCAATTCCCGCTCCTGTTGATCGAAGTCAGCCGGGGCGTAATGCTGGGTCGCTCGATTATCCCAGATCGCGACGTCACCCTCCTCCCAACGCCATGTCACGGTATTCTCGATATTTGTGATGTAGCGTTGCAAGACTTCGACCAGAGCGCGAGCCTCGCGCGTTGCGAACCCGTCCAGACCAATGATGAAGTGCCCAAGAATTAGAGTCCGCTCGCCGCTCTCTGGATGCACGCGAACAACTGGATGTTCGGTGACAAACAGCTTGGAGATGAACTCCGCGCGGAACGCGGCAATTTCGCCTTTCTTTCCGTCAAATTTATAGTAATTCGTATCATAATCGTTGGAGTGAATACCCCACGCCGTGTCGGCCAGATTCTTCAGAGGCTGCGGCAGATCGTCATATGCCGTGGCAGTATTCGCCCAGATGGTGCCTCCACCATAAGCCGGGATCTTGATTGCGCGCAGGATCGACGCTTTCGGGTAATCAGGCACAAACGTCACATCCGTGTGCCATGAGTCCGTCGATCGTCCGTTGCGAGACTTGAGTTCGAATGTGTAGTTGGCACCCTTGGGTGCTGCGATTGTCGGGTGCAGAATTGGCTCGCCAAATACCCGGCTCAACTCCTCATGTTGCACTTCGTTGAGAAACTGCTTCTTGAGAAAAATTACTTTGTTTTTTACCAACTCCCGCCGGAGAAAGTTTGCCTCTTCTGTGCTGAGCTGCTGTCGGGCGTCGATCCCGTGGATAACAGCACCGAGACGCGCCCCAGCCTTCTCGGTATAAAGTCTGCCTTGTGTCACTATGTCCGACATGATCGAGAGCTTTCCTATTCTGCGATATTGACCAGTAAATGGGAGGAGTGCGGCCCGTAATCCTCAGTGACCTGACGGTCTTGCGGCACCCGGATAAAATGAACCAGCAATCCGCTGATCACGAACAACAGCGCGTAGATTGACAAAACCCCAGCCACGCCAACGAAAGGCTGAAAAACATAGACGATCAAAGGGCCTAACCAGACACTGCATCCCGCACCGAAGTTCAAAAATGACATTGCCAGCCCCTTGCGTTCCGGCAGAAGCGACGGCGCAAGTGCTGAGAGCGGCACGTAGCCGGCCAAAGTCAGCCCGAAAAACGCGGCGCTGCCATAAAGCGCCAGTGGCGAACTATGCCCGAAATGAGCAGGCACCCAATACAACAGCAGGGAAGCAAGACCGGAGCCGATTCCACCAACCCACATAATCGTTCCACGCCAAGAAATACGGTCGCTCAGTGCCCCGAAGAACAGGTTGCAAACAATATTGCTGGCAAAGATCGTTTCGAGAAACCGCATCCATTGTGTACTGCTCAATCCCAATGTTGTCATAAAGTAGAAAGGCATGAAAACGATGATTCCGTGCGTGGCGCTCGAATTAATCGCTCGAATGATGGTGGTAAGCACCAACGAAGGATGATCGCCGATCACGGACATCAATTCTCGAGGGGCCGGAAGACGCGGACGTTCGGACGCGGTAAGCGCGCTCTCCCGCAGAAGTACCAGAGATACTGCGCCGCCGAGAATGACCGCAACGAAAGCTATCCAGAACGTGCCGTAATCGCCGAAAACAGGCAGCGCAATTTCTGCAACGACCGTGCCGAGCGTTGGCAAACCGCACGCGAAGCAAAACCAGAACAAACCCGACGCCAACCCACGCAGTTCTGCGCGCACCTCCCTGACCAACAGAGTAAGAATGCCATAAGCCAACAAGGGATAGCCAAAGCCACGCAGCGCGTAACTCGTCAGGATTTCCCACGCTGAGTGTGATGGTATGGCAATCGTCAGAAAGAAAATCTGCGGCAGGACCCACAGCGCGATCCCGGCCATAATAACTTTCCGGCACCCAAAACGGTCGCACAGCACGCCCGAGCCCCAAGCCCCCAAAGCTGCCGTCAGACCATAGAGGGTTAGAATAAGGGCGACGAAATGTTCGCTCAATCCACCTTTGACGAGGAATGGCGCAAGATACCCGGTTTCCACGCCATCGCCGATCATGAACAACAACAGGCCGAGATACTGGAAGCTGAAATCGAATGGGCTTCGATCAGGCGCCTTCAGGGCGAGCATCATGATGATGTTCTCCTGGCTGCTCCGTCTAGTGCCTTGGGTTGCACGAACCGCGTCGCGGGGTGATCCGCAGGGGGACGTCCGGTGTCGTTATTTGGGAAAATTGTCTGCCGTAAGGTCGCACCGGCCCGCTGACGTATCCGCCCACGCGCCCGAAGCTCCGGGATGACCAGTCGCCCGAAATCCACGAAACTTTCCGGGCTTACCAGTTGAATGAGATTAATCCCGTCGGTTTCCGTGTCGTCCAGCCACTGTTCGAGTTGATCGGCAACTGACGACGCCGAGCCGATAAACGTGCGTGCACGCCCGAAACTGTCTGCGGGATTTGCGGCGTCGTCCAGCGTCCACTGCCTGCCGCTGGTCGCAGGGTCGAACTGTTTCAGGACAGACTGACTGGCTTCGGTCTTTTGGTAGCGTACGATCGTGTCCCGCGGCGTGTCTGCAAAATCGACGCCCGTCATGGAGGAATAGTGGATGATGGACGTCACCGGATCGTAGTATCCGTAATATTCATCGAATTTCTCACGCGCAGCAATATCGGTTTCAGCAACGATGACAGCCACAGCCGTGATGAATTTGATATTGTCCGGTGCACGGCCGTGTTCCACCGCCTGCTGGCGGATACGTCTTACATTATCCCGCACGCCATCCGACCCGGCACCCACCACGAACACAATTTCGGCGTGACGGGCCGCAAAATCGGATCCGCGGGCAGAGGTTCCTGCCTGCAGAAGAACCGGAACCCGCTGCGGCGAAGGCTCCGCCACGTGTCCGTCAGGAACCGAGTAATAGGTGCCCTTATGGGCGATCGGCCTGACCTTGCTCGGATCGGTGTAGACACTGCGGTCCAGATCGGTAACCCTGACCACCGCATCGTCATCCCATGAGCCCTGCCAGAGCTTGTAGGTCACTTCCAGAAACTCGTCTGCCACGTCATAGCGTTTGTCGTGATCGACTTGTTTCGTCAGGCCAAGGTTCCGCGCAGCACTTTCCTGCTGTGAGGTTACGACGTTCCAGCCGATTCGCCCCTGCGTCAGATGATCCAGAGTCGTGAACTTACGCGCTGCCAGATAGGGATGTTCGTATGTGGTCGAAAGCGTGATGCCGAAACCAAGACGCGTCGTCGCTGCCCCCATTGCTGAAACCAGCAACAGGGGATCGATCAGCGGTGACTGGATACCATGCCGTAACGCCGCATCTGGCGACCCGCCATACACATCGATCTGACCAAGCGCATCGGCAATGAACAGACAGTCAAATCCACTTTCGTCCAGATTGCGTGCAAGTTCGATCCAGTAACCGACACTGGTATAGCGGTGAGTCTGGTCGGCAGGGTGACGCCACAACCCGTAATTCAGGTGCGAGACCGTCGCCATGGTAAAGGCGTTGAGGATGATCGGCGCCCTGTTTTTGGCTTGGTGTGACATGAAGGGCCTTCAAGAAAATCGGAGTATAAATCGGGGTCAGAACGTTGCGTGTCAGACCGTGCCGACGCGCCATTGCTCTGGCGGTGTTGTCCCGTTGACCAGAAAATCACCGGTCACGCGGGTGCGATAGACTCGTGGATTATGGCCTGCGATGGTGCGAATGTTTCGCCAGTATCGATCCAGCCCCGCGGTGCGGATCGTGGCCGTTCCCGCCAGCGTGTCGAACAATGCCGACGTGGCCTGCAACGTCAGGGGAAAAATGATTTCCTGCGCCTGCCAGACCTCCAGTTCGGCCTTGACGATTGCCGGACCGCGCTCATGCTCAGCACTATCGGCCGCTATCTGAAGCGCAGACGCGGCATGGCGCACGATGGCGGTCGCAGCGTGCGCGACAGACGCCACGTGCCCAACAATTTCGAGAATTTGCGGATCATGGGCTGGCAGTTCGTGATTCGCGTGACTGAAGCCGCGCTTGCGTGCCTTGACGGCTCGCGCGACATCGGATGCCGCAGCCTGGGCGATGCCAGCTACCGTTGCCAGATGATAGAGCTGGAAAAACGCCTGTGAATATGGGAATCCTGTGTTTCCAAAGAGAACTTCATCATTTTCAGCGCGCACATCGTGAAAATGTGCGGTTCCACTGGCGGTCAATCGTTGACCCATCCCGTCCCAGTCATCGAGGATCTCCAGACCTGGATCAGTGCGGCTTGCAAGGCACTTTACGGTCTCCCCATCCTCTGTCGAGCCGGTGACGGTCAACCAGTCCGCATAGAGGGAGCCAGTAGTGAAGAACTTGCTGCCATTAATGAACCACTCGCCACCCTTTCTTGTGAAAGTGGTCGCGAAACGGTCGCGTTCAGCGCCTTTCTCCGCTGCGGCAGCACCCGCAGTTTCACCCCGACCCAAACGGCGAAGCCAGCGGTCCGTGTAGTCCGGGTTATTTTCCGATCGCAGATGTTCGATAAATCCGAAGTGTGCCCGTAAGGCCTGCGCAATGTTGGAATCTGCTGCGGCAAGTTCAATCACCAGCGAGAAGAGTTCGTGCAACGGCCGACCGCCACCTCCAAACTGTCGGGGCACGGTGAACGCTGTCAAACCGGCCTTTTTCAAACGGTCTATCGCCTCGAATGGCAGGACACGCTCGACCTCCGCGCGCAGGGATTCCTGCCTGATCTCAATCAGAAGCGGGCGGAATTCCGCAATGAACGCAGAACGATCACTTGGGACAGCATCGCCCCACAATGTGTCGCCGCGCTCCTGCTCCGGGGTCAGATAATGACTCAAAACACCACGCCTCCTGAACGGGGGGGGGCCGACCCTGTCGACTATTTTTCGGCCCCGCTACCGCCATAAACAACATTAATTTTAGGTACTATATACATAATCACTATATCATCAAGTTTATAATAATCATAAATCTACAGTCACACATCATTGACTCGTGATTATATCGCGTTTAGAGCGTGACTTAGTCTTCGTATTTTGAGTGAATTATATTTCAACGATATAAAATAGTTTATTAGGTGCACAGGCAGATGGCGTATCGGATAAACCGGCACATTTCGGATCTTCTTACCGGAACAGCAGCACTAGGACTCGCGTGTGTGTTTCTGCCAGTCGCACATGCACAACAGGCACGGCCGAAGCTTCGCGCGCAGGCTCAGTTTCCCGCCTCGCCGGTTTTGCCCGCACACGCGGCGCCCGAAAAGACGCATAGGCAGCGCACTCCCGTCGTTGCCGAAGGCGCGGAAACTGTCAGTATTCGGGGAAAGCGTCAGGCGAATTGGGTGGTGACACCGATCACCGCAACGACCATCGCCAATTACGTGCCCGGCACCAACGCCCTCAAGGCGCTGACGGTCCTCCCGGGTGTGCTCTATAACTCGGGCGACCCACAAGGGTTGAATCTGTGGGCTCAGACCTTTCTTATGCACGGGTTCGACCAGAGCCAGATTGGCATGACCCTGGACGGCATGCCGTTGGGTGACCAACAATGGGCCAATGTCAACGGGTTGAACGGCTCCGCTGCGATTTCGTCGGAAAATGTGGCGCGCATGGATGTGTCCGCATCGGCAGGTTCCGAGGGGGCGGCCAGTATCAGCAATCTGGGTGGCACGGTTCAATTCGTGTCGCGCGATCCATCCCATAAGGCCGGGGGCACAGTCGAACAGACGTTCGGCAGCAACGCGATGTTTCATACTTTCGTGCGGCTGGAGAGCGGCGATCTGAACCCACAGGGCACCCGGTTCTGGGTTTCGTATATGCGCAACGATACCGACAAATGGCGCGGTGGACAGGATCAGTTCATGCAGCAGGTCAATGCAAAGCTGCTCCAGCCGATCGGGCACAACAGTCGCATCACTGCGTTTTTCGATTACGCAGACGCGCAGATGCAGAACTATCAGGACTATAATCTCGATATGTTCCGCAACGGCGGTTATTACATCGACAACCAGATCGGAAAGCCCGGCGGTTACGAAACTGCATACCGACTGGCTCTGGCACAGAACGGCCTGCCAGGCGGAGTGGTCCCGGCGGCTTACCAAAAACTGCAAAGCCCTTACACGGCATCATATTATGATGGTGCCGGTGCACAGCGGCAGTATTTCGGGGGAATCACGGCAGATCTGGCGCTGACAGATCGACTGAGGTGGAATTCGACTTTCTACGGCCATCATTCGTGGGAGATCGGCACGGTAACCAGCCCCCTCATCAGTTCGACCACCGGCGCGCCGTTCATTGAACAGGCCACGATTCCCACCACGCGGCGCTTCGGATTCCTGTCGTCTCTGAGCTACGAAATCGCGCATAATGAAATCAACGGTGGTTTCTGGTACGAGAATACGCATTACAACGCAGACAAACGCGCATATGACGAGCCATTATTGAGCGACGTGCAAAGCGGCGCGGCGAATCCGGTCGACGGTCTGCATCTGACATCTTCTTATCGACGTGAATACGAACAGGTGTTCAATACAAACACGTTCGTGGCCTACCTGCAGGACACGTATCGACCGATCGACAGTGTCGCCCTGCATTTCGGCTTTCGCTCGGTCCTGAACACATCGCGCGTGGTTGCCTTGGCCAACTGGCCGACCTACACGCGCACAAACGCGATTGCTGGCGGCGACGGGCTGACGACTGCCAAGGAATTTCTGCCCCATATCAGTGGACAGTGGACATTCCTGCCCGGACACCAGCTATATTTCGATATCGCGAACAATGTGAAAGTTCTTCCGGTCTCAGGCTATAACAGCGGTGCTTCTCCATTTGGCACGACGCAGGCCGCGTTCGAGGCCTCACGTGGCAGCATCACTGCCGAGACAGACTGGAATTACGCGATCGGATACCGTTATAACTCTCGCATCCTCGATGCCAATCTATATGCCTACCACACCGATTTTTCGAATAGACTTCAAAAAATCTCCAGCGGAAGCCCTAACAATCCTTATACAGTCATCAGCAATGTCGGCAGCGTCGCGATGAATGGGCTTGATGCCGGAGTCGCTGTGCGGCCAATACGTAATCTGATGATCGGCGGAAGCGTGAGTTACGACCACGCGACCTATTCCAACAACATTACGCAAACCACCTCGGCTGGGATCGTAACATACGACATTCGTGGCCAGCAGATCGTCGCTTACCCACGGCTGATGTATAAAGGGCAGATTTCCTATCACTGGCATATGGCGGAGTTCCACGCCGATACGCAGTTCGTCGGCACGCGCAATCTCAGTTACACGGGGGATGAAAAAGTCCCGTCCTACTGGTTGACAAACGCCGGTGTGCGCTACGATCTGACCGGATTGATCGGTCATACGACAGCGCACGCCGTATTCAAACACATCTCGATGGACCTGAACGTCTATAACCTCACGAACGAACACTATATCTCGACGATGGGTCAGAACGGCTTTCCCGTGTCAGGTGATTTCCAATCGGTCATGCTTGGGGCACCGCGCCAGTTTTTCGGCACAATCAAAGCCGATTTCTGACCCGGACGTCCTTCCACCGCATGACGGCCGTACTTAAGCGGCATGAGCGAAAATAAGGACCGCTCATGTCGGGGTATCTGAGTCAGAGGCACCCCTATCCGATCACCCTTTTTCCGATTGTGCCACGGGGGCACGATCCTCACCTTCCCTCCCGTTGAAACTGTGATCGCTCACGAGGCGACATATTCTGACATTGAATCCATCCAGATTATCGTCCGAGTACACCTGACAACCGGGGCCGTCACCTCCTGCGTGGATCAAAGAGGTGGAACCCACAGTTCGGAAAACCACATCAACCAACAAGAAAAAAATAATGCTGCTCAACAGACCGCGTGACCGGACGCTAACCCGAGCGAGAGCCCCATATTATATCGACGGGGAAATTTTTTGGAAAACAGAATCAGAAAAAATTATAATAATTTAGTGTAATTTGTTCTTTTTATTCTAGCAAAGTTTCTTTTGTCCAATACGAAATATTTCCGGCAAGCACTCATGATTCGACAGCTTTTGGGATGCATACACGATCCGAATAGGGTCGGCACACCCTATCGATCGATAAGGCCACCGCGCAGCAATTTCGATGAGTGCAAGAATGACGCAAGCTTACGATACACTGGAAACGCAGGCAGAGGGTGCAGTGCTTTTCGTGACCCTGTGCGCCGCACCCATGAACCTCATCGGTCCCGAACTGATACGAGACCTCGTTTCACTCATTCAAATGATGGAACAAGACTGCCCCTACAAAGTTGTGGTTTTTTCCAGCGGCGATCCTGATTATTTCATTTCACATGTCGACGTCACTAAAGTCAAAGAATACCGAGACGCCGCAGTCGCCCTGACCGGCGAAGCCTCGATCGGATTGCTTTTCCGCCGCCTCAGCCAAACCAGCGTGATCACAATTGCCATGGTCGAAGGGCGCGTCCGTGGAGCGGGAAGCGAATTCATTCTCGCATGCGACATGGCCTTTGCTGCAAAAGAGACGGCACTTTTCGCGCAAAATGAAGCCGCTTTGGGACCTTTGCCTGGTGCAGGGGCAGTCCAGCACCTCACACGTCTCATGGGCCGTGCCCGCGCACTTGAAGTCATGCTCGGGTCAGAAGACTTCAGTGCTGACCTTGCGGAGCGTTACAACTGGATCAATCGTGCACTTCCAGCCGCCGAGCTCAAGCCTTTTGTTTCGAAACTCGCCCATCGGATCGCCGGCTTTCCCGCCGTTGGGCAGGCAGTTGTCAAGGAACGCGTCAACGCAATCGCATTGGCACCGATCGAAGACTTCAGACGAGACTCCGATCTTTTTGGTCAAGCCGTTCGCGCGCCCGAAATACAGGCGCGTATCCAAACTGCGATGCAGCACGGCTTCCAGACACGCGAGGCCGAACTGGATTGGGGCGCGCAGCTGGGCCGCCTACCGGACTCAAACTGGTAGGCAGTCAGGAACAGGAAATTCCCTTACGATACATAGGAGGTAAGAACAATGAGTCTAGGAACTGCCTTGATTACCGGTGCGTCCAGCGGTATCGGTGCGACGTATGCGGAGAAGCTGGCCCGTCGTGGCTATGATCTGATCCTGGTGGCGCGCGACCATATCCGTCTGGATGCATTGGCGACCAAACTACGGGCGGAGACCAATATAAGCGTCGAGTGTCTGCCGGCTGATCTGACGATCGACGCCGACATCGCCAGGATCGAAGGCAGACTTTCCGAAGGTGACGTAACAGTCTTCCTGAACAATGCCGGCATGGCACTCAAGGGTGGGCTGATGGAGAATGGGCCGGTCGAATTCACGCGGATCATCACGTTGAATGTTCTGGCGCCCACTCGCCTCGCGGCCGCTGCCGCCAAAAATTTCTCGGCACATGGCAACGGTGCGATTATTAACATGGCGTCGGTTCTCGCATTGGCGCCCGAAGTCCTCGACGGCGTCTATAGCGGCACGAAGGCCTTTCTGCTCAATCTCAGTCTGTCGATGGCAGCCCAACTCAAAGACAGGGGCGTTTACGTGCAAGCCGTTCTGCCGGGCGCCACGCGCACGGAAATCTGGGAACGCTCAGGCCACGACGTCAACGCGCTGCCGGCCGAAAGATTGATGGATGTCGGAGATCTGGTTGACGCCGCGCTGGTCGGCTTTGATCGACGGGAAACCGTGACCATCCCACCGTTGCATGACGAAGGCCCCTTCCTGTCGATGACCGAGACCCGAATCGCGATGTTGCCCAACCTTTCAACAAACACCCCGGCACCGCGATACGGCATCACGCCGAAGAGTTGAGCGCGGCAGTCTATATTCCTGCAAATGCCACGATAAGGTCAGCAACCTCCCCCGGCGCTTCCAAAGGCAGGAGATGCCCGATACGCGGGATGACGGTCATTGCGGCGTCAGGCAATCCCTTGACGACCACGGTTTTCAGCATCTCAACGCCGTCGACCTTGTCGTTCGCGCCCCCAATCACAAGGACCGGGACTGCAATACGACCAAGATTCGCCGACACGTCTTCCGCAATCCCGAATTCCGGCCAGAATTTTCTCGCGCTCCGCGACCCCCCAACACTATCGGCGATGACGCGACTCCGAACATCCTCCGACAACGGGGTCGCCGACAGCACGTTATCAACGGTCCAGGCAGCGCCTTCCGCGTTGTCATAGGCTCCTGCCATTGCTGCGCGCTCCTCTGTGGTCAGCGACTTTCCCTGGGCTGGAGATGGCGCAACAAGCACAAGCGACTCAAGCCCTTCTGGTCTGCGCGACGCCAGCAATTGCGCCACCTTCCCGCCCATCGAATGG
>Ga0157365_10000354_pt1 | contig 19919 bp, 17 predicted proteins | sample AttsexASBM3_FD_111478 | JGI IMG/M metagenome (GOLD analysis project Ga0157365, IMG submission 111478) | Fungus gardens microbial communities from leaf cutter ant in Ribeirão Preto, State of São Paulo, Brazil - Atta sexdens ASBM3 | ecosystem: Host-associated > Fungi > Mycelium > Unclassified ... | reverse complement strand
GGGTTTCTGGTGTCGCCAGCCATGGGGGCCGTCTCCCACACGGGGGGAACCCTGCATCTGACGGCCCGCGCAATCGGCACGACGCTGGACCCGCATGTCGCGTATCTGGAATTGCAGACACAGGTCAGCGCAGCCGTTTATGACGGGCTGATGACCTATTCCAAGGCTGCCACCAGCATGGATGCTGACGCCGTACCCGATCTGGCGGATGCCGCACCGGTTCCGACCGATAATGGTCTGACCTACGTGTTTCATCTGCGTTCGGGTGTACATTTCTCCAACGGCAAGCTGCTGGATGTGCAGGATGTCGTGGCGTCGATGCAGCGGATCTTCAAGGTGCATGGACCCACGGCCGGCAGCTATTACGGTGTGATCGTGGGAGCGGACAAGTGCCTTGCTGACCCGGATCATTGTACGCTGGCGGGCGGTGTCGTTGCGGACTCCCAAGCGCAGACCGTGACGTTTCACCTGACGAAGTCCGATCCGGATTTCCTGAACCAGCTCGGCTGGGGGCAGGCGGCGATCCTGCCAGCCGATACGCCACCGCATGATACGGGTAATATCGCGCCGCCCGGGACCGGACCGTATCAGATGACGGATTACGATCCGAATTCAGGCATGACGCTGATCCGCAATCCCTATTTCCATGAATGGGACCCGGTCGCGCAGCCCGCGGGGTTCGTGGACCGCATGGAGTATCGCTTCGGGCTGGATGAAGAGGCTGAGGTAACGGGTGTCGAGAACGGCCAGTATGACTGGATGGCCGATCTGAAGCCTCTCGATCGTCTGGGGGAAATTGGTAAGCGGTATGCAAACCGTGTGCGGATCTATGACTTTCCGAACATCTATTATCTGGCTCTGAATGTGCATGAAGCGCCGTTCAACGATGTGCGCGTCCGCCAGGCCCTGAATTACGCGATCGATCGTCGCGCCATCACCATTTATGAAGGCGGCAGTGCTGTCGCCAGCCCGTCATGCCAGCTTCTGCCGCAGGGGCTTGGCGGGTTCGAGCCCGCCTGCGCCTATACCAAGGGTGCAAGCCCGGAGCATCCGGCACGGTCGTGGACAGGGCCGGACATGGCGCGTGCGCGCGAACTGGTGCGCGAAAGCGGCACGGCCGGACAGCGCGTGACCATCGTCGCGCCCCAGTCTAGCATGTATCTGGCACTGGCAACGCAGGTGCAGAGCACGCTGAACGATCTGGGCTATAACGCCACGGTGCGCGGCATCACGCAGGCGGTGCAGTTTAACTATATCCAGAACAGCAACAACCATGTGCAGGTGGGACTGACGGGTTGGGTTTCGGATTATCCGTCGCCGGCATCATTTTTGCAGACGCTGTTGTCGTGCGATAGTTTTCATCCGGGTTCCGACAATTCCGTGAACATGAGCGGATTTTGCGATCCATCGATCGACGCCCTGATGCAGCAGGCGGGACGGGAGAGCATGACCGATCGTGCAGCCGGTATGGCGCTGTGGGCGAAGGCCGACCGTGCGCTGATGGCGCAGGCACCGATCGTGCCGCTGGTCCAGATCCGGCATATCGATCTTGTCGGTCCCCGGGTGCATCATCTGGTCACAAGTCCGGTCTATCTGCTTGTCCTTTCACAACTTCAGGTCCGGTAGGAACGCGCCGCATGACGTCCGATATTTCCGCGCCGCGTGGACCCTGGGCCACGGCATGTCGTTCTCTGGCTTCCAATCGTTCGGCAATGCTGTCGATCGCGGCGCTGGTGCTGATGGTGCTGGCCTGTTGTCTCGCGCCGCTCTATGCCCGTCATGTGGCGCATACCGATCCGTTCCTGTCGGATGTGGCCGGCCAGGTAACGCTTGGCGACAAGACCGTGGACATCATGCAGCCCAACGATAATCCGCTGCATCTGGGCCTTTCGCCCATTGGCCCGACGTGGCGTTCGACCTATCTGCTGGGGGCGGACAGTCAGGGGCGGGATGTGGCCGCACGCCTGTTGTATGGCGGCAGGAATTCCATCCTGATTTCGGCGTCTGCCGCGGTGCTGTGTATCGTCATGGCGACGCTGGTGGGCGTCGTGTCGGGGTTCTTCGGCGGCGTGGTGGATGCCATCCTCTCACGCATCATGGACATTATGTGGGCCGTTCCGGTCTATCTGTTTGCCATTTCCCTTTCCATCGTGATGGTCAGTCAGGGATTGGTGATCGGGCCATTCACCATTCGCAGCGACAATCTGCTGATCCCGATCCTCATTATCGCGACGGTCTATGTCCCCTATGCCGCGCGGCCGATCCGGGGGCGGGTCATGGCCCTGCGGCACAGCGAGTTCGTGCTGGCCGCGCGCGGGCTGGGCGTGCCGAGCGCGCGCATCCTGTGGCGCGACATCCTGCCGAATGTCACAAGCACGGTCGTCGTGCTGGCGCCCCTGCTGATGGCGCTGTCGATCCTGACGGAATCCGCGCTGTCGTTTCTGTCGATCGGGGTGCAGGCGCCAGCCGCGTCGTGGGGAACGATCATTCAGGATGGCGAAGGCCTGATCTATACCCGGCCGCTGGTCGCCGTGGCGCCGGGGCTGGCAGTCGTCATCGTGGTGCTGGCGCTGAACGTGCTGGGTGACGGTCTGCGCGACGCGCTGGATGTGCGAGAGACCAGTCGGAGGAACCACTGATGCTGATGGCCATCCTGCGGCGTCTGGGACAGACCCTTTTCGTGCTGGTCGGGATTTCCGTGCTGGTGTTCTGCGTGTTTTTCGCGACACCCGGGGCCGACCCGACGGCGCGTATCGCAGGGCGCAATGCGTCACCGCAAACCATGGCGCAGGTCCGGCAGGAATATGGTTTCGACCGGCCATTGCCGGTGCAATACGTGAAGATGATGGGAAAGCTGTTCGTCACGCGGGATCTGACATCGTATGTCGACCGGGGCGAGAAAGTCGTGCCCGAAGTGTTCGAGGCCGCGCCGGTGACCCTGTCGCTGGTGACGGGGGCTGCGATCCTGTGGGTCGTGGCGTCCGTCGCGATGGGCACGATCGCAGCGGCGTTGCGCGGCAGTCTGGTGGATCGGGGGCTGATGATTCTCGGGCTGATCGGTATTTCGATGCCGGTCTTCTGGGTCGGGCAGGTGGTGAACCTGATTACCCAGAGCCGCTATCACGATACGTGGCTGTTTCACTGGGTGCCAGCGCTGGGATATGTCGCGTTTTCCGAAAGCCCCTGGGGCTGGTTCAAGGCGTTGCTGATGGCGTGGATCACGCTGGCGATCCTGTTTATCGGGATCTACAGCCGAGTCCTACGCGCCGATCTGGTTGCGGTCTCGGGCGAGGACTTCATGCGAACGGCCCGGGCGAAGGGTTTGACGCCGACGCGTGTCCTGCTGCGTCACGGGCTGCGCACCTCGCTGATTACGTTTGTTTCCCTGTTCGGTATGGATTTTGCCCAGCTTGTCGGCGGGGGCGCACTGTTGACCGAAGTGGTGTTCGGCCTTCAGGGCGTCGGGCGTCTGACCTATCAGGCACTGGAAAATCTCGATCTGCCGCTGATCATGGCAACGGTGATGTATTCGGCGGTGTTCGTCGTGATCGCCAATGCTGTGGTCGATATGTTCTATATCGTTCTGGACCCGAGGGTGCGTGATGGCCGCTGATCAAAACCCCGTTCTGGTGGTCGAGGGGCTGAGCCTTGCGATACCGCGCGGTCGTTCCGGTGTATTGCCGCTGCTGGAGAACATCTCCTTCACGCTGCATGATCGCGAGATTCTGGGCATTGTCGGGGAGTCCGGCTCAGGCAAGAGTTTGACGGCGCTGACCATCATGGGGCTGATCGACATTCCCGGCGTGCGTATTTCGGGGTCGATCCGCTATCGCGGGCGGGAGTTGGTGGGGCTGAAGCAGCGGGAGTTCCGGGCGCTGCGCGGGCGGGAGATCGCAATGATCTTTCAGGACCCGATGACCGCGTTCACGCCGGTCTATTCCATCGGCTGGCAGATCGACGAGCAGATTCGCGCGCACGAAAAACTCTCCGCGTCCGATGCGCGGGCGCGCACCGTGCGTTTGCTGGGTGACATGGGCGTGCCGGACCCCGAGCGCACGGCCAATCGCTATCCGCACCAATTGTCCGGCGGTTTGCGCCAGCGCGCGATGATCGCGATGGCGCTGTCCTGCAACCCGAGCCTGCTGATCGCGGATGAGCCGACCACCGCACTGGACGTTACGGTGCAGGCACAGATTCTGGAACTGCTGCGGTCTTTACGACAGGATTATGGATCGTCGGTTCTGCTGATTACGCACGACATGGGGGTGGTGGCGCAGACTTGCGACGCGACGATGGTGCTGTATTCCGGCAATCTGGCGGAGCGGGGCCCCACGGACGCGATCTTCGCGCAGCCGGGCCACCCCTACACCGCGGCGTTGCTGGATTCGATTCCGCCGCTCCATGGCGTGAGGCCCGAACGGCTGCCGTCGATTGCCGGTGCCCCACCGTCTGCGGCACAGCGGCCCGCTGGCTGCACCTTCACACCGCGCTGCATCTACGCGCATGCAGCGTGTGAAACGGGAAGACCGGCGGTGATAAAGGCAGGTGCGCGCGACATCGCCTGCGTGCTGCCAGCGGAACATCGTGCCCTGCCACCCCGCATGCAGGAGTTCGTAGCATGACCGAAATTCTGTTGAGTGCGCGCAATCTGCGCAAGGACTATCGCTTGAGCCGCGGGCAGCGGCTGCGCGCGCTCGATGACGTGTCGATCGACGTGCATGCGGGCGAAGTGCTGGGCGTGGTAGGGGAATCCGGGTGCGGCAAATCGACCCTTGGTCGGTCCCTGCTGCGTCTGAACCCCATCGACGAGGGCACGATCCTGTTCGAAGGGCGGGACATCACGCATCTCAAACCCTGGGCGCTGCGGCCCATCCGCACGCGCATGCAGATGGTGTTTCAGGATTCCTACGCCTCCCTCAATCCACGTCGGCGGATTGGCGATCTGCTGGCCGAACCCTTGCGCGTGCACCGCGACCCGACGGGCGCAAGACGTTCGGCTGCTTCAATCAAGGCAAGGGTCGAGGAACTGATCGGGCTGGTCGGCCTGTCGCCCGACGCGCTGGCACGCTATCCGCACGAATTTTCGGGTGGCCAGCGGCAGCGGATCAATATTGCGCGTGCCCTGGCATTGTCCCCCCGACTCATTGTCGCGGACGAGCCGGTTTCTGCGCTGGACGTGTCGATCCAGGCACAGATCGTCAACCTGTTTGCCGATCTTCAGGCCCGGCTCGGTCTGACATATGTGTTTGTGGCGCACGATCTTTCTGTGGTGCGCCAAATTTCCACGCGCGTTGCCGTCATGTATCTGGGCGCGATCGTGGAACTGGGTGATACGGACACGGTCCTGCACGCCCCGGCCCATCCTTATACCGCCGCGCTGATCGCAGCGATCCCGGAACCGGTGGTGACGGAACGGAAGCTGCGACCGTCCCTGCGCGGGGACGTGCCCAGCCCGATCGCACCGCCGCCGGGATGCCGGTTTCATACACGCTGCCCGATTGCACAGGCACGATGCAGCGCGGAAGTGCCGGTCCTGCGTGTCAGTTCAGGCGGCCGGCAGGTTGCGTGCCATTTTCCGCTGGATCAGGCGGCGTAAGAGACACCTGTCGGCTGGAGACAGGTTTCGGGCGCACACGCTCTGCTCAGGCGGCGTCCAGAGCCTCGACGTGATGCATGCCCACGGGGCGCAAGCCATCGGCGAAAGTCGCAGCACAGGCTCCCCAACTGAAGGTGCGGGCATGTGCCACGCAAGCTGCACGGTCGGCCTCCAGCAGCCTCAGGGCGCCGGCACGGAGGTCTTCGCCAATGCTATAGATCCCCTCGGGCGCGCTGGCGAAGATATCGCGCGGGCCCGGACTGTCATACGCGCAGACGGGAAGTCCACAGGCCAGGGCTTCGAGAATGACCAGACCGAACGTATCGGTCCGGGACGGGAATACGAACACATCCGACCCGGCATAGGCGGCACGCAGATCGTCACCGTGCAGGGCACCGACAAACAGCACGTCTGGATACGTCTTGGCCAGTTCCGCGCGCGCGGGTCCGTCGCCGACAACGATCTTGGTCCCTGGCAGGTCGAGCGACAGGAAGGCTTCGAGGTTTTTTTCGACCGCAACCCGCCCGACATTGAGGAAATACGGTCCCGGAACACCAAATTCCGCGAACCAGTCCCGCCCGGCGTCCGCATGGAACTGCGCGATATCGACGCCGCGGCTCCAGCGTGTCAGATGCGTGAAACCGTGGGTTCTGAGTTCGTCGAGAATACTTTGTGTCGGCACAAGCGTCCGGGTAGCGGCACCATGAAACCAGCGCAGGAAGCGATAGGCCGGTCCGGTTGGAATCCCCGTTCTGGCCTGCAGATATTCGGGAAATCGCGTATGAAAGGATGTGGTGAAGTCGAATGATTTCTGACGCGCCCACCGTCTGGCCGCCAGACCCAGTGGCCCTTCGGTCGCGATATGCAGCGCGTCGGGACGAAACGCCTCGATCTCGGCGGCAACACGGCGCGCTGTGACAAGCGCCAGCCGAATTTCAGGATAGGTCGGGCAGGCGATTGAGCGAAAACGCTCGGGGCCGATGACATCCACCGTATGGCCCATCAGCCGCAATTCATCACGCACCATACTCAGGGTGCGTACGACACCGTTGACCTGGGGCAGCCAGGCGTCGGAGACGATCAGAATGCGCGATGGACCGAAAAGCGGCATGGCGCGAACCTCAGGATGCAAATGCGGGTTCTCGGACCTGTGGTGATGCGAAATGCTGGTGCGTGAAGCTCTCGGTGCCGAGCGTTTCGACCAGATCGAGTAACTGCATGCTGCCATCGGTATGTTCAACCAGCGCACTGCAGCTTTCGACCCAGTCGCCGTCATTCATGTAGAGCACACCGTCAATGTCGCGAATGATCGGGTGATGGATATGGCCGCAGATCACGCCGTCCATGCCCAGTCGGCGTGCTTCGTCAGTGGCTGCATGTTCGAACCGGTCGATGGCCTTGACGGCGCCTTTGACCTGCCGCTTCAGCCACGCCGAGAGCGAACGATACGGCATGCCGAGACGACGCCGTGCGATGTTGAACCAGCGGTTGATCGACAGCGCAAACGTATAGGCCTGATCACCAAGAATCGCGAGGAAAGGTGCGTATCGCACCACGGAATCGAACTCGTCCCCGTGGATGATCAGGAACCGCTTTCCGGTCAGGGTCACGTGCTCTGCACGGGGCAGGAGGCGGATGCCGGCAATTTCAAGCTGCATCGGCAGCCATTCACGCAGCATCTCGTCGTGATTTCCGGGGATATAGATAATATCCGTGCCATTACGGGCCATTTTCAGAATGCGGCGCAGGACATCGTCATGATGACGATCCCAGAACCATGACTTCCGAAGTCGCCATCCATCGACGATGTCGCCGACCAGATAGAGCTTGTCGCACGAGACGCGGGACAGGAACGCTGCCAGCAGATCGGCCTTGCATCCACGTGTTCCGAGATGCAGGTCCGAAATGAAAAGGGCGCGATAGTGCGTTTTGGTGCGGTCGGCCGGCATGAAATTCATCTGCGACTCCGATCATCTACCCGTAGTCATCTGCTTGTGACGACGCGCAGGGATTACCAGAGTCTTCGTTGGGTTTCCGTTAAGCTTTGATGAATTCAAGTGCCGCACACACGCTCGACGCAAGAAAAAGCGATCGCGAGTTGTGTTCGTTGGAAACTATTGAGCGCCAAAACCGCTTAGCTGAGGCTGTGCTCTGTCCAGGCACGCTTCGCTGCCCCTTTTGCTCCTGAAATGGAACGTCGACATGATGGTTAATGTTCGGATGATCGCCCTGGGTGCGCCGCTTTTGCTGGCAGCGTGCAGTTCTTCAAGTGGTGGTGGTGACAATCCGCCGCGTAACCGTCAGGTAATCGTGGTTCCGGCAGGTTCGGCAGCGGTGTGCGAAAACGGTGGCGCGCCGCCTTGCGCGCCCGCACCGCATCACGACGACTGAGTATCAGGAGCGGCTGGCAGCACATTGCAACGCTGCCGCCCCCACGCTGCGATGCATCACTTGTGACGCCAGAACGACGCCGTCGGGTGTCACGGGTTCTCCCGCAGCGTGCAACAGTTCCGCAGTCCAGGCATTACAGGTGTGACCAAAATTATAATAGCTGACCGCCTGGTAAAACAGGCTGGTGTTTCCGGTCGCGGCCGTCACCAGATAGGGATGCCCGGCGTCGTTAAGCACCAGATCCGCCCACAGGGTGCGCGAAAGTGCTGCGGCACCTTCCGTGCTGAGGGACAGCGCCACCATGCTGGAGCGTGGGTAAACCTGATCCGGGGAGACATTCAGTGCGGAAATCTGGATCACCGCCGGACCCGGCAACGGACCCAGAATATACTCGCTGATGTTGTCGGCCGGGGCGGTGATGAAAGTTTTCTTGCCATAACCGACCATCAGGGTGCGCGCGCCCGGAAATGCGGTGCGGAACCATTCAGCAGGCCCGCTGAGCGCCTCCACCGGAATGCCCAGTTCGGTGTGCCAGCCGCGGTCGACGACGAATAGTGTCATCGGGGCAGCGGGGATACAGCTTTGTGGAGGAACGCTGACGGCGCATCCAGCCAGCAGCGCAAGCAATAAAAGTGCGAACGATCGACACATCATGACGAAACCATGCAACGATTGTGCGACGCGCAGAAACGCTGTCAAGCCGGCCCGTGGCCGACGTGCGACGATACTCGATTTTCACCCCATACACGGAGGTCCGCATGCTGATCCGGGCTGGTTACGACATCACACTGACCTTCAACACGCCGACAGCCCTTCTGCTGATGCTGGAAGTGCATCCCGATCGCGAGCCCGACCTGATGAGCCGTCAGGTGCCGCAGTTCGACCCCCCGGTTCCCACCCAGCGCTATCTCGACGGGTTCGGCAACCGGTGCACGCGCGTGCTCGCACCAGCAGGGCCGCTTCGGACCAGCCTGTCCTTCCTGATCTCCGACAGCGGCCAGCCGGACCGCGTGCATTCGTACGCGCAGGAAGTGCCAGTCAGCGACGTGCCGTCCGACTGTCTGGTGTTCCTGATGGGCAGTCGATATTGCGAAACGGATCTGCTGACGGACGCCGCGTGGTCGATGTTCGGTCATCTGCTGTCGGGCTGGTCGCGGGTGCAGGCCATCGTCGATTTTGTCCATGCGCATATTCGTTTCGACTATCAGCAGGCGCGGGCAACACGCTCTGCCTATCAGGCCTATTCGGAGCGGGTGGGGGTCTGCCGCGACTTCGCCCATCTGGCCGTCACGTTGTGCCGCTGCATGAACATACCGGCGCGCTATTGCACCGGGTATCTGGGCGATATCGGCGTGCCGGCGGTGCCTGATCCGATGGATTTCTCGGCATGGTTCGAAGTCTGGCTCGACGGGCAGTGGTACACCTTCGATGCGCGGCACAATCGCCCGCGTGTCGGCCGGATTGTGATGGCACGCGGGCGGGATGCAACGGACGTGGCACTGACGACGTCCTTCGGCCCTGCGATGCTCAGTAATTTCTCCGTCACCACATACGAAGAATTTTAAAAAACCGGTTTAAGGACGACCTGTTCGGGAGTGCGAGGCTTAAAAGAGAGGCAATCAAAAACGACGTTGCATCCTGATCGTTAATCCATCTGCAAAAAACAAAAGAAAGGCAGAGCCGACATGGCAGGAAATCGCAAGAACACGACCGGAATAAACCGCCGAGCCCGACGCCACTATTCCGGGCTCATCACACTTGGCCTTGCCACAGTGTTAGGTACTGCGCCGGGCGCGGTGGCCGCAGATGACGCCGCCAGCGACCCGGCACATATCGACTCATACCAACCGCACCCGCGCGTCTTTATCCTGAGCGACATCGGTAACGAGCCCGATGACCAGATGTCGCTGACAAGACTTCTGCTTTACGCCAACGAGATGCGGATCGAAGGCCTTGTCGCGACCACATCGTGCTGGCAGCGGACCTCTGTACGGCCAGACATGATGCAACTGGTGCTCAGCCATTACGCGCAGGTCCAGCCAAACCTGCTGAAGCACGATCCCGCTTACCCCTCGGCGCAGACACTCGGGGCGCTGATCAAGGCGGGGCAGTCAGGATTCGGTATGGCCGCCACAGGCCCCGACAAGATGTCCGATGGCGCGACGCTTCTGGTGAAAGCGATTGAAAAGCAGGACGCGCAACCGCTGCACGTCCTGTTATGGGGCGGTGCGAATACGCTGGCCGAAGCGTTGCAAATCCTGCGACACACATATGATGCCGCAACGGCCAGCAAACTGGTCAGCAGGTTGCGTGTGTATTCGATTTCCGACCAGGATGACGCAGGTCCGTGGATCCGGCGTGAATTTCCCGAACTGCCCTACATCGTCGATCCGTCCCGGCCCGATGGAGAAAGCTATTCCGCCGCAACGTGGACCGGCATCAGCGGCGATCTGAATTACCGCAACGGAGACGGTGCGGACTTCACAACCGTCAGCAATAGCTGGCTCGACACCCACATCCGCAGCAAGGGCCCGATGGGCAAGAGCTATCTGCATTATGCCTTCATCATGGAAGGCGACACCCCGACCTTTCTCGGGCTGACGGATAACGGGCTGGATTCGGCGATGAACCCTGGCTGGGGTGGCTGGGGCGGACGATACATCGTGCGGCAGCCCCTCAGCGAGACGCGACCGATCTGGACGAACGGCGGGGACTTCTTCCCCGGCAAGCCGAACGGAGCCGACACGGTGACCGGTGTGGACGGCAAGCCGCACACATCACCGCAGGCGACAATCTGGCGTTGGCGCGCAGCCTACCAGCATGATTTCGAAAGCCGGATGGACTGGACCATCCAGGATGTCGCGCACGCGAATCATCCGCCGAAGGTGGTGGTGCAGGGCGACCACACCACGGCACCGGTGTTCCTGACGCTGCATGTCGGGCAATCGGCGACACTTGATAGTAAAGGCACTGCCGATCCGGACCATGACCGGATGCAAGTGCGCTGGTTCATTTATCGGGAAGCCAGTCTGGCAACATCATCGGCCATTGCGCCTGCGGATGTGGTGGGGCGGCGGGGGGAGGACCGCCTCAATGCGCCGCTGGTCGCTGAACTGGATGGCGATGGCCCGAAGGCAACCTTGCACGCACTGCGCCCCGGCACCGCGCATGTGATCCTTGAAGTCGAGGACTCGGGCACGCCGAGCCTGACGCGCTACCGGCGTGTGGTCGCGACCATCACGCCGTAAGATTACGGGGTGTCGGCGCGCCGTCGCCGGCACCGACACCCGCGCCGTCAATCAGTCGCGGCGCTTGCGCGTGGAGCCAGCGGCCGAGCGCGGCGGCCGATTGGCCCCACCGAAGCTGCGCTTGGGGGAGGGGCCGTCGCGGCGCGGGCGATCACCCTGCTCACGCGGTGCACGCGCGGGACGTCCTGCACCCCCGCGATATTCCGGCGTGGTCGGTGCGCCAATGGCCTCGATCTTTGCTTCGTCAGCTTCGGTCGCCTGGATGCAGGCGGAGAAGCGCGACGCCATTTCCGACGAGATCTCAAATTCCGTGTGTTCGTCGGCAATGCGGATCGAGCCGATGTCGCTTTTCTTGACGCCACCCAGACGGCAGATCAGCGGCACCAGCCACTTCGGGTCTGCCTTGTCGCGACGACCGACGCTCAGGCGATACCACTCGCCATTGCCTTCCATGCGGGGGGCACGCTCACGCTGGCCGCCTTCGCGGGCGTAAGATCCGGGCTCCCCGGGGATGCGGGCATTGCGTTCTTCACGCAGCGGACGCGGGTTTTCCACGGACAGCGGACGCAAATCCTCGACCGCCGGCATGCGCTCCTGATACAGGCGCACCAGAGCGGCGGCGAGTTCTTCCTTGGAATGGGCTTCGGTCAGCTTGGTCAGCAGGGCCGGGTTGACCGGCTTTTCCGTCGTCAGGACCGATGCGGTCAGCAGACGGTCGGCATCGCGTTCGCGGATCATGTCGGCGGTCGGGACCGGAGTCCATTCTGCCGTGATCTTCGCACCCGCCAGCAGGCGCTGCGCGCGGCCGCGCTGGTTGACCGGCACCATGACAACGCACGTGCCCTTGCGACCCGCACGACCAGTGCGGCCCGAACGGTGCAGGAAGTTCGCGGGATCGGTCGGCAGGTTGCCGTGAATGACAAGGCCCAGCGTCGGAATGTCGATGCCGCGGGCGGCAACGTCGGTCGCGACACAGACGCGCGCCTGTCCTGAACGCAGGCTTTCGATGGCGCGCGAACGCTCGTTCTGCCCCATTTCGCCCGAGATCGCGACGGACGCGAAACCGCGCTCCATCAGGGCGGACTGAACCTGGCGCACCATTTCGCGGGTGCCGCAGAACAGCATCGCCATTTCGTCTTCATAGTATCGCAGGACGTTGACGATCGACTTGCCCATATCCTGCGACGTCGTGACGACTGCCTGATAGGTGATGTCGGCGTGCTGCTTGGCACCGCTGGCGGTGTCGATGCGAACGGCGTCATTCTGATATCGACGGGCCAGCGAGGCGATTTCGCGCGCGATGGTCGCCGAAAACAGCAACGTGCGACGCTCCTTCGGCGATGCGTCGAGCAGCATTTCCAGCTCTTCACGGAAACCGAGATCGAGCATCTCGTCCGCTTCGTCCAGAACGGCAGCGCGCAGGCTGGAAAGGTTCAGGTTCTTGCGGTTCAGATGGTCGCACAGACGACCCGGCGTGCCGACAACGATGTGCGCACCGGCCGCCAGGGCGCGGGCTTCGCTGCGTGCATCGGTGCCACCGATGCACGAGACGATACGCGCGCCGGCTTCGGCATACAGCCATGCCAGTTCGGTCTGCACCTGCATCGCCAGTTCGCGCGTCGGCGCGATCACGAGTGCGAGCGGCGCCCCGGCGCGGCCGAAGCGGACTTCACCGCCCAGCAGCGTGTCGGCCAGTGCGAGACCGAAGGCAACGGTCTTGCCCGATCCGGTCTGTGCCGATACCAGAAGATCACGCCCCTGCGTGCCTTCGGCCAGAACTGCGGCCTGCACCGGTGTTGGTTCTTCGTAGCCCCGGGCGGCCAGCGCGTGCTGGAGAGGGGCGGCGGTCTGGGGAAACGGCATCAGGTCTTCCGGAAAGTGGCATCGCCGCCGCGCCGGTTTGGTGCAGGGAGAATGCAGGGTCAATTAAGGCGTGAACGGCGTTGCATAGACAAAAGCAACGCGAAACGCCAGCGCTTCCGCGCGTCGGTGCGTGATTTACTCACCATACCTTTGCGGGCCGGGCTGTGCGGGTTCGTCACCATACGGTGCGCCTGCCGGAAATCGGAGCCCTGAAACCCGGTTTTCTGGCTTTCAGCCGCGTTTGATGGCGCGTCCGTGGTGATCGATTTCCGGTGCGGTAATCTGGTCGAGGCGATCAAGCTTCCGCAGGCCAGGAAACCGCCACATCCACAGTCCGGTGACCGCCAATGTCCCGACACCCCCCAGAACCACGGCCCAGACCGGCCCGATCATGCTGGCCAGCGTGCCGCTTTCGAATTCGCCAAGCTGGTTGGACGAACCGATGAACAGCATGTTCACAGCGGAAACACGACCCCGCATCTCGTCAGGAGTGCCGAGTTGCACGAGCGCCCCGCGGATCATCACACTGATCACGTCCGCCGCCCCGAGGACCGCCAGCATCAGCACGGACAACAGAATAGAATGCGAAAGGCCGAACAGGATCGTGGCCACCCCGAAGACTGCAACGGCATAGAACATCGTCATGCCGGCCTGTCCCTGCAGCGGACGGCGGGCCAGCCACATCGACATGCCCAGCGCCCCGATCGCAGGTGCGCCCCGCAACATGCCAAGGCCGAACGGCCCCGCGTGCAGGATGTCGGTGGCATAGATCGGCAGCATTGCCGTGGCACCGCCCAGCAGGACGGCGAACAGGTCGAGCGAGATCGCGCCCAGCATCGCGGGCTGGCTGCGCAGGAACACGATCCCGCCGAACACCGCCGCCAGCGTGACGGGACCGCGCGGCCGTGTCGGGTGAATCAGTGTGATGGACAGCGTCGAGGCTGCGGCCAGCAGGAAACAGACACCGCACAGTCCGTAAACCACCGCCGGGCCAAGTCCATAAAGAAGGCCACCGGCGGAAGGTCCGATGATGATGGCTGTCTGGAACAGGGAACTCGACAGGGCCGTCGCTCGGGGGAAATCCTCAGCCGTCACGAGGGATGGCAGGAATGTCTGCTGGGCGGGTGCCTCGAACGACCGTGCGGTCCCGAACAAGGCGATGATGATGTAGATCATCACAGGAGACATCCACCCGCCGATCGCCCCGAACATCATGACGAAAGCGCCCAGAGCACTGACGATCTGGGCGATTGTCGCGATGATCTTGCGATTGAAATGATCGACCGCGTGGCCTGCAACGAACACCATCACCGTCATCGGCAGGAACTGCACCAGTCCCACGATGCCAAGTGCGAGCGCGCTGTGCGTCATCGCATAGATCTGCCAGCCGACCGCGACGGCCTGCACCTGACTGGCAAGTGCCGAGAGTGCACGCCCCGACAGAAAAGGCATGAGCCCCGGAATAGAGAGAAGTCGGGTGCGAGTCGGGGGCAAAGGCGCGTCTGGATCGGGCATGATGACAGGCAGTAGGCGCGAGAAACTGCGCGCGGGCAAGGGTTCCCGACGGATTCCAGCGGTCAAGTCGATTGCAAATCGTGCTGTCTGCGGGCACAAAAACAGCCATGACAACTGCCCCATCCCCTCTCCAGCCGACCACCACGTTCGATACGTTCGCGCAGATCGATGTCCGCGTCGGCACCATCGTGGATGCGAAGCCTTTTCCCGAGGCCCGCAAGCCCGCCTATCAACTCCGGATCGACTTCGGACCGCAGATCGGCGTGCGCCGGTCGTCCGCACAGATCACAAAGCATTATGCGTGCGAGAGCCTGATCGGGCGACAGGTCTGCTGCGTCGTCAATCTCGGCTCGCGCCAGATCGGGCCCTTCGTGAGCGAAGTCCTGACACTGGGCATGCCCGATGAAACCGGGGAAGTCGTGCTGATCCGCCCCGATCACAAAGTTCCCGATGGGGGGAGGCTCTTCTGATGGCCGTTTCATATGCAATTGTAAGCTGGGACCAGTTGCACCGCGACGCGCGGCAACTGTCCGAAGTGCTAATGACCAAGGGCACGTTCAAGGGCATCGTGGCGATCACGCGCGGCGGCCTTATTCCCGCAGCGATCATCGCGCGCGAACTCGACTGCCGCCTGATCGAGTGCGTCTCGGTCGTCACGTATGACGAGGAAGATCGAGGCGAGCCGACGCTGGTGAAGGCTCCGGACGCTGCGGGCGACGGCGAAGGCTTCCTGATTATCGACGATCTGGTCGATTCGGGTGTGACGGCGCAATACGTGCGCAAGATCCTGCCCAAGGCCTATTTCGCGACACTGTATGCCAAACCGTCCGGCAAGCCCTTCACCGACACTTTCGTGGTTGAGGTGCCGCAGGAGACGTGGATTCTGTTCCCGTGGGACACAGCGCCGCTGTTCGTGCCGCCGCTGGCGCGGAAAAACGCCACATCGTGACCGACATGGCCGAGACACCGGCTTTCGTCCCCGCAACCGAGGGTTTCGATCCCGCGATGGCGGGGCTCGAAACCTGGCCGGTCGCAACCCAGATGGCGACCCTCTGGTCCAGCCAGTTGGCAGCCGTTGCCGCAATTGGCCCGGCGCTGCCCGATATCGCGCGGGCGGTCGAAGCCGCGGTGCCGCGTCTGCGGGCGGGTGGCAGGCTGGTTTATGCCGGGGCTGGAAGCTCCGGACGTCTCGGTGCGCAGGATGGGGCGGAACTGCCACCGACCTTCGACTGGCCGCACGAGCGGCTGGTGCTGATGTTGGCGGGTGGTGAGGGATCGCTGATCCGTGCGGTCGAAAACGCCGAAGACGACGCCGATGCAGGGCGGCGGGCGGTTGAAGAGGCCCGAATCGGGATCAATGACGTGATGATCGGCGTCGCGGCATCCGGGCGCACGCCCTATGCGATCGCGTGTCTTGAAGCAGCCCGGAGCGCAGGGGCGCTGACCATCGGACTGGCCAATTCTGCGGGTGCGCCGCTGTTGGCGGCGTCCGATTGCCCGATTCTCGTGCAGACCGGGGCCGAACCCATTGCCGGGTCGACCCGCATGAAGGCCGGAACGTCGCAGAAAATCGTGTTGAACCTGCTTTCAACGGGAATGATGACCGGCCTCGGCCGGGTTTATCGCGGCCGGATGGTCGACATGCGCGCGCAGAACGCCAAGCTACGGGACCGCGCGGTGAAAATGGTTGTCGACCTTGTAGGTTGCACGCCGGAGCAGGCGACGGAGTCGCTGTCGCAAGTGGGCGGTCGGGTCAAACCGGCGGTTATTGTGGCGCGCGGTGCGACGTCAGAGGCGGCTTTGGCGGCCCTGGAGGCGACAAATGGACATTTACATGCCGCACTTGCGTCTTTGGGGCTTGCCAGCGGGAGTGTCTGCTCATAGCTTCCGGTCACTCGTCGGGGCGTGGCGCAGCCTGGTAGCGCGCGTGTTTTGGGTACATGAGGTCGCAAGTTCGAATCTTGTCGCCCCGACCATGTAGAGAAGGAATGGTGTCATGCGGGCCCGGATCTTCAGACAGGCAAAGAACGCGATGCAGTCCGGACGTGCGAACACGCATGACTGGATTCTCGAATACGGCCAGTCCGAACCCCGCCGCGTTGACCCGATCATGGGCTGGCCCGGCAGTTCCGATACGCAGTCGCAGTTGCGGATGGTGTTCCCGTCGCAGGAAGATGCCGTCGGATATGCGACGCGCAACGGGATTCCCTACGATCTGGAATTGCCGACGCCCCCCCGGGTTCGCAAGCCAGCTGTCTATTCCGATAATTTCCGTCCGGATCGAACCCTGAACTGGACCCACTGACGCCGCTGCGGGATTCCCCGCCGCGAGCCACACGCGCCCTTAGCTCAGTTGGATAGAGCAACAGCCTTCTAAGCTGTGGGTCGCTGGTTCGAATCCAGCAGGGCGCGCCAGATTTGCCGCATTGTGCCCGATCCCGATCAAGGGGCATTCCGGTGCTGAAAATCCATCCCAGTCACTGCTTGAACGCGTCCTTTTTGATGCGGCGCGTGCGCAGTTTTTTCTCGGCTTTTCCGGGTGGTATGTCATCATCCTGTGATGATGGCTCACATGATGAACTCGTGTAAGCTTGTGTTATTGATCACATACTACCCAGGGGATGTCGTGGCGAAAGTACTGGTCTTGATGATGCAGAAGGACGAAGGTCCGATCCTGTCACGATGGCTGCTTCATTACTCTGGTCTGTTTGGTATTCGTAACATAACGATCATGGATAATGGATCGACGGACCGCTACACGCTGGAACTGCTGAAGTCAGCCGAAGGCGCTGGTGCCACGATCATGTGGGGATACGACACACAGCACGATTTTCAGAACAAGGGCGGTCATTTCGGCAACATCATCCAGTCGTGGGATCATGATATCGAGTATGATTTCGCGCTGCCCGTCGATTGCGACGAGATTATTGCTGCCGTTACCGATACGACGATTTCGACACGGCATGAGGATATTCATGCAGCGCTCGACGGTCTGAAGGGCCAGCAATGTGCCTTGCGGCTCGATATGTCGCTGTTCAACGTGCCCGGCTCCCCCGGGTGGTTTGCGCCGGTCCGGCATTTTCACAAAGGCTTTGTCGCGGCGCGTACGCTGGAAATTCTCGATAACGGGCAGCACGAACCGATCTCTCGCGTCCAGCCGGGATATATTCATACACACCTGACATATCTGCACTGGCATAACCGCCCGCACGCAGAACTTCTCGCGCGCACGCGTTCAAAATTGTCCGACCTTGTCGATGTGAATGATCGCAAGGCCTTGAAGCGGTATGTCGAGGTGCCCGGCGCGCCCGGCGGTCATCTTGTGGAGATCCTGCTGACCACCGAGGCAAAATATTCGCAGAAATACGCCGGGGAATTACAGGTCTTTGTGCCGGACTTCGGTGGTGTGAATTTCTTCCGGACAGATGAAGGGCCGCTGCACTGGAATGCCGAGGGCTATGTCGCTGCGCACCCGGATATTATGGCGCACGATCTTGGGCCGCTGCACCATTTCATACGATATGGATTTACCGAGGGGCGCCGTATCTGATCCACCGCTCCATCCGAGATTGTCCGCAGGGGATGGCAACCCCGGGGCGATGTTGGTGTTTGAACCTCAGACGCAGCCTGCGCCGGTGACACGGAGCGGGTCGTTATTGAGGCAGCACCCGATCGGAGAGTGTGCATGACGAAAAATATGATGTGGACGATTGCGGCGGCGGGACTGCTGTGCACAACGCAGGCGATGGCGCAGGCATCCTCCGCGCCCGCAAGCAGCGCGCCGACACCGGACAGTGCTGCGCGCCAGCAAGGCAAACTGACGGCGTCGTCCAACAGGAACGGCAAGCACGTCAACCCGTCGGAGCGTCTGGACAGTTCGCGACAGGTCAAGCAGGAGCAGGTCGCACCCACGCCCGGAGCTCCGATGGCGCGCCGCGGTGACACGATGTCAAAGGACTCGATGGCGAAGATGAACATGCAGGACGACCAGAAAAAACCGCAGTAGCAGAAGCGTCCGCAGGGCGTCGGCGGTTGCGCCGCCCTGCCTGCAGTCGCCGCCCCGTTGCGCCGATTGGATGTGTGCCGGGAACATGGGTCGATGGCAGCGAGATTTCGAGCTGAGGCCGGCGCTCCGTCGAGCGCAGCAAGATCCCGATGAAAAGGGCGGCGTCTTCTCCAGACTGAGAGCGCTGTTGCCCCTGGATGTGGCGGCAGACCATGGATAGTCGCGAGTGCGGGTCTGGGTGCAACGCAGGTGATCGCCCGATTTTAGCTTTTTGATGCTTCAGCAATCGTCACATTTCGAAAAATGCCACCATCCTCGGGGTGGGCCATTCTTTGGTATGTATGAGGCGTGAACCTTCGCCGTTCGGTTGCAAAGCAATAAACCCGCAAATTATCCAGATGAATTTCAAATACTGTGCCCCTGCTACGGGGCAGGACCGCGCGTATCATTTGATTTTGAAATGACCGGTCATGACAAATTCAGGAAATCCTTCGAGACACACAGTCATGTGAAGACGCTCGAAGCCAAGAGAGAAAGCACCAGACATGGCTTACGAAACTCTGAATCCCTTTACTGAACAGACGATCAAGACATTCGCGCCTGCATCTGACGAGCAGATGTTCGCGTCCCTGTCGAAAGCCGATGCGGCCTTTCGGTCTGCTGCGTGGGGGCAGGGACCGATTGCACATCGTCTGAAAGTCCTCAGCCGCGTCGCCGATCTTATCGAACTGCGCTCCGAAGAACTGGCGCGTGCTGCGACCATCGATATGGGAAAAAGGCTCAGCGAATCCCGCGAGGAGGTAAAACTCTGCGCGCAGATCGCCCGGTACTACGCGGACTCGGCAGAGGCGTTCCTGCGTCCTGTTCCCTATGAATCCTCGTTGGGGCAGGCATGGGTTGAACATGCACCGGTTGGCACTCTGGTTGCGGTTGAGCCGTGGAATTTTCCATTTTATCAATTGGTGCGGGTCGTGGCTCCGGCAATCGCAGTCGGTAATTCGGTCCTGATGAAACATGCGGAAAATGTGCCGCAATGTGCAGAGTTGTTCGAAAGCCTCGTGCGTGACGCGGGCGCGCCCGAAGGCGTGTGCGTCAATCTGTTTATTACGACCGATCAGGTTGCAGATTTGATCGCCGATGATCGCGTTCAGGGCGTTGCGCTCACCGGATCGGAACGTGCGGGCAGCGCTGTTGCCGCAATCGCGGGCAAGCACCTGAAGAAAGTGACGCTGGAACTGGGTGGCATGGATATCTTTGCCGTTCTGGACGATGCTGATCTGGATCGTGCAGTCGAAACCGG
>Ga0157365_10000353_pt1 | contig 19974 bp, 16 predicted proteins | sample AttsexASBM3_FD_111478 | JGI IMG/M metagenome (GOLD analysis project Ga0157365, IMG submission 111478) | Fungus gardens microbial communities from leaf cutter ant in Ribeirão Preto, State of São Paulo, Brazil - Atta sexdens ASBM3 | ecosystem: Host-associated > Fungi > Mycelium > Unclassified ... | reverse complement strand
GTTTTAGGTCCATCACACCAAACTGTCAACGACCCATAATCCACCCATAATCCACACACAAAACCCACACAAAACCTAAACAATCCACACTTATCCCCATCACTCATTCCATAACCGAACGAAGATTTTTTACATTCTCATGAAAAAATCTTCGTCGGGGACAGGCTTACAGGCCGCTTACCGCACGCCCATCAATGGAAAGCCCCTGGTTATCGGCGGAAATCCCGACAGTCTGGCCATCATGAACAACGCCCTCCAGCAACAGACCCGCCAGCGGGTTCTGCAAGTTGCGCTGGATGACCCGCTTCAGCGGACGGGCGCCATAAATCGGATCATACCCCTCCGCCGCCAGCCACTCATGCGCTGCATCATCAAGATCCAGACGGATGTGACGATCGTCCAACAGCTTCCGCAACCGTTCGATCTGAATATCCACGATTGTCCGCATGTCGGCGCGCTGCAGACGCGAGAACAGGATGATCTCGTCCAGCCGGTTCAGGAACTCCGGCCGGAAATGCTCACGCACAACCCGCATGACCTGCGCGTTCACAAGATCCGTGGACTCCCCGTCGGGCTGCTGGGCCAAGACGTCCGAACCCAGATTGCTGGTCAGGATAATCAGCGTATTGCGAAAATCGACAGTCCGCCCCTGCCCGTCCGTGAGACGCCCATCGTCAAGAACCTGCAACAGGATGTTGAAGACGTCCTCATGCGCCTTCTCCACCTCATCAAACAGGATCACCTGATACGGACGCCGCCGCACGGCCTCAGTCAACACACCGCCTTCCTCATACCCCACATAACCCGGAGGCGCGCCGACAAGCCTCGACACGGCGTGCTTCTCCATGAACTCGCTCATGTCGACACGCAGCAATGCCTTGTCATCGTCGAACAGGAACCGCGCCAACGCCTTCGTCAGCTCTGTCTTGCCCACACCGGTCGGCCCAAGGAACAGGAACGAGCCGATCGGCCGGTTCGGGTCCTGCAGCCCGGCACGTGCCCGCCGCACCGCGTTCGCCACAGCCTTTAGCGCAGCCTCCTGCCCGACCACACTGCGGCGCAGTTCGTCCTCCATCCGCAGCAATTTCGCGCGTTCGCCTTCCAGCATCCGCTCGACCGGCACACCGGTCCAGCGCGACACGATCGCAGCAATCGCCTGATCCGTTACCGCCTCGGTAAACAAGCCATTGCCCGCGTCCGCCGCGCTTTCTTCAGCCGCCTGCGCGATCTTGGCCTCCAGCGCCGGAATCACCCCATACATGACCTCCGACGCGCGCCCGAGATCGCCCCGACGCTGCGCGACATCGACGTCCGAACGTGCCTGGTCCAGTTGCTCCTTCAGCTTCTGCACAGCACTGACGCGATCTTTCTCCGCATGCCACGCCGCACTCATCGCATCGGACTGCTCCTCCAGATCCGCCAGTTCTGCTTCCAGCTTCACCAGCCGGTCGCGCGACGCCGCGTCTTCTTCCTTGCGGATCGCCTCGCGCTCGATCTTCAACTGGATCACCCGACGGTCGAGTTCGTCCAGTGCCTCCGGCTTGCTGTCGATCTGCATGCGAAGACGGCTCGACGCCTCATCCATCAAGTCGATCGCCTTGTCCGGCAGGAACCGGTCAGTAATGTATCTGTTCGACAGCGTCGCCGCGGCCACCAGAGCATTGTCCGTGATACGGATGCCGTGATGCAGCTCATACTTCTCCTTGATCCCGCGCAGGATCGAGATGGTATCGGCCACCGAAGGCTCACCCACGAAAACCGGCTGGAACCGCCGCGCAAGCGCCGCGTCCTTTTCAATATACTTGCGATATTCGTCGAGCGTGGTCGCCCCGATGCAGTGCAGCGTCCCGCGCGCCAGTTCCGGCTTGATCAGGTTGGACGCATCCATCGCACCATCGCTGCGGCCCGCACCGACCAGAGTGTGCATCTCGTCAATGAACAGGATGACCTCACCCTCGGCACTCTCGATCTCCTTGAGCACCGCCTTCAGCCGTTCCTCGAACTCGCCGCGATATTTCGCACCCGCCACCAGCGCACCCATGTCGAGTGACATCAGACGCTTGTTCCGCAACGCCTCCGGCACGTCGCCATTGACGATACGCTGCGCCAAGCCCTCGACAATGGCCGTCTTGCCGACACCCGGCTCGCCGATCAGCACCGGATTGTTCTTCGAACGCCGGGCCAGAACCTGAATCGCACGGCGAATTTCCTCGTCCCGGCCAATCACCGGGTCGAGCTTGCCCTGATGCGCCACCGCGGTCACATCGCGCGCATATTTCTTCAGCGCATCGAAGCCGGCCTCGGCGTTTTCGCTGGTCACGGTGCGTCCCTTGCGAATCGTCGCAATCGCCCCGTCCAGCGCCTGCGGTGTCGCACCATGCTCACGCAACGCACGACCCGCCGCCGTCTCCGACGCGGCAATGCTCGACAGCAACCGGTCCTGCGCCACGAAAGAATCGCCAGCCTTCTGGGCATCGCGCTCGGCTGCATCGAGCACACGCACCAGATCCGGGACGGCCTGCGGCTGTCCGGCACCACCACCCTGAACCTTGGGGATTTTCGCCAGCGCAGCCTCGACGGCAGAGCGCACATTCTGCGGATTTCCACCGGCTGCGCGAATCAGTGCGCTCGCGGCCCCCTCCTCATCATCAAGCAGCGCCTTGAGCAGATGCTCCGTCGTCAGTTGCTGATGAAAATCGCGCACGGCGATCGTCTGCGCGGCCTGAAGAAAGCCACGGCTCCGTTCTGTAAATTTCTCGATATTCATAGTGTTCCTCTTGCCCCTTTCACTCAGGCGACATTCGAAGCCCACCGCCCCTCATCAGGCGACGGTATCAGGCTTACACATTCCAGATAGGTGTTCCTTGTTCTATCGCAAGGGGTTATTGATCGCGTCATCGAAACATAACGTTTGCTATGCCGCGACAGGCACAAGTGCTGGCCACCGCCCCGCCTCCTGCGTCTGTCCGGCCGACAGAATAGCCGACGCCGCAGCGGTGCGTCCCGACAGCCAGTCGCCCCAATCCTTCTGCGCCAGCAACAGCGGCATGCGTGCCTGAAACCGTGCGACCTCGTGCTGCGCCGGGACCGTGATCAGACAGAAGGTATTCAGCACGTCCCCCTCCCATCCCCACGCCTCCCATAATCCGGCCACCGCGATCGCGGCCTCGTCTTCGGTGCCACACCTCAGGAGGCCACCCGCTGCCGACCCACGCGTCGCGCGCAGATGCAACGCCGTCGCCGGGACCAGACAACGCCGACTGCGATAGGACGCACGGAAAAACCCCGATTCCTCCAGAGTCTCTGCCCGCGCAAACAGGCTTGTCTTGTCCATGTCCTTCGCCCATCCGGGCACGAAGCCCCACAACATCAGATCCAGCGCCCGGCGGGCAGCGGCACCCTCTGCATGAATGACGACAGCCGGTGTGACGGGCACCACCTGCTGCAACGGCCGCCAGACAACATCACAGCGCCTGACGTCGAAACGGGCCTTCATCGCGTCGGTCGTCTGCGCGTTGAGATAAGACACGACCATCGGCGGCTCCGCAGCAGGAAGGGACATTCGCGCCCACATTCCGGCACCGCCGCTCAGGACACAATGCCGACAGCCTGAGATTTCGGCACAAAAAAACCCCGCCTCACGGGCGGGGTTTGGTGGGGATCAGATTTCCCGGTGGGGCATATCCGCGCCCGGATCGCGCGACGGACTCTTGTCGGGATATGGATCGAAGCTTTCGTCCTCATTGTCGTCGAGGCCTGTGGGGCGCGCCGGGTTACGGGGCGGCGTTCCCGGCTTCTTGCTGGGGCTTTTGCCACCGTCCTGCTCCGTGTGCAGTGCGTCGAGATTCCACCCTGGGCCAACGAGGTCGGTCTTGCCAATGAACCAGATTTCTCCGCTTTCCGGGGCGGAGCCGTGCGTCGTGCTGTAAGCCATGACTGTTCTCCTTGATGATCGTTATCCAACGACCGCCAAGGCGCCGAAGTTGCATGGACCGAACCTTAATTCGATCTCCCGGGCTGAAAATCAGGCCGTCGGCGGATCGACACAGATCTTGTGGGCGTAATCTGTCGCATTTTGAACATTCGGGAATAAATCTAGCAGTTTCATCTCATCGATATACTGCTCAACCTGCACGCGCAGTTCGTGCCCGATCAGGCTCATTGGCGGGGGCTGATGCTTGACCATATCACGCAGGGTTGCAGGTGCCAGCACCTGCGAATGCGCCGCGAGCAAACTGACCGCTTCATCCGGGTTGCGGCCCACCCATTTGCCGGCATCCTTGATGCTCGCCGAAAGCACCGAGGTCAGAACAGGGTCCTGCTGAAAAACCCGGTTCGATATCGCCAGCGTCATATTGGTACGCTGACCATACAATCCGTCCACGCTATTGAACAATCCGTTGACCAGAGGACGGTTTTTTTCCAGAACCTGCCAGATTGTCGGGTCGTGCCCGGCAATCGCATCGATCGATCCATCGGCCAGCGCCGCACCGACATCATCAATACTCAGGTATTTCCAGGTAATTTCGCTTTTCGGGTCGACGCCCTTACGCTTGAGCACGATCGAGAAAAACAAACGGTCCGCAGCGTCGCGCTGCAATACAGCTACGGTGCGCTGCTTCATCAGGTCCACACGCGGCACGTGCGACGCTTTGCGAACCAGCAGTCGAAACGTGCAGGGGCGCGCGCCACAAAACAGGCGTGCATCGCTGGTGTCCGGTGCAATCCGCATCAACCATGTCAGGAGCGGTGCCGCGGCCACTGTGGCCCTGCCATCCCCCAGAGCATCGATGGCCTGCGGTCCGGAGACAATCGAATCGACAAGCTTCACATCGAGATTATGCGACGCAAAAATCCCCTTCGCCTGCGCGGCACACAGAACCGGATCGGTGTCCGGATTGGGCCAGGCCAGTATGATCTGCCGTGCCTTGCCGTCCGCCACCACGCGCTTGTGCCGCTTGAACACGTGTCCCGCGACACCTGCTGCCACGCCACCGCCAGCCACCACGACGCCCGCACCCATCAATGCGCGACGCGAAACACGATCCTGGGCCGACTTGTCAGAGGTCATACGTCATCTCCCGAGGTGCGTCCGTGCGACTGTCCGATCATGGCGCACCCAAGGGGCCAGTGCATAGCCCGCACGGCCCGCAACACACGTGCAAAAAAAATGACGCGAAGGGGGTTTACCACCGAAATCGGCTTCGCTATACGGTGCCTCGCTGATCCCGAATAGCTCAGTTGGTAGAGCAAGCGACTGTTAATCGCTGGGTCGTAGGTTCGAGTCCTACTTCGGGAGCCAGCCCTTCTTTCCGCCCCAAGGCGACCTTTCAGGTCGATACCCTGCGGACCTCAAATACAGTATCTTACATTATTCTACGGCAAGAGCTTGTAACCGCTCGCCGCGGCGCCGCGTAACCTCCCCCCCTCGACATTTGCGCAACGACACTCGACAAAAGGGGTCCGACCCCACCGTCCCGAGCCCGCACGCCTCATGTCATCAGACCATACCCCGCCCCATCCCCCCTTCGCACGCTGGATGGCGCAGACGAACAGCGTCACCCGCACATTTCTCGCGGCAGCGCGCATGCCGGACATGATCAACCTCGCAGGGGGTCTGCCCGCGCCGCACACCTATCCCGCGCAGGAACTCGCGGAAATCGCGCGCGAAGCCGTCGCCAACCACCCGACCGATACGCTGGGCTATGGCCCGATCGAAGGACTGCCGGAGTTGCGCGATGCGCTGGCGGATCGCTTCAGCACCGATACGCTGACCCTGACGCACGCTAATGTGCTGATCACCACAAGCGGGATGCAGGGGCTGGACCTGCTGGGAAAAACACTGGTCGACGCAGGAGACACGATCGCGACCCAGTTCCCGACCTATCTCGGTGCACTGGATGCATGGCGTCCTCGCTTGCCTGTCTATCGCAACATGCGCCTCGAATCGCCGGACTTCATGCCCGAACGCCTCATGGCGGGGGCGAAATTCGCATATACGGTGCCAAACTTCTCCAACCCCACCGGGCGCCTGATCCCCGGGACGATTCGACGGCACCTCGTTCAGGCCGCTCATACCACCGGCACATGGCTGGTCGAGGACGACCCGTATGGCGGCCTGCTGTTCGACGGCACGCCACTGCCGCGCCTGATCGACATCTCCGCCGGGATTCTGGGCACAGACGCGCCTTATCAGGGACCGATCGTCTATATGGGCACGGTGTCCAAGCAGATTGCCCCCGGCCTACGTGTCGGATGGATGGTCGCCGCCCCGGAGATGATCGAGGCCCTGGCCCTCGCCAAGCAGGGATCGGACATGTGCACCAGCGGCCTGACCCAGCGCGTGGCGCTCGGCGCGCTGCGCTCCGGCCTGATCGAACGCCTGCAGCCCGATCTGTGCACGCTCTATCGGATGCGCCGGGACGCCTTGTGCACCGCACTCGATACCTACCTGAGCGATCTTTTCGAGTGGGAGGTGCCGGTCGGCGGCATGTTCGTCTGGGCGATCGCCCGCGACCCGACGCTGGACACCGATCAGGTGCTGCATCGTGCAATGCAGGCCGGGGTATGCGTCTCCCCAAGCAGCGTTTTCGACGCCGAGGGAACCTATCGCGCCGCGCTGCGCCTGAATTTCACGCTCAATGCCCCCGAACAGTTGCACGAAGGCATCCGTCGGCTTGCGCTGGCCTGCAAGCCATAGCTCAAGCCAAAGGCACCCGGATTTTCACGCCCTACGCAGCCGCCCTGCTCATCCCGGGGGCCGGTTTTCGCACGCCCACATGCCAGCCCCGCTGGTTACACATCTGTCACGCACGGTCGTGCACATGGACATTGGGCGTCCGGCGTATTAAGTGTCATTCGCAAGCGGCCGACGTGACCGCACAGGATGGATTCCCCCATGCGCCTCAGCGAACTGACACCCGGCAGCCTCGCCGTCATCGACGGCATTGAAAACCGGCAGGATCTCGATCCCGTGGCCGAGCGTCTGCGTGCCCTGGGCTTCGTCCGCGGCGAAAACATTCAGGTCATTGCCCTCGGCCCGGTCCACGGAGACCCGATGGCCGTGCGCGTGGGCTATACCCGTTTCGCACTGCGTCGGACCGAAGCTGCACGCGTGATGCTCATCGACGGCACCCCTCTCATGTCCGCTCCGTCCGTGGCCGAAGGGACCTCATGCAGCCTCTGAGCGTCGCGCTGGTCGGAAATCCGAATTCCGGCAAGACCGCGCTCTTCAACCTGCTGACCGGCAGCCGACAGAAAGTCGCGAACTACGCCGGCGTTACGGTTGAACGCAAGGAAGGCCGACTGACCACCCCCGGCGGCCGAACGGTCCGCCTGCTCGATCTGCCCGGTGCCTACAGCTTGGTCGCGACCAGTCCGGACGAAATCGTCACGCGCGACGTCTGCGCGGGGACCTATCGCGGCGAACCCTCCCCCGAGCTTCTGGTGTGCGTGACCGACGCCACCAACCTTCGTCTGCACCTTCGCTTCGTCATGGAAATCCGAGCGCTGGGCCGTCCCGCCGTGATGGTCCTGAACATGAGCGATGCCGCCAAGGCGCAAGGCCTGAAAATCGACGTCGATCGCCTGTCTGCCGAACTGGGCATGCCGGTTGTCGAGGCCGTCAGCGTACGGCGCGGCGGCGCGAATGCCCTGCTGGCCAGACTCGACGGCCCCCTGCCGCCTGCCCCCGCCCCCCTGCCGCCAGGCACGGATTTCCATGCCGAGGTCCGCCGCCTGCTGGATCTGTGCGTCGTGCGCCCCGCAGGAGGTGCCGAGCCGATCGGCGACTATCTGGATCGCTGGTGCCTGCACCCCGTCTGGGGTCTCGTCATTCTCATTACCCTGATGTTCCTGATGTTTCAGGCCGTGTTCTCCTGGGCGCAACCGGTGATGGACATGCTGGACAGCGCGTTCGGCACATTCGGGGACATGGTGCGCGCAGCCCTGCCACCCGGGGCACTCCGCAGTCTGCTGGTCGATGGCGTCATTGCCGGTGCAGGCAGCGTGATCGTGTTCCTGCCGCAGATCCTGATCCTGTTTCTGTGGATTCTGGCGCTGGAGGAATCCGGCTATCTGCCGCGCGCGGCCTTCCTGCTCGACCGTTTCATGTCGGTGGCGGGTCTCAGCGGGCGTTCGTTCATCCCGTTGCTGTCCAGTTTTGCCTGTGCGGTGCCCGGCATCATGGCCACCCGCACGATCCCAAACCCGCGGGACCGGTTGGTCACGATCCTGATTGCCCCGCTGATGACGTGCTCGGCGCGGCTGCCGGTCTATACGCTGCTGATCGGTGCGTTCATCGCAGACCGGCCGGTGATGGGGATTTTCAACCTGCGCGGCCTGATCCTGTTCGCGCTTTACGCCGGTGCAATCCTCAGTGCCCTGATCGTTGCCCGCGTGCTGAAAAGCCGCGGCACCATGACCGAACAACCGCTGCTGCTTGAACTGCCGTCCTATCGTCTGCCGAACCCGCGCAATCTGGCGCTGGGCCTGTGGCAGCGCGCGGTGATCTTCCTGTCACGGGTCGGCACGATCATCCTGACGCTCAGCGTGCTGTTGTGGGCACTGTCCAGCTTCCCGGCACCCCCGGCTGGTGCCACAGGGCCAGCCATCGCCTACAGCATCGCTGGGCGACTGGGCCACATGATGCTGTATGTCATAGCCCCGATCGGCTTCAACTGGCAGATTTGCGTCAGTCTGGTGCCCGGGCTGGCTGCCCGCGAAGTCGCGGTCAGCGCGCTGGCGACCGTCTATTCGCTGGGCGCGGCAGAAAGCGATGCCGCCGCACGCCTCACCCCCCTGCTCTCCGCGCAATGGAGCCTGCCGACTGCGCTCTCGCTCCTTGCATGGTACGTGTTCGCTCCCCAATGTATGTCTACCCTTGCGGTCATACGGCGCGAAACGGGATCGTGGCGCGTGGTGGGGATCGCCGCAGGATACCTGTTCGCCCTTGCCTATGCCGCGTCGTTCATCACGTGGCACACCGCGCTCGCCCTGTCGGGAGGATCTGCATGATCGAAGCTGCTGTCATCACCGTGATCGTCGGGGCCAGCGTTGCTTACTGGATGCGGCATCTGGTGCCTGCTTCGGGGCCCCTGTTCTGGCGTTCCACCGCATCCGTGCTTCAGGTCGTCCGCGCACCCGCGTCCGTGCGTTCTCGCGCCGAACGCAGGGCCGAGGTAATCGCCCGCCCCTCGGGCTGCGGCGCATGCAAAGCCTGCAACACCGGCAAGTGTCACTGAAAGACTGACCAAGCGCGCGCTGCAAACCGTCGTCGTGCTCTGAGCCTTGGGACACCAAGGCTCCCCTCGGTCCCAACCAGCAGTGCGCGTCCTCAGTCCGCCCCTTCCACCACACCCGCGCGGCGCGGCGCGAACAGCCGCCCCACCCGACGCGATGTCGCCTTGGACATGCGGTCCATCAGCAGATAAACGACCGGCGTCGTATAAAGCGTCAACAACTGGCTCATCGCCAGACCACCCACCACCGCGATGCCCAACGGGCGGCGCAGTTCCGCGCCATATCCGTTCCCCAGCACCAGCGGCAACGCACCGAACGCGGCTGCAAGTGTGGTCATCAGGATCGGCCGAAAGCGCGTCACGCACGCCTCCCGGATCGCCTGCTCGGGTGTCAGACCCAGTGTGCGTTCTGCGTGCAACGCAAAATCGATCAGCAAGATCGCGTTCTTCTTGACGATGCCGATCAGCAAGATCACGCCGATCATCGCTATCAGCGAAAACTGCTGCCCGCACACCCACAGCCCGAGAATCGCGCCCACTGCTGCCGAGGGCAAGGTCGACAAAATCGTCAGCGGATGGATGTAGCTTTCATACAAAATACCAAGCGTCACATACATCGTCGCGATAGCCGCCACGATCACCAGCGCCTCGTTGATCAGCGCCTTTTTGAAATCCGCCGCCTGCCCGCTGAAACCGCCCTGAATCGAACTCGGCACGTGCAGCCGGGTCATCGCGGCGTCGATATCAGCCGTCGCATCACCCAGAGACTTGCCCGGCCGGAGATTGAAGCTGATCCCGCCCGAAAGCAGCCCCCCCTTGTGGCTGACCGTCAACGCTGTGGGCGTGTATTGCAGGTCGGCCACCGTACTCAACGGGATCATCGTCTCCGCACTGGAAGAAACCGCCGAGCCATTCGAAGCCCCGGCGCCACCGGCAAGTCGGTTGGCAATCTGGTTGCGAAAAGATTGCTGGCTGAGTGTCGAGGTCGAACTGGACTGCGAAGACGTCGTGCCGCCACTGCTGGACGACGTGCCGGACTGGGAATTCGGCAGGTTGACGCGGACGGTGTTCGACGCCGTCCCACCACCCGCTGTGCCGCCCGCAACCGAAATCCACGTGGATTTCAGCCCCTCCGGGTCGCGACGAAACTGCTCGGCCAGCTGCATGACCACGTAATACGTCGTCAGCGGCGTGGAAATCGTCGACGCCGTGCGCTCGCCATAAGCGTCATACAGCGCGTTGCTGATCAACTGCGGCGTCAACTGGTACCGCGCCGCCGTATCCCGCCGGATGGAGACCGATGCCGCAACCGCAGCGTCGCTGATATGTGTCGTCACATCCATCAGCGACGTGCCCGTCTTCAGCGCATCCACCAGACGCGGCACCCAGTGATTGATCGCGTCGGCATCGTCACTCTGCAGGGCGTAGTTATAGGCACCCTCTTTCTGCCGACTGCCGCCACCATTGATATCACCCGCGTTGGAGACGGAAATCTTCACACCGGCAAGGTCAACCATCCGCTTGCTGACGGCAGCGACAATCTGGTCGGTTGTCAGGCTGCGCGTGCGCTTGTCAGTCAGCACGCCGAAAATCTGCCCCTGATTTGGCGAGTCCTCGCCCACCAGAGCCAGTGCGGATTCCACCCCCGGAACGGCCTGCATCGCGCTCATGGCTTCGCGTGTTTTTGCTTCCATGGCCTCGAACGAAATGCTCTCGTCGCCCGTCACCATCCCCTGAATCAGGGCAATATCCTGCGCGGGCAGAATCGTCTTGGGCATCACCAAGATCATGCCGATCGTCGCTGCAAAACTCAGCGGCAACGATAAAAGTGCGATTATCCGCCAGCGCAGAACGACATCAAGCGACCGGACATACACCCGGATCACCCGCTCCAGCGTGTGCTCCACCAAATCGAAAAACCGATGGGCCAGACGCCCGATCGGCCCGAGAGGCCGCGTGTGCTGTTCGGAATGCACCTCCAGAAAAAGCGCGCACATCATCGGCGTCAGGCTGAGCGCCAGCACCATCGACACGGTAACGGCCAGCGCCAGCGTCATGGCAAATTCGAAGAACACCTTGCCCGCAGTACCGCTCAGCAGCAGCAGCGGCAGAAACACCGCGACCAGAGAAATCGTGATCGAGACGATGGTAAAGCCGATCTCGTCCGCGCCGCGCAGGCTGGCGGCCAGTCGCGGCATCCCCTCCTCCATGTGGCGGGCGATATTTTCCACGACCACGATGGCATCATCCACAACAAAGCCGGTGGCAATGGTCAGTGCCATCAGGGACAGCGTATCCAGCGTGAAGCCCATCTGGTGCATGAAGATCAGCGCCCCGGCGAGCGAGATCGGCACCGTGATCGCCGGGATCAGCGTCGCCCGCCACGTCCGCAGGAACGTCAGAACAACCAGCACCACCAGCACGATCGCGATGATCAGCGTCAGTTGCGTATCGGCCAGCGCGGCACGAATGGTGATCGAACGATCCGACGCGATCGTCAGCTTCACATCCGCTGGCAAGGCGGCACGAAGCTGTGCCTCACGCGCCTTGATGTCGTCGGTGATGCGAATGACGTTCGCACCCGGCTGCGGGCGGATAATGACCAGAACAGCCTGATGATCGTTCAGCCACGCCATATGCTTGGTCGATTGCGGACCATCCGAGATGTTCGCCAGATCGGTCAGACGCACAGCGCGCTGGTTGCGGTATGCAATGACAAGATCGCGATATTGCTGGGCTTCCCGCGCCTGATCATTGGTCGCAAGTGTGTAGCGGACACCGTTCTGTTCGATGACGCCCTTGGGCGTATTGGCATTAGCCGACGCAAGGGCCGAGCGGATATCTTCAAACCCGATCCCATACTGGAACGCCTTGTACGGGTTGATATCAACACGCACGGACGGGGACTGCGCACCGACCAGTTCGACCCAGCCGACCCCCTTTACCTGAGACAATGTCTGTCGCAGCCGGGTTTCCGCCAGATCGCGCAGTGTCGTCAGGGGACGCGTATCCGACGTCAGGGCCGCCAGAATGATCGGGTTATCCGAAGGATTGGCCTTGTAATATTGCGGCGGGTCGCGAAGCGTGGTCGGCAGATCGGCCCGCGCGGCCTGCAGCGCAGCCTCCACGTCTCGCGCCGCGCCATCGATATTGCGCGAGTCATCGAAAAACAGCAGCACGAACGCCTGTCCGGTCTGCGAGTCCGACTGGATATCCGTCAGCCCCGCAATCGTGCCCAGATGCCGTTCAAGCGGGGTGGTGACGGTGGCCGCAATTTCCTGCGGCGTCGCGCCAGGCTGCGTGACCAGAACATAGATCACGGGCACGGAAATGTTGGGCAGATCGGAAATCGGCATGGCCCGATACCCGAAGAAACCCGCCACCAGAAAGGCCAGCGCCATCAGCGATGTCGCCACTGGACGCATGATAAACAGGCGCGTGACGCTCATCCCCTGCAGAACCGCAAGACAGCCTCAATTCGAAAAATGCGGCGCATACGGGCGGGGCCTCTGATGAAAAGCTGAACGAAACCAAAACTATCGTGCCTGACGCTCTCTATTACTCGCAAGTGACAAGCGTGCAATACGCACCGCCTATGTAACAAGACGCGCCAGAATGTCACGGATCGCCTCCGGCTCCGGCGGGCAGCCGGGAATGCGGGCGTCCGTCACCGCGCGCCCTTCGAGACCGCCCAATGTCGCGTATGTCTCGCCGAACGGCCCACCGTCTATCGCGCAGTCGCCCAACGCGACGAGCGCCTTCGGACCAGCCATCGCGTGCCATGCGCGCTCCAGAACCGGCGCCATCGTGCGCGTCAACACACCCACGACCAGCAGGATATCCGCATCCTGTGGCGCATCGACCCACACCACGCCAGTGCCCTCCAGCCCCCAGGCTCCGCCACGCAGCGCAGCCAGTTCGACCGCACACCCTTCGCACCCTCCCGTCGCCACGGCAAAGACGCCCATAGCGCGCGCGGGACATCGTGACACCGCTGCCTTTCGTCGCGCGGCAAATGCCGCGTCCAGCACCGCGCGCATCAAGACCATCGCTGCCCCCTCAAGACGCCCTCATTCATTGATCGACAGAGCCCGCGCTGACACCGAACGACTGACAGATGGCCTGTGCCAGATTTTGCGGCCCACCGATCAGCACCGTTTCCAATCCCACCAGCGCGGCCATGTCGGGGTCCCGCACACATGCGGATTCAACCCGCCCTTCATCAAGGCGGACCCAGCAGGTCGTAACCCCGCGGGGCCCCTCCGCACAACCGATGCCCTCGCCAGAGCCGTGCAACGCTGCGGGCGCTGACACAGTCGAAGCCATGTCGGGCAGGAGTGCCAGTATCTGTCGGGCCGATCCGGCAATCTCATCCAGCCGCGTCATGATGCGCGCGTCGATGTCGCCGCCATCGTGCATCGGCGCCGGCAACGCCTCCGGGCGATAGCCCGGTGTCTGACGGCGATAATCGAAGCTTAACCCCGAAGCCCGCCCCGCAGGACCGCCGATCCCGTGCCGTGCGGCCTGTGCGCGCGATAAAATCCCCACCCCCACCAGAGACTGTCCGAACTGTTGCCGATACAGCGCGCGCCACTGGGTGACACCACCCTGGTCGCGCCCGGCAGTCACGCCGAACATACTTTCCAGCACCCCGGTCAAGGCGTGTGCCCCGTCCGCAGACAACCCGCCGTGACCACCGCCCGGCATGACACAGTCCATCAGCAACCGATGCCCGAAGCACATACGATTCGCCGCACACACATTTTCACGCGCACGCTCCAGTGCCGTGGCCAACAGATCGGCACCCAGCCCCTGCATCAAGACCGCCAGATCGAACAGATGCGTGCCGATGCGCTCCAGTTCCGCGATTGCGGCCCGGACAGCCAGTTCTCCCCGCCCGATGTCCAGCCCCGCCGCCTGTTCGACCGCGCGGCAGAACGCCGTCTGATGCGCAGCCCAACTGCCCCGCCCGACGCGGCCCATCAGGCGCACGGCCTGCGGCACGGTGCACCCGCGGACGCGCTTCATCACCCCGGCGTGCGCATAGCCACCACGCCACTCTGCCTGAGCCACCAGACCGTCCACCACGCCCAGCCGCAGCAGAAGCGGCCCCGGACTGTCAGCCGCCAGAGGGCCACACATCGCAATGCTGCCGCCCCGACGCAGGGCAGCCGCGTCGGAGCGAAACTCCTGCACTTCGGCAGCTCCGGTGCGCGGCACCGGGCGCGGTCCGCAGGGCCAGATGGCCGGCCACGCGGCGTGATCCAGCCACGGGCGCACGTCCTGCGCCTCCATCGCTTCCGCGCCACTCAGGTCGCGCGCAGACCGCTCATAGACACCCGCCACCGGCACATGCGGCGACAGGGCCAGAAAACGCCCCGATTCCAGCGCAGTCGAGGCCATCAGGATCGTACCGTCCGGCTCCATGAACTGGGCGTGGGCGTCAGCGGTATCGCACCACAACCCGAGAAACGTCAGCGGACGCTCCCCCCCTCCGAGAGAGCCGACCAACCGCGCCCACGCGCGTTCGTCCAGACGGTAGCGCAAGCCCGCGCACGCGCTGTCTCCCGCACGGATCATCGCGGCTGGCGTGTCGGGCACACGCAGCGCGCCGCTCATACCCCACCCCCCATGCGCCAGAGCAACCACAGACCACATCCTGACAAAGCCATCAGCGCCAGTCGCCCCACGGCCCGCTCCGGACCCGCACTCACGCTAATGGTGCTGCTCCGGCCGGGCATTCGGACGCGCGCCAGCGCAACACACATCGCGCCTGCAACCACAGCCAACGCCCAGATCGACCATTGCGCCAGCAGTACCGTCAACCCGACAAGCGCTGCAAAAGAGGGCATCGGCGGCAGACACGCCAAGGCAAACACGCGCCCCACCCCCACCATCGGATCCGCCACACCTGCAAGCAACACACCCACACCGAAAACGCCCCCAAGGCAGGCCGCAATCCACTCTCCCTGATGCCCGAACCCCAGCGCCACGAACGCCAGATCGAAAGCCACGGCACTGCCGATGCCTTGTGCCGAACCCTGCCTCTGCATCGCATCGCACCAAAGCGCCACAGCCCCGAAGCCCACCAGCACAATCCGCCACAACATCGGCTCGCCCGCGCTCTGGAACCGCGCCAGAATAATCAGGACCGGCAATCGCGCGGCGATTTCGAAACACCGCCCACTCGCCGGGGCCATAACGGTCCGCGCCCGGTCCAGCGCCCCCCCGACCGGCGCCAGCCCTGCCATCATGGCCAGCCCGGCAACCCCACACACGACCGCAAGCCGCAGCAACACGTCATGCGCGACCGCTTCCGACCCGGAGGCTGCGGCAAATCGGCCGACCAGAGCCAGCCCGAACCCGGCCAGCACCAGAGCGCCGTATTCCCATGCCACCCGGGCACCGCGCGATCGACCCGCGACATGCGCGCTGCCCAGCACCCCCGCCAGACCGTATGCCAGCAGCGCACCGAACGGATCGGGAAACACCGAAGCGAAGACGGCGCAAAGCGTCTGCCCGGCAAGGGTCGCACGCTCCCGCCGCGTCATGGACGCCCGCCCCACAAGAGACAGCCCCGCGGCGATCAGACTCAGTGCGGCAGCCCCGATGCCGTAAAACGTCAGTTCATCCATCGGCATTCACGCGCCAGACCAGCCGCCGCATCACCACCGCGCACAACCCGAACACGCCGAAATCCAGCCCGACCGCCCCACATAAAAAACCCGGCGATCCGGAAACCCCGGCCAATAGCAACATTCCGTCAGCAAGAAACAAAAGAGCCAGCGCCTGTCCGAACACCGCGCGCCCGGTCAGGAACCGCTGAAGTCCGGCCAACATCGTTCCGAACCCGAAGGCGGTCGATCCCACCCCCCCCGCACCGGAAACCGCTGCAAGCCCGAGTGCCACCAAAAGCACCGCCCCGCCCTGCTGCCAGGGTGAACGCATCTGTTCGGTGACTTCGAATTGCCTGAGCCAGACCGAGAACCCGATCCCGCCGAACAGGGCGGCAGCCGCTGCCAACAGCGCCACCAGATGCGCTCCGGACGACAACAGGCACAGCGCCGTCAGGCCGCCATGCCACGCTGCCACCCGGGCATCGCGACCGCCGCCCAGAACCGACACCAGCAGAAGCACCGCCCCGAACAGAAGCATCATTGCAGGCGCTCCACAAACAGCATCAACACGGCCATCACCGCCAGCATCAGCGCCATCCCGGAACGTCGGACACGCCGAAACCGGTCCGACAGGGCATCGACCACCCCAAGGCCCGCAGCCCCCGCCAGCATCTTCACCACCCAGACCAGCATCGCGGAAAGGCACGCCCCGATATGCCCGCTGCCGGCGACCGAAAGCGGCGCGACAAGGTCCGATGCCAGCGTCAGCAGCACAAGGCCGACCAGATCCGACGCCACAAAATGTGCGGCACGATCCGCCCCGATCCGGTCTGCGACCAACCCGTCAACCGAAACATCCGCCTGCCCCAGAACAGACGCTACCAGCAGTAAAGCCAACCCCGCGCATGCAAGCGGCAGCGTCGCCGCAGTGCCGGCATGGGCAGCCGTCACCGCACTCTCGACCGAGCCTCCGGCCGCGACCGCAACGACCACACCCACCAGCACAAACGTCACGCCGAGCCCCCCGAGCATCCGAAGCTGATCAACCACCGCTGTCGCGCCCCGGCTGCTGCCCGCCCACAGAGCCCCGGCCACCAGCGCGCACTGCGCAGCCCCGAGCAATCCCAGAATAACCAGAAGATCGGACTGGCGCGCGCCCGGCATGGCGACAGTAAAGGACGGCGTGACCACCACAGCGAGCAGAACCGCAACAAGCGCCGCACACGCAAAGCCACCCAGCCTGCCGCGTCGGGACAACACGCCAAACATCTGCCACCGGGCACCCAGGGCCGGCACGGGCTGCCCCGTCAACGCCCGGCGCACGCTTACGCGCACATCAACCAGAGGCAGGCACAGCGCCGCCATGACAGCACAATGCAGCACCTGCCACGCCAGACCACCGAACACCGAGGCCAGGCCACTCATCGAGGCCACCACCCCAGCACTGCCAGCGCACAGGCCAACACCAGAAGAAAGACAGACCCGCCCCACGCCCGCAGCGCGGCTGAGCACCTGTCGGCACCACGCAAAAATATGGCCATCCCGCGCGTCCCACGCAGACGCAACGCAATCACGCGAGAAAACAGAACGTCCGCCCGCAGGATGGAGCGCGTGGTGTCGAACAGCGTGCCCACCCCCAACTGCGTTCCCGGTTCGCCAAAGATCAGCCAGGGTGGCGGTGGCTCCTGTCCCTCCTGCCACATCATGATCTCAGCCGGGGCCTCCGGCCGCCTGACCCGCAGCACCTGCAAACCGGCTGCAACACAACACCCCAGCAACCCGAACACGAGCGGGGAGAACCCCTGTGTCCCGTCCGGCCCCCGCACCGACGCCCAGGCGGCCAGACCGTCCCCGTCCGACAGACGGGCCACGACCGCTGCAAACGGCCGCAGCACCAGACCGGGCATCCAAGCGATCAGCACCCCACCCCCCAACGCCACGGCAGAGGCGCACAGCGCGACAGCCATGCGTGCAGAATCCGCTGCCCCGGCAGAACGAGGCCGCCGCGGACGCCCTAGCAGCACAAGCGCACCGAGCCGAAGCGCGGCGATGGCCTCCAGCGTCAGTGCCACGGCAAGAACACCGAGCACGCCGATTGCCGTTCCGGTCTCCAGCGGGCTGGCATCCGGCATTGCCAGCACGCCCTGCACCATCAGCCACACACTCGAAAATCCGACGAACGGCGGCAGGGACGACGCCGCCACAAGACCCAGGCCGAAAATCGCACCCGCACGCGGCATCAGGCGCGCCATCCCGCCAAGCGCCGCCAGATCGGACGATCCGGCACCCGCGACAATCAACCGCAACGCACCTGAAACCGCGACCCAGACAAATACGCTGCCCACCTGCGCCAGAAGGACCGACTGCACCAGCACCTGCGCGACCGTCGGCAGGTCCTGCGCTTTCGCAACCAGCGCCGCACCGGCGGCAAAAACCACCCGTCCGGTCCAGCTTCGCACCAGCAGCGCCAACCCTTGCCCCGCATCGCGCGCCCGCAGCGCCGCCAGCGCCCCAAAGCCAAGTCCGAACAGCCCGAAGGTCGCCACACCCTCGCCCACCCACACGGGCGGCGCGGCGATCTGGTCCAGCCCGCGCAACAGCAGGTCGATTGCCCCGCAACCGGCAGCGAGTGCCGCGACACTATCCGAACCATGCCTCCCTGCCCGGAGCGAGCTGGACCACAGCGCGAGGGCCATTATCGTCAGTGCGAAAAACCCGCCCGATCCCGGCAGGGACGACAACAGCACATAGGCAAGCGCTGGCAGCATGCTCCAGACCGCACGCCCCCGCGATGTCGACTCCAGCGCAAGCAGCACAGCGCCACCCGCCACAAAAAACGGGCTGACCGCGGCCGCCATCACCGCCCCGGCCACGCAAGCCATGATTGCGGCAGGCGCCCCGGCGAACAGCCCCGCCACACAGAACAGCGGTACCAGCAGATGCCCGAACGCGCCCGGGTCGCGCCACGGCCACAAGGCCGCCAGCCCCGCCGCGCCAAACCCCAGACGCGTCACGACAACGTAGTGATGCCGCCAGCGCACCGCCGGCAGACAGAGCACCGCAGCCGTCCCCGCAACCGCGATCAGCAAACCGAACAGAAAGAGAGCGAGCGGCGCAGAACTCACCCCAGAGCCACCGCGTCGTCGGCAGTCTTACAGACATCCACCCACGCGGCATCCGTCAGGGCCGCAATCCGACCGGGTGTGGTCAGCACCGACGCATTCACCGCACCCGCAGCCACGATCACCACGTCGAACCCCTGCATGGAGACATCGCAAAACACCGGCATGTTCTGCGTCACCCCGAATGGGCAGACACCGCCGACGGGATGCCCCGTCAGCCCCTCGACCTCGTCGCGATCCAGCATCTTGATACGTCCGCCAAAAGCCGCCTTGACCTTGCGATTATCCAGCCGCGCATCCCCCCGCGTCACCAGCAGCACCGGTCCAGCGGCCACCCGGAACGCCAGTGTCTTGGCAATCCGCTCCGGGCCAACGCCGTGCGTGGCTGCCGCCTCGATCACCGTCGCGGTGGAGGTCTGGCTCTCGATGATCGAAAGGTCGGGCGCGTGGTCGGTCAGAAAGGCGCGGACGGATTCCAGACTCATGCTCACACGCTCCGGCAGGGGGGCCGCGTCGCGATTCCCGATCGCACGACACACCCTGTGCATAGCGCGGGGGCATGGACCTTGGGAACTGCCCGAACCCCGTCGCCGTCACAGCATGGCGAGCGAACGCTTGCGGTGCGGGGGCGGGAATACCGCGTCCAGCGCCTCCAGATCCTGTGGGGTCAGGGAGATCGATGCGGCTTCGATATTGCGTTTCTGATTCTCTGGCCTTCCGGCCTTGGGAATTGCGATCACGTTGTCTTGGCGCATCACCCATGCCAGCGCGATCTGTGCCGGCGTTGCAGCCCCCGTCGCGGTCTCGTGCCGCGCCGCAACGGCTGCCAGCACCTCGGCCTCCAGCAGTTCGCCGCCTTGGCCCACCGGGGAGTATGCCATCGTGGGCACGCCCTTCGCATGATCGCGCGCCAGCAGATCGAATTCCACGCCACGATATTCCAGATTGTAGAGAATCTGGTTGGCCGCGCAGGCAGTAGAAATCCGCTCGATATCT
>Ga0157365_10000352_pt1 | contig 20065 bp, 13 predicted proteins | sample AttsexASBM3_FD_111478 | JGI IMG/M metagenome (GOLD analysis project Ga0157365, IMG submission 111478) | Fungus gardens microbial communities from leaf cutter ant in Ribeirão Preto, State of São Paulo, Brazil - Atta sexdens ASBM3 | ecosystem: Host-associated > Fungi > Mycelium > Unclassified ... | reverse complement strand
TCCAGCGTTGCCGGAATCAGGCTTTCGGCGGCTGCATGGGCGATGGTCTTGCCCACGCCGGTCGAGCCGGTAAAGGCCACCTTGGCAATGCGCGGGCTCTTGGCCAGCGCATCTCCCACATCGCGTCCCGTACCATTGACGATATTCAGCACACCGGGCGGAAACAGATCGCCGATGATATCGAGCACGACCAGAATACTGGCGGGCGTTGTCTGGGCCGGCTTCATGACCACGCAATTGCCGGCAGCAAGCGCGGGGGCGAGCTTCCAGGCCGCCATCAGGATCGGGAAATTCCACGGGATGATCTGCGCGACCACACCCAGAGGCTCATGAAAGTGATAGGCTACCGTGCTGTCATTGATCTCGCCAAGGCTTCCCTCCTGCGCGCGGATACAGCCGGCAAAATAGCGGAAGTGATCGATGGCAAGCGGGATATCGGCATTCAGCGTCTCGCGGATGGGCTTGCCATTATCCCAAGTCTCGGCACGCGCAATCAGGTCGAGATTTGCCTCCATGCGATCCGCTGCCTTGAGCAGAAGCAGCGCACGATCGGCCACCGAGGTCTTGCCCCAGGCTTCACGCGCCTCATGGGCAGCATCCAGGGCCAGTTCGATATCGGCGGGGGTGGAATGCGGGACCTGACACAGCACCCGCCCATCAACGGGGGAATGATTATCGACATATTGCCCGGCAACCGGCTCACGCCACTTCCCGCCGATGAAATTGCCATAGCGCTCGCGAAAAGGAGGTGCTGCCTTCGAACCCGTCATGATACCGACCCTTCCAGACAAGGCGGCAGTTTTTCCTGCCTGTCATAGAAGCCGCAGGCACTGCATCGCCAGACCTGTGCGACCCCACAAAACACATTTTCTGTGATGTCTCACACTCGGGGTGATAAGAGCATGGTTTGCCTCGCATCAGGGCTCAAGCCAACGCGAGGTCACCGCTTCGTGAAATATAACCGTGAAGTCAAATTGTGCCTCGAGCATAGGCAGTCAGGGCGTAATAAGGACAGGCGGCGCAAACCGGCGGTTTTGCAAAACAGGCAGAGCCTGCCGGGTCTGGCCCAGATGCGCCGGATCGAATACCGCAGAGATCAGCCCCGCTGCATACCCCTTCGCGGCAATCACGGCGCCGAGTGGATCGATCATCAGGCTGTTGCCGATATTCTGCGTCCCGCATTCCCCCGCCCCGATCACGTAGCAGGTATTTTCCAGCGCGCGGGCAGCCAGCATGATTTCCCAGTGCCGCTCCTTGCCGGGGCCTTTCAACCAGGCGGCCGGCACCGCAATCACCTCGGCCCCTTGCAGCGCGAGAGACCGCGCCACTTCCGGGAAGCGCACGTCGTAACAGGTCATGAAGCCAATCCTCACACCGTCGAGCGTAAGAACGGGTGGCAGGTCATGACCCGGCGCGATCAGTCGGGATTCCTGCATCGCAAAGGCGTCGTAAAGATGCAGCTTGCGATAGCAAGCCAGACGCTGCCCGTCCTGCGCCACGACAAGCGTGTTGAAAAATCGTCCCTCACCGTCCGGCACATTGACGCAAAAGGCGACCATGATCCCCTGCGTCTCTGCGCAGAGCCGGGTTATGAAGGGACCATCCAGAGGCTGCGCCGTGCGCAGCACATGATCGGGATCCTGCGCATCCCGGGCGAGAATACCCTCCGGAAGCACGAGCAGCCTCGCGCCCTCGGAGCGCGCCTGCCCAATAAGCGCGGTCGCCCGCGCCAGATTATCTTCCCAATCGGCAGAGACGGCAAATTGCCCCGCAGCCATACGCATGATGGTGTTCCACTCCTGCCCGAGGCGCTTCGGGTGGCGCTGGCAGGTTTATCCTGTCCGCTCCAAAGCGGCGTGAAGGCTAGCGCGCCCAGCGGCCTCGCTCCAGAGAAAAGGGCGCAGGAACAGGGCGAAAATCCGGAACGCGATCAGATCAGGCCGGCGGCCCGAAAGCTGGTCCCCAAACGGTCCACGAAGCCTGAATCGACGGACCAACCGGCCAGAGCAGCAGCGGTGATGACCGCTCCCCCAATAGGCGGCAAGCAAGGATCAACCGGCAATCCGCATCGATGCGCAATGGCATCGCGCAAGACCGCGCTGCGCATGGTGCCCCCCGCATAGCTCCAGGGGAGATCGGGAAAAGCGAGACGATTCCGCAAAGCCTGGACATGCAGGGCAAGATCATGCGCGGCGCGCTCCATGATCCCGAGGGAAACAGGACAGCCCATTTCCGCAAGCTTCCCGGTGTCGATGGCCAGTGCCGCCACGGCCGGGCGGGCCTCATCGAGGGTCGCATACCATTCCAGTAGCGCCGCACCGCATTCCTCATGATCCTCAGGCCACCCCCTGAGCGCAGCAAAACGGGTGACATAATCGCTCTCGTCGGTTTCGCGCCCGTCCAGCGCGCGCGCGAGATGAAACAACGCGGCGCGACCGATCGCATAAGCACTGCCTTCATCACCGAAAAGACTGCCCCAACCGCCCACGCGCGCCGTTTGCCCGTCTTTCCCCTGGCCCCAGGCCATCGAGCCCGTGCCGGACAGAAGGAGCACGCCGGGCTGATTCAGAAATGCGCCACGGCAGGCCATATCCACGTCATTATGAATGACATGCGGCACAGGGCACAAACCAGCCACGAGAGCCGCGAGTTCCTGGCTCAGGCGGCGGCTCTCTCCATAACCCGCCATGCCCAGAGCAGCGGCACACATATGCGACGACTGATCCTGCAGAAGTGACGTGACAACGCTGCGCCATTCGGGAACATCGAATGGATTGGAGCCGCCTGCCTTGCGCATCTCGGCAATACTGCCGTCCGGGCGGACGCGCAGGAGAAGTGTTTTCGTGCCGCCGCCATCGATCGCGACAATATCGGTTTTCTGCACGTTGTTCCCGTCTTCAAGCCGTTGAAACGCGCCCGGACATTCTCCGGGCGCCCGCCATGAGTCAAGCTCTGCCGGGCATGGCGCCCGGAAGGGGTCAGAACCCGGTAGATACGGAAACCAGCGCGGCAAAATTACCGCCCACCAGATAGAGCGGCGCCCCCGCATTCGTCTTGTTGCCGTAAATCCCGGTCCGTGTCTTGGCGCTCGTCACGAAACTGGCCGGGGCGGAACGATAGATGTTATTGCCGATATTGACCAGATTCAGCTGGATTTTCGGCCCGCTCAGATGCGGCACACGCGGCAGCCTGTAGCCCAGAGTGATGTCAGACAGAACATAACCCGGGATGCGCTCGTCATTCATGAAGGTCGAGAACTGCGAGCTGATATAACGCAGGCTGAAATTGCCGAAGAATTGCTTGTTATCGTCATAGGCCAGCCCCACCGAGGCTGTAACATGAGGGCTCGCCACCATCGTCTTGCCCGAAGTTGGCAGATAATCGATCACCGATTGCCCCGCCGCATTGGTAGCCGAAACAGGCAGATTGTTATCCGTCGTGGCATGCAGATACTGGGCCGACACATAGGGGCTGATATGGTGCCAGGGCTTCAGCCCGAACTCGCCCTGAATACCCCGGATCGTTTCCCCCCCCACATTGATCGGCATCGAGACGAGCGTATTGGTCCCCGGGATATAGGCGGTTGAACTGACCTGATGATTTGTCAGGTTCATATTAAAGGCCGAAACTTGGAAATGAATGAGCGTCCCGTTATGGCGGTAGCCAATTTCCTCTCCAATGCCATATTCGCCATTCAGGTTGCCGGGCTGTGAGGTGGCACCCACTGCATTCGGATCGAAAATCTGGCTATAGGCCTGTACCGAAGCGGGCGCCCGAAAGGACGTCGTGCCATTGATATAGATCTGATCCTTGGAGGTCAGGGCGTAGCTGACCGCAAGCTGCGGAAGCGGCGCGAAATAATTGCGCACGGTCTTGTAGGGATCGGCGCCCGGCACGTCATTCGTCCCCTGACGCGAGACCATGACCGTTCGGAACCCGGCGCTCAGAGTCAGTCTGTTATTCAGAAGCTTGAGCGTATCGGCAATGAAGAGGGCATTGATCTGCTGCATGAAGTTCAGGTTATACCCGCTCAGCAGATCGCCCCCCGGTACGCGAATGCCATAAGCCCCATAGGAATTGGCTGCCTTGCCTGAAAAATCGACCGTCGCGAAGGTGGAGTGCTCCTCATGCATGGCGTAGGAATACCAGTAGCCGCCTGAGAGGGTGTTATGCCCCGAGGTCCAGTCCAGCGATGTATTGACCGCCCCCACCTTCTGGTTCCACGGGTCGACAGCCACGGTCGTGACTTTGCCATTGGTAACATAGGGCTGGTTCAGATCGCCATAAACCTGAGTGCCGAACGTACCGCCAGACGCAGGAATATTCTCGCCCCCCACAGCCGGGCCGTATTGATGCACATAATAGGGGGTCACGCTCAGCTTCAGCCCACGGGCGAGCGTGAAATGGGTTGGGACCACGACATCGAGCGAATTCAGGTTGCTCAATTGGAGCTTGTAGTAATTGGCATCGCCCGGCGTGTAATGATCGCTGTAACTTAGCCCCTCTCCCCATTGCTTCCACTGCGCAGCGCTTGGTGCTCGAAAAGGGGTCTGCTCCTGACGATTATATCCAAAAACCGCTGTGACCGAATTGGCATCGCCCCATTCTTTCACGAATTTCGAATCGACATGGTAGCGCTTGAGACCACCGGGGCCACGCCAGTTGTTATTGGACTGATGGGAAAAGGACATGAAACCGCGTATGCCGGTATTCCCGATATCTCCGGTATCCAGACGCAAGAATTCCTTGTTCGCGCTCTTATTGCCCCCCATCAGATTGATGAAGCCGCCATATTTATGGGCGGGGTTCATCGCGGTTGCCGATATCTGGCCACCTACCGCGTTGAACGTGGGCGCATTCAGATCGGGTGAGCCCTGAGAGACCGTGACAGAGCCCAGATTCTCCGTATCGACCAGCATGGCCGTATAAGGCTCGTAATTGATCGGATCTGCCAGAGGGGCCCCCTCGAACAGATACCCGATCTGACTCTGGTTCATGCCACGCATGGTGATGTTATCGCCCGCTGTCGCGAGCGGGCTTTGATTGGCGTAGACGACGCCCGGCAGAGTGGCGATCATCGAAGAGATATTGCCAGTCGGTGCCTGCTTGGCGATGAAATCACGCGTCACGCCACTCTGTGATCGCGGCGCCGTCTGACGGGGCATCAAGCCGCCGCCCGCTGTCGTGTTACTGGTGCCATCCGCGTGACGACCGGCAGAACGTACCGAAATTTCCTCGGCCTGGGGGTTCGGACCAAGTACTGAGCCCTCGGTAGCGCTATTCGCCTTCCGAGGCGTAGGGGCTCCCATACCTGGTTTGGTCTGCACCGAACCCTGCGAGGGGGAAGAACCTGTATGCGTTTGTGCGCCATGATGCCCAGCAAGGCGCTGATGCGGTGACGCCGCCTCAGCAGCAGGGGCCGACAGGGCATAGTTCGTTGCGATAGCGGAACAGAAAAGAAGGAGATCACGTCTCAGATGCCGCATGGTCTACTCCTGCCGGACAGATTTAAGGTTGTATAGAATGATGGATACAGTGATTTTCGTTTTTGTATCGCATCGATCTATCGTATTTCCCGGACGTTAGACGGGTGATTACACTCGCGCAATAGTTTATTCTAAAAACTAATTGCCCTGTCCGACTCAAGGGCAGTTTATCGACTCAAGTCATTGTTAGAGAACGAAAATATTATCTGTATGCAATATACCCTTAATTTGTGTCGAAAAACTAAGTCTGAGTTTCTAAGTGCAGGATCAACACCGCTTTTTTGAAGCCGGATCATGACTCGAACCTGACGGGATTACGCCTGCCCATGCGCCTTATCATCATGCCGGACCAGCATTCCGCCACGAGACTCGCCGCGAACGAAATCGCCACGTTGATGAATGCCCTCCCCAAGCCTGTACTCGGCCTTGCCACTGGTCGCACCATGGAGGGCGTGTATGGGCATCTTCGCCACCTGCACGACAATCAGGGGCTGGACTTCTCGCGAACGACAACCTTCAATCTCGATGAATATGTTGGCCTCCGTGCCGAGGACACGCGCTCCTATCACTACTACATGCGCGACCTGCTCTTCTCGCACATCAATATCGACCCCCGTTCAACCTACCTGCCTGACGGCGTGGCCTCTGATCTCGCAGCCGAATGCGTTGCATATGAAAATGCCATTCAGCAGCATGACGGAATCGACCTGCAACTGCTCGGGATTGGCGATACCGGTCATATCGGCTTCAATGAGCCTCCTTCGCCCTTCGATACGCGCACACGCTGCGTATCCCTCAATGAGAGAACCCGGCAGCAGAATGCCGCCATGTTTGGTGGAGATCCGGCGCAGGTTCCAGCCGAAGCCCTGACGATGGGCGTGGGAACGATCCTCGAGGCCCGGGAATTGCTGCTTCTGGCGCTGGGAGACGCCAAGGCCAGTATCATCGCAAAGGCGCTCGAGGGAGAGGTAGGCCCTGAAGTCAGCGCGTCAGCCATCCGCCTGCACGATCGATGCACTGTCATTCTCGATGAAGAGAGCGCGGCCCTGCTCAGTGCGGAAACGAGGGAGAAAGCGGATTATACGCGGGGCTGATAGCCCCCTGACGTCCCGGGTTCAGGGGCAATCGGTATGGCGGCTCCGGGTTTTCAGGCCCGGAGCCATGCCCATCACCGTGCGGTAGCGATCAGGGATTTTAGTCCGGGCAGGATGGCGATCAGCAACCCACCTGCGGGCTGCTTCATATGGTTGGACGCATCATGATCGGCGCTCGCTGCAAAGGCCTGATCCTGCTCGGCCAGGAGCATGGAAGCGTGATCATGCCAGCTCTTGCCCAGAGGCCGGCCCTGAAGCGCGTCCAGCCCGGCACGTGACAGCGCCGCAATCTGGGCTGAAACGGGTTTGACCTCCTCCACACAGGGCGGCGCTGCCAGTTTCTGGAATGCTTCGTCATTGCCAATATACCGCACGAGACGCTGTTGCAGCGGTACGAGCAGGCTTCGATCCCCCGCCGCATAGCGCGCGGCCTGAGCATTGAACTCATTGGCCTCGAAACTGTCCGAAGCCGCTATGGCCGCGGGAGAAAGAAGGATATCTTCCCCCTTGCGCTCGGCAAGACGATTGATCGCGTAATTCCGTACCGGAACAGTAATGGCGACCAATTGGGTAAGCGGGGCCACATTCTCGGGCGTCAGTCGGGCAATCATGCGTGCCTGATGGTCAGAGGCCTTGAGCCCGAAGGTTTCGAGAAAATTCTGAACCCCTGGCAAGCGCTTATTGAGCCCTGCGATATCCCTGACCGATTGGGACGACCAGTACCGCTCGGCGAGAGCCGCAGAGCGCGGCCACAGACGGGAATCGACCATTTCATCAGACACGATTTCGGTCCAGAGCGGCGCCTCTCCCCCCAGGACGAGCGCCTCCTGCGCCGCGCTGAGCGGTGGAGCATTCGGATCGCGCGTGAAGGCATTATCGAGCGGCCTGGGCGCCTGACCGGGCGGGTTGGGGTCAAGCCCATCGGCCCGTGTATCGAACGGATCAACCGCATAATGCGTGGCTGACGGGTTCAGCAGATCCAGATAATAGCCGGAGGAGACTACGACCGGATGGCCGAGCGCCGTTGCCGTGCCAACCCATTTGGAGCCGCGCCAGGCCTCCACCACCACATTCTTCGGGATCGGCGCTTCGCTCACCTCGTCCCATCCCATCATGACCTTGCCATTCGCAGCGAGCACCTTTTCGATTTCCGCTGTGAAGGCCGCCTGAAGGGCGGGCGCATCCTTGTAGCCATGTGCCTTCATATAGTTGGCGATCTGCGGATTATCGTTCCATTGCGCTGAGACGACTTCATCCCCGCCCGTATGGAAATAGCGATCCGGAAAGAGCTCGGCCATTTCGGCAAACAGCACTTTCGCAAAGGCCAAGACGTTCGGATTTGTCGGATCCATGGCCGGGGTATTCAGATCGGGATGCTTGGTGCAATGCGTGGTGGTTTCGCCATTGCTCGAAGCGACCTGGCAATCCTGCTGCCAGTCCTTGACCGTCGGCACTGGCTGACGCGCGGCCAGAGCGGGATAAGCTGTGAGAATGGCCAGGGTGTGGCCGGGCACATCAAATTCCGGCACGACGCGTATGCCACGATCGGCGGCATAGGCCACGATCTCCCGTATCTGCGCCTGCGTGTAGTAGCGACTATGGCCGCCGACCTCCTGCAGCCGCGGCAGGCGCTTACTTTCGACCCTGAAGCCCGTCCCATCGCTCAGATGCCAATGCATCACATTGAGCTTGGTCAGTTCCATTGCATCAAGCTGCCGCTTGATCGTGTCCGTTGACTGAAAATGCCGGGAGACATCGAACATCAGCCCGCGCCACTTGAAGCGTGGCGCATCATGCACCTGTCCCTGTTCAAGCGCCGGGACGGCCTCTCGTGTATCCAGCATCTGCAACAGGGTCGCCAATCCATGCAGCACGCCCGCCGGGCCATCAGCCTCGAGCGCTATGCCTCTGGATGAAACATCCAGGCTGTAGGACTCCTTGGCGTCCAGCGTAAGATAATTGGGGTCACGCCCGGTGCGTATGGTCAAAACCGGTCCAGCGCCGCGACGCGGCGATACGCCCGCCTGACGCAAACGGGCCTCGAAACGCGCGAGCGCGCGCTTGAGCAACGGCGAAGGCGGCTGCGACCACACAATTCTGGGGAGTCCGGTGAGCGCCAGGGACTGACCGTTCAACGCCATCTGGGCCGGCTGCGGCATGAAAACGGGAATAAGCGCAGCGGCCTGGGCCTGCCTTGCATCGGCGAGACCGAGCGAGAGCGCAGCCAGCGCCACGCCACAGCTCATCGCCCTTCTGGGAAGAAACATCGGGCCCAATCCTTTTCTGTAACGGCTCACCCCCGCTGCATAGACGCCATCGCCACAAGCAACTGGTTGATCTCCGCAGCGGATGTCACAGCATTCGACGCTGCGAATCCGAAATGAACGAGTCTTTCATCCTGCATCGCAATTCGTTTCCGGCAAGAGGCATGAACGGCTCTCACTCCTGTTTCCCGCATCAGAGCGACAACGTTACCAGGCCGAACCCCACTCCCGGCCATGATTTCGATGCGTTCCTCAGCATAGTCATGCATAGCCTTGAGCTGCGCCGCGCCTTTGACCGCATCAGAGGCCTGCCCTGAGCTGAGCACACGCTCGAAACCGAGCGCAATCGCCGCATCGAGTGCAGCGAAAGGATCGGGCGCGAGATCGACAACACGATGGAGTTGTCGGCGCATCGGCCCGCAGGCAGCAGAGAGCCGCTCCAGCATGCGGAGATCGAGGGTGTGATCCGGGTGGGCGGCGCCGAGAACAACGCCAGCCAGCCCGGCATCACGCATCAATGCGATATCGGCCAGCATTTGCGCTTCCTCACGCGCGGTGAAGCAGAAATTGCCCGGCCGCGGTCGGATCATCGCGAAGACTGGCACCGCGCATGAGCGCGCCTGCTGAACAAGCCCGTATCCAGGCGTCAGCCCACCCAGATCAAGCGCGCTGCATAACTCGATACGGGCCAGCCCTGTCATCGCGGCGCTATGCAGACCTTCCGCATCGTCGACGCAGATCTCGAGCGTCGGCATGCCGTGCATCCCGATGCCGTGCATCCCGATGATAGGGTTCATATCGTGCCGTCAGGACGACGTGTCATGCGATAACGCGCGAGAACACCCATGCTTGTCTCCTGACCTGATGCCCCTCGGATAACACAAACCGGGAGTTACAGACTGGAATTACCGAACAGGAAATGTTGCGCAGCAAGGCTTGCCGCGCCCGTCGCGAAATCGCGCGGGTGCAGCGAACCGAGGACGAGTTCCGTCTGATAACTGTCACGGCGAAGCACATGAGCCTCAACGGCCTGACGGAGCGCACGCGCGAAGACACTTTCCACCAGATTGGGGTCGAGCCTCACAACAATGCGCGACGGATCGACGAACTGGATGACCTGGGAGAGCGCCAGTCCAAGCGCCGTGCCTGCGCGATGCAGAATGGAGAGCGCTTCGGGTTGTCCGTCCCCGGCCATTTCTACTACCCGCCCGATTTCATCCGGGAGACCGGCGCGTCGGGCCGCCCCCAGAATGGCCGGCAAAGCCGCGAGCGTCTCGAGACAGCCCCGATTGCCGCATCGACAAGGCAGGGCTTCACCGTCAATGGCGATCGGTGCATGCGATAATTCACCTGCCCCGCCATGCCGCCCCCTGTGCAGACGCCCGTTGACCATATGCGCTCCGCCAATCCCCTCGCTCACGAATACCAGGCTGAAATCGCTCAGATCGCCGGAATCGCCAAAAAGCTGTTCACCGATGATCAGGGCATTGGCATCGTTCTCGACGAAAACCGGCAACCCCGTCATATCCGCAAGGCGCTGTCCTATATTGACCCCATGCCAGCCGAGCGTGGCGGAGGCCAGACAGGTCTGGCCGTCTCCGGACACGATCCCGGCGATCACGACCCCGATACCAGCCAGAGCGCCGATGCCCGATGGATAATCCCGGCGGATAGCCCCGACGGCATCGACGATGGCCGCAATACAGGCGTCGACATCGGAGATGAGCGGAATGGTCATCTCGATATGCACGTGGCCATGCGGATCGGTCAGGACCACATGGGCCGGATCGGACTGGAGGGAAACCCCGATGAAACTGGCTGCGTCCTGCCTGAGGCCTAGCATGACTGCCGGACGACCGAAACCGAATACGCGTTCGCGCTCGTCGAGGATATTCTGCTCGATCAGCTCGCGAACCAGCGCCGTAACGCTCGCCTTGCTGAGATTGAGCGCGCGGGCAAGATCGGTACGGCTTTGCGGCCCGGAACGACTGAGCGCACTCAGAATGCGATGATGACCTGTCGAGAACATTCTTTATTCATTCTCTGAAGTAATTGTATAATTTTGCTTATTGAACTCACAACGCCAAAGAGAAGGAATGACGCTCACTCACGCGCCTCCTTTTTGACTTTACGGACAGAAATCATAGTAGCGACAAGTCTATCCGATTGTCTACCTCAGGTATTAAAATTCTACTAATTTTTGAAAAAATAGTGAATGTTTTCTGAGACTCGTTGCTTAGTTTTCGCAATCAATAATATATCGAGATTATACCCAATAATACATATCTATAAACTAAATAGAGCCTATAGCCATCGATGACGATTTCTGCGAATGTGGTAGGCGTCCTCAATGTTGGATATTGGCAAACATTGTCACGCCATCGAGATGGACCGGTTCTGCACCAGACAACCCACGACCACCGGTTGAAAAATCAGAGTAATGAGGTCGCTGCAACGCGCAGCGCCTGACCGCAACCGGCGCCACTGAGTCCGATTGGTTGGCGCAAAAACAACTACCCCTCGCGCCCCGAGGTGACCTGGTCACCCCCATGACCATCTGTCATCGTGGCTAAGGGTACACCCGTCGGTGAAGGGCCTCGCCTGCGCCTGGGAGGGGTTCCGATTATTGTGAAAGCGAAACTTCAAAATCCCGCTGGCTTCGACGCGGAAACCCAGCTTATAATCCACATAGTTCAGAAATTGAAATAAACAATTCCCCGAATCCCTTTGAGGATATCCCAAAAAATGACCAAGGTCCCCTCCCCCCAGGACAGGCTGGTTGGTTCTTACGGTTATGGCGCGCTGGCTGTCGCAGCGCTCATCTTTTTTGCCATGGGATTTGTCACCTGGCTCAATGGCCCGCTGATTTCCTTCGTACGCGTCGCTTTTTCCCTGAGCGAGTTCAGCGCGTTCTTCATTCCGCTTGCGTTCTATTTCTCGTTTTTCCTGTTTTCCATCCCGACCTCTCTGATCGCCAGACGGCTTGGTCTCAAGACCGGCCTCACCCTCTCTGTGCTGGTCTCTGCGCTCGGCGTCGCCGTTTTCGGGCAATTCGTCTCATGGCGGATCTATCCTGGCGCGCTGACCGGGCTGCTCATCCTGGGTGCGGGCATTTCCCTCATGCAGGTTGTCATCAACCCACTCGTAAGCCTGCTCGGTCCCGCTGATCGCGCCGCGCAACGTATCTCCATCATGGGGATCTGCAACAAGACGGCCGGAATTCTCGCCCCGATCGTGCTGGGGCTGCTCGTCATGCGCAATATCGGCGCCGTAGCAGAAAAAGCCCAATCGGCAACCGACCCCGCCGTGCGTGAGACGCTGCTCAATAATTTCGTCCAGGCCCTGTATGCGCCCTATATGGGCATGGCCGGCATCCTTGTATTGATTGCCGTGATTGTCGCCCTCGCCCCGCTTCCCAATCTGGAAGCTCCCGCGATCACGACGGGCGAAGGCTCGCAGCCAAGCTTTTTCAAGCCGCATCTCGTCTTCGGCTTCGTCGCGATGTTTCTCTATGTTGGAATCGAGGTCATTGCGGGTGACGCCATCGGCACTTACGGCCAGGGATTCGGTCTTCCTCTCGATGAAACCAAGTTCTTCACGGCCCTGACACTGACCGGCATGCTCATCGGCTATATCATGGGTTTCATCATCGTACCGCGCTTCATCAGTCAGGAGAATTACATCCAGATTTCCTGCCTGGTCGGATGCGCACTGACAATCATGGCCGTGCTGACGCAAGGCTACACCTCCGTGTTCTGTGTTGCCCTGCTTGGCGTGACCAATGCCATGATCATGCCCACCATCTTCCCGATCGCCATTCGCGGTGCGGCACATATGACCGCCATGGCCTCGGCCATCATGGTCATGTCCTATAGCGGGGGGGCGATCGTTCCGCAGTTCTATGTGTGGCTCAAGCCGGTCTTCGGCTTTCAGGGCATGTTCGCCATGATCGTCATTCCGGCCTATCTGGTAATCCTGGCTTATGCCCGTCGCTACGGCCGGGTCGGACTGACAACGCAGGACTGAATTCATGACCGAAAAACTTGCTGGCCAGATCGTACTCCCTGATCGGATCGTGGCCGGCACGCTTCATTTCGATACGCATGTCAGGGCCATCGACGAGAGCGGGGCCGATGCCCCCTTCTTCATTCTCCCTGGCTTCATCGACGGACATGTGCATGGCGGCGATGACGCCGACACCATGGATGGACCCGAAGCCATACGCCACATGGCGCGGTTCCACATGAAGCACGGGACCACGACCATTCTGCCCACGACCATCACCCGCCCCTGGGAGGACGTGCTTTACGCGCTCGACAGCGCCGCCTCAGTGATGAATACCCCCGATGAGGATGGCCCCCGCATCCATGGGGTGCATCTTGAGGGCCCCTTCGTCAGCCCGCATAAACTCGGCGCCCAGCCGCCATTCACGATCGCCCCCACACCAGAGCGCCTTGCCGAAATTCTGGCGCGTGACTGCGTCCGTGTCGTCACCCTCGCCCCCGAGATCGATCACGCCGACGAAGCCATGAGGATTTTTGCGGACGCGGGCGTCCGGGTCAGTATCGGCCATACCACCGCCGATTTCGAGGTGAGTTGGGCCGCCCTGAATCGCATCTGTAGCTGTGGTGGCGTGGCGGGGGGCACCCATCTGTTCAATGCCATGTCGGCCATCGAAGGCCGCAATCCCGGCCCCGTGACCGCGCTGATGTGCCATGACACCAGCTATGCCGAGATGATCTTCGATACACATCACGTGCATCCGGCCAGTTTTCGACTCGCTTCACGTATCATGAGGGAGCGGCTGCTCTTTGTGACCGATGCCATGAGGGGGGCCGGGCAACCCGACGGGCCAAGCACACTCGGCGGCCAGGAGGTCCTCATTCGTGAGGGCGTCGTACGCCTGCCCAATGGCTCGCTGGCGGGCAGCATCCTCACCCTCGACCAGGCAGTGCGCAACGCGGTGACGCATGGTGCGTCGCTGAGCGAGGCCAGCAGGCTGGTGAGCACCAACCCGGCCCGCTATCTCGGCCTCGCCGATCGCGGCAGCCTGACGCCGGGGCGTCTGGCCGATCTCGTCGTCCTCAATCGGGATCTGGATATCGAGCAAGTATGGGTGAACGGGCGCAAGGTCCATGAGAGAACGCCGCAGTCTCGTTAAATAGGGCTCAATCCTATCACCCTTTTGTAACAATATCACACGTAGTTTTGTAGTTGCCCGTGGTGTTGCTCCATTATGACTTTCTGTTAATCCGTCTGTCACTGGCCCATCCGGGCACTCACGCAAGAAATCTGGACGAAACGATAGTGACAAGAGAGATCGCCAACGATCGGGACCTGCATTCCGCCTGCCGCCCCAAAACCCGAGCGGGAAGAATTCCGCGCAAGGGCGGTGGGCGCGGGGTGTGGACCGCCCTCGCCCTTGCCGCCTTTTGCGGGGGGACCATAACGTCCTACGCTCAGGCTCAGTCCGAAACCGCCAAGACGCTTGAGGGCGATGACTATAAGGCCATCGGTTTTCCGATCGCGGGCCAGGGCGCTGTGCCCATCGGCCCTCTCGTGCCGTCGCTCTACGGCAATCCGCACCTTTTCGGTGATTGGGGCGGCGCCCAGAGCTGGATGCAAAACCGCGGTATCTTCCTCAATATTGCCCTTAACGAGGAATATATGGGCAATGTCACAGGCGGGCGGACACGCGACAACGTCCTGGCCGGTCAGGTCGCCGCAGAACTGGACATCGACTGGCAGAAGCTCGCAGGCTTTCAGGGCTTCTGGACCCATCTTCTGGTCGTGAACGGCCATGGGCGGAATTTCAGCTATTCCCTGGGAGATTATGTCTCAAACCCTGAGCAGATCTACGGCTCGCGCGGCAATGTCGTCGCGCATCTCGTCTCGATGTATGCCGACAAGACCTTTCTGCATGATCGGATCGTGGTCTCGGCCGGTGTCATCCCGACCGGAACATTCTTCGATTTCGATGCGCTCGCCTGCTCCTTCATGAATGTCAGCGTTTGCGGTAATTTTGCACCCGGCAAATATGCGCCCGGCGGCCGCGACTGGCCGTCTGCCAATATTGGCGCCGTGCTGCGTGTCCGCCCCACCGAGCGCACCTATCTGATGGGCGGGCTCTTCGCCGTCAGCCCCCACGCCTTCAATGGCGGCGTGTCAGGCTGGGCACTTGCGCAGGACGGGTTAGGGAAGCTGAGCTCGCAATTCGAGGCAGGCTGGGACCCGGCTTTCGGCAAGGACAAGCTGCTCGGCCATTACAAGATCGGCTTTTATTACGACAATTCGCGCTATCCTCATCTTTACGAGGATCGTTATGGCGGCTCCTATCAGGCGAGCGGTCTGCCCGCCCGCAATGCCTCGGGCATGTGGTCCAGCTGGCTCATGTTCGACCAGATGCTGGTACGCAGCGGCAAGGGCCTGGCGGATGGTCTGATCGTGATCGGCGGACTCGGCTACGCACAAGGCAATGTCGTTGCCATGCGTGATCATGAATGGATCGGCTTGTTGCAGAGTGGCACGCCCTGGCATCGCCCGCTCGACCAGATTGGTGTCATGTTCCAGCATATGACCATGAGCCGCTCCGTGCGTCTGCAACAGGAATCCTCCGTCGCGCTCGGTCTGCCTTTCGTCTCCAATCAATGGGGGAATGTCTACGGGGTGCAGCGTTGGGAGCAGGTCTATGAAGCCTTCTACAGCCTGCATCTGGCCGCGGCGACAGCGCTGCAATTCGACTTCCAGTATCTGCAGCATCCTGGAGCCACAACCACCTTCAACGATGCTGCCATCATCGGCGGGCAGTTCACGACCAATTTCTGAGCCCATATCCCCGCGCCTCTCGGGCGCGGGGTCGTATTCCGCGTAGGGCGCTCACAGAGACGGCCCCGATACGCTTCCTGTGAGGCGCGTCAGGAAACGAGGCTCATCGTGTCCACATCAATCATCCCGAGATCGGTGATCTTCAGATGGGGAATGACCGGCAACGGCAGGAAAGCCAGTTGCAGGAAAGGTTCTTCCAGGCTTCCGCCCATGTCACGCACCGCTTCACGAAGGGATTCCAGATTTCGTCTGACAGTCTCGAAGGGCTGATCGCTCATCAGCCCTGCTATGGGCAGCGCCAGCTCAGCCACGATCTTGCCTTGCCGAACAGCGACGAACCCACCCCCCATTTCGGTCAATCGTGCGATCGCCAGAGCCATATCGACATCATTCATGCCCACCACGCAAAGATTGTGGCTGTCATGGCCGACGGAAGAGGCGAGCGCACCCGTGGAAAGACCGAAGCCCTGCACGAAACCGCGCCCGATATTGCCGTTCTTGCCATGGCGCGCGACCACGCAGATCTTGGCAATATCACGTTGCGGGTCTGGCTGGACGCCGTCCTCTGTCACGTCGAGAGTCGCCCGGCGAAACTCCGTGATGATCTGATCCGGAATGATACCGATCACAGCCTGGTTCTGCCCGGTCCCCGGCACATGAAAATCCGTGGCCGCGATCGGGGCGGCGAGCTTCACAGAACCATAGCCTTGCGGTGGTACGATATCCCGGCTGGCAAACAGCGCATCATTCACGAGACGCCCGGCCGAAAAGACCTGAGCAACGGCACAGCGCTCCAGATCATCAAGCAGCACGATATCGGCGCGAAGCCCCGGGGCGATCTGACCCCGATCACGCAGGCCAAAGGCCCTTGCTGCCGTAAGGGACGCCGCCCGATACGCTGCGAGCGGCGCAACTCCGAGCGAGATGGCCTTGCGAATGAGGAAGTCGATATGCCCTTCATGGGCAATTTCCATCGGATTCCGGTCATCGGTGCAAAATGCCAGAAAAGCCGAGGTTTCCGGCGTAAGGAGAGGCGCAAGCGCCGTCAGATCCTTGCATACCGACCCCTCGCGGATAAGGATCGTCATTCCCTTGCGGATCTTCTCAAGCGCCTCTGCTGCGGTGGTCGCCTCATGATCGGTATGAATACCGGCGGCAATATAGCCGCTCAGTCTCTTGCCACGCAGCAGAGGCGCATGACCATCGATATGCCCATTGGCGAACGCCACGAGCTTGTCGAGGCAATCCGGCTGCCCTGACAGGACACCGGGGAAATTCATGAACTCGGCAAGGCCGATGACTTTCGGATTATGGCGGTAGATCTCCAGCATGGCGGCATCCAGTACGGCGCCCGAGGTTTCGAGCCCTGTAGCGGGCACGCAACTCGAGAGATTGATGCGCAGATCCATCACCGTCCGATTGGCGCAGTTCAGGAAATAATCGAACGCCGCCCGCCCCAGGACATTGGCCATTTCATGCGGGTCGCAAATAGCCGTGGTCACGCCATGCGGCAGCACACAGCGATCGAACTCGAAGGGCGTGATCAACGAGGATTCGACATGCAGATGCGTATCGATGAAGCCAGGCACCGCAATGCGGCCCTGACCGTCAATGACTTCACGCCCCTCATAGCAATCCAGAACGCCCACCACCCGGTCACCCGTGATGGCGATATCGGTCGGGATCAGCTCCCCCGTGACCAGATCGAAAAGTCTGACATTGCGTATGACGAGATCAGCAGGCTCGGCTCCGGCTCCCTGACGCACGCGCCGCACGATTTCATCCCGCATCCTTGTCTCCCCGACGGCACAGGCCGACCGATCCGGCCCGGCATCATGAGCTCACTATATAGGATAGGCCTCAGGATGGAACGGGCCGATATCGGGAGGCCCCAGGACGAAACGAAGCGAGCGCGCCTTGCAACGCGCCCGCCTGGGCTCGCGATGCCGGAAAGCGCCGGCAGACAGACCTCGGGAGGTATCAGGCAGCGTCGAGTCTCGCCGCCATGGTGAAGAACTTCTCGTCGAAGCTCTTGTTCTGCATGATCGAGTCAGCCAGCTCGCGCAGAATCACCATGTTTTTCTCAAGCAGGGCCCTGACCGCGTCGTTCGATTTGTCGGCAAGGAAAATCGAGCGATTGGCATAGTCCTGTATCGAACCGACAAGATTGATGAATTCCGGCAACGCATAATCATCGGAAACTGCGCCCGGCTGCCTGAGATACGTCATGACCTGATGATGCAGCTTGTAGAAAGCCGAGATCTCGCTGTGGATGCTCTCGATAAACCCGATATCGGCGAATTTGCCGTTCATGAAGAGCACACTCATGAACAGGAAATAGAAGGTCGCATCCCAGTTCGTCTTCACGAACACATAGTTCCAGTCGTCGAAACCTGCATAGGACTCCCTGTGGGTATCGACAAAACCGGCATAGGCCTCGGCCATGACGCCGTTCATCCGCTCGATCTGATCCAGCCCGTCGGGCTGGGTAATCGCGTTGGTGATCATGGTATTCGCCAGCCCGATCATATCAGTGCCGTTGGAATACATGGGATCGACGAATCCTGCGGCCTCTCCGGTCAGCGCCCATCCCTCTTTCGACAGAAACTGTGCAGACAGGTAGGAGTAATTGCGCAGCATCACGAAGTCGATCACTTCGAATGCCTCACGCTCCATATAGGCATGGAAACGCGGCTCATGCCTGGCGAGCCAGGAAGTCGCGAGGGGATGCGAACTCAGTTCTGAGAGACTGTGGATGCCATTATCGAAAACAATGCCGATGCTGGTGGTCTGCTCGCTGATGGGAATGATCCAGACCCAATAGCCTCGCCCGATCAGATGGGTCGTGCTCCGCCCACGCTCGCGCGCATGACCGAACGGGTTCGCCTCATCCTGCGAACTCAGGAACTCGTTGATATCCACCTTGCCCGCAACACGGAACCAGATGGCTGAGTGATTGATCCCCGCAGGGCGCTGCAATTCGAATTTCTTCATCAGCACACGCCCGCGCCCCGAGGCGTCCACGACCCAGCGCGCTGCGACCGGTGCCACGACACCGTCATGGTCACGCACCGCCACGTTATTCAGGTCGCCTTCGCGCTCGATATCCATTACGCGGCTGTTTTCGATCAGGGTGACACGCTCCCCCAACGCGTCGCGCAGGTGGTTTTCCAGCTTGCCGCGATCGATCTGATAGGTTGGCTGATGCGGATAATAGCCGAGCCCGATCTCGCGATACGGGGCATCGCCGGTCAGGCCCTGCGTCTGGATGAAGCGCAGCCCCATTTTGCGCAGATGCTCAGTCTCGAGATGTCTTTTGCACCCCACGATTTCCGCCAGATAATAGGCCCCGATTTCCACGGTAGACTCTCCCACCTTGTGGATACGCTCGGGGTACGGGAATTTGCGGTTGTGAACGATACAGATCCCAAGCGCCGGATCGGCGTCGAGCAACTGCTTCGCCAGAGTGAGGCCAGCCAGTCCTGCGCCAATGATCAGGACATCGTGCGGTGCGTGTTCAGACAAGACACATCTACTCGATTTCAAAGGTGAATTGCGATGCGCAAGCACGAAAACCGTGCCAGGTTCGGATCATGGGTACCTAATTGACCAAACACCGTTAATCAACATCAAATCAACGTCACAACACATTGATATAATCGACGACACAGCTCCTGTATTTCGCGATCATCGCCATGTTATTCTCCAAACGTATTGTTTTACGTCCACAAACCAGAAATCCTTCTTGGCGAGCCGCTCAAAAGCATCCATTGCACAAGGAAGATGGCTTCTTTTGTGGTTTTCCCGAATGGTCCATTGGCTTTGCAGGCATAGGGGAGAGTCATCATGAGCAGTGATAAACCATCCGCACCGCAGTTCAGCGCAGACGAGAGACTGCAACTCCTGCGGGGAAAGCATATTGGTCCCACGGTTATCCTGCGTCTTGAGCAGGTTGGTATCGCTTCTCTGTCCGCCCTTTCCCGCCATGAGCCGGAAGATTTATGCCTGCGCATCGCAGCACATCTCGGGTCACGTTGCTGGCACAACAGCCCTCGCGCGCGCGATGCCATCTCAACGGCGATCGCGATTGCGCGAAAGGAGAGTTCGGTCCTCCCCGCCCCTTTCCCTTCATCAGCAGTGAGAAACCCGACGAGACCTCCTGATGGAACGGCCACCTGCCCATGACGGGGTTTTGTCACAAAGGATTTCACCCCCGCCCCCTTCCCTAAGAAAACATGAAGGACTATCTAGGCAATTGAGAAGCGTTCTCACAGAACGCCATTTTCCGGCTATAGATGGGCTTTCCTCATGACACTCGACACCCTGCCCAAAGGCGCTCACGCGGTCATCAGCCAGGTCGTCGCGCGTATGGCCAATGATCCGATCGCGACGCGAC
>Ga0157365_10000351_pt1 | contig 20084 bp, 14 predicted proteins | sample AttsexASBM3_FD_111478 | JGI IMG/M metagenome (GOLD analysis project Ga0157365, IMG submission 111478) | Fungus gardens microbial communities from leaf cutter ant in Ribeirão Preto, State of São Paulo, Brazil - Atta sexdens ASBM3 | ecosystem: Host-associated > Fungi > Mycelium > Unclassified ... | reverse complement strand
CTGCTCCCCTCTGACTTAGGACTCACTACCCGCTTTAAAGCCCTACTTCTGTCTTGCTTAAGACTAGAACCCGGACTGCATTCACTCTTTCTCTTTCTTCTCTACTTGGTAGCTGCTTCTTCACCGTTCAAGTAGCTGTGCTGTATCAATATGGCAACTCGGTTGCATCATGGAAAGTTCATTAAAAAATCTTCCAACATCTCAATATTCTCCTTTTTTCAACACCTCCAATCTCCGCACCATGTTCGTTCTGTGACTCTCCATATTTTCCAAATTTCAAACCGCTACGCCCCAGACTCTAAAGAATCAAAAGATAGAGTCTATCTCATAACTAATAAGCCTCAAACAAAAGGGCTAAAAACAAAGAGCTTGCTTTAAAGTTCTGTGAAGTTCAAAGCCAATGAGACTATTGTTCCGTACCAAGAACGGAAAGGAAAGACTTTCACCACGGCCACTTGACTGGAACTGTTCCTGCTTGCCGAACGAAAAGAAAGAATGTTTCACTTTCTATACCGCCTTCCCTTCGCCCTATACGGAAAAGAAGGAAAGATTCTTTGATCCGCTAGACTGGAACTAGAAGCTGGCACTGGCTTAGGTACCAGCTCTTGTGCTTCTTAGAAAATCTTTCCCTTGCGGTACTCTAGAGCCGGTCGTATAAATCCTTGTTCTTTTGTTCTGGGAAAGCCCAGGAATCTTAAATCAGTATGAAAGGAATTATTGACTTGCATCACGATATCCCTCATTCTTATTTTAGTTTTCGTATGCTTGTTGGCATTTATTTTTCTTTATCTTATTTAAAGCAAGAGGAAAGGCATATCTTTCAAGTCCCACAGGTGATTCAATAGGAGCTTCTATGAAGTCTTATTCCTCCAACAGGGCTCACTATTCGTGAACAAGAAAGAATTCCCTCACAGCGGATTCTGGGCATTCATCTGTAGCTGTAACTTTTACAACGGTTGTTTCCGGATATTCACCAAAAGGAAGAGCGCTTTGCCAGCTAATCGAGTGCTGATCTAGTTCAGTTAGCTCAAAGGTTCAAAGCTAGAAAGAAGGAAATTGTTGGTCTACTTTCACTTTATCGGTGAACATAGATTCAGTTGGTACAGGTTATTGATGTAGATAATACGTCCTGACCGGGGCTACCCCAAGGGCCGTGAGATGACTTCTTGATTTGACATCCTTCAAAATGTGAGCGAGAGACTAAGGGGGGGTGAAGGAGTGTAATGTAAGGGGTCTAACTGAGAGTGGGTGAATAGACCTCGCTCTAGGACCCATCATTGCACTCATGCACTCTTCATTTTTTCTCGAGGGCCTGAGGGTTCCTCTTTTATCCAATCCCTTCCTTTCTACGGCGACCAGTAAGGGTGATCCACGAGAGGATGAATGGGGTCTAGCCATCCCTATTTTATATCCATTTTTGTAGTCTCGCTCTAAGTTAGAAATGAGAGTCGCTTGGCCGGATTCGGATAATCGGATTGTGGGTCCTATGCTATGAAGGGCTCAGCATGCCGGTCAGACATTATCACACCCTACTACTGACAACTTATAGAACGAGATGGAGCTTTATCTGGTCTCAGTTTAGCTGAAGCCTCTATGTAGGCAAGCCCCATAAAAAAAGTTGAGAATCGGGTTCAGCTCAGCAAGTCTAAGCCTTCATTCCTTCAGTTGTAGTCGTAGAGCGAGGGATGCTGGCCTATCGCCATTTCGCTATCGCTTAAGGTACCTTTGCTTATTCTCTTAGCTAGTCTTTCTAACGAAAGGTAGGCCTTTCGTTTTTTACGTACTAAAAGTAGTCCATAAAGACTGCGCATAAAATTATGGAAACTTGTGTAAGAAAGTTCCATTTAAATCTTCCTTATTTTTCCTTTATACTCTTTAGTTTACCCCTACGAAATGAATTAGCTTTTTCTGTCTTCGTTGATTCCGGGTATGGGGTTCCGGGTGTGTTTGGTAAGTAGAGTGGGGTTATGGGTTGATAGGTCTATCACCAGTGGCTTATTGTCTTATTGGTCTAAGTTCCCTTCCGTAACCAGTTAGAGTTGTATCTTCCTTCTGCTTTTTCGGCAGGTCGGTAAGGGCATCAGCAGAATCTTCTGTCGGTTCGCGTAGAGGGTATTAGTAGCTGATAGGGAGAGCTACAGCCAAGGGAATGTTGGCAAATGAGATTGGATTGAGTGGCCTGATCGTGAAGCTTAAGCCCTTCCGCCTTCGGGAAGACCTATTTTCATCGGGAGGAAGAGCCCTCTCTTTACACCATTGGGATTAGAAAAAACCGAAAAGTGGGTAACCAATAGAGCTTCAAGGGGCTTGATCCCCACTTTTTTTCTATTTGATAGAGCCCGATTGAATTCTATTTGATTATGGGTTAGGTGGAACCTGAAACTAGCACTTACAAATGAGTTAGCAAAAGGAAAAAGACAATTCTCAAATGCGTACAAGACTTTCTTCCTTCTTTGTTTAAGGGGCCAGTCTGCGATGGATGCTCGTGCATGAAAAAGGGCTTTGATCTACTCACTTATATAATAGAGCCAATCTCTGCAGGACAAGATATCTATTTGGTCATTGGGAAGTAAGGCTTAAGTCGACGAAAAAGTTAGGAAAGGGGATCATATGATATGGCTAGGGTTGCCCTCGAGGCTAGCTACTGGCTTTGGTACTCCTCTCTTAACTGGAGACTGGGGATGGGACTCTCTATTATGGCAGGCTAGGTTACCGCTCTCTCTATCTCTAAGAGGGATCTCTAAGGAAACAGGAATGCATTCTTGACTAGCAAGAGAAAGACAGGTTCTCATGTTATGCGATTTAGAAAGCAAAGAAAGGGTATCGCCCATCATACTCTTTGAATCTCTGACTAAGCCTCTTCCTCGAGTACCCTTAGCTAACTACACGGCTAACGCAACTGGTAACCGTTGACTGCTCTATCTCACCCCTACGGCTACGGGGTTTGATAAACTTTTTTGATTTCACTCTTGCCTTTGGTTTATGCTTTCTAGTTCAGAGATCCATTTATTTATCATACGATATTTAGTAAGGCTAGGTTCAATAGAAAGAATCCTTTTATTCATAGTAGCCGGGAAAACTCTTTCAATCAAGCAAGTAAGCCAAGCAAGATTGTCTCAGGAGTAGTAGCATTAGGATTGGGAGATTGAAAGCTAGCTCCTGAATCGAGGGGATAAGGAATAGTACAAAGAGGGAATGCTCTCTTTTCTACGCTACTTTCTTTCTTCTCCTACGAGATTTCTAGTTAGAGAGAAAGATCCTTCCATGGCCAGAGACAGGAGACAGGCATTCCTACTTTCACTCGAGCAGCGGATATGAGACCAGTAAGAGCGGATTCAAGACTTCAACCTGAAGCTTGGCACCTTTGCTTTGTACTCACACTCGCACTGACCGATAGTATGAATAAGAAAGTCCCTTTAACTAGCCATAGGCTATCCTATGAACGATCTCTATAATAGGAGCACCCTCACTCACAAGGGATTCTAAAAGATAGAGATCTATCAATATGGGTCACAGCTTGATCCCACCGGTCCCACTCGTTATTCGCCCAGCGATTGGGTCGCTCTCTCCCGATAGCCCTATTTTGCCAACTAAGGCTATTTCTGGTCTGAATGTGACCATACCCATGGGATGGTTTTCAAATGGGATTTGATTTAGTGAAATCGGCCTTCTCGTTGATTTGTAGCTCGACCATAGGGAGAAGTTCGGGGATCTTGAGCGACAGCGAAAGTTTACTTGTACCTCTCCTTAACAGTCGAGTAATGACCAGCTTCACTATTTTTCCGGCAGGATGGAAGACTTAGAACGGAATAGCATCCCTTAGCGCTAAGCTTTATAGGGGCTTCCCTCTTCCTATTGGTCACAAGAGGGTATAGTTTGATTGATTTTATTCTCCAGCTCCAGCACCTGCACTACTAGTATTTCTATCTTACCATTACAGCGTATAGTATTAGATAGAGAGGGAATTCTTTCTTTCTCTTCCGGCCGGGCACTTTTCTTTTAAGTCCAACTGCTCAGATAGCAAAATCGTAAGGTTCACAGTCAGTCTGAATCTCTTACCGCCCCGTGGGTCTCTCCTCTCTTGGTAAGAGAAAAAAGTCCTATCCTTCAGGGCAGTCCTTGCGGAAGTTGGTGCTTAGCTTAGCCGTCCAATCGTGAAGTTAAGTTCTCATAAGCGGATTTAGGGCTGGCTTCTTCCTGAGCTCTAGTTCAGTTCCTCGGATTGAGATAGAGAGCCTACCGACCCCTTCCCTTACTCAATAGGACTAGCTATAGAAAAAGTTTATATAGAGAAAGTCAGGTGTGAATGATTGGCTTGTCTTGTCTAAGGCTGACCGTACCTAGTGCTTAGTTAGTCGTTTATCTTTGAGCGAGAAAGATGATGTTGGAAAGCGGTTAGGAAGACAGAGAGATTGTGATATAGGAATAGAAGTAGGAGTTTTAGCGTGGATCAGGAAGTCCCAAGTAAGAAAGTGGATATATAAAGTCAGCGTGATAGAAAGCTGGCCCAGGTGAGATCGTATCCCTTTTGATAGAGGTTCTTAATCCCCCGGGATATCTCGTAAGGAAAGAAAAATCAGAATCATTTCAGTCCACTGGTTCTAGCTCTGTAGCTGTAGTAGTAAGCCTGTCAGGAAGGTTCTATTAAGCAAACCAGTAAGTTAGTGATTCAAAGTATAGCCCTGGTGCTGGTGTATGAGATATTGAATTCTCAGTGAAAGCAGACGGAGAATCCGGGCTTTCAAATAGGACCCTCTTGGCTGGATGCTCTTGCTGTATTTCAGTTCCGGGAAAAGGGGGGGCCTGAGTGGATGCTTACAGTTTTTTATGGTTTTAGTTCAGAGAAGATTAGAACTTTTGAGGAACCTTAAGCGCATCGGGGATAGTGAACATTTACCTTGGTGTCTTTCTGGGGATTTCCATGCTGTTTTTATATTCTTTTGAACGAAGATCTTCTCCATTAGCAAGGTTGCATGTTGATAATAATTTCGTTGCTTGGTTCGAAGATTCTGACCTAAGGGACTTGGGGTTCCAAGGGCCACCTTTTACGTGGTCTAGAGGAGAAAGTGAGAGCAGGATCGACCGAGCATTAGCTAGTGAAGCTTGGTGTGAGTTGTTCCCTAACGCAGCGGTGACTCACTTACCCAAATTGAAATCTGATCATCACCTCCTCCGGATGTTTGAGAACGAGCCTCTTTCTGGCAAGGAGAGGCCTTTTCCTTTCTTGGCCCCTTGGGTCTATCATGAGGTTTTTGGAGATTTTGTCAAAGAAGTGTGGAGGCATGATAGAGACTGGGACGAGAATGTGGCTAACTTCGTTCATGAAGTTAAGAAGTGGAACGTTAGAGTCTTTGGAAACATCAACCACCGGAAAACTGTCCTGTTCAAGAGATTGGAGGGTCTTAATTCAAGGTTTCAGGGTGGATACAGGTCCTGCTTTCTCGAGGATCTCCGCATTGACGAGCACATGTTAAACCTCCTGAATAGCAATGTGAGTGAAGACGAGATCAAGCAAGCTCTCTTTGACATGGGTCCCTTGAAGGCTCCTGGTCCTGATGGCCTCAACCCTGTCATAAGCCTTCTCAAGATCAATCTTAATAGCCGGGCACCCTCTTCGCTTCTTTATTGCTCGTTGCTCTTGCTGTCGCTCTCCCTACGGTCGAGCTACATAGTAAGCAAAGCTTACAGAAAGAGAAATAGTTAAATAAAGGAATCGGAACTCTGATTTATCTGATTATCGTATGTGAACAAGAAATCAAACTCAATAGCGTTAGCTTAATGCTTGGGCTTAGGTAAGTTTACTTGTAGCAAGCTACAGGAAGAATCGCCTCTAAGAAAGAGAAATGCATAAGTTCCAATTCCTTGGATCAATTTGAGATAATCCCATATATATTATATTCACTCAATCCCTGCCTTTGCATCTTTCTTCTCTGAGCCCGGTAGAAAAATGCTTGACTATCTCCCCGAATGAGACAGATTTCCTCTCTCCGCTCTGGAATCAGGAAGGAGAATGCCACTATGGGAAAATAGAATGAGCATGCGTCGGCCTATGCTCAGGGTCACTCTTTTAATAATCTTTCTAAAGTCAAGTCACATCTTTTCGAACTTGATTGAATTCCGGGCGGGTCAATCGGAGATACACTAAAAAGAAAAAGAAATGAGCTAGATTCGCCACCGGTTAAGGAAAAGAAGGAGCCCGGATTGGATCACCAGCTAAGATAGGCTCAGAAATCGGAATTGGCTAGACTAGATAAGCTCGTTAGGGCTAAGATATTCGTCGTTGCTGGGTCAATCAACACCAATGGGATCCGCTGCTTTATCCGCATCCGCGGATTTGTGCTTGGAACAGTCTTCAGGGCTAAGGCATTAAATTGGTACAGCTAAGCGAGAGATCCCTCTAACTAAAACCCCTGATCGTATCGTGCTGTCTGTCTTCCTTACCGGTAGTGGAGTTCAGGCTTCCGAAGAGCAAAGCTAAAGTTCAATCCGGTGCTTTTTCCGGGGCTGGGGAGCGAACGGGATTAGATAGATACCCTGGTAGTCCATGCCGTAAACGGAATAGGGGATTAGACAGAAAAGGTAGTTGGCTTGGGCCAGGCTTACATGATTGATTCTGCTTTTGCAGCAACTGAAACAGATGATTAGCTTGCTTTCCTGAACTGAAACAGAAAATAGCGTAACTAGACTAGATTCGCTAGTGGCGCCGGTCCAGATGCGGAGGCGAGAGAGTTGGTTCAAATTAGCTCGAAAGGGTTCGATTTGTCTCTAGCCTTAGGCGGGGAATAACTTTCTTTTTGCTGAATCAACAGAAGCGGAAAAACCTTCCTCTCGATTTACTGAATTAGGGTCCATCATTGGCAATTCTATTTTTTGGTTATACCAAAACAAAATAGGCATTTTGCGCTAACCGAACCGAAGGAAAAACCCACCAGAGGGGAAACATCCACCAGAAGGAAGGTCACTCTTTCTTTTCTTCCAACAAGGGAGTCTGGTCCCTCGAATTCTGTTAAGCAATTAAGGCGGCCGCGCTCGCTCGCATCTTGGCGTGGTCTCGAACTTCGAAAGTAGGCTCGAGAGTTGGTTCGAATTGCCGGTGAGTTAGCTTGGCTTGAGAGTTGGTTCGAATTGCCGTAAGGAGGCTCAAAAGCAAAAGTTGGCTGGCTCAAAAGGGTTCGATTCGGAGAGGTTGTTCGGTTAGAAAGTGTTCGGAAATAGTCCTGCCCCTATCACATCTAGGGCCAGTGCTTGCTCCCGCTATAGTTAGACCTTCTCTAGCTTCTTCCGCAACAGATCCAACTGCTTCTGCTTCTGATGCGGATAGGCAGACTAGACTGACTAGAGCTTACCTCTCTCTGACACCTGGCTTTGGCGCATATTAGCTTAGTTGCAATTAGATTGATTAAAAGGCCGGGCCGGCCGGTTTGTTTGGCTTCCTCTCCGCCACTAAGTAATAATACAAATTCTGACTCTGACCTGAAAACTCCTTCTAAGCCCGGCGAATCAAAGGCGAGGTATCTTATAATAAATTCTAAAGAAAAAGAGGACTCTCAAGTCCGGAATAGCGATAGCGATCTGGCTTCTCTCGATCAGAGACTGTATTTGACTACTCCGAAACCAGAGATATATCACGTGTTAAGTTTTGGAATATTACATAGTTGGGTTGGAATCTCCAGTAGGGCAAGTCAAAACTCTCCAGCTGGGATAAATAGAGGGCTGGGCTGCGCGTTAGCTATGGGGAGTTTTCTTGTTGGCCCCTATAAGGCGTCACTCGAGCGAAGCAATAAGTACCGACCAACGAACGACGGGACTGGTTACGGAGGAGGAGGACTAGCCCCGAAAACCAGAGTTCAGTTCCCCACCGGAGAGGTTCAATCCATCTATCCCTCCCTAAAGGAGAGAGAAGGAGGAAGAAGCAGGCAAGCAGGAGCGCAGATTGGACTAAATAGAATCTCATTTAATCACCTGCCAATGGGCAATCAACCTAATGAGGAAAAGAAAGAGCCTTAGTTGGCAAAATAGACCCCGGTTCTAGTACAGAACCAGACTCTTAATGAACCTACGGAGTCAGTCCCAAAGGTCTCATTATCTGTCTCGGTAGAAGTCAGTAGAGCAAGGAGGCGGATTTGACTAAAGAAAATCTATCCGGAAAGAAGCACCGGATTTAGTTAGGTTTGATTGCTCCCTCTACTGATAAGCAACGGATCCGGATTTAGCTAGCGAAAGCCGGGATTGATTGCAGGAGTTTTTCTTGCTTCTTTGAATTCGTTAAGAAGAAGGTTTGGTAAAGATTGAACTTCACTGATAAGCTTAGGAATTCAGTACTGAATTCAGATGAAAGCAAGGGAACAAGCACTAGCTAGAAAGCCTATAGCTAAGGAGCTAAGACCGTAGGGAGAGGAATGAACTTTAGAGCCCTACTCTAATTCTAATAAAGGCCTGTGTTCTGTGAAAGAATCTCATTAGTACCGATGAGACGCTGATTTCACTTCGGATGGTCTGGTAAGAATGTTCTATCTCATCCTGTGTTTAGGCGGCTTACCGATAGGCTTGAGGCTTGAAGCTTCCGTCTCTCTGCTTAGTTTTCCTCTTGTTTATTGGCTTTTGTTCTAGGGGCTTAAAATAGGCTTTCATCTGGCTTTAAGGATTCCGGAATCAAAATCAAAGTCCCTTTCTGTTCTGTCGACTCTTCACTCTCCGGATTAAGAAGAGGATTATGGTTTGCTCTCTTGAGGATAGTATTTATTCTACTGCTTAGCTCTACTGGCTACGGGGGAAGGCTCCCCCCTCTAAAGAAGCAAGGGATTTCGCTACTGAGCTAGCGTTAGCCTGTTAGAGTAGGGCAAGCACCGCTTTCTTGCTAGGCCAGACTGTAACTAAAGAATGAAAGAAATAGCATATAGAATATAGAATGAAGGACTTCACAGACGGATTGAACTGAACATTAGATTTTCTTAATCCCGTTCGGGCCCCAGCAAGAAAACGGATGCGCTAACAGCAAGAAAAGGGATGCAGCAATCAAACTCAATAGTTTCCTATACATAGTTAGCTTTACTGAACAAGGCAGTCATCGTGATTCAATTTCTTTCTTTCTTACTCGACTCCGAAGTTATTCAAGGATCTTTCTTCAACAAGGTGGAAATTCTCGCCGTAAGGCAGACTAAGGGTGTAGCCCACATATACGGAAGACTCAAAGAAAGAAAGGATGTCGCTATGAATTTTTGTACCACTCTGTCCTAAGTGAACTAACTTTTCGCACTGATCACTGACTGGAGCAGCAGCTATTGCACTGATCTTGGTAGCTTGGATAGAGCACGAGTTCTATGCAGCGTATTCCGGTCTATCTAGACAGGAATGGAAAACAAATTCACATTTATAGAAGAGGGCCATTGCACAGATTTTTTTTGGTACCACCAGGAAAGAATCGCTGCGATTCTCCGGTATTCTGTTATTATTTCAAGTGTGAGTATTCAACTTAATAGAAGGAAGGTAGGTAATTTCACCCCAAGAAATGAAGCAAGTGGTATCCCTATGGATACTGCAGTGGTGAAGGGTGCAGCAGGGCTTAGCCCAACCAATGTCTTTTCCCTAACGACTTGACTAATCAAATAAGTGAATCTTACAAGTGTGGATGCAAATCATAAGAGATTTTAGTAAGCTAGGAAGGCGGATTACCCATAGTAAGAACAGGGATAACTCGTATCATTCTGTCACTTATTGGCGGAAGATTCGGGCTCGCTTGCCAGAATCCATCGACTCTATCGAAACCGTCGTATCTAAGATACGGTCCGTGTCTCAAGTCGATTGTGCTACGATATGTCCCTGATCTACGGAGTGCACCTTTGTATCCAGGTGTATCTTTCGTACCGACATTGAAGTCGGTTCCGTCAAGTGCGTGGTTCACGCGGCCTTAGAAAAGGAGCTCAGGGGATGACGATCGCCCATTAAGTTGGTGCGGCCGTCATTCTCTCTTTATTTTTTTCTTTTCAGAGATGGCAGCTTCCGCCCTTCTTATGAACTTTGTTCATGTGAGAGGCGAAGGCAACTCTCAAGGTTGTTCGTGGGCCTCGTACGATAGCACGGGCCTGCTTTGTGCCGCTTGTACTCGAGACAGGAAAGGACGTTTGTTTTATCGTAGGTAACTACGTGAACAAGCGTCTTTGTATCCTATGCATCAGTGGTCTATCTCGATCTTACGTAGATCCTTATGGATAGTACGTCAGATCAGACTGCGCCACTGGATCGCTTACGAGGTGTCAAAGAGTCCGTGTTCTCGCCTGACCTGAGGTCAGCCATAGATAGGTGCTTGCTTCTGATGTCAGTCGAGCGCATGATTGTTCTCTTTGACCGGATATCCATATCCTCTGTGGTTAATTCCGCATTGGGTACGAATATCTTTGACGTGGCATTCGTTAACAAACGAAGAGTCGTTTGCCTCGTCACTGGTTAGCTGCTAGGGTACTTTCCTCCTAGCCCTTGTTCGCCATATTACACCTCATTTGGTGTGGTATGCGGCAGAACAATGCCACTCCGGTGACAAGTTTACGAAGTATGCCATCCTCGGTGACGATATTGTCATCTTGGACGATCGCGTGGCCATGACATACGCCAGCCTATTAGAAAGACTGGGTGTGTCTATATCAGTCTCTAAGTCTTTGACTTCGAGACAAGGCGCGTGCGAATTTGCGAAGCGCTTTCGGCTAGACCGGTTGACAATTGATGTGTCTCCCGTGTCTATTCGAAAGTTAGCTACAATTCGAAACCCGCTAGGGTGGTATAACTTGATGTTATCTCACCAAGTCTCGTTGCGTCTTTCGACACAGCTGAGATTAGCTGGTTTCGGGTTTAAAGCATCTTCGCGCCCGCGTCTACTCACGGAAAACGTTGTAGGCGTCTCTTGATTATGAGGTACTACGGTATGTTGCCGTGTCCTCTGTGGTTAGCGGTTGCTGCGGGTTTCGTGCCATCGCCTCAGGTGATTGGTAGGGTTGTGGAAAGGCTTCGTGAACATTTTGTTCCGAAAGATCCGATTACACCTCCCGATGTTGTTTTCCCTTATCCCGGTATGCGAGACTTCCTTGAGTGGTCTCTGTATCAGGGTTGGTTAAAACAGCATCTGAAATACCTGCACTGGTACTGCGCTGTTGCTCTTGCTCCAGATGTTAACATAGACGCCTTCATAGACCCTCCGATCTATATACGGACGTGGTACTCTCCTAAAGTTTATTTATCCACCTGGTGTCATGTTTCGTGTATTTGATTGGGTGGTCGAACTGTCTCGTCAGGACATTCGTGTCCTTACGGGGCAGGTGGACGCGTCGTCTAATGGTAATTCCTTGGTAGAGGGTTGATCACCCTCTAACAGATCATTGGACCATAAGACTATCGGCGTGAAAATGAAAAGCGTATCAACACGCTAAAAATGCTCCTATCCTATATTGTATTGTATATTGTATTGCGCGGGCATCTTTGAGTTGCTTATTACCCTCGAGACAAGCCAACCTTGCCTTTCCTTGTACGATCCAATCTTGTATGATTCAATTCCTAATTGAACTCTTTCCTTTTTGCCACCCGAATGATTCCGTGTGAAAATCACACTCACTCTCTCCAGACCCAACAAAAGCGCTTCACTCAACTCATAATAGCGTATAAAAGAGAGATGCTTTCTAGAGTGAGTTGAAAGACTCGTTACGACTCGTGCTTTTGTCAAGGGCAAGGGAATCACTCGTCTTATTCATCAGGCCTGAAACAAATAGGGTCTCGTAACTGATCCGCCGAAAAGAAAAGGGGGAAACATATGGGGAGGACTTTTTTCACTTTGGCTGAGTCAATCGAAGCTAAAGCAAGCAACAGGTGCTTTCACTGCATCAACTGAGTCAAGGTAAACCACTGAATCAATGGGCTGTGCTCCTGGCTTCGCTTCTGGGCTTCGTTGCTGGGTCAACACCAATGGGATCCGCTGCTTTATCCGCGGCTCTCGCCTCTGCATCTGGATTTGTGCTTGGAACAGTCTTCTCTCTTCTACATTTGCACCCGGAATATCTCCAGATCAAGACCCATAAGGAGCCGTAACAGAGGAAGTTCGAAAGGCGGGACCAAGGTATAGTTCCAGTTATTTACCTTGAACCAATGTTTGATCCAACGGCGGAGCCTGTGAGAGGGGCGCTTGACCTTTGTTTCACCCGGATGTGAGACCGACTTCTCTTACAGAGCCTTTCTATCTATCTAAATGATAAACAATAAAAGGAAATAATAGGACTTGGATCTCAAGTAAGGCTCTGATAAGACGTTCTACAACTTGAGTAAGGCTGACCCAGCCATAGCTGACTCCGGGGGTGTTCAATTCGTTAGGCAAAGAGGTCATCTCCTAGGTCAATGGTCTCTGTCTCAGCTAGCTGCCGTGATAGGAACTCAAAGCCTCGTCATCCGCGGAAAAGATAACTATTGCATAGCCCGGCACAACAAAAGCAAAGGTTGGCAACCCCCGTCAACAGATGAGTATGAACTATTTGCATAGCTTCATATATAGGCATAATTTGGACTTTTTTCGATTGGGCTTTCCGAGTGCTTGGCCAGGGTTGCTTGATGTGGCTTTTGAGGCCCTATGTCATTCTTTGGGGAGTCCAGTCATCTCAGCATTGGACTTGACCGACTAGAAGAACACTTGATTCGCGTAGTACGTAGTCCCAGTCTCACTTGGATCGCTTCGAACAACATGGTTCACCTGTTTGATTCGTGGATTCGTTCCTCCCCTGGCGGAAAAGAAACGACTCCTTGCCCCAACAAACTCCAATCCTACCCTTCCCGCCGTACTAGCAACCCGGTCCGCTTCGAGATCAGTTCAATCAGCGGCTAAGTCCGCTTAAGTACTCACTTCCGCTCCGCGGTAAGCATGCGAGTCAATTAGCCCCTTGACCACACTCTCCCTTGTAGCCCTACTAAAGACTTATATTCTCTATATAGGGTGAAAGGTGTATGTGGGCTTTTTGACTCATACTCTTGCTTCCCTTCAATAGTAGGTGTACCTAAGAATAGCATTACTCCTATAGTGGGATCCACAGGGGAGTTGCCTTTCGCTTTCTCGGAAGATCCCTCTAGCAATAGCAGGAGCTGTAGGAGGGCTTTGAACGAAATCGAATAGTACTGACACTTGACTTGTGACTTTCCTTCAAGCAGGAATAGGAATTCGTCCAAAAGCTGCTATCGAACTTTAGAATGGCTTGTTAGCAAGAAAAGGCTGGTCGAGAATCCAATGCTTGTCCGATTCCATGCTTATGATTGAATTCTTCTTGAAACCAAGTCATTAGACAACACCTGTCTGCGGATTCGATTCCAAAGCACAATGCTAGCAAATGGCGGGCCTCCGCTTTTCTTTTCATTAATGTATTCCCCCTTTGGGGTCTGAATCCACAGGCGCTGACTCTGCCATCTCTTTCTGTCTGCTTCCAGAGGTGCTTAAATGGTCATTATCCGGGTGAAGGGATGGACTGGGGTAGGTAGGGATTAGCCCTTCTCAACTCCGACTTTTTCAGTTTCTTGGGGGGATCAGGCCCTCGAAAACACTGGAAATCCCCAGAGTATGTCTTCGAATCAGGAAGTACCAGCAGATGATGAAGTAGGTCTGGTCACTCGAGCAGAATTTATGGCCATGTTAGATAGAAAGAACCAAGCCGTAAATGAATACTTCGATAAACAGATTCCAGAAATGACCGATAGATATAAACGATAAATTGAACGAGGGAGTCATGGAGGCGTGACTGTGAAACCATACTTGGTACAGTTAACAAGGTTGGTACCTATGTTAACGAAAGGACACATCGAGAGGCTGATAGAGTTATCTTAGATGTCAACCCGTCCTTGTCAGCAACAGTGGCACCGATGGCCAAACAAGTGGCCAGAGATCTGACTTCGAAAGGAATCGAATGACCCTTAGTGCTAAGGCACCCCCAGAGGACTGACGTACCTCTAGGGCTAATGAATTCCCAAGCCTTAGGGAGAATCGAAGTCCTAACCAGAGGGATAACCCCTTGTTTGAACAAGGAAAACTTTAGGATACCCAACACAAATACAGAATAGGAATTCTCCTCTTTCGAATAACTTGAGTCTACCTTCGAATACCCAGAGTAACCCAGTGACTAGACAGAATGCCCAAGTCCCTACAAATCCTGGGATAGATGCTTCGAATGACCAAGTGACAGGCCAGAATAGTCAGGAAAAACTCTAGTCAGGGTATAAAAGATAAAGCTAGCTTTAGGAGAGAAACTACAATACAACCGTGCCTAACTCTATCGGTCAAAGAAGCTAAGCGCGAACAGAAGCATCCATGGGCGAGAACTAGAACTGATAGGACGAATACGTGACCAGAGAATGAGATGGGAGGCGTGACTACCGTGCTCTTATGCTGAAAAGTACCTCTTCCCTAAATGCGAGAATTGCAATGCAAGCGGCGAAACTACTCAAGGAGGCAGCAACAGCTCCTCGAATCTTGTGTTCGGTTGCTAACCACCTGCGCAAGGGCCTTGTTATTTATTTTATTTTATAGGGGAGATTAGGGAGATGAGGCAAGGAAGGACCAGCCAAGAATTCGATGTTCGATGATAGAATCTTTGGAATCATTAGCCAAAAGCCGACCTTTTCTTTTGCACTTTAACATTTCAGATACGTTGCTCGACTTGCGCTTTGGCACGCTCGACCGCTCTCCCACCCCAAAACGCGCATCTTGCGGGGAATAACCTCCATCCGTAGAAGCTGCATCCGAAATGGGTAGATCCGATCCAGATTATTCCTCCAAGCTTGACTCTGAGGAAGGGGAAACCCAAGCAACGACCAGCTCATTCACCAGAATTTGGTTGGGGCACGGCGGGTATTGAACATCTAAGTGCGAGCCAACCTCCGCTAGTGATCCCTCTTTCCCAGAAACCAATGGTTACGAATCGTTAACGAAAGAACCCCTGACGGAACGGAATGAAAAGCCAAACTTCCAACCCGGCCACATCCTCTAACTCGTCCCATAGATGATCTCTCAAAGCATAATCTTTGGGCGTACAACTCTGTGACAACCCACTGGTGATCCCCGCCGACAAAGCTACATCTAATGGTGACAGAGAACGACCCTGCCATTTCCTCCTTGACATCAATGGTCTTTTTATCCCACACAACATCACAATACCCCAGCACTGCCCTCTGCGCGTGCAAGGCATGCCGAATTCTATCCCTGCCACCCCAAAGATCTCTAGCAGTCCTCCTGTCAAAAGAATGACGCTTGCTTTCCTAAAGAATCACTATAGACGCTTTACATTTATTAACTAAGCTCTTCAACACGAATCTCCTCTCCCGGTTACCCAGACCTCTCACATTCCACGATTAGATGTTTAGATTAATTGGAAACTACGGGTTTTCCTCCCTCTGGACCTATTAACCTCACTAACCCCCCTTTAGAGTCAGTTGGATCAGAACCAGCAACAGATCCTACTATTAGTTTATGGTCTCTGCCTTTCTTTACTATGTTCCTATCTATGGATCTCGTGTACAAAAATAAGAAAAATAAATAGGCTGGTTTAAGGACGGAAGCTCCCGAACCCCGTCGCTCGTCTTATGGAGACGTGTGTGTGCCAGGGGAATGGAGGGCAGTGGGGAGATAAGCTCTTTTGAGCTACAGTTTATGCATATTCCTAGATTGCGGATCTACTGTTGGAAGCTCCTGTTTTCGCTGTCTACTCTCTATATGGGCCCCCCTATACCAGTTTTCAGGGATGACACCTAAGGCTGAGTCAGTTTGCAAAGGGGACCCTAGTTTAAGGAGAGGAACGCTCAATGCGCCCCATTCCCTTCCACAACCGGACTCGTTTATTTACCCTAGTTATCAAGCCTTCGCCAGTGGCTCATAATCTTCCACTTAGAATCTTGTATACGGAATAATCTCGGCTTAAGCGCTCATAGGGCATTTGCCTTTGGTCCTAGCCGACGTTGGAACAGATCCTTAATGACTGGCGTCAAGGGCAACCTTCCCACGGTATCTCTTGATACGCTTACCCGACGTGCTTCTTTTCATCTTATTGCTCTTGCCGCGCTTATTCGCTTATTCTTCTGGTTAACGCGCCCCACTAAAAACTATGCTGACCACGTTCAATCAAGCCAAAGCAACATTCCTTCAACTACCGCTCCTGCCCCTAGGAAAGAAAATCCAATTACCAGTCTCAGTTCCAGGTCCTATAACTATCCCCTTCCTTCTTCTTATAACGCGAGTGACCCATATCTATAGCCAACAAGGGCTTTCCTCACAGCGCATTCTCCGCCATTGATTCTAGCACACCGGAAACCCTCACAGTAAGTAAGAGTGGATAGGCTTACACCGGTTAATTGAAGCTTTGGTAGATGATGGATGACCGAATCAGGGAAAAGTGTGGCCCATTCATCGCTCGCCAAGGCCCTATCCAACCTTGCCAGTCTAGTCCCCCTTCTCCAAGTAGAATTTGTGCCTACATAGCCCAAATCGATTAAGCCCTTCATCTGCACGAAGTTTTGAAAAGAAGAAGAGGAAGGCCTAGTACCTCGGGCTCCACCTTTCCTGTCCTCAGAAGTTATAGTAGCATTCCAATCTCCAGCTAGGAGCCATGGAAGGGACATGTTCATCATGATGGCTGAAAGGTCTTGCCAGAAGAATTTCCTTTCAGTGGGCTTTGGGCTCCCATAGATGGCCGAGAAGAAGAAGCGATTCTCTCTACTATGATAATCAATGGTTGAGTGGAGAAATGGACGGTGATTGATCAGGATTTCCACCTCGACCTTGTCTGACCAGAGAAGGCAAATGCCGCCGGAGAAGCCATTGGCCTCAATTCTATGAGAGCAGAGGGGAGGCCAATCCGGATAATTGTCTTGTCAGCTTGCTTACCCGATATGCGTGGCTCGAGAAGAAGGACAATATCAATCAACTAATCCATCACGAAGGACAGGAATGAATGAAGCTGCACCTTGGCAGTTCCAGACCAAGAGAGACATATTCATGAGAGAGAGGGGGATTAGTGCTCCATCTTGGAGCTTTCTTCATTCTTTTTCTGTCCGTTATGACCCTTTCCTCGCTAAGTTCATCTAGAGATTCATTAATGGCTTTGATTCTATCTTCAGACAGGGGTAAACTTGGGCCTTTGGACTGAAATTGGACATTCTTCACTTTGAGGCCCCTTTGTAGTTTCACCCCTGGAGACGAAAGCCCTTTATCCGGAGGCTTTGGGGGCATCTTCTCTTTCCGCGTGGATAAATTAGATAGCACGTGGATCTGAGCTGGCTGATCCTCTTTTGCTTGCGCATCACTCTTCTTCGCGGGTCCCTCAATTTGATTTTAAAGCAAGCCTAGCCGATTGAACTACAACGGCCGAATGCTTCTCTTGATCGAGTGAGGGAGAGGTACCGTACTTTCTCCTTACCCGTCGAGATACTGCCTAGCCTTGTACGCATTGGAGGGGGCATATAGATGCCAAACCTTCTTCGTGATAGACGCGTCTGTCCTGGGTTGGCTGGACGAGGCCTTGGGAGAGCTGGATTGGCGGTTTGATCTGGGTGGAGCAGCTTTTTTGCCTTTTGTCATCTTTGACTTTTGGCTCCCTAGGCGAGGCTTTTGAAGTCCCAGGAATAACATAGCTAATCTGTCTGACGCCTCTTGAGTCTCCTTCTTATCCCTTCCTTCTTCGCTGATCATTTCAGAGCCATTATCCACTTCTTCCTCCTAAATTTCAACAACGGGAGGGGGATCTTCTTCCTCAGTTCTTATCTTCACCTTCTTCGTCGATCCATTGTTCTCAGGATGTGGCGGAGGTTCTTCTTTCTCACAAAGCTCAACGGCGACAGTGCACTCCATTTTCAGAGATAGACCCGTCTTGAAACGGCTTTTACAATCCTACACTTGCCTTATCTTACCCTTGACTCTCTCTCTCGATAGAGACTGAAAACTGTACCAATAAGAGCGAATCGTTGCTGTAGTCGATTGCTCCGGAATTGGACACCTTCCCCCAACAGCCCAAAATTCCATATCATGATGGCGGAGACAAAAGAAGTTTGGGGCGCAGTTCGCTCCTCGCTTTTGTTCAATTATAAATAAATAACAAACAAGTTTGATGGAGATTTGTAGCATCATTCAAGTAAATACAGATTGAGATCGTAGAAACATGAGCTTGTGATATAGCTACACCTAATTCCAGACCGGTTAATGCAAGAACTATAAATAAAGGACCAAGATCTCCTATGAAATAGAAAAGATCATTCATACATAGCATAGTCCAAGCGGACCCACTTAAAATCTTTACTGAACTATGACCGGCCATCATATTAGCAAATAAGCGTATTCCTGAGCTTAATGCGCGAAAACAATGAGGGATTAGCTCAAGGAGTACTAAAAAAGGTGCTAACGGCAGTGGGACTCCTGCGGGTAATGAGAAGCTTAAAAAATGAAGCCCATTTCTTTGAAATCCCACTATAGTAATGCCAATAAACATAGAAAATGAGAGACCCAAAGTAATGAGAAAATGACTTGTAACTGTGAAGCTATAAGGTATCATACCCTGGGGATTACAAAATAACGAAAAAGTAAAAGTGACCGAGATGCAAGGGAAAAACTTTTGTTTAACATTTCCAGAAAGACCACCAATTTGTTCGTTTACCAGGTTCGGCACGAAATCATAAATAAGCTCTACCAAGGATTGCCAAGCATTTGGTACTGACTTTCCTCCTCCATTTTTAGTAACAAAATAAATAAGAAGTAAGAACAAACTGAGACTTAGCAGCATAAACAAAGATGGATTTGTGAATGAGAAATAAAAGTCACCCAGATGCATTGGAATCAATGGGTGAATGGCAAATTGATCAAGGGGGCTGTGGGCAGACACCCTATCTACCCACATTTGAATGGCTTCCCTATAGGTATCTCCCTGTGCGCCATTTACAATTAAATCATCCACAATAGACTGCATAAAGTCGGTATTATCCGTTTCCCCATGTAAAAATTCAGCGGCCGCGGTATAATCGCTCTCACCATCTGGAAAAAGATGTTGATCGCCCGCGTTTTGAACCACTTGTTCAAACCTCTCTCTGATCTCCCGTTGCAGCTCGACTACACGCTCACTGTCCGGGTTAAGACCCGGATGATCCTCATAAATACCAGCAGCAGAACCCTGAGTACCGGACGATTGCAGACTATAATTGCTAATAGTCGTCGTGGATTGACTTGGAGTCAAAGATGTATCACTGGAAGAATTCAGACTGCTTTCATCAAATAAAAAGATGCGTGTCATATTGATTCATTATTTGACTGCTCTGCTCCCAAAAGGAGAGACTTTCTTTTTCTTGCTTGCTCTCCCAATTCAGGAAGACGGATTGTAAATCGCCGGTTGGGTTTACCAACCAAGAAAGACATGGGATGCACAAAAAAAGGCAAAAGGAAAAGCATTCATCGGAAAGACCCGCTCTAATAGAATTTGAGAAAGACCTAGCCTAGCGAAGAGACTTTATCGAATGGCTTGATCGATCGTACTGTACTAAAAAGACCATTTTCCTTTCTATACGCTATTTTTGATCCACTTGGTCTGATCCTCTTCTTTACCAATGGTTGTTGACCAACAGAAAAGGCATGGGAGAAAGACATTCTTATCGATCTTGAACAACGATAGACTGAACACGAACCCAATTTCGATAAAAGGCGAAGTCGAAGCTACTCGATCATTCAACAGGGACAGCAGGAATCTACGCTAGGATCCAACCTGCGCTACCAGCTGTCTTCTCTTATGCAATTTCTAGTTAGAATCTTTTTTACCATAAGGATCGAAGACTAAGACCGGAAATTCTGCATCCACTTTCCCGCCGGATGGGAAAGAATTATGCCTTTATGAATAAAGTGAACTTACGGAATACCCGAGCCGAGAGACAATCGCTCATTTCTTCTGTATTCGGAGCGAGAACCTAGAGTGACGTCCCTCCAGACAAAGCATGGGATAGTCTGACCAAAGGAGCCAACTCTTACCCATGAAGTCTCAGGCCCAGAAGGTCATAACCAGCCACACCAACCCTAGTTCAAGGTGTATGGTGGACAGCCAGGGTAG
>Ga0157365_10000350_pt1 | contig 20125 bp, 20 predicted proteins | sample AttsexASBM3_FD_111478 | JGI IMG/M metagenome (GOLD analysis project Ga0157365, IMG submission 111478) | Fungus gardens microbial communities from leaf cutter ant in Ribeirão Preto, State of São Paulo, Brazil - Atta sexdens ASBM3 | ecosystem: Host-associated > Fungi > Mycelium > Unclassified ... | reverse complement strand
GGTACGTTCCACTTCGCCATCGCCGCGGCTCTCACCGCCACTCTCCTGTTTTGGATGAAGGGCCGAGCGCAACGGCCTTGAGCCGTTACCGTATATCTGTGCCCGTTTTATGTGACGCCCCCAGGAAGGTGCCGGCGCGCTGGCCGTAGGTGTAGCGGCGCGCAAACATGATCGTCTCGACGCAAAATGATGCGCTGTTTCCGGCGCACATTATCTGAGACGGATAGCAGCGCTCGACGCACATTCGGTGAGACGGACGCGAGATCGGCGGCGCCGGGCACACGGTGGCGTTAGGTAGGCAGGCCGGCCGCGCGCATCTCGCCGATCAGCTCGGCCGACCGAGCAGGATCGAGGTCACCGCGCAGCAGGCGCCGGATCTCGGTAGGGCGGGCGTCGAACTGCTCCGCCAGGCTGCGCACGTCGTAACCGTTGCGGGTCAGCCTGGGTTCGAGGTCGTCGATGCGCAACGACAGCACCGCCTCGGCCACGCTGACGTCGACCGGACGGGCGCCGATCTCGAACCCGGCCTCGAATGCCCGCACCAAGTGCTGGCCGATCTGGAGCGGCGTCTTCAACCGCGCTGCGAGGAGGGTCGCTGCGGCCTCGGAGATCACCTCCTCGGGCTCGACACCCTCTTCCAAGCAGCTGCGCAGCGCCCAGTCGATGTAGTCGCGCTGCCGGTCGCGCAGGCCGCCGAACTCGAACACGGTGGCCCGATCGCCGATCTCCTCCATCTGCGGCCGGCGCAGGTCGTTGCGGAGCCGGGGATGGCCGACCAGCACCACCGAGAGCTGGCCGCCGCCTTCCGCCACCACCTCGGTCAGCCGCTTCAGTGCCACCAGGGTCTTCGGGTGCAAGTCGTGAGCGTCGTCCACGAACAGCGCCACCGGCTTCTTGGCGCGGCGGAACAGCTCCTGCAGGTCGCGCTCGCGCCGCTCGCTCTGGGTCGAAATCGTCACCGTGCGGTCAGGCGCCAGGTCATAGAACAGCGCCGAGATCAGCAGCGGAACGGTGATCTTCGCCTTCTCGATCGCCAGCGAGCGCGACACGATGATCCTCCTCGGCCAGGGCGCCGAGCGGTTGGCGGATCGCGTCGGCGATCGCCCGTCGCGCCGCAAGCGGACTGGGGAACACCAGCTGGTGGAACGGGTCCGGATCACGGAACGGCTGCACGGGGATCGGCTCGGGCGGCGCGCCCAGCAGCACCACGTCGGCTTCCCCGGACAGGGCGGCGCGCGGCAGCACCAGCAGCGGTGCCAGCTCGCCGACACGATCGGCCCGCACCTCGCGGCGGCTCTTGCGGTGCCGTCGGTAGCGATGCAGCGGCACCGGACCGCCGACCGGATGATAAGGCCCGAACCGTTCCTCGTGATGCTCGACCCACAGTTCCTGGTCGAACAGCCCCCACCACACCACCACTGTCTCGCCAGCGAGCTCGGCATCCACCTCGTAGGCGACGCCGGCCACGGTCAGGCGGCAGTCGATGCCGACGGCACGCCGCTCAGGCTCGCGGGCAAAGGCACAGAACCGCTCCCAGCTGCACATCGCCCGGATCCCATCCGGCGGCAGGTGCGCGAGCCAGTCATCAAGCCGGCTGTGCCGCTCCGTCCGGTGTTCGGCGCCGTTGTAGGTGCGGATGAACCGTGCCAGCCAACGATTGGCTTCCTCCTCGGTCGCCGGTTGGTGGAAGTGGTACAGCGTCTCGTGCGCGTCCTTCACCGTCCGGAACGGTCGCTCCACCTTGCCTTTGGCCCGGGCAGTGGTACGGCGGCCGTCGCTGCCGGCCGGCATGTGCGGCAGAACCTCGGCGCCGAGACTCTCCATGACCCTGCGGAACACCGCCGACTTCGCCACCGGGCCATTGTCCAGATAGAGCGTGGTCGGGATGCCTCCGAACGGGTCGGTCTCGTCCGGCTTGGGTGCCATGGCGGCGAACAGGAACCGCAACGCCGCCTCGACATCCTCGCCATAGACGCAGCGATACTCCTGGTAGGCGACCCCGGAGCGGTCATCCACCACGCTGAACAGCATCAGTCCCGGCGCGCCGGTGCGGTCCGGATCGATCCAGGGCGGCACGGCCAGCTGCTTGAGATCGGACGGGCTCATGTCGAAGTGCCACAGCGCGTTCGAGCGTTCGGCCTGGAACCGCACCGCCGGCGGCGTCCGCGTCATGCGTTCCTGGTCATAGCCGAGGCGCCGCATGTGCCGGTTCAACGTGGAGGCGGACAGCCGGCCGGCGGGCAGTTTCTGCAACCCGGCTGGCGTTTCCACCCCGTGCGCGACCAGCAGCTCCAGCACCCGCACCGTGGACAAGTGCCGGCCCTTGCGGTTGGTGGTGCGCAGCTTCATCGCCGCGACGATCTCGCACCAGCGCTCGATCTCCGCCGCCGGCATTCCGCGCGGCCGTCCCCGGTCGGTGCGATGGGTGTCCCGCGGCCGGTGCTCGCCGCGCAGCAGCCGGTACAGGGTGGCGCGACTGACCGCATACAGATCGGCTGTGGACAGCATCAGCGCCTTGCGCTCGGGATGGCGGTTGGGCAGCGCAGCCAATCGACGGCGGAGCGTCGCCAGCGCCTCGATCGGCACGGCGACGCCCGCGGGGCTCATGGTGTTCCGAGCGCCCGATAGACCGAGGCCCGGCCGATGCCGAGACGGCGGGCGATCGCGGTGGGGCCAAGCCCGTCCTGGTCGCGCAGGCGCCGGACTTCCGTCGTGTCGATGCTCGGCTTGCGGCCGCGATACGCCCCGCGCGCCTTGGCCAGTGCGATCCCCTCGAGCTGCCGCTCGCGTCGCAGGTTGGTCTCGAACTCGGCGAACACCCCCAGCATGTCCAGGAACGCCTTGCCGGCCGCGGTGCTGGTGTCAACCGGCTGCTCGGTGGCTCGTAACGCGACGTCGCGGCCCTTCAGCTCGTGCACGATGTCCTGCAGGTCGCGCACCGACCGCGCCAGACGATCGATCCGGGTGACCACCAGGCTGTCACCCGGCTGCACGAAATCCAGCAGCACCTGCAGTTCGGTGCGCCCGTTGCGGAGGCTGCCGCTCGCGATCTCGGCGCGGATCACCCGGCAGCCAGCCGCCCGCAGCGCCTGCCGCTGCGCGGTCAGGTCCTGGTCCAGCGTGGATACGCGGGCATAGCCGTAAGCCGCCATTTTGTTCCGCCAGGGTCTAGACCTCGGAACGGTATCGTCCCAGAATGACGAAAGCAACTCTATTGAGGCGCAAAAACCGTCTCAGTCACTCGCCTCTCTGGGGTATACCCTGCTGACGCAACGGTCAGAGTTGCGTTAGCAGGGCTTCTGCCTGTCGAACCTACATACGAGGGAAAGCGGTGTCTGCTGTATCAATCCGACCTGTCGTTCGTTCTGATGGTGAGCAGCTGGCTCGCCTCAACCACGAAAACCAAGCGTATCATCATCCGTGGGTACGCCCATTCACTGATGCAGCCGGTTTCGAGAACTGGTTCTCGGGGCATCTCACAGGCTCCAGCGTCAGCTTGATCGCTGAGGATTTAGCATCTCGACAGGTCGTCGGTGTCATGACCTTGAGCCAAATCTCTCTTCAAAGCTTTCGGAGCGCATACCTCGGATTTTACGGCATGTCCGCCTTCGCCCGGCGAGGATTGATGAGTAAGGCTGTTAGTCTTGCGACGCGTTATGCATTCTCCGAAATCGGTCTGCACCGCATGGAAGCCAACGTCCAACCCCAGAACCATGCTTCTCTGGCTCTAATTAGCCGAGTTGGCTTCCGGAAAGAGGGTTTCTCACCTCGCTACCTACTGATCAACGGGCAGTGGCGCGATCACGAACGCTGGGCGTTGCTGGCGGACGAGACCGCGGAAGGGCCAAGCACTCCCTCATAAAGTGCCCATCTCAGCGCCAGGCGCCGCCGATCTTGCGTCCGTCTCACCGAATGTGCGTCGAGCGCTGCTATCCGTCTCAGATAATGTGCGCCGGAAACAGCGCATCATTTTGCGTCGAGACGATCATGTTTGCGCGCCGCTACACGTAGGGGGCGCGGAGCTGGTGAACGTCCTGCAAGATCGGCCAGATCTGCACTCCGTAGCCGGCCATCAGACCCATGGCCTGCTCGATCGGGGCCAGGTGCCCTAGGGCGGCGAACTCATCGAGCAGGTAGAGGACCGGGGCAGGGGGCTTGGCCGGGGTGCGTGCCATGTCCTGCAAGCTCTGCGTGACCATGAGGCGCAGCCAGCGGGCATAGGTGCCCAGGCGATCGGGCGGCAGGACGAGGAACACGGTCGCCGTGCGCGATTTCAGGTCCCCGAACGCGAAATCGGAATGTCCCATCACGGCTGTCATGCGCGGGCTGTCGAGGAAATGGGTGTGCCTTTGCGCGGCCGAGAGAACGCCGGCCGCCTCCCGGTTGTCCTTGCCGCGGTGCCGGTTCGCGGCGCGAGCGATCAGGCCCCCGGCCGCGGTGGTGCCCTGCATCCGCCCCAGGAGGGCCGAGAAGGCATCGGGGGCCGCCGTCAGGTGTTCGCGCAGGGTCGCCAGCGTGCGGCGCTCCTGGGGCTCCTCTGAGGCGATGTAGAAGATGATCCCGGCGATGAGGGCCTTGGCTTCCTCGTTCCAATGTGCCTCGCCCGCTTCGCCGGGCGCGTCATAGACCAGGGCGTCGGCAAGCGTGGCGGCTTCCTCGGCCACATCCAGGCCATTCGGATCAAGACCGGCCAAGGGGTTGAACGCGGCTGAGGGGATGCCCGTCACCCCGAACGGATCGAGGACGTGAACCGGGCCAAAGCGGTTGCGGGCGCGGCCGGTGATCCGGGCGTTTTCTCCCTTGGGATCGATGCAGATCACAGAGCGATCGAGGGTGAGCAGATTCGGGATGATGGTTCCCACCCCCTTGCCGCTGCGCGTCGGGGCCATCGTCAACAGATGCGCCGGCCCATCATAACGGAGCGGCCGGCCGGTTTTGATATCACGTCCGACCAGCAGGCCATTCGTGGTTCGCGTCAGATTGGCGGCCTCGGTGTCCGTGGCGAATCGCGCAGAACCGTGGGTGGCGTCGGGTCGATCCCCGAAATGGTTGATCATTGGGTTCGTGACCATGCGGAAAATCGCCACGAGTGTTACCAGGGCCGCGCCCAGGCTTAGCACAGCACGGATCGGATTTTTAGCGCTGAGGCCGAGTGCATTGCCCAGCAGTTCGGTGCCGAAACCCAGCAGAAGCATGACGAGCAGGGCGACAATCAGGACGCCAAAAACGTATTTCGCGGCCCGGAAGGGTCCAAGAATGATGGCAACGATGGCCCAGACCGGATCGCGGGCGGCGGCCCGCAGCATGTTACGGAAGGCGCGCCAGGCGATCATGCATCCGCCTTCCCGGTGTCCGGTTCCTTGGCGGGCGCTTTCAGGATGTCGGTGAACAGCGCCTTGTCATCTTCGCGCGTCAGGAAGCCCGGCAATTCGCGCTTGACCCACTCCGTCAGCCACCCTGCATCCTCGCCTTTTTCCTTCGCGGCATCGAGCCGGTGTAGCACGAGCGCACCCAGCAAGACCTTGCGGCGTGTATCCCTGGCACGTTCCTGCTTGCCAAGCCGCGACTGTAGCGTTTTGCGCTGGGCATCGAGTTGAGCCAGCCGTTCCTCTATCGACCGTCTTGCCATTGGTGTTCCTTTTCGATTGCCCCTGATCTGGCAGTATAAAGCGAACTACTACGCCGATCATCGTCATGGAAGCCTTGGCGTGCTGACGAGCGAGTGCAGCGAGCCATCTCGCACCGATCTGAGCGCGGCGAAGATATCGGAAGGGCGCACTTACGAGTTGCTGCGCAACTCAGGGCTTGCTAGTAAAATCGTTCCATGGCGATCTATCATTTGAGCATGAAACCCATGTCGCGGGCCTCGGGACGTAGCTCCGTCGCCGCAGCGGCGTATCGGGCCGCCGAGAAGCTGGAAAACCAGCGCGACGGACTGGTGCATGATTTCAGCCGGCGCTCTGGCGTTGAGCACGCCGAGATTGTCTTGCCAAAGGATGCCAATGCCGAATGGGCCAAGGATCGTTCAGACTTATGGAATGCTGCCGAGGCTTCCGAGAAACGTAAGGATGCTCGTGTCGCGCGGGAAATCGAGATTGCCTTGCCGCATGAGCTGTCCGTCGAGCAGCGGCTTGAGCTGACACGAGAATTCGCCCAGGGTCTCGCCGATCGGTATGGCGTAGCGGTGGATTTCGCAATCCATAGCCCGCATGGGCATACCGACATTCGTAACCATCATGCGCACATCATGATGACGACACGGAAGCTTGGGCCGGACGGGCTGGGCGACAAGTCGGAGTTGGAGTTGGAGAACAAGCGCCTGGTCGCGCTGGGGCTGCCGACTTCGCATGAGCAGCTTCGGGATATTCGGATCGGCTGGGAAGAACGGACGAACGAGCACTTGGCGCGTGCCGGTCTAGAAATGCGGATCGACCATCGCTCGCATCAGGAGCGCGGGCTGGAGATCGAGCCGACGCAGCACATGGGCGTGCATGCCACGCAGATGGAGCGGCGCGGCAAGGATGTATCGCGGGTTCGGATCGATGAGGAAGCGGCGAAGCGCAATGCGGACCTGATCCGTGAAAAGCCCGAGCAGGTGCTCACGCTCATCACCAACGAAAAGAGCGTGTTCGACCGGCATGACGTGGCGCGCACGCTGCATCGCTATATCGGCGAGGCCGATGCGTTCCAGGCGGCCTTTGCAAAGGTGATGGCCTCGCCGGCCTTGGTGGAGTTGCAGGCCGAGCAACGCGACGAGCGCGGGCGGGTGATCGAGCAGGCCCGCTATTCGACGCGGGAGATGGTCGGCATCGAACGCGATATGGCGATCAGCGCCGATCGCATGGCCGAAGGACGCGGGTTTGGCGTCGCTGGCCGGCGTGTGGACGCAGCGATCGGCGCGCAGGAGCGTGGTGGCATCGTCCTGGCTGACGAGCAGCGGGCGGCCGTTGAGCATCTGACCGGGCCGGAGCGCATCGCGGCCGTGGTGGGTCTGGCCGGGGCGGGCAAGAGCACGATGCTCGCGGCGGCCCGTGAGGCGTGGGAAGCCGAGGGCTATCACGTTCATGGCGCGGCGCTGGCCGGCAAGGCGGCCGAGGGGCTGGAAGAATCGGCCGGCATTGCGTCGCGCACTCTGGCCTCGTGGGAACGGGGTTGGGAGCGCGGGTTCGACCAGATCGGGCCGCGCGATGTGTTCGTAATCGATGAGGCCGGCATGGTCGGCTCGAAACAGCTTTCCCGGTTCATCCAGGAGGCGGATCGGGCCGGCGCGAAAATCGTGCTGGTGGGCGATCCCGAGCAGTTGCAGCCGATCGGGCCTGGCGCGGCCTTCCGCGCCGTGGCCGAGCGGGTTGGTTTCGTGGAGCTGGAAGAAATCCGCCGGCAACGGGAAGGCTGGCAGCGCGAGGCGTCGGTGGACTTTGGACGCCACCGGACGGCCAAGGGGCTGGCCGCCTATGCCGAGCGCGGGGCAATCCGGCTGGAAGAGACGGGCGAGCATGCGCGGGCGGCGATTGTGCGCGACGTGGTGGCCGACATGGAGGCGCGTCCGGATGGCTCGCGCTTGGTGCTCGCGCATCGCCGGGTGGACGTGCAGGACCTTAACGAGGCGATCCGGGCGGCTAGGCGCGAGCGCGGTGAGCTGGACGGCGAGCGGGTTTACCGCACAACCGAGGGCGAGCGCGCTTTTGCGCCGGGCGACCGGCTGCTGTTCCGCGAGAACAACCGCGAGCTGGGCGTGAAGAACGGCATGCTGGGGACCGTGGAACGGACGCACGGCGTCGGCGAGGCCGAGGGCGACCGCCTTGTGGTGCGGCTGGATTCCGCCCAGGGGCCGGGCCTGGGCCGCGTCGTGTCGGTCTCCATGGCCGATTACGCGGCGGTGGACCATGGCTATGCCACTACCATTCACAAGGCGCAGGGCGCGACGGTGGATCGGGCCTATGTGCTGGCCTCGGGCACGATGGACCGGCACCTGACCTATGTGGCGATGACCCGGCACCGGGACGGCGCGCAGCTCTATGCCGGCCGGGACGAGTTCAGCGACGTGGGCGCACTGTCCGCGCGGTTGTCGCGCTCCCAGGCCAAGGAAACGACGCTCGATTATGACCAGGCCGCCTATGCGCGGCGGCGGGGCATCGAGAGCGAGATCATCGTGTTGGCGGTCGTGCGCGAGCGCCAGGCGCGGGATCGGGTCGCCGAACATGGGATGGAGCGGACGGCCGAGGCCCCGGCTCGCAAGCGCGGTATGTTCGACGGGCTGAAGCTGGGAACCGGCCGCGTGATGCAGCCGGAGGCATCACATGATGCATTTGCCGGTGTCAGGCTGCCGGCGCGGGAGCGTGCGCCGGAGCCAGCGCGGAGGCGGGAGGCCCCGGACCTTACCCGTGCCGTGGACCGCTATGCGCGGGCCTGGACGGACGCGGCGAAGATGCGGGCGCAGGACCTCCCCATCCTCGAACACCAGAAGGTTGCGCTGCGCGATGCCGGTGCTGCGCTGGACGCGGCCCGGCCGGGGGCCACGCAAGATCTGTTGACCGCGCTCGAGCACGAGCCGGCCACTTACAAGGCGATGACGCAGATGCAGGGCCGCGAGCGAGCGACACAGCTTGTCACCGGCATCGAGCGCGAGGCGCGGGTGCGGCAGGTGCCGGAACTGAAAGCCGAGCGCCTGGTGAAAGTCTGGAACGGGCTTGAGGCCGAGCGTGATGGTTTGCGCGGCTGGGACCAGGCCGAGGCGCGCGGGAAGGTCGAAGCCCGCATGAAGTCCATTGCCGGCGAGTTGAAACGCGATCCGCAGCTTGAATCCCTGATGCGCAGCCGGCAGCGCGAGCTGGGCATCGCGCCTGGCTCCGGGCTCGATCGCGTGATGCGCGAACGTGACATCGACCGGGCCATGGAACGCAGCATCCGGCGTGATCGCGGGCTCGGCATCGGAATGTAAAGCAGAGAGGGAGGAAACATGGAGAACACGCCAGAAGAACAACACGACACCAGCGATCCCGCCCGGGCTTTCGAGGACTTGCGGGCCGAGGTTTCGGTGATGCGCCGGGCTGTGGAGGCGTTGCCGGGCGCGTGGGAAGACAACCAGCCGCCGGATTACAGCCCCGATCTCGGGCGCATCGCCAAGGGCCTAGCTGTTGTCGCGGCCCAGCTCGATGCCATCAACAAACACCCTGCCCTCACTATGACCCCGGAGCAGCACCGCCAGGCGATCGCGCAGGCGGGCAACGGGCTGATGCGCGAGGCGGCGCAGAAGCTCGATCAGGCAACCCGAGACACAGAGCGCGAGCGGCAGCAGCTCGTCAACCTGATTGGCACGGCCCGCCGGCGGGCCGAGCAGCGCAACTGGCTGATCTATACTGGGCTCGCCGCCTTCGTCGTGGCGTTGCTGTTGTCACCATTCCTCTATGCGGCCCTTCCCTTCGGGCTGGATGGCCAGGTAGCCGCTTTCATCATGAAGGCCGATCGTTGGGATGCCGGCGAGGAGCTGATGCAGGCGGGAAGTCCTGAAGGCTGGCAAAGCGCGGTCAATGCCTGGAACCTAGTGCGCGCCAATCAGAAGGAAATCGCCACCTGTAGCGATGAAGCGGCAAAGACGAAGAAGGATCAGCGTTGCACGATCACCGTTCCAGCGAACGGTGCGGCCAATTGAAATGGAAAGCATGGCTTTCCTATGCCTCTCGCACCAGCCAGCCCAAGGGAGTTTTTGTGATTCAGAAAAGCTCGTAGCGTTCTTGTCATACAAAAACAGGTGAGCTAGCTTGTTTTTGTGTCACTCGAATCGCGGAGCACCTATGGGACGGCCTAAAGCAGATAAACCGAGAAACGCTATCGCCAACGTGAGGCTAACCGAGGCGGAGAAGGCGTCTTTCGAGGCGTGTGCGGCGGCTCAAGGATTCGCGAACATCAGCGATTATATCCGCTTCATCCATAACCAATCTGTTGAGAAGGTGGAGCAAAACAGCACGGTCGAGGATTACAAATCCCGCTTCCCTATGAAGCTGATTCGGCCTTTTCATAAAACCGCGATGGGCGAGATGCTTTGGGGCGACTCGCGCGCTCACCTCTTTCATGGTGCGAAAGCGAACAGCGTCGATCTTATTATGACAAGTCCGCCGTTCGGCCTGGTTCGCAAAAAGAGTTACGGCAACGAGGATGCGGATGAATATTGCAACTGGTTCCGCCCCTTTGCCGAAGGCTTCAAACGCGTATTGAAGGACGACGGTAGCCTTGTGATCGACATCGGCGGAGCGTGGATTCCCGGCCAACCGACCCGCAGCTTGTATCACTTCAAGCTTCTCGTCATGTTGGTGGAGGAGTACGGCTTCCACCTCTGCCAGGAACATTATTGGTGGAATCCGGCGAAGTTGCCGACACCGGCCGAATGGGTGAACGTGCGCCGGGTCCGCGTTAAGGACGCGGTAAACAGCGTTTGGTGGTTGTCGAAAACGCCATTCCCCAAGGCCAACAACCGCCGGGTTCTCGCGCCCTACAGCAAGTCCATGCAAGACCTGTTGAAGAATGGCTATGTGGGCAAGCTGCGCCCCTCTGGCCACGATATATCGACCAAGTTCCAGGTCGATAATGGCGGCTCTGTGCCGCCCAATCTACTCGCCATCGCGAACACGGAGTCGACGAGCCGGTATCAGGAGTATTGCCGCGACAACAACATCCCGATTCACCCGGCCCGCTTCCCGCCGCAGCTTCCTGAATATTTTATCCGCTTTCTGACGGAGCCGGGCGACATGGTGCTTGATCCGTTCGGCGGGTCATGCGTGACCGGGGCTGTCGCGGAGACGCTCGATCGCCGTTGGACGTGCTGCGAAATGTCCGAGGAGTATCTGAACGGCGCATTGGCGCGCTTCAAGCCAACCGTGCTGCCGCTGCTGAAAGACCGGCCGACCCTGTACGAGATCGCCCCGCCTTGTGCCGTGCCGGTTGACGAGGATGAAACTCCACTCTTTGCAGACGGCGGTGCGAAACGCCCACCTCTCGGCGCTAACGCGGCCCGGCACGTCCCGCCGAAGATCAAAGCTACGGCAGCCCCGCAAGGCGCTGCGCCCAGGCGGAAAGCTCAGTACGCCTGATACCTTCGAAATCGACGGACGCCGGAGCTTCGGCGTCCGCATCGATCAGCACAGGCGCACCTTGAGACAGCGCGACAAGTGACCGGCTGATGAGCGGGCCGGTCTGCCCAAGCTCAGCATAGCCACGCGCGTACCGCACCACCTGGTCAACCGCCTCGCGAAACCGGGCGTTCGCCGTGTCCCCGGCCAGATATTTGACCTCGATCACAGCCGCGATCGCGCCCGCCTCTTGATCCACCACGATCAGATCGGGCCTGTCCGCGCCGATCGCCAGGCCATAGGCCCGCAGCGCGTCGCGGGTAATCAGTTCCGAGGGCTCGAGCTCCGGTGCAGTGTAGTGCGATGTTCTCTGCTGCCAATGCACGGCGAACCGTCCCGCGCTGATGATTGGGCCGCTTGAATCGCCGCCGAGAAGATGGAGATGGAGCGGCGCTCCTGATGCATCCGCAAGAGCCTCGCCGGTAGCCAGGCCGACCGCCAGTTCAAACCGCCGCCACGATTCCAGAGGTGCGATGAGCGCCGTGCGGGCGACGACGTTGATCGCCTCGGGATCGCCATGTTCCAGCCCTTGAAGCAGTTGGTATGCCGACACCGCGAGGCGATAAATCTGCTGCCGCGATCGAGCCGCCGTCCTGATCGCTCCGACTCCGGGCCGCTGACCCAGAAACGCAGCACGAAGTGGGTCGCGCAACGCCTCTATCCTTTGCACTGCGCGCATTTCGCGCTGTGCCGCCTCGATCACGTCGAGGTAGGGCGAGGACGGCCCTTGCCAGCTTGATAGCCGGGCTGTGTATGCTGCAGCTTCCCGTAGCACCCATGCCAGGACCAGGTTCGGGCCGGTGTTGAATGATCGCACCGGCTCAGCCGCGACGATCGCGGATGACATTCCCGATTGCAGGCGATAGGCCCATGTGCGAATTGCGTCGATCCGACCGCGCGCCACGGCGTCATCGACCCGCATCTTGAAAGTCAGGAGGCTTTGCGCCTCGTGCGGGTGAGCCAGCACATAGCCGACGAGCGCCCGCACTGGGCCGGAAACGGCCCAATGCCCTTTGAGCAGATCAATGTCGCGCCGATGATCGAGACGCGGTGCCTCGCCCGCGATCAGCGCGCCGCCACGGAAATATCGCAGCAGCACGCCTGCCGAGAAATCGACGATTGCCGCGTCAATGCTCATCAGATCGCTACGGCTTCGAGCCTTGCCCTGATTTGTGCCTGCTGGTCAGAATCGAACGCGAAGGCCGTGATCGCCGCCTCTGCGATCGACATTGCGTCTTGATGCACGATGCCGTCGAGCATCGGGAGCATAACCATGTCGAGGGCGTCCAGCGCGCCGCTACGAGCAGCGGCGCTTGCCGGGCCGAAGAACTCGACAGTCGGATCAATGGCCCGCATCGCCAAAATGGCGTCTATAATCGGCGCGGGGCCAATGACGCGGACCTGATTGATCGCCTTCCACACCTCGGCGATCGGGCAATTCGCACCGGCTTCCGGCGCTGCCGTCTCGGGATCGAGCCGCGCAAGGAAGACGCGGACAAAGCCGGGGAGATCGCGCGGCGCATCGACATAGACCCAGCCGAAGCGACGGCTCAGGGCATAGGACATTTGGTAGAGCGAGGCTTTGTCGATCGAATTGATGGTGGCGATCAAGCGCCATCCTATGCCGGGTGCGAACTCATGTTCAGCCGGAGCAGCCTTTGGTTTGGGCAGGATCGTGTAGGGCTGGCTATCCTTGTCGGTAATGTCCGTTCGATACGGAAGCGTGGTCTGCTGGCCGCTCAGCACCGTGAACAGTGGGCCGATTACCTTGTCGATATCGCAGCGATTTAGCTCGTCGATGATAAGCGGATGATCGAACTCGCGGAGCAAGATGCCCGGCACGAAATCCACATCGCCCCCGCCAAGCGGCTGATATCCACCAATGATATCCTGCGAGATCCAATCCGAAGAGCCGGTGATGAGTGTCCATTTTCCGCCTGGCAAGCTGGTTGCGATCCAACGGGCAAGGGATGTTTTTCCTGTACCTGGCGGCCCATACAGCATGAGGTGCTGTTTGCCGGATTTCAGCATGGCGTTGATCTGCCGATAGACAGCAGGATCGATGCCGACAAGATCAGTGTTTTCGGGAATATCGACGTGTGCGTAATCTAACGGCTCGGCTTCCGTGTCATCGTCTGTCGCAGCAGCGTTTGCAGCCGCCGCTACAGGTGGCGGCCCAGCGGCTTCCCACGCTGCCACGATGGCCGCCTTCAGATGTTCGATATCGCCGTCTTTGCTCAGGTCAAAAACAGGGACCGGCGCCGTCTCATCCTGCCCCTGTGGTTTGATCCGAATCGCTGCGCCGATCGCATCGAGAATTTCGCCATAGGTGATATCGCGATCGTCGCCGTCGATGTTGACCGTCATCGCATCTGTCTTCGGCCGCAGGCCAAGCAGCGCGGCGAAAATATAACCGGTAGGATTGGTGAGGCGCTTCAAAAGCCCGGTTGTCGGATTGAACGTGAATCCGTCGGATGATGACCCGGCTGGAAGCGCGCCGTGAAAAACGAACAGCGCATTGATCTCGAAATCGTCGAGTCGGCGATAAGCTCCCTCAGCCGTTTTCAGTAGGGGAAGGATGCGTACGGCCAACCCGGCCTTATCGCCCTGCGCCGTGTTGGATGCTCCGATGCCGATATCAGCCAGGCCGTTTGGCGTGTGAGCCGTAATGTTGCCGCCATCAAACTCGACCTGAAACAGCCAGCGTGGCGGCTTTCCACTCGAATACTGCACATTTTGCCAAAAGCCCGTAGCTTCATCGACGGTGTGGTTGCCGATGTTCGCTCCGCCTTTGAAGCCGGATCTCGAAAATTGAAGGCCCCGATCCTTGAGGAACGTGCTCAGCCAGCTGTAAAATGCCGATGTCATCCCGAATCCGCCCCTCCTGTCTGCCGCCGCATTAATGGCTCAGCATAACGCATAGCGCAGATCGGAGAAGAATGGACTTCCCCCAACCGCGCCCGCCAAGCCTTTGGTAATAAGGTCCATACGCGGCTACAGCTACAACCAACGGGCGCTTAGCCCTGCTTATTGCAGGCCGTCATAGTAAAAGAGAGTATACCCTGACCGTTATGGTCTATAAAAACAAGTAATTAATACCAGTTAAACTATGTCCCCGGCCGCGATATTTGGCAGGCACGCGCGTTGATGAATGCTGTCGCACAACTTGTAAAACCCGCGACACTTCCCCCCTGCCCCGCAAAGCCCCTGCCCGCTTAGGTTTCTCTTGTCGCATATCTTTGTCGCGAGTAGTAAAATACTTGCGACATGATTTGCGACAGGTAAGACCATGCCCAAGAAGCCCCCAGCCGGTCCGCTGATCGGCTACGCCCGTGTATCCACCCAAGGCCAGGACCTCGCCCAGCAGCGGGCCACGCTGCGCGAAGCGGGATGCACCCGGATTTTTGAGGAAAAGGTCAGCGGCGCGAAGCGTGACCGGCCCGAGCTGGGGCGGTTGCTCGATCATCTGCGCGCCGGCGACGTGGTGACGGTCACGCGCCTGGATCGCCTGGCTCGCTCCACCCGCGATCTATTGGAGATCGCCGAGCGCATCAAGGAGGCCGGCGCGGGCCTGCGCTCGCTTGCCGAGCCGTGGGCCGATACCACGACGCCGGCCGGACGCATGGTGCTGACCGTGTTCGCCGGCATGGCCGACTTCGAGCGATCCCTGATTGTGGAGCGCACCAGCGCCGGCCGGATTGCGGCTAAGGCGCGCGGGGTGCGGTTTGGCCCCCGCCCTACCCTTGCAGCCGAGCAGATCGCCCATGCCCGTCAGCTCATAGAGGGGGACGGCAAGCCCGTGGCCGAGGTTGCCCGCTTGTTGGGGGTTCATCGCGCCACGCTCTACCGGGCATTGGAGCCATCTGTAATAGAAGCCACCAATCCCACTGCCACGGGCCTGACACAGCGATGATGAAGACATACCAAGGCTCGTGCCACTGCAACGCAGTCCTTTTCGAGATCGATGCGGACATAGACCATGTGCGCGTCTGCGATTGCTCCATTTGCTCAAGACGGGGGGCATTGATCTACCGGGTTCCGGCTGATGCTTTTCGCCTTCTGACGCCCTTGAGCGAACTGTCGGTCTATCGCTGGGGGTCAAAGACTGCGGCCGACTATTTTTGCCCAACCTGCGGCATTCTCCCCTTCCGAAAGCCAAGCCATCCAACAGCGGAGGAACAGGCAGCGGGCATACAGCCCTTCGAGGGGTGGGCGGTGAATACGCGATGCTTAGAAGGCTTCGACCCAGCCTCGGTGCCGGTCAGAATGATTTATGGAAGCCGACTGGCCGTGGAGCGTTAGGAACCTTCCAAAACAAAAGCATGCTGCAATCTTGCAGAAGGCTTTTACCAGTAGTAGCATGCAGCATTCTTGCAGAATGACGGTGACTTATGGCCTCGGTGGTAGCGTTCGTGTCGCAGAAGGGCGGTGTCGGAAAGAGCACGTTGGCCCGTGCCCTAGCCCGTGAAGCTGCGGCAGGCGGGCTACGGGTGAAGGTGGCCGACCTCGACACCCAGCAGGGAACCTCCGTTGACTGGCATCGACTCCGGCTAGGCGCAGGTATTGAACCAGTTGTCTCCGTGGAGGCGTTCGCTACGGCGGCCCAAGCGCTGGCCGTGGCTGATGCCTATGACATCCTCATCATCGACGGGCCGGCCCGAACCAGCCAGGGAACGCTTGAGATTGCGAAGGCCGCCAGCCTTGTGGTGCAGCCCACAGGAGCCTCGTTGGATGACCTGCGGCCGGCCGTGCGCGAGTTCCATGCCCTTGCCAAAGCGGGCCTGCCAGTCGATCGCCTGACTTTTGCGCTCAACCGTATCGGCACAGATGCCGAGGAAGCGGAGGCGCGGGCCTATCTCCAAGAGGCGGGCTACAGCGTCCTTACCGGGTGTCTGGTGGAACGCCCGGCCTATCGCCGGGCGCAGAACGGCGGTCATGCCGTGACTGAAACCCGTTACAGCGCGCTCAATGCGCGCGCCGACGCCCTCATCCAATCCCTTATCGACCGAGTGACCGATCATGGCTGATGTATCGAAGCTGAAACAGGCTCGCCGCTCCCTTGGTGCGCCTCCCTCGATCGAGGAAGCCAGCCCCAACCTCAGAGCGCCGGAAATTGCCCCTCTGCCCTCGCCTGTCGAAGTTGGGACAGAGGCCGGCCCCAGGCGACGCGATGCCCGCGCGCTGCGGCGCACAAACCGGACCCTGCCTTTCGCGACGCGAGTTAGCCCCGAGTTCGACAATCGTTTGCGGGACATCGCCGAGCGCGACGGTCTCAAGCTGGTGGAGCTGCTAGAGCGGGCATTGGACGCCTATGAAGCTCAACGATAAAAACATGCAGCAAGATTGCAGAGAGGTTGCCGCAAGAGGACTGATATGAACCACGAGCGCGCCGCACGGCGTCCACGCACCTATCTGAACATCGACTTCGACAAGAAGGATCATGCCAAGCGGCATGGCGCGCAGTGGGATGTTCAGCGCAAGAGCTGGTATGTGCTTGGGGACGTGCCGGCCGAGATGGTCAATTACGTCGCTCCCGATCCGTTGCAGGCGAGCCTGGCGCGGCTTGGGGCCACGCTCGCCGCTGACGCGGCAGAGCGGACGAAATCGAGTTTGAGGCGGCCGCCGCCTGGCGATGAGCAGGCCGATTTCTTTGTGCCGACGCTCTATGACGTTGCGACTAAAGACAGCCGCTCCATCATGGATGTGGCGGTTTTTCGCTTGTCGAAGAAAGACAAGCGGGCAGGAGAGACGATCCGCTACGACCTGACGGACGGTTATGTAGAAGTCAAAGCCGGCCCGGATGGCATGGCCTCAGTGTGGGATTACGACATCGTGTTGATGGCGATTTCCCATCTCACTGAAGCGATGAACCGATACCGCGACGGGCGAGGCGAAAAGCCCGGCCTGACCTTTCGGCCTCATGTCTCTGAAATCCTGAAATTCTGCCGCCGCTCGGATGGCGGCCGACAGTATGAGGAAATCGAGGGAGCCTTAGACCGCCTTAAGAACACCACCATAAAGATCGTTAGAACCACAAGGAAAGGGCGCGGCAGCCGCCTCATGCGTGAGGCACAGGCCGAGGGGCTAATCGGCAATTACAAGACAGTTTCCTATGCCGACACCGGCCGCGTTGCGATGGTGGAAGTAGAGATTCCAGGGTGGATTTACCGTGAGGTTGTCGAGGCCGAGAACCCGGAAGTTCTGACAGTTCATCCCGCGTTCTTTCTGATCGAACCCGGCATTGGCCGCTTTCTCTATCGTGTCGCACGCCGGGCGGCGGGGAAGGGGGAAGCCCGGTGGGCGTTCCGCACGATCTATGAACGCAGTGGCAGCGCCGGCACCTTCAAGGAGTTCTGCCGCTTGCTGCGTGGCATTATCGCAGTCAACGATTTGCCTGAATATGGCTTGAGCGAGGTTCCAGGCAAAGAAGGCCCGACACTCGTTATGGCCTACCGCGACGCCGTTCCGTCGATCGAGTCGGCCCAGGCAGAAGGTGGGTAATAGACGGAATACCCGCCGCCAGTGCGCTATCGTGCGCTAGAGCCGCCTACAGCCCTCCATTCTGATTCGCTCAGGCTGTGGATAGCCCGTCTATTACCCACCCAACCCCGTCGATTACCCACCCGCTTCCGTCGATTACCCACCAATCTCCGTCGATTACCCACCGGGTCTGTCCATAACAGATTGATTAATAAAGGAAAAATGGCATTTTTTCAGCCTAAAACTCTTTAAAACATATATAAAAGCTTAAAACGGCTCAGCTTGTGGATAACTTGCACCCACCACAAACCGCCCAGCGGACCTGAAAAGGTTCGCACCGCCTCTTGGGGGCTACGCCCCCGCCGGCTCGCGCCCGCAGGGCGCCCCGCTGCCTACGGCAGATCCCACCCGGCATCCCCCTGCTCGTCGCTTCGCTCCTGCGCTATATGGTCACGCCCTTCGGGCGTGAAGTTACCTCTTGAACGCAAGGGTTCTGCCCCTGCCCCCCGTTCTCGCCGAAGGGCAGGGGTGCAAGCCGGCGGGCTTCGCCCTTGTTCTGCACCCCACCCGATAGACTAAGGGCCACTCCAAGGCGTCAAGGACCGGCTGCGCCTGCCATCCTCACCCGTTCGGTGCTCGCCCTACGGGCTGCGCGCCGCTGCGGCCTCCGGGCGGCTCCTTGACCCCTCTCCGCAGCCAAAAAAAAGACGGCTTACCAGGAAGGGCTTGCTTGGATATACAAAGTTTTGTATCATATGGCATGAATGCTGACGACCTCAAACCCGTTCGGTTCGGGGGCAACTCGCTCGAAGACCTACGCGACTTCCCCGCCACGGCCAGGCGCGAGGCGGGCTACCAGCTAGGCAAAGTGCAAGAGGGCCAGGAACCGAACGACTGGAAACCCATGACTACCGTAGGACAGGGCGTGCAGGAAATTCGCATTCGGGACGAGGCTGGCGCGTTCCGGGTGATCTACGTCGCCAAGTTCGCCACAGCAATCTACGTCCTGCACTGCTTCCAAAAGAAAACGCAGGCCACCAGCAAGGCCGATTTAGACTTGGCCGAGAAACGCTATCGGGATTTGGTCAAGGAGTTGAAACCATGAGCGAAGAACAGATCTTTGCAAGCATTTGGGATGCCATTGAGGACACCCCGGCCGAGGCCGAGAACATGAAGCTGCGTTCGTCGCTGATGATGGCCCTAGAACGCCATATCAAGGCTCACGGCTGGACGCAGGCCGAGGCCGCTCGCCGGCTCAGCGTCACGCAACCCCGCGTGTCCGACCTGCTGCGCGGAAAAATCAACCTGTTCGGCCTCGATACCCTAGTGAACATGGCAGTGGCGGCCGGCCTGCATGTCGAGCTGCGCGTCCTAGAGGCCGCATGACGTTGATCCCGCCAATCTGCTCCAACCCTTGGAAAGCCTTATCTGGGAGCCCCCTATGATTTCGCATGGTGATCTTTTTCTGAAAGCGATGGGGTGCGGCCTCGCTGTTGCCGCTCCAGTCGGTCCCATGGCGCTTCTCTGCATGCGTCGCACGCTGGTGCGGGGATGGAAGTATGGGCTTGCAACCGGGGGAGGAATTGCCTTCGGCGACGCGTGCTATGCACTGGTTGCGGCCTTGGGTCTGAGCGGCGTTTCGTCCTTCATGCTCACCCATGAACGGATACTTCACGCTGTTGCCGGGCTGTTCCTCATCTATCTCGGGATCAAGACTTTCCGTAGCCACGTTGCAGCAGATGGCACGGCACAGGCTGACGCCAGACCCCTTAGCGCCTGGCCGAGCGTTTTTGGCAGTTCGGTCCTGCTGACGCTCACGAACCCGCCAACCATCATCATGTTCGCCGCGATCTTCACGGTCCTGGCTCCGCATACCGGCTTCACGCTTCCGGCGGCCCTCGCTACGGTCGGCGGCGTCTTTGCCGGCTCCCTGCTCTGGTGGGTCGGGGTCACGGCCGTTGTGCTGCTGATGCGCGGGGCAATCGGCCCTCGAATTCGCCTTTGGATCGACCGTATCGCTGGCGTCACCCTGGCAGCTTTCGGGGCGCTAGAACTGCGAAAAGCCTCCCATTAATGTTAGGGGGCCGGTCACGCCTGGTCGAACATCCCCTTGAACTCACGATCGGCATAATAGCGCGGCTTGTCGGCGACGATCGGCCGAGTGCCAGCGAGGAAGAGCAGTTCGCGGCTTTGGGGCAGGTTTCTGACCTCATCGGGGGTGAGCAGGGGCCTCGCCGTGTGATGCTCGGCGAAACTCAGCCCGGATTTGTCGCTGTCGAGCGCCCGGCTCATGGTCTGAAACACCACGGTTTCCTGGCCAAGTAGATCGGACACCAGGCGGGCGCTGTCATGATCGTTGACGCCGAACACCAGCAACACGCCGGCATTGCTCAGGAAGGGGGCGTCGCATAGAACGGGCACGGATATACGCTAAGGCTTGCTGAGCCGGAGGGGCCGCAGCTTTCCCTTTGGGATTCTGGTGTCGGACCAGAGGTAGTCGCCGGTCAGGTTGATATGCT